>UMLD01015869.1_pt1 | contig 25549 bp, 19 predicted proteins | sample 1966491 | NCBI WGS metagenome assembly UMLD01 (sample SAMEA4836191, study PRJEB28245) | human gut metagenome | biome: gut microbiome; material: fecal sample | place: Denmark | collected 2008
GATCGGCGGCGGCGGCCTGGGCAAGGTTGCCATCAACTATGGCTACTACCGCTATAACCTGGTGCTGGAAATTTTTGCAACTGCGCTGCTGGTTGTGCTGGTGCAGGTGCTGCAAAGCATTGGCACCCGCCTGGCCACCAGGTGCGACAAGCGCGTGCAGAAAACCAAAGGCTAAAATAAAACGATAAAAAGCGAAACGGCTGGCCGTACAGATAAAATCACCTGCACGGCCAGCCGCTTTTTGTGTGCTTTTGGGCTTATTGGCATCGCTTTTGCTTATTCAAAATTTGTTCACCAAATCTTACCAAATCGTTCAGAACTCCTTAACGAGGTTTCCATAATCTGCCCGTATAATAATAGTGTACTCGAAAGAGAGAAACAAAAACGTAAACGACGTTTTAAAACATCCACTGCGTCCTTCGCCATGCCAGACGCCCGCAGCAATCGCAGCGGCCGCCGGCGAAGGCCAGACAACCAACAATGCCGGGCAACCGGCTTTACATACATTTCTCCTCCTTCTCCTTCCTTTCCAATTTGTTACGAAAAAAAACATGCGCCCTTTGCAGCGGCCAAGGCTTCGCAGCCTGCCCAACGCAAAGGGCGCATCGTTTATTATTTCAGAATATACTTTATCATCACAGACTGGCAATATCCGCCAACAGGGCATCTACGTCCTCGTCACGGGTGGCCCAGCTGGTGCAGAACCGCACGGCAGTGTGCTCAGCGTCCGGCTTGGCGGTCAAGGTCATGGCGTACTTCTCGCTCAGGGCATTGTACCAGCTGTTGGGCAGGATGGGGAACTGCTGGTTGGTGGGGGAATCAAACAGCATGGCGCAGCCCTTTGCTTCAAACGCAGCGCGGATGCGCATGGCCTGGCGGTCCGCCTTAGCGGCCATAGTGTAATAGGGGCTGGAACCGGTGCCGTCCTCGCCGTTCAGCAGGGCAAGGAATTGCAGCCCCAGCAGGCGGCCCTTGGCCAGCATGGCGCCGTGCTGCTTGATGGCGTAGCGGAAATCCTGGTCCAGATCGGGGTTATTGATGACAACAGCTTCGCCAAACAGCGCACCGCACTTGGTTCCACCCAGGTAGAACACATCGCACAGGTTGGCGTAATCCTGCAGGTTCAGGTCATTGGCTTCGCTGGCAAGGCCGTAAGCCATGCGGGCACCATCCACAAACAGGCACAGGCCGCAATCATAGCAGGTGGCGGAAAGGTCGGTCAGCTCCTCCTTGGTGTACAGGGTGCCGTCCTCAGTGGGGTTGGAGATATACACCATGCCGGGCTGGGCAAGGTGCTCGTGGCTGGCATCGGCCCAGTGAGCGTCGTAAGCATCCCTCACCTGCTGGGCGGTAATTTTGCCCTGCACGCTGGGCAGGGCAAGGCACTTGTGGCCGGTGGCTTCCACCGCGCCGGTTTCATGTACATTGATATGCCCGCTGTCGGCACACAGCACGCCCTGCCAGGGTTTTAACAGGGCATCCACCACGGTAAAGTTGGCCTGGGTGGCACCCACAAAAAAGTGGACTCCGGCATCCGGGGCATCGCACAGCTTACGGATCAGGCCGCGGGCCTGATCGCAGTAATCGTCCATGCCGTAACCGGGGGTCTGTTCCAGATTGGTCTTTTGCAGCAGGTCCAGCACCGGCTGGGCGGCACCCTCGCCATAATCACATTCAAAGCGGATCATAAGATCGCTCCTTTCCGTTTTAACCGTTCGCTGCGGGCAGAGTACCCGACAGCATATTTATCCATTATAAAGTCTGTACCGTTTTTTGTAAAGGCAATACCGCATCATTCTAAGTGCCGATACGGCGAGCGAGGTGCGGCAGCTGCTAAGCCAAAAGCGCAGATAATACTGGATGTCTTATCGAGCATTTTGGCAACGCAGATGCCGTGCTGCAGCTGCCGGAGCGGTGCTTAAGCCGCAAGGCGGGAATTGTGCGGTGTTGCCTAAAGAAAGCACTGTGCAGAAAAGCCGCAGCAGCGGCGTACAGGGAGCAAAACAAAAAATCCGGACGCTTTTTGGCAAGCGCCCGGATTTTCAACAAGTTCAGCGGTTATCGTGGATAACTTTGCCCTTTTGCACCACGGCAAGGATGTTCAGGTCATCATCGGCCAGAACCACGTTGCCATAGCGCCCGGCGGCCAAAGAGCCATAATCAGCATCAACGCCAATGCTCCGGGCCGGGTTTTCGGTCGCGGCGCGCACCGCGCTTTCCAGCGGAACGCCCATCTCGCACACAGCACGGCGCATGCAGTCATACAGGCAGGTAGCGCTGCCGGCGATGGTATCGGGGTGCTCGGTCAGGGTGGCGCGGGGGCCGCGCACCGTAACGGCCTGGCCGCCCAGGCTATAAGCGCCGTCCGGCAGCCCGCAGGCCATCATGCTGTCCGCAATCAGGATCACATGGTCATCCCCGAAGGTGTTAAAGGTAAAGCGCACCACAGCGGGGTGAATGTGAACATTATCGGTGATCAGCTCCACATCGGCACCGTCTTCCAGCGCGGCAATAATGGGGCCGGGGGCGCGGTGGGTGATGCCGGGCATGGCGTTATACAGGTGGGTCATGTGGCTGGCACCGGCGGCAAACGCAGCCTTGGCGGTATCATAATCCGTGCAGGTGTGGGCAATCGAGATGCACACCTCGTTGTGGCAGTCACGGATAAAATCCAGATTGCCGGGTTCTTCCGGGGCAACGTCCACCAGCTTGATCAACCCGCCGCTGCGTGCCTGCAGCCGGCGGAACATGGCGGCATCGGCCCCCTGCACATACTTGGGGTTCTGTGCGCCAATCTTTTTGGGACTGATGTAGGGGCCTTCCATGTTGATGCCGACCAGGTCAGCACCCTGACCGTTCTTGTGGGTGGCGGCCACATCCATAATGCCGTTCAAAATCTCCTCGCTGAACGTCATGGTGGCGGGGCAGATGGCCAACACGCCTTTGCTGGCCTCAAAATCGGCAATGGCCTGCAAACCGGCTTCATCGGCATCGCAGAAATCATGCCCGACAGCACCGTGGAAATGAATATCCACCAAACCGGGCAGAGCATAGGCACCGTTGGCATCCAGAACTTCCTCGCCCTCCAGCGGGGGCGCACCAAAGGCAATGCGGCCATCCCGGATGGTCAGATCCCCTGTTTTGAAGGTATGTTCCGGCGTATAAATTCTTGCATTTTTGATAATCATTGAGAAATTCCCTCTTATCAGTTATGCAGTAAGGGCTTGAGCGATACGCTTAGTCCAGCTTGGAAGCAGCTTCGGCATCCAGCACCAGGGTGAAATCCGGGTGCATCTGCAGGATAGAAGCGGGAACTTCCGGCGTGACGGGGCCGAAGAAAGCTTTCTTAATGATGTCAGCCTTGCCAACGCCGTTGGCAACCATCAGAACCTTGCGGGCCTGCATGATGGTTTTGATGCCCATGGTGTAGGCTTCTTTCGGGACCAGATCTTCGTTGTTGTCAAAGAAGCGCTTGTTGGCCTCAATGGTCTCTTTGGTCAGGTGGACACAGTGGGTGCCAAGCTCAAAAGCGGCACCCGGCTCGTTAAAGCCAATGTGGCCATCGTGGCCAATGCCCAGCAGCTGCAGATCCACGCCGCCCAGATGCTGGATGATTTCATCATAGTGGGAGCACTCGGCAGCAGCATCCATGTTGGTGCCGGCAGGCATATGGATGGCTTCGGGGCGGATGTTGACCAGGTCAAACAGGTTACGGTGCATGAAGGACCAGTAGCTTTCGGGATGCTCGCGGGGCAGACCGCGGTATTCGTCCAGGTTGACGGTGTTTACTTCCGCAAAATCAAGGTCGCCCTTGTTGTACCATTCAACCAGCTGTTTGTAGGTGCCAACGGGGGTGCCGCCGGTTGCCAGGCCCAGCACGCAGTTGGGCTTCATGATGACCTGTGCCGAGATGATATTGGCCGCTTTGCGGGACATATCATAATAATCTTTTGCACGAATAATTTTCATGGGGAACATCTCCTTATTCTTTTTTTGTGCGCGGACAGCCATTACCTATAGTATAGCACAAACACCACAAAGAAACTAGAGATTGTAGAAAAAAGAGAGAAAAAACAAAGAAATATTTTAGGAAAATATAACAAAAAATCCTGGCTCCGGAAGCCGGAGCCAGGATGGGGAACGCTGCCTTACAACAGCTTTTGCAGTTCTTCGTAAACAAAGCGGACCTGCGTGCCAAGAATGACCTGGCAGGCTGTGGGGGTGGAGCGGATCACACCGGAAGCCCCGGCGGATTTGAGTGCCTTTTCGTCCACCTTAGCGCCGTCTTTCAGCTGGAAGCGCAGCCGTGTGGCGCAGCAGCTGGCTTTTTGTACATTGGCCTTACCGCCCAGCGCAGCCAGAATGTTGGCGGCGATGCCGGCATGGTCAAGGTCGGCTTTTACCACACCCTCGTTTTCTGCCTCTTTCTTTTTTTGCAGCGCGGCCTTGCTGGTGGAGCGCGCCACAAAGAAGCAGATAACCGCGGCCACAGCCAGCAGCACAGGGATCACGATCCAAACCTTGGGGGCGGCGGGAGCCAGAGCAACGCCGCCGGCAATCACGGCGGCGCACAAAATCAGGGCCAGCACCAAAAAAGCAGGCGACCGGCAGATGCGTTGGAATGAGTTCATGTTACAAAGTACCTCCTTGGGTAGTGTATTTTTGCCGCTGCGGCAAACCCGCAGGAGGCATTTATAATTCTGATTTTAACATAATCAAGCAAGAAAAGAAAGAGTTAAACGCCAGCTTTTGCCCACCAAAACAAAAAAGCCGCAGGCAGGGCCATGGCGGCCAGCCTGCGGCGTGGAGCAAAGGAACCAGAACCCTTGCCCTTGCTGTTACTTAAATTACAGCATCTTCTTCAGTTCATCGAACACGAACTGAACCTGAGGCCCGATGACAACCTGGCAGGAAGTCTTGGACGGGCGGATGACACCGGCAGCACCGGCAGCCTTGACAGCCTTTTCATTCACAGCGGAAGAATCTTTCACTTCAAGGCGCAGGCGGGTTGCGCAGTAGTCAGCACCGGTGATGTTCTCCTTGCCGCCGACAGCAGCCAGAACACCGGTAGCAATCGCAGTGTAGTTGTTGTTGGAAAGCTTGATGTTCTTTTCGCTTTCTTCCACATCGTCGTCCTCACGGCCGGGGGTCTTGAGGTTGAACTTGGTGATAGCGAAGTAGAAGACAAAGTAGAACACAAGAAAAGCGGCAATGCCCAGAGGAATGATCATCCAAGTCTTGGCAGCTGCGGGCAGGGAAGCGGAGAAAACCAGGTCCGTTGCGCCTGCGGAGAAGCAGAAGCCAGCGCGGAAACCGGAGTAGTAGGTGATGATGGTGAAAATGCCGTACAGAGCAGCATAAACAACATACAGGGGGAAGCACAGGAACATGAAGCCGAACTCAAACGGCTCGGTAACGCCGCAGACGAAAGCGCAGATAGCGGCGGAAACAACCAGACCAATGGCAGCCTTCTTGTTCTTTGCGGTGCGGACCATAGCCAGTGCAGCGCCGGGGATACCGAACATCATGCAGGGGAAGAAGCCGGACATGTACATGCCAAGGTCCCAGCCCACGTCAGCACTGGTCTCGCCAGCCCAGAAGTGTTTCAGGTCGCCCAGGCCGATGGTGTCAAACCAGAACACGTTGTTCAAAGCGTGGTGCAGGCCGGTGGGGATGAGCAGACGGTTCAGGAAAGCATAGATACCTGCGCCGATGCCGCTCAAGCCGGCAATGCCGTTGCCCAGAGCAACCAGAATGCCGAAGATAACGGGCCAGACGAACAGCAGGATAACAGAAACCACGATGGAAACCAAAGCGGTCATGATAGCAACGCTGCGCTTGCCGCTGAAGAATGCCAGCCAGTCAGGCAGCTTGGTGCTCTTGAACTTGTTGTAGCAGGTGGCGCCGATGACAGCGGCCAGGATGCCGATGAAGGAGTTGCCGGCGATCTTGCTGAAAGCAATGTAATCAACGGTGCCTTCTTCCAGGGTGGAACCAACAGCAGCGCGGATGGTGCCCACAACACCGGGGCTGAGCAGCTGCTGCATCATCAAAAAGCTGACCAGACCAGCCAGACCGGCGGTGCCGTCATGGTCGTTTGCCAGGCCGACAGCTGCGCCGATGGCGAACAGCCAAGCCATGTTATCGATCAGAGCGCCGCCAGCCTTGACCAGCAGGAAGCCGATCGTGTAAGCAGCACCGGTAGTAGGACCTTCAGCACCCATAACGGCGGGAGCCAGAGCGTAGCCAATACCCATCAGAATACCACAGACGGGCAGCGCGGCAACGGGCAGCATCAATGCCTTGCCGAGCTTTTGCAGCCATTTCATCATAAGATACATTCCTCCTAATACGGACGTATTTTGCCGGGGTGAAGCTAATGCCCCCGGTGGGGATTGCAAAACCGCTCTGGTTAGCAAAATTCCCGTTCATGCAGTGGTAAATAGGAACATTGTTTGCGGTGTAACAATCTGTTAAATCTATTTTAACATATTTTCAATAAATTGCAAATGTATTTTGTCAAAATAGCACAATGCCGAAAAAACAAAGGTGACTTTGGCTATATTGCTAAAAATATAACGCATTTTGACCGAAACTTGAAAGAAAGACAGGTGCCCCGGCGCTTTAACGAAACAAAGAGATAGATAAAGATAACATAAAGTGAGCGTTTTTTGCTAAAATATTGCAACAAAAATACATTTGAAAAAACTGTACAAAAACGCATTTCTGTAATAGTTAGCAGCTGAAACGGGCAGCTGCTGGTGCAGGGCAAAAAACGTGCGGTGCGGCTGGCGGGCGGGGCGGAAAATGTGATGTCTGCCATGGTGAAACTTTTGTGCAGCAGGTACGGGCAAATCAAGAAAAAAGGAAATAAAAAATCCTGGGACACCGTAAAAACGGCACCCCAGGCAAACGGAGTTGAAAATGGCAAAATCAGTTGTTGGCGCTGAACAGCTGGGGCGCAGCCTTGTACAGCAGCACCACGGCAATGGTGGTCATAATACCTTCCGGCAGCATGTAGGAGCCGTTGTAAGTCAGGCTGTAGATCCACGCGGGCAGACCATCGCTCAGGTTGCCCCAGATCAGCACGCCGGACAAAAAGCTGCACAGAAAACGCAGCACGCACACGACGGCGGAGCCCACGGCCACGCCGACCAGCTTGTTTTTGAACGGCTTGGCAAACACGCAGGCAAGCCCCAGAAAGGAGAAGGCCAGCACATAATCCAGCAGGATCATGCCCACCAAAGGCAGCAGGCCGGGCGCCGGGGGCGCATAAAAGCCCAGCAGCATCTGCAGCAGGCTGTTCACAAAGCCGGTGAACAGGCCCCACTTGACCCCGTGGCGGAAGGATACCAGAATGAACGGCACCATGCTGAACAGCGTGATGGAGCCGCCGTTGGGCAGCTCATAGATTTTGATGTTGGCCAGGATGGTGCCCAGCGCAATCATCAGGGCGCATTCTACCATAATGCGCGTTTTGGTGTAAGAGGATGACATATACATACCACTCCTGAAAAATAGTACATAAAAACAAGAAAAGCGCCCGCAGGTACAGCGGGCGCCAAAAGCGTTGTGAGCAGTATATAACCACAGCAAAACTTCCTACGCCGGCATTACCCGGATCAGGTATAGGGTGCTCAAAACACAGTTGCTTTGATCTCAGCCGGAGATGCCCCCCAGCGCCCCTGTTCTTATGTCCGGTTCCCAGTATAGCAGGAAATGCCGGTTTGTCAAGGCGGAAAACTACTCGATCTGCCAAATTCCGCCGCTTAACGGTGCAAGGTCCAGCGCCAGCCATCCGTTGGCAATGGGGCGGGGAGCATGATCCACCCAGCCCGCGGCAAACAGCGGCAGGGCACAGCTGCCCCAGCCCGGCTTTAGCCCAAATCCCTGTACGGCCTGTGTGCCGGTGTTCAGGGCGCACAAAAGTGTTTCACAGCCGGCCTGCAACGTAAAGCCCAGCACGCCGGTGCTTGCATCCTGCGCGGTCCAGGCAAAGCTTTGGGGCGCATACAGCGCCGGGTGTGCCAGGCAGAAAGCATTCAGCGCCTTACTGTAATCAGCCAGGGCGCGGTGCCCGGCGTCCGCCAGCATAGCCCAGTTCGGCTCCCGGCCATCGGTAAAGGCATCCGGCTGGCCGAACTCCACCCCCGCAAACAGCAGGCTTTTGCCGGGGCGGGCGGCCTGTAATAACAGCAGCAGCCGCATCTGGGCCAGCTTTTCTTCTACATTGCCATACAGGCGGGTGAAAATGCTGGCGGGGTGGTTTTCATCGTGGCTCAGCGCGTTGATGCCCTGCACCGCGCCAAAGGGGCCAAAGCTGCCGCACAACTGCCGGAACAGAGCGCTGCGCCCGCCGAACGGCGCGGCAAAATAGGCCAGCGTATCCTGTGTCCAGCCGATCTCCCACACATAGTCAAAGCCCAGCCCGCCGCTGGCGGTATCGGAGGTGGCGTTCATGGAACCGGCGCTGTCCTCTGCCACCAGCATGCAGCCAGGGAACCGCGCGTGCAGCCCGGCTGTCAGCGTTTTGAAAAACTCTGCTGCCTGCCAGCCGTTGGGGCAGTGGTACAGCGCGTTGCCGATGGCATCCACCCGCAGGCCGTCGCACCGGCACACCTGCAGCCAGAACGCCGCCGAACTGAGCAGAAAGCTGCGCACCGGCGGGCTGGCCAGATCAAAGTTCAGGCTGCCCCAGTCGCTGGGGCCGGATTCAAATAAAGGCGCACCGTCAAAACAGGCCAGGCGGTCGGCATCCGGCGCAAAATGGACCGGCACAAAATCCATCAGCACGGCAATGCCTGCGGCGTGCAGGGCATCCACCAGCGCGGCAAAGCCTGCAAACCCGCCAATGCGCTGGGTGGGGGCAAAATACCCGCACCCCTGGTAGCCCCAGCTGCCGTCAAACGGGTATTCTGCCAGCGGCAAAAACTCCACATGGGTGTAGTGGTGCTCCACAAGATAGGGCACCAGACTTTTTGCCAGCTCCGGCCCGGTGTAATAGCGGCCGTCCCAATGGCGGTGCCAGCTGGCGGCGTGCAGTTCGTAAATCAGAACGGGAGCATCCCGGCGGGCACCGCGCAGCAGGGGAGCGGCGAACGGGTAATTCGGCTCCGCCAGGCGGGAAGCCGTGCCGGGCAGAGCTTCAAACGCAAAGGCAAACGGGTCTGCCCGCAGCTGCCAGCTGCCGTCCGGTCCCTGAATGTTATACTTGTACAGCTGCCCAAGCTGCGCCTGGGGTACCCGCCCGCGCCACAGGCCGTCCTCACAAAAGGTGAGCTCGGCGGCGGAATAGAGATCCCAGCTGTTCCAGTCCCCCAGCAGCTGCACGCGGCGGGCGTGCGGCGCCCACAGGGTAAACAGCCAGCCGCGCCCCGGCCCCGCCGGGTGGGAACCCAGCAGGCGGTAAGCGTCAAAGCTGATGCCGCAGAAAAACTCTTCCACATCCGGCCGCATAGCTCTGCCCCCTTACCCTGCAAAATTGAACGTGTGTTAAACAAACTTATTATAACATAGGCACGGCCCTTGCGCAAACAGGGGGCGCCCCGTATAATAAAATGGTATGTCTGAAACGTCGAAAATATCGTCTATTTCTACAAATATGGCGGGATTTTGTGTTAAAAGGTCTTGGGCAATACCGCATAATTCTAAGTGCCGATACGGCGAGCGAGGTGCGGCAGATACCGTGCCGCAGCCGCCGGAGCGGTGCTTAAGCCGTCAGGCGGGAATTGTGCGGTATTACCTATGAGATAAAAGTTGCGATAAATAGGGGAAAACAAGATGCAGAAAAAAGTATCAGCCGCCGTGCGTGCGTTTGGCCGCGCCCACAAAGCCGGGCTGGCCCTGCTGGGCGGCGGGGTGGCGGCGCTGGGGGTGTTCTGGGCCGCACGCCGCAGTGCCGTGGCCATGCAGTGGTGGGTGGAGTATGTTTCCATGCCGGTCAAGCGGTTTGTTTCTGCGCTGGTGGAGCCGCTACCCTTCAGCTTTTGTGAGCTGGCTGCCACGGCGGCCATTCTGATCTGCCTGGTTCGGCTGGTGCAGCGCATTGCGCGGGCTATGCACCGCAAACAGGCAGGCTTTGCCGCCTGGGTGCTGCATGTGGGCACCGCGGCGGTGTGGATCTATGCCGGGGTGTGCGCTTTGTGGGGCACCCAGTATTATGCACCCAGCTTTGCCGCGCAGGCCAACATGCAGGCACCGGCCCTGAGCGTGGAACAGCTGGCCGCCACCACCGTGTGGTTTGGCGAGCAGGTGAACGCCGCCGCTGATACCGTCCCACGGGACGAAACCGGTCTGTTCGCCGTGAGCAAGGAGAAAATTTTGCTGAACACCGGCCATGTGTATGACGGCATTGTGGCGGAATATCCCTTTTTGGCCGGGCCGCACCGCAGCCCAAAACCGGCGTTTTATTCCAAGCTGATGAGCGCGGCAGGCTTTACCGGCTACCTGTGCCCCCTGTTTGGCGAGAGCACCCTGAATGTGGACTGCCCGGCGGTGTTTTTGCCCGCCACCATTGCGCACGAGTTCAGCCACCAGCGCGGCGTGGCGGCCGAGCAGGAAGCAAACTTTGTGGCAATCCGGGCTTCCACCACCTGTGGTGATGCGGCATATGAATATTCCGGCTGGCTGATGGGCTACCTGTACCTTTCCAATGCCTGGTACAGCGCTGACCCGCAGGCCGCCAGCGAAAATTACCGCACCCTGTGCGATGCTGCCCGCACCGACCTGGCCGACAACGACACCTATTGGGCCAAGTGGGAAGGCCCGGTCAAAGAGGCAGGCAGCACGGTGTATACCGGTTTCCTGCGCGGGTATGACCAGACCCTGGGCATGAAAAGCTATGGGGCCTGCGTGAATTTGTTGGTGGAGTATTATTATCCGATGGCGCAGGAGGAATAAGTTTATAGTGCGATAACAGAAAAAGCATATGCCGGGCGCGGAATGCGCGGGCATATGCTTTTTGTGATGATGGAAATTTAAGCGGGCGACGGAGTTTGAGGTGGGGGGGATTAGACAGGGCCCGACATGCGGAACGATGCAAGGGCAACACCGCACAATTCCCGCCTTGCGGCTTAAGCACCGCTCCGGCAGCTGCGGCACGGCAGCTGCGTTGCCAAAATGCTCAATAATGTCGGGTTGCGGTACCCGCATCGTGCTTCGGGGGCAAAAGCCCCTCGCACTCTGCGACCGCTGCCCCTGCTTCGGTTCGCTGTTTCCGCCACTGGCGGCGCTCACCTTTGCAGCATCCAGTATTATCTGCGCTTTTGGCTTGGCATCTGCCGCACCTCGCTCGCCGTATCGGCACTTAGAATTATGCGGTATTGCCCAAGCATCGTCCCCTACAAATGGTTTGCATCGTTTGTTGCAATCAGCAAGGTTTCTCCGCGGCAGGATGAGGGCATCCCGCCCTACAGCACATTTATTGGCAGGCAGCACATAATAAAATGCTCTGTAGGGAACGGTCAAGACCGTCTTCTGCGAATGTTGTATCCTGTGCTACAATCAATTACACGGATTCTGCAATTTTGCCGCGGAACCGCCGCGGGTCTGGCCGGAGCCGTGGATGATATATTTGTAGCTGCACAGTTCGGCCAGGCCCATGGGGCCGCGGGCATGCAGCTTTTGGGTGCTGATGCCCATTTCGCACCCCAGGCCAAACTCTCCGCCATCGGTAAAGCGGGTGGAGGCGTTGACATACACGGCGGCGCTGTCCACACAGGTGGTAAAGCGGTCTGCGGCGGTATCGTCCGCCGTGATGATGGCCTCACTGTGGTGGGTGGAATGGCGGGCAATGTGGGCAATGGCAGCATCCACATCATCCACCACGGCAATGGCCAGGATGTAGTTCAAAAATTCAGTGTCAAAATCCTGCTCGCCGGCGGGTGTTCCGGGAATGATGGCGGCGGCGCGCTCATCCAGCCGCAGATCCACCGGAACCAGCCCGGCAGCTGCGCGGGCATTCACCAGGCGGGCTTTCAGCAACGGCAGAAACCCTGCGGCAACATCCTTGTGTACCAGGCACACTTCCTCGGCATTGCACACGCTGGGGCGGCTGGTTTTGGCGTTCTCAATGATATCCACCGCCATGTTCAGGTCGGCGGCTTTGTCCACATATACATGGCAGATGCCAGTCCCGGTCTGGATGCAGGGCACCGTGGCGTTTTCCACACAGGCGCGGATCAGCCCGGCACCGCCGCGGGGAATCAGCAGATCCACCAGACCGTTTGCCGTCATCAGCTCGTTGGCGGAAGCGTGGGTAGTGTCCTCAATCAGGCTGACGGCACTTTCCGGCAGGCCGGCACGGGCCAGACCGCAGCGCAGAGCGTTGACAATGGCATGGCAGCTGGCCCAGGCATCGCGCCCGCAGCGCAGCACACAGGCGCTGCCGGCTTTCAGGGCCAGCGCGGCGGCGTCGGAAGTCACGTTGGGGCGGCTTTCATAAATAATGGCGATCACGCCCATGGGCACCGAGGTTTTTTCAATCAGCAGCCCGTTCGGCCGCACAATTTTGCGTAGCACGGCACCCACCGGGTCCGGCAGGGCGGCAACCTCACGCATGCCCTTGGCCATGGCGGCCAGCCGGGCAGGGGTCAGGGCAAGACGGTCCAGCATTACATCGCTGATGCGCCCGCGTGCGGCGGCCAGATCCTGCTTGTTGGCGGCCAGAATTGCATCGCTGTTTTCCACCAGGGCAACTGCCATGGCTTCCAGCGCAGCGTTTTTGGTATCGGTATCCGCCAGCGCCAGCGGCAGCTTTGCCGCCTGCACCGCTAACAGAATTTCATGCGTAGTCATAGCAGAACTCCTTTGGTTGTAATTAAGAATGAATAAAGAATAGAGAATAATGGTTGAGTGACGCCCGCGGCGTCACATTTCAATTAGGGCTATTTCTCCGGTAAACCAATATCCTAACCGGAGCTGTCCGCCTATTTTATCCGCGCCGCCGCGGGCGGCGCACCAACATTATTCTTTATTCATTATTATTTATTATTTTTTCCAACAAATCTCGTCCCCACATCCTTGCCGTCCACAATGTCGTACAGCACATTGGCGTTGGCACCGTTGGCGATGACCATGTCAACACCGGCACCGGTGGCAATTTTGGCGGCGGTCAGCTTGGCGGACATGCCGCCGGTGCCAAGGCCGCTGCTGGAGCCGCCGCCCAGTTGCTCAATTTCGGGGGTAACGCTCTCTACCCGGTGGATCAGCGTGGCTTCCGGGTGGGTATGCGGGTCGGCGGTGTACAGGCCGTCAATGTCGCTCAGCAGCACCAGCAGGTCGGCGTGGGTGTATTTGGCAATCAGGGCACCCAGGCGGTCGTTATCGCCCAGGGAGTATTCCTCGGTGGAAATCGGGTCGTTTTCGTTGATGACCGGCACAGCGCCCAGCTGGATCAGGCGCTCCAGCGTGTTTTGCAGGTTGTTCAGCCGGTGGGGATGGTCAAAGTCCTCCCAGGTCACCAGCAGCTGGGCAACGGTGTGGCTGTATTCGGCAAACAGCTTGTCGTAAGTATACATCAGCTCGCACTGGCCCACGGCTGCGGCGGCCTGCTTTGTCACCATATCTTTGGGGCGGGAAATCTGCAGCTTGCCCACGCCAAGGCCGGTTGCGCCGGACGATACAATAATCAGCTCATGCCCGGCGTTTTTGATGTCGCTCCACACTTTTACCAGTGCTTCGGTGTGGCGGATGTTCAGCCGCCCGCCCGGATGGGCCAGCGTGCTGGTGCCGATCTTGACAACAATGCGCATCAGTTTTTCCCCATTTCCTTTGTTTTGTCATAGGCGGCCAGGACGGCATCAGTCACTGCGCCGCGGAACGCGTGCTCTTCCAGCACGCGCACACCCTGAATGGTGGAACCGCCGGGGCTGCACACAGCATCTTTCAGTACGCCGGGGTGGCTGCCGCTTTCCAGCACCATGCGGGCGCTGCCCAAAAGGGTCTGGGCGGCATATTCCTGGGCTTTGGCGCGGGGCAATCCGGCAGCAACGCCGCCGTCGGCCAATGCTTCAATAAACTGGTATACCCACGCGGGGCCGCAGCCGGAAACACAGCAGGCGGCGTCGATCAAATTTTCCGGGATGGCATCCAGCCGCCCGGCCGGGGCCATGGCACCCAAAAAGGCGAACATCTGGTCATCGCTCACGCCGTCAGCGCAGTACTGGATCATACCGGCCCCCAGCGAAACCGGGGTGTTGGGCATGATGCGGATGATTGGATATGCACCACCGGCCATCTCGCGCACGCGGGCCATGCTCAGCCCGGCAGCCATAGTAACCAGGACAAAACGCCCGCTGCGCTTTGCCAGGATGGGGGCGATGCCGGCCAGCATATCGGCCATCATCTGCGGCTTTACGCCAAGGAAAATTACATCGCAGTCCTGCGCGACCACATCGTTGGTGGCGGCGCGGCAGCCAAGTGCTTCGGCCAGGGCTTCAGCCTTGGCCGGGGTGCGGTTGGCCAGCACAACATTTTCCGGCCCAACGCCGCGGCACACTGCGCGGGCAACCGCACCGCCCATGTTGCCGCAGCCGATAAAACCATAACGCATAGGAATTTCCTCCCTCTACTATAACGTGTATATCCTTTATAATGTACCAACAAATACCCAATGAATAGTCTAATCCTAACGCACAGCAGGTGTAAAGTCAATAAAAAACTGCCCAAAAACGTGACAAGTAAAGCCTTGCCTGCTATAATAGTGATACTTTGTACAACCGTCCAGACGGGGCAGGGCACCCCCGCCGCAAAAAGGGAGAATGAAATATGCAGTATGTTGATTTTGGCCGCACCGGGCTGCGGGTTTCGCGCCTGGGCTTTGGCGGCATTCCGGTGCAGCGCATTGATGAACCTGGCACCCGCGCCATGCTGAAAGCCGCGCATGAGGCGGGCATCAATTACATTGATACCGCCCGCGCTTACACCGTCAGCGAGGAGTGGATCGGCCAGGCGCTGGAGGAACTGGGCCTGCGGGATGAATTTATCCTTGCCACCAAGTGCCGTGCGCTGACCAAGGCAGAGATGGAAGCCGAGCTTGCCGCCAGCCTGAAAAACCTGCGCACCGATCACATTGACCTGTACCAGTTCCACAACCCCAGCCCGGAAAACCTGGATAAAATCCTGGCCCCCGGCGGCGCCATGGAAGCCCTGCTGGAAGCCAAGGCCAAGGGCGTTGTGGGGCACATTGGCATTACCGCCCACCTGAGCCAGACGTTTGAAAAGGCGCTGAAGGTGGACGAAATCGAAACCATTATGTTCCCCTATAATATTGTGGAGCAGCAGGGCAAAGAGCTGATCGACCGCTGTGCGGAAAAGGGCAAGGCCTTTATTGATATGAAGCCGCTGGCCGGTGGTGCCATTGAGGATGGACGGCTGGCGCTGCGGTATGTGCTTTCCAACCCGGCAGTCACAGTATCCATCCCCGGCATGGCCGCGCCGGAAGAATTGGAACAGAATGTGGCGGGCAGCGCCAACACCGCCCCGCTGACCCCGGAGGAGAAAGCCGCCTGCCAGAAAGTGCGGGATACCCTTGGCACCCAGTTCTGCCGCCGCTGCAATTACTGTGCCCCCTGCACGGTGGGCATCCAGATTCCCAGCTGTTTCTTGTTCCATGGCTACCTGGAGCGTTATGGCCTTGCGGGCTGGGCGCACGAACGGTACGATACCCTGACGGTGAAAGCCGGTGCCTGCATTGGCTGTGGCAAGTGCGAGACCCGCTGCCCGTATAACTTGCCCATCCGGGATATGCTCAAAAAAGTGGCACAGGATTTCGGCGAATAAACATTATATTTTAAAATTAAGGAGTACCCCTGCATGAAACAACAGCCCCCCGAACGCACCAAGCGCCTGGCCGTTATTGCGGCAGCAGCCGTAATTCTGGTTATGGTGCTGCTGATTATTGAAACATTCCGCCTGCTGTTGCCGGGGTTATGGACTGCATTTTCCAGCGGGGACGAACAGGCTCTGAGCGATTATTTGACAAGCGAGGGGCGGCTGCGCAGCTTTTTGACGCTGTGGTTCCTGGCGTTCGTGCAGGTGGTATCGCTGGTAATCCCGGCCATGCCGGTCCAACTGGCGGCGGGGATCGCCTATGGACCGTGGAAAGGCTTTGTAACCAGCTTTTCGGCATCGGTGGCGGCAAACTTTCTGGTGTTTCTGCTGGCGCGCCGCCTGGCAAAAGTCATTGAACTGCTCACAGCGAACAGCCCCAAGGCGAATAAGTTGCTGAACAGCGTGCGCAACAGCAAGAACCCCTGGTTTTATACCATTCTGGCGTTTATCACACCGGGGCTGCCCAACGGCATCATTCCCTATGCCGCCGCTCACGCCAACATGAAGCCGAAACAGTTCTTTGCGGCTATCTGCATCAGCATGCCGATTCCCACCCTGCTGACCTGCCTGGCAGGCAGCTACCTGGTAACGGGGGACTGGCTGTTTACTGTATTGATCGAGGGCGGTATGTTTGCCGTGGTGGGCCTGCTGTTCCATAAGCGCAGCGCCGTAATCGGCCACGCCCACGAAGTAAAGGACCGGCACACAAGATAACACAAAAGAAGCCTCTCCGGCGTGCGGCCAACCCCGCACGCCTTTTTTGTATGGCGCTACTTGTGTTTTGCGGGTGTGGTGTGTATAATTTACTATGTATTACTATGGAAAAGAGCGAAGAAAAATAATAAAGAAAAAAGAATAATGAATAATGGCTGTGTGATGCCCACGGCATCACATTGAAAACAGGTTCGGCGCTCTGGCAGGGCTGTTGCATGCCAGCGTTTGCTGCCTGTTTTATCTGCGCCGCCGCGGGCGGCGCACCAACATTATTCTTTATTCATTATTCTTTTTTAATTTGATTTAATTTTACGCGTAGCGAAACGAGGCATTCTCATGCTGTTGGACCCTGAACTGCATTATCTGGATAATGCCGCAACCACCATGGTGGACCCGGAGATTGCGGGTGCCATCCATGAAGCATTATTAAAGGATTGGGCGAACCCCTCCAGCCTGTACGAACCGGCGGTAGAAACCCATGAAGCCCTGACCACGGCCCGCGGGCAGATTGCCCGCACCCTGGGCTGCCAGGCCAAGGATCTGTATTTTACCTCCTGCGGCAGCGAGAGCAACAACCTTGCCGTGCAGGGCCTTGCCATGGCACGCAAAAACTGGGGCAGCAAAATTGTGGTTTCCGGTTTTGAGCACCCCAGCGTGCAGCGGCCCATCCGTGCACTGAAAGACCGCGGCTTTGAGGTGGTGGAAATCCTGCCCGAAGCAGACGGTCACCTGGATGTTGCCAAACTGGCTGCCGAGGTGGATAAAAATACCGTTCTGGTCAGCTGCATGGCGGTCAATAATGAAACCGGCACTTTGCAGGATATTGCCGCTCTTTCCACAGCCGTCAAGGCCAAAAACAGCCGCTGTGCGGTGCATGTGGACGCCGTGCAGGCATGGCTGCGCATCCCCATTGACCTGAAAAAGTGGAAGAACGTGGATACTCTCTCGGTATCCGGCCATAAAGTGCATGCCCCCAAGGGAATCGGCGCTTTGTTCATCCGGGACAGCGTGCGCCAGACGCTTTGCCCGCCCTACCTGGGCGGCCATCAGGAGCGCGGCCTGCGCCCCGGCACCGAGAATACCCCTTATATCGTTGGCCTTGGCCTTGCTGCGGCAAAGGAAGCCAAAAACCTGAGCGACCGCAATGCGCATATCCGCGCCCTGAACGCCCAGCTGCGCACCGGGCTGGAAGAGCTGGCCCAGCAGGCACCCATCACCCTGAACTCCCCGGCGGATGCCGTGCCGGAGGTGCTGAACTTTTCCACCAACTGTGTCAACAGCCAGACCTTTATTGAATATTTGAGCGGGCGGCACATTTATATTTCCGGCGGCTCCGCCTGCGATAAGGGCGAGCCGAGCCACACCCTGATGGCGATGGGCGCGCCGGACCTTGCCGTGCGCACGGCGCTGCGCGTCAGCTTTTGTGGGGACAACACCCCCGAAGATGTGCAGGCCCTGCTGGACGGCCTGAAAGACGGCCTGAAAGAGTTGCAGCACATCTGAAAAGATAACGCTATTGAATGAAACCATAACACCAGACACGAAAGGTTTGCCATAAACATGAAAGAAATCATCCTTGCCTATCAGGGCGAAATGACCCTGAAAGGCCTGAACCGCAGCAAATTTGAAGCCCGCCTGGCCAAAAGCATCCGCTACCGGCTGGAAGACCTGGGCAAATTCAAGGTGACCCAGGCGCAGTCCACCGTGTTCATTGAGCCACTGGAAGATGACCTGGACATGGACGAAGCGTTCCGCCGTATTTCCAAAATTTTTGGCATTGTCAAAATGAGCCGCGCTGCCTGCTGCAGCAAGGATTTTGACGAGATCTGCGCCACGGCGGAAGCTTATCTTGGCGAAACGCTGCGCGGCATCCGCACCTTTAAGGTGGAAGCCAAGCGCGCGGATAAAACGTTCCCGATGAAAAGCCCGGAGCTGTGCCGCGAACTGGGCGCTTACCTGCTGGGCAAGCACCCCCACCTGCGGGTGAACGTGCATGAGCCGCAGCTGGAAATCATGGTGGAAATCCGCGATAAAGGCGCATATATCCATGGCCCCAAGGTGGAAGCCGCGGGCGGCCTGCCCGTTGGCACCAGCGGCCGTGCGCTGAACCTGCTTTCCGGCGGCATCGACAGCCCGGTAGCAGCTTATTGCATGGCGCGCCGCGGGCTTGCACTGCACCACATCCACTTTGCCAGCCCGCCGTACACCAGCCTGCGCGCCAAACTGAAGGTGCGCGCCCTGGCCCGCGAACTGGCAGAATATACCGGCAACTGCCAGCTGTTTGTGGTGCCCTATACCAAGCCGCAGGAGTATATCCGCGATAATGCGCCTGATGTGTTGTTTACCGTGCTCATGCGCCGCAGCATGCTGCGCATTGCCAAACTGGTGGCCGACCAGAGCGAGATGGAAGCTTTGATTACCGGCGAAAGTCTAGCACAGGTTGCCAGCCAGACCATGCAGGCCATTGCCTGCACCGACGCCGCGCAGAACCTGCCGATTCTGCGCCCGCTGATCGGCATGGATAAGACCGAGATCATTGCTATTTCCCGCAAGATCGACACCTTTGATACCTCCATTGAGCCGTATGAGGATTGCTGTACCATCTTTACCCCGCCGCACCCCAAAACCAAGCCCAGCCTGGCGGAGATCGAAGCCGCCGAAGCCGGAATGCCCGGCCTGGCAGAGCTGGAACGGATTGCGGCGGAAACTGTGGAGAAAATCCCCATCCGCATCGGGGATGACCCGGAGTTTTAACAGCGCCAGATAAAAATTACCCTTGGATAAAGGACGGAACAAACCATGACTGCGGAGATCATTTGTGTAGGAACCGAGCTGCTGCTTGGCGATATTGTCAATACCAACGCCCAGTTTTTGAGCCGCGAACTGGCGGAACTGGGCATCAGCGTGCTGCACCAGCATGTGATTGGGGATAACCCTGGCCGCCTGCGTGATTTGGTAAAGGAAGCCAAAAGCCGCAGCGATCTGCTGGTGTTTTCCGGCGGGCTTGGCCCCACGGAGGACGACCTGACCAAGGAGACCGTGGCCGAAGCCTTTGGCGATACCCTGCACTTTGATGAAGCAGAATGGCAGAAGATCGTGGACTTTTTTGCCCGTACCGGCTGCGGCGGGCGCACCCCCACGGCCAACAATCGCAAGCAGGCCATGGTGCCCACCAAGGGGCACAAGCTGCCCAACGCCCATGGCACCGCACCCGGTGCCTGGTTCGAGGATGACGGCTGCATTGCCGTGCTGATGCCCGGCGTTCCACGCGAGATGAAAGCCATGTGGGCGGAGGATATCCGCCCGGTGCTGCTGCAGCGCCAGAACTGTACCATCCACTCCAAAACGCTGCGGGTGCTGGGGGGCGAAAGTAGCATTGCCAGCAAGGTTTCCCCGCTGTTCGCCAGCGAAAACCCCACGGCAGCCATTTATTGCAAAACCGGCGAGAGCGAGATCCGTGTGACCGCCCGCGCCGCAACCGAGGCGGAAGCCGAAACGGCCTGCGATGCCCGCATTGCGGAGTTCCGCAAGATTTTGGGCCCCAATGCGTATGATGTGGATGTGCCGGGGCTGGAATACACTGTGGTGCACCTGCTGCAGCAAAAAGGGCTGCATGCTGCCACCGCGGAAAGCTGCACTGGCGGCCTTGTGGCAGAAAAAATCACCAATGTGCCCGGCTCCAGCGAGGTGTTCGGCTATGGCTTTGTGACCTATGCCGAAGCCGCCAAGGCAAAGCTGCTGGGTGTTGACCCGACTTTGATTGAACAGTATAACGTGGTTTCCGGCCCGGTGGCCGTGGCGATGGCTTACGGCGCTTTGCAGGCATCGGGGGCAGATCTGGCCGTGGGCATTACCGGCATTGCCGGGCCCGGCGGCGCACTGCCGGGCAAACCGGTAGGCACCGTCTACCTGGCCGGTGCGGATGCCCGCAGCGGCAAAGCCTGGCTGATGCGCCTGGAACTCGGCGGCTATGCCGAGCGCAGCATCATCCGCACCCGCGCCGCCCTGTACGCCCTGGACCTTCTGCGCCGCATGGCCCTTGATATCCCTCCCGAAAACGCCCACCCCGTCCCCTCCAAAGATGTCAAACCCGAAACCCTTGATATTTAAGGCAACACCGCACAATTCCCGCCTTACGGCTTAAGCACCGCTTCGGCGGCTGCGGCACGGCACCTGCGTTGCCAAAATGCTTGATAAGACATGCGCTTTTGGCTTAGTAGCTGCCGCACCTCGCTCGCCGTATCGGCACTTAGAATTATGCGGTATTGCCCTAACTCCTCCCTCCTGACTCCTAACTTCAACTTTCCACCAAAGGGGTGTTTTAATGCTGCAAATCCAAATGCGAATCCTGCGTGTGTTTGGGCTTTCCAAAGCGGAGATGAACTCCATCATTGAGAACGCCCAGGCCGAGGGCAGCCCCAGCCTGCGCCTGCAGGAGCGCGATGGTGAATACCTTGTCTGCGTGCAGGCATCAGCCCCCACCCAGGCAATGGCGGATGAATACTGCGAAAAGTGGGTGCAGAAACTGCGCACCCGCTTTGGCGATGCCTGCTATGGCTTTGAGGATACCACCCTGGCCCAGGCCGCGCTGGATGCCCTGCTGAAAAAGCGCCGCCTGCTTGTTGCGGCGGACGAAGCCACTGGCCGCCTGTTGGGCAACGCCCTGCGCGGCCTGCAGCACAGCGAAGCAGCGTTCGATTTTGGCAACCAGACCTACCTGAACCCGGCGAACGCCCGCCGCATTGCCGCGCCGGAAGCTCTGCTCAAAAAGTTCCCCGGCGATATGGTTCAGGCCGCTGCAGGCCGCGCTCAAAGCGCTTTGCTGCTGGCCAATGCGGATTATGCCGCCGTGTATATGCCCGCAACAGTGGGGCAGGCGCCTTTTGTGCTGCTGTGCAGCCGCATCGGCGCGGCAGCCTGTGCCCTGAGCCCCGAAATCTCCGATATGGCAATCGCCAACCATATTCTGGACTTGGCCCGCCGCCGTGCATTGGGGATGCACCTGGGACCTTCCGCTATTACCTTCAAGCCGGGGCGGGAGCGCCCGCTGTTGCTGGTCAGCGGCGAAGGCCAGCCGAGGCCAGGTTTCCGCTTTACGCTGCGCCGCAAGGCTGCCCCGGCCAAACCGGCGGTTAAGCCCAACGCCCCGGACAGCTACGATGCAGAACCGGTCCCCGATTACGATGCGCAGCCCACTGAACCCAAACCGCAGGCTGCCCCCACCGGGACCATTACCTTTGAACGCCCCATCGCCCAGCCTGCCGCGCCGCAGCCAACACCGGATCCGCTGGACCTGCGCACCGCAGGCCCGCAGGCCGCCGCCGAAGCGCGCGTCCGCCGCGCCGCAGAAAGCGAGCTGGACCCGGACCTGGAACTGTGTGCCACCCGCACCATCAAAATTTCCCGTGCAGATTTGGAGCAGGCCATGGCGGCTCAGCAGGCAGCAAAGCAGCAGGAGCAGCCCAACCCGGAACCGCCCGCTGCACCGCAGCCGGAACCCCTGCCGGAACCGGAACCGCCCGCCAACCTGCCGAAACCAAAAGCTTCTATCCTGGATGATGATATCCCGGATTTTTCGGCAGGGTTGGACCCCGCCGCGCTGGAAGCAGCCCGCAAGGCGGACGAAAAAGCCCCGCCGCGCAGCACCGATGAATTCCAGCGCGCCGCCAGCCAGTTGTTTGAAGACGATGAGGATGACGGGGAGGATGACGGGGAGGACGAAGAGCCCACCATTACCTTCCCTGGCCGCAGCAAAGCCAAACCGGCAGTGCCGCGCCCCCTGGCAGCAAAGCAGGAACCCAAACAGGATGCCATCCACAACCGCAGCCTTGCCATGATCGAGCGTGCCGAGCGCCGCCACCGCCGCAAAGCGATTGCCGCAGTGGCTGTTATTGCCCTGCTGGTTCTGGTGGGTGCTGCGGTGCTGCTGGGGCTGACCCGTGGATGCACCGTGGAAGCCCCTGCCTATAAAAATTACGGCACAGAGCAGTTTGATACCCAGGCGCAGGCATATTTGAAATCCGCTGCGGCAGAAAACGAAAAAATTATCGGTTATCTTGCGTTCCCCGGCCAGAACGGCCAGCTGGTGTACAGCGGCTCCCAGCCGGGCGATGGCGCTGCCATCAGCGGCACCAACTACCTGAACGCTTCCATGCCGTCCAACACGGTGCTTTCCTGCGCGGATGCCTCGCTGGCAAGCCTGACGGACCAGACAAACTTCAGCCAGAATGCCGAGTTCACCCTGTACCTGAGTGATGTGACCTACCATTTCCGTGCTGTGGCAGTGTATAATACCGATGCCGCAGGCACCGAGAATGCCTTTACCCCCGCCAGCTATGGGGAACTTTCGGATTATTACAGCTATGCGGAGTTCAGCCAGAGCATTAAGGAACGCAGCCTGTTTGATACCGGCAATACCCCCGGTGATAAGGAAACCTTCCTGACCCTGATGAGCACCGGCGGCACAAACGGCACGTTTGTCTGTGTGACCGCTGTTCTGTTGCCGGATCAGGCCCAGTAAGCTTGGGGCAATACCGCATAATTCTAAGTGCCGATACGGCGAGCGAGGTGCGGCAGCTGCTAAGCCAAAAGCGCAGATAATACTGGATGCTGCAAAGGTGAGCGCCGCCAGTGGCGGAAACAGCGAACCGAAGCAGGGGCAGCGGTCGCAGAGTGCGAGGGGCTTTTGCCCCCGAAGCACGATGCGGGTACCGCAACCCGACATTATCGAGTATTTTGGCAACGCAGATGCCGTGCCGCAGCCGCCGAAGCGGTGCTTAAGCCGTAAGGCGGGAATTGTGCGGTGTTGCCTTGGATATACCCAGGAATGATTAAGCCCCCGTTCCCGTACATATACTAGGGTGTGGCGGAATAAACCGCTGCAAGCTGGATGGGGAAGGGGGTTTTTGGATTGAAAGAAGAAGCGGCACTGGCCCGTACGGTCATCAAAAAGCGGCTGGCCGGGCAGCCGGCACCGGATATCTGGTTTTTGATCATTTTGATGCTGCTGGTGTGCTATGGTTTGGTGATGCTGTTTTCAGCCGGGTATGCGGTGGCGCTGTACCGGCGCGGGGATGCTTATACCTACATCCGCCCCCAGCTGTTGTTTGCGGCGTTTGGTGCGGCGGCCATGTACGCGGCCAGTCTGGTGGATTACCACATCTGGCACAAACTGGCGTGGCCAATCATGGGGATATCGCTGACGTTGCTGGCAATCGTGCTGTTCATGCCGGAATATAACGGCTGCAAGCGGTGGATCGTGCTGCCGGGGCTGGGCACCTTGCAACCCAGCGAGATCGCCAAGTTTGCGGTAGTGCTGGTGTTTGCCCACATCATCTCCCTCAACCATGACAGGATGCAGACCTTTGCAACCGGGGTGCTGCCCTTTATGGTTATCCTGGGGGCGGTTACGGTGCTGATGCTGCTGGAGCCGCATCTGTCCGGCACGCTACTGATTTTGGGCATCGGCGCGGTGCTGATGTTTGTGGGCGGCACGGGCTTAAAGTGGTTTGCCCTGGCAGGCATTGCCGGGGCCGGGGCCATTGCGGCGGCGGTGATGCTGCTGCCGGAGCTGGTGCCCTATGCCATGGGGCGGCTGTCCTCCTGGCGGGACCCCTTTGCCGATCCGCTGGGCGAAGGCCACCAGACCATCCAAAGCCTGTACGCCATTGCATCTGGCGGCGCGGCCGGGCTGGGGCTGGGCAACAGCCGCCAGAAATACCTCTATGTGCCGGAACCGCAGAACGACTTTATCTTTTCGATTCTGTGTGAAGAACTTGGCTTTGTGGGCGCGGCTCTGACGGTGGTGCTGTTCCTGCTGCTGTTTTTGCGCGGCATGTCCATTGCAGTGCGCGCGCGGGATAAATTCGGTGCGCTGCTGGCCGTTGGCTTTGTGGTGCAGGTGGTGCTGCAGGCGGTGCTGAACATTGCCGTTGTTACCAACACCATCCCCAACACCGGCATCAGCCTGCCGTTTTTTTCTTCCGGCGGTACCAGTTTGATGATGCTGCTGGGCGAAATGGGCATTGTGCTCTCCGTTTCGCGCCAGGCGGACGCCCGGTAACGGGAATGTGCAAATTTTGTGATGGGGATTTCACAACTTTCGGCAGTTCTGCGCTATTGAAACTGGCGGAATAATACGGTATAATAACCAAAAAAGATTTGTAACTTTTTTGCAATCTTCCCAAAAGAAAAGGAATGCTATGCAGGAAATCAAAACAAACCCAACGGTGCGGCACACCACGCCCCTGCAGCTGCTGGCGGCGTTTGCAGCCACGGTGGCAGTGCTGTTTGTGCTGCTGCTGGGGGCGTGCGCGCTGCCGGCCCAGCCGGTGCTGGAACATGTGTATGATTCAGCCCAAACCATCCAGCAGGAGGGGCTTTACCCTGAATATTTCGGCTTTAAGCTGTTCCAAATGGATAACTATACCGATACCATCATGCTGTTTGAAGCGGCCGCCATGGGCGAGCAGAATCCCTTGACCGCTATGATGACCGCAACGGCCTATAACGTGGATAACTTTGAAACGATGGCCGGTGACCTTGCTGTCTATTGCGAGCGCACCATTCCGCTGGTCACCGGTGCCCAAAAGGCAGTGCAGCTGGTGCCGTTCTCCTATGCGCGGTATTGGCACGGCTACCTGATCTGGCTGCGGCCGCTGCTCTGCGTTATGTCCATCACCGGTGTGCGCGTGGTGCAGTATTTGGTGCTGTTTGCGCTGCTAGCGGTTATTTTGTGGCAGCTGCGGCGGCAGTGTGGGCTGCGGGCCATGGTGTGGTTTGCCGTCAGCCAGCTGGCGGTTACCGTGTTCTGGGTGCCGCATCAGGTGCAGTATTTTACCACTTTCTGTATTGCGTATGCGGGCTGTGCGTGGGTGCTGGCCAGGCCGCGCCGCGCCGGGCAGCTGAGCATTGCCCTGGTGGTGCTGGGTACCTGTACGGCGTTCTGTGATTTGCTGGTCACCCCCATCATCACGCTGGGGCTGCCGGTGGCGGTGTGGCTGTG
>UMLD01091553.1_pt1 | contig 25497 bp, 19 predicted proteins | sample 1966491 | NCBI WGS metagenome assembly UMLD01 (sample SAMEA4836191, study PRJEB28245) | human gut metagenome | biome: gut microbiome; material: fecal sample | place: Denmark | collected 2008
CGTTCTTTCCATATATTTTTCCGTGTGTTTATTCATCCATATCAGTACGCCAACACAGATAATGATTGAGATGATCGATCCTGCCGGTGCCGCACACCCCATCGGAAATAATGTATCCGGAAAATGCGTTGCCGCATAATAAGACAGTGGGATTCTCGCACATATGATAGATATAGAATTGTGGATAAATGATACGATAGACAAGCCATATGCATAAAAATATCCGCTTAAGCAGAAATGTACTCCTGCAAATACACAGTCCCATGCATAACTTCGTAAATACTGTCCTCCAAGTATCTGTACTGCCCCGTCATTCGTGAATAGTCCAACAAACGGAACAGATACAAACTGCACAATCGTTGCCGCAACTAATCCATATCCTACTGTCATACATAATACATACCGCAATGTCAGGCGTGCACGGTCATGCTTGCCTGCACCAATATTCTGCGATGCCAGTGCCGATATCGTTGACAACATAGAAGACGGTACCAAGAACAGGATCCCTATGATCTTTTCCACAATACCTACCGCCGCCGCATCATTTAATCCACGCTGGTTGGCAAATATTGTGATTGCAATAAACGATATCTGGATAAATCCATCCTGCAGTGCAACCGGCACACCGACTTTCAATATGTTTTTCATCGTATGTCTCTTCGGACGAAGATCCGATTTTCTTAATTTGATCCCTGTGCCCTTTTTTATGACCACGGTAAGTGAAACAATGACACTGACTGCCTGTGCGATGGTCGTTCCAAGTGCTGCTCCGGCCGCATCCAGTCCCATGACTCCGATGAACAGATAATCCAGACCGATATTCGCTGCGCATGCTACTGCAATAAAGTACATCGGACTTTTGGAATCACCGATTCCACGGAAGATTGCACTGATAATATTATAAGCTGTAATAAAAGGAATCCCGATAAAGCAGATTGTCAGATAACGGATCGTTCCTTCTACTGCCTCGGCCGGTGTCGACATCACACTGACGATCGGTCTGACTGCCGCCAGTAATACGATCATAAGTATGATCGCAATTCCCATGAACATCGTTGCCGTGTTTCCAATTGTCTCCGATGCTTTCTTATAATCTTTTGCACCGATGCAGCGCCCGATCATAACCGTCGCTCCCATCGCAAGCCCTACGATCATAACTGTCAGCATATGCATGATCTGGCTTCCGATCGATACCGCCGTCGTACTGCTGACCCCGCCAAACTGACCGACAATAAATAAATCTGCCATACCATATAACGTCTGTAAAAAGTACGATAACAGATATGGCAGTGAAAAATAAATGACTGTCTTAAATACACTTCCTGTTGTTAAATCTCTCTCCATGTTGTAACGTCCTTGTCTTTAGAAATACTCATTTCATAATTCTATTCCTATTAACCTGGTAAATCAACTTTTTAGGAAGATTTTTTTGAAAGAGAGTGATTACTTTTATGGTACTAAACCGCAAGGAGCCCCATCGTCCGCAATATGAATATCGTCACAAACAACGTAAATATCGAAAGCACCGATGAGAACACAACCAGCTGCCCGGCAAGCTGTCCATCCGCTCCCGCCTGCTGCGCCATGATATAGCTGGATACTGCAACCGGCGTCTGATATGCCAGCACCCCGGACAACAGGTCCGCATCCCGGTAACCCATCATAACCACCATCGGAATCATGATAAGCGGCAAGATTACCAGCTTGATCGTCAATACCACAAATGCTGTTTTTAAGTTTCCTTTTACTTTTGAAAAGTCCAGATCACCACCCAGAATCATAAACGCAATCGGTGTTGATAATTTGGCCAGATCCTGAACCGTTGTATTGACAGCTGTCGGAAGTCTGATCCCAAGAAGTGAAAATATAATCCCTAATACCGAAGATATGATCAGTGGATTCTTTATAATATCCAGAATGATCTTTTTCCAGTCATTTTCCCTTTTTTCACCGAAGATTGACAGCGCGACTACTGCAAGGAAATTATACATCGGTACCAGGATGGCACTTAAAATTGCCGCTGTCATCGTACTTTTCGGTCCATACATATTCTGTACGACTGCAACTCCGAAGATCACATAATTGCTCCGGAAAATTCCCTGGATAACTACACCCTGCTGATTTTCCTGTGTTACGATCCTTGGAACGATCAGACACAACAATACGAACAGTATCAGAAGTCCCCCTGCTGCCCAGATGCACAGCCTGATCCTGCTATGTATCTCAGAACCGATATCACTCTGGTAGACATTGTAGAATAACATACATGGTAAAAATATCTTAAACACAATGGCATTTGCCTGTTTTGTAAGCTTTCCGTCCGCCAGAGATGTATAATTGACCAGAAAATATCCTAATACCATAAGAAAAAATACCGGTGCAATTACATTAAACGATACAATTATATTATCCAAATTTTCTCACTTCTCTCATTCTTAATAAATGCTGTATTTCCCTTTGGAATCTACAGCATTATACTTTTTATTTCTGTATATTTTCCAGATATTTACACATGAAATACGTACTCATCCAGACGCTCGAATGCTTCTTTTACTCTGCCAAGCGGTAATGCAAGATTCATACGGATTCCATATTTCTGGTGGAACGGTCTTCCGTCCTGCCATGCAACGCCTACGTCCCATCCTGCTTTTAACAGCTCATCCAGTGACTTATAATTTTCCTCACACCAGTCTTCGCAGTCCAGGAACAACATATAAGTTCCCTGCGGCTTACTTACTTCAATTCCTCTGTAGTAGTCACGGATATGATTCACTGCATAATCAACATTTTCAGATAATACCTGGCAAAGCTCATTGACCCAGGTATATCCTTCTGCCTCGTAAGCCCCGATCAGCGCATGCATAGATAATACATTCATTGTATTATAATGTGATTTTCTTGATTTTGCCTCCACCCGGTCACGCAGCATTTTGTTGAAGATTATATGATAACTTCCTACCAGACCTGCCAGGTTAAATGTCTTACTCGGTGCATACAATGCAATCGTACGGTTTCTTGCATCCGGACTGATCGACTGTGTCGGAATGTGCTGGCTGCCTTTTAAGATCAGATCTGACCAGATCTCATCTGCGATCACTACACATTCATTGTTCTTATATACTTCCATCGCCTCTTCAATCTCTCGGCGCTCCCATACACGTCCGGTCGGATTATGCGGACTACAGAAAATTGCTACATGGATGTTATTTGCCTTTAACTTGGCATCCATGTCTTCATAATCCATCCGCCAGATTCCTTTTTCGTCTTTTTTGAGCGGACTGTGTACAATCTTGTATCCATTCTCTGTGATGCATTTGGTGAATCCGATGTAAGTCGGGCTGTGAAGAAGTACGGCATCTCCCGGTGCGGCAAAAGCTGTCAGAGCAGAGATTACTCCGCCTAATACTCCATTCTCATATCCGATATATTCCGGCATCAGTCCTTCTACATTATTGCGGATCTTATGCCAGCGTATGATCGAATCATAATACTCTTCCACCGGACTGAAATATCCATATGCCGGATGTGCTGCCCTGTCCATGATCGCTTTTGGAATCGTTGGGACAGTTTCAAAGTTCATGTCTGCCACCCACATCGGGATCACATCAAATCCGTCTTTTGGCGGTTCCGGTGCAAATCCCGGATTCTTTCCAAGTCCGTCTACTGCAATCGCATCTTTTCCATGCCTGTCTATAATCTTTGTAAAATCATATCTCATATCTTTCTCTCCTGTTTCCCGAAAACGATCTTCCACCGGTGCCTGCCGTCTGATCGCTATTTTTTTGAAAATACCCACATCGCTTTTATCTGGTCTTTGATATTGGCAAATACCCATGTTGCTTTCGAATTCTTTATGCTGAACGGATCATTCACTTTCACATTGCCATTCTCATAACCTGTCAGTACGATAAAATGTCCAATCTTGGTAAAATCTCCCGGACCGACACTGCATATGATCGGATGTCCCTGCGAAAGTTCTAAAGCTACCTGCTCTTCTGACAAAAGACCTGCAGTACTGTTAAGATTCCAGTTTGCTCCGGCTTCATCCATGAATCTCCAGTACGTGTTATTCTCTTCGTCCACATAACCATGTTCCGTTCCGTAAGCAGCTACCTTTGCCGGAGTGATCGACGCATCCTGATTCAGTCCGGCTGCTACCATCGCCATACAGGTCGGTCCGCATCCACTTGCCGCTACTATACTGGTTCCGTATGGAGCATACCCCCATCGTTCATCCCACTGCAAAAGTTCCGGTATCCCTCCCTGCGAAAGATCTTTTCCTATCGTATCTGCATACGGCTTATCTTTTTTCTTTTCATAATCGGCCACAAAATCTACTGTTTCCACATTTTTATCCAACAGTTCGATCACATTTTTCGGATATCCGTGTTCCGTTGCCTGCTTTCGTATACGTTCCAATTTCTGTTCGGCAGTTTCCGGCTTTGACTTTACTTTTGCCGCCTCTTTTTTATCCTGCTTTTCTTTTCTGAGCTCTTCTGCTTTCTGTTTTTCTTCTACACATTCACGGTGCAGACTATAGCCAGCAAAAGCAGCAGTTATTACTGCTGCTATCACACCGACTACTGTTATACGCCTTAATATCTGATTTCTTCTTGCACCTTTTGAAAGAGAAGTTCTTGGTCGTTGTTCTACGTTATTAGTCTCCTTCATCTATCAATTCAGTCCTCTTAATAATAATCTATTTTCTCGACATCGTTCTTAATTATACAACAGCATTCCAGCGGATACAACTTATCATTTCCTTAATATTGATTCTGACTTTTCGTATTTGTGTCGTTTTTTTATATAATTATGACTTTTTTCAATTTTTTTTCATTTTTTACTTGCTTTTTACATTTTACCATGATATCATACTACTTGTCTTAAGGACACGTCAAATAACGGGGTGTGGCTCAGCTTGGCTAGAGCGCCTGGTTTGGGACCAGGAGGTCGCAGGTTCGAATCCTGTCACCCCGATTTATAATGTATTATGCGGGTGTAGTTCAATGGTAGAACACCAGCCTTCCAAGCTGGATACGTGGGTTCGATTCCCATCACCCGCTTTTTTCATGCTCTATTTTAGATTTATCTGGCGGCTTCTTTCGAACCGCATAGCGACAAACAACGAACCCTGTCATCTTCCGGGTGTCTTCACTAACTTTATGTGAAGCCACCTGAAAAATGACAGGGTTCGTTATTTTTCCAAATTGTTCCCTGTGCCCTAATCTATTTTCTTTTTCAAAAATGCAAATACAGAACCGAGCAAAATATAGATATCTGCCAGATTGGCGGTTATATTGCCCAGTATTTTGTGACTGGATTTAATACCGATATAATCCACTACCTTTCCTCTGACAACACGGTCATAAGTATTGCTTAAAGCTCCTGCGCTTAAGAATGTCAGGGCTATCTTACTAAGCATATGCCCTTCCCTAAAAGCTTCTATAATTGTCAGAAGTCCGATCGCTGCTGTCGTCATCACCGACGCTTTCTTTACTTTTTCCGGTTCGGAATCCATAGAGTTAAATGCAAATCCTTTATTATATACTTTTCTGATCAGAATCCCTGTCCCACAGAGACTTTTTTCTTCCGTCTCGCTTACATTCTCTTCTATGTACTGTTTTACAGCCATATCAAGAGCGAACAGTGTTCCGACCGCACCGGGTATGCGTGTACGCATTTATACTTCTCCCTGGATCTTTACGATCTCTTCGTCACGTTTTTCTATCTCTTCGCAGAGCGTTACATAATCCATGTCTGACACTTCTCCACTCTGGAATTTTTCATATACCATACGTCCGATATCTGCAAGATCTCTTTCATTCGCTCTCTTTAACGAACGAACATTGCTTTTAATCTTCTGGATTTCCAGAGTATCTCCTGTCTTCTTTGTGATGTCACTAGCAACATCTGAAACCATTCTGCCGAATTCTTCAAAAAAATCTGCCATTAGTATCCTCTCCTTATCTCGTTCTTCTTTACAGCTGTCTTAAAATATCCAATGATCGGTACAAATTCATCGTCCCATATCCCCATTGTGTATTCGGATATTCTATTCCCGGAAGCTTTTGTGTTCCCATCACGATAATATTTCTGACCTGACTGGACGACACTCCTCTTGCCCCCGGCTGCTCACTGATCCATTCCATGATCAGGGCACATCCGCCTGCTGCAATCGCTGTTGCGGCGCTCGAACCGGTCCGATTCTTAAATTCCCCGCCAGGTACTGCTCCTGTGACCGCTTCTCCCGGCGCAGCATAATCCGGTTTTATTTTTTCATCTCTAGTATACCCCCTGCCCGAATTAATATCAACTCCATTCTCCCTGCTGTTATAAAAAGCCACAGTCATTGTATTTCTTCCTCCTGAAGGCTCTGTAAATGTAGTGTCGGGATTTGATTCCAGAAAATATACCTCTCCCTCCAGGAATTCTTCCATCGGAAGCCATATGTGAAAATCTCCGGTTGTCTGCATCGCCGGCTTTATATCTATTTTCCATATTCCGGGAACCGCATTCTGAAACCTTATAAATACCAGCTGTGCATCATTATTCTCCTGTAATAATCTGTATTCCACAGTAATCGTTGTCCGTTCAAATGTAAATAAAAAATCAAACAGATACCCCAGACGTATCGGAATCATCCCCGTACGCTCTCCAGACGGCGAAGTAACCGACACCATTACGATATTCGGAAGTGTACTCCATAATTCAACGGCAAAAGACTGTGTCCCTTCTCCTACCCGGATTTCTGCTGTCCTCATATCCTGTGCATCCGTAAAACGGTTAAAATAGTGATGTCTTCTGGCCGCCTCATTGCCTGTTCCGACTACAACACACCTGTTTCTTACCGTCGCATAAATGTCCAATATATCTGCCAGAAGAGAATCTCCGTTATGTCCTCCAAAGCTTGTTCCGAGGGCTACACAGATCACTAACGGCATTCCCTGTTTTCTTGCCAGGTCATTCAGATAGCGGAGTCCCAGCATAATATCATTTTCCTGATAACATACGGCATCCTGTGCTATCACGAAAAATTCTTTCAGATAATTTTTTGCCGGCTTTAATTTGACCATTGCAATAGAAGCCTCCGGTGCGGCCCCGAGAAACCGTTTTCCAACTTCTGCTCCTCCTGCAGCCGCACTTGCAACAAATGTTCCATGTCCGTCTGTATCCACACTCGGTACTATCTGAAGCGGATCCTCCGATCTAAGTGCTGCATTGATCATTTCTTCCGTATATTCCGTTCCATAATAAAGCCCCTGTGGTGTTCTTCCTGTCTGAATCGTCTGATCCCAGATTCCCACAATCCGTGTCGTCCCATCCAGATTGCGAAACACACGATTCTGATAATCTATCCCGGTATCTAAAAAGCCGATCATGATCCCATCCCCCATCAGCTGAAGTGTCGGATAGTTCTGCAATGTAATAATTCCTGCTGCATCTAACGGCTGCATATCCAGAAGTGCATAACATTTTGGGATCGTACTGTACCAATATTCTCTGAACGATAATGGAAGCAGAATCCTTCTGTCTACAGATACACTTTTATATCCAAAATCCATCTCCTGAATACACACATTTTCCGGATTCACTTCCTTAAGTTCCTCATCTCTGTATAATGGAATAATAAAATCCCAGTAATCTTCGGAAATAATCTTTTCTTTACAGTTCTCTTCCAAATCAAAAAAACCTTTCATATACATTTGTTTTATGTATATGAAAGGTTCCCTGTCATTCATTAATCTTTTATTATGAATTCGTATTCTGGTTCAGCATACGTTCAATAATGTCTACCGACTCTTCAATACCATAACTTGCACTGTTAAAACAGATATCATAGTTCATAGCATCTCCCCATTTCTGACCGGTATAATAATTGTAATATCTTGCATGTTGACGATCCAGCTTTTTAAGCAGACGTACCGCTTTCTTCTGATCCAGATCATTGACCTCCATAATACGATGCACACGCTGTTCGAACGGTGCCGTAATAAAAATACTGATATGTGGAATATGGTTATTCGCAAGTATCACATCTGCACATCTACCCATTACAATAAAATCTTCTTCTTTTGCCATTTTGCAGATCAGGTCACTCTGATTGAAGAAGATTGCGTCTTCTCTTGTCAATCCATGATAGCGGTCAAAGTCTTTCAGACGCTCTTTGATCGTCCTTCCAGATCCCTGATATTTGTTCTCGATCAGATCCGTTCCCAGATCCGCCACATCTGTCACAGAATCCTTCTCCGCATCCAGTCTTCTTAATACTTCATTAAAGATTTCTGCATCATAGTAGTTGATTCTAAGTGCATCTGCCAGTGCAAATCCAATATCATTTCCGGCACTCCCCTGCGTTCTTCCGATACAAATAATAAGATGATCGTCTTTTGAAAACTTCTGACGCAGATTCGCTGTATTCAACTTCGCCCTGTTTTCATCCAGAATTTCAACCTTACCGAAACTTGCAGGAAGCTCTGCTATTTCCTTTAATATCTCATCGTATTTTTTCATCAGTCTGGAACGGTCTTCATCCTTTCGGATCGTACGTGCCATGTTACTGATCAATGCCAGCTCACTTCTAAGAAGATGTCCCTGCGGCTTGGTACGCATCAGCATAACCAAATTGTCCACACAGGCACGTTTATCTCCTGTAAAGGTACGGCCCAGAGAAGATCCTACACATTCATATACTTCTCCGTCCAGATCATAGATCCGTTCTGCAATGTCATAATATTTATTCTTATTCTCCTGCATTTTCCGCACCCCCTTCTATAAAAAGAATATCAACATATCGATAATAAATACCGGTATCAAAAATGTCAGTGACCATGCCATATATCCGAAGAACGACGGCATACGCACACCGTTTTCATCCGACATAGATTTTACCATAAAGTTCGGTGCATTTCCTATATATGTATTTGCTCCCATGAATACAGCACCACACGAGATTGCCTCCAGCATCTTAACCGGAACAGCACCAAGCGTTGTTGCCACACCGCCCTTGAATCCAAGTGCTCCTGCTGTTGTAAGGAACACAAGATATGTCGGCGTATTATCAAGAAAACTTGACAGAGCTCCTGTAGCCCAGAACATCTGGAATGGTTTGCTGATTCCAAGCTCCGCTCCATTCGCTTTCAGGATCATAAGTGCCGGCTGCATAGTAATAAAGATTCCGATAAACAGAACCGCAACTTCCTGGATTGCACCCCAGGTAAAGTGGTTACGGATACGGACTTCTTCGTTCGTCGTCTTAAACGATAAGAATGCAGCCAGAAGGATGATCACAACCTCAATTATTGACGGGAATCCAAGTGTAACTTCTCCAAGGATATGAAGTCCTTTTACGGTTCCGTCTGCATTCTGGAATGCGGACATTCCCGGAAGTGTTCCACTTAAGATCACGGCTCCGACGATCATCGCTACATAGATAAGATTATGAAGTCCTACAATTTTAAAATGTGTTCCCGGCTCTCTGATATCCGGTTTTCTTCCTTCTGCAATATCTTTTCTGTATGCTCTTCTGTCCAGGAAATAGAATATCACCAGAAGGATCACCATATTAAAAACCAGAATATGGAATAACTTCATACTCCAGAAAAAAGGTACCCCACGCATGAATCCCATCAGAAGCGGCGGATCTCCGATCGGTGTCAGACATCCTCCCATATTAGAGATCAGGAAGATAAAGAAGATCATGATATGACTCTTTCTCTTTCTCCATGAATTCATCTTAATAAACGGACGTACAAGAAGCATACTTGATCCTGTAGTTCCGATCACACTGGAAAGCAGTGTACCAAAAACAAACAACGCCGTATTAATCCTCGGTGATCCGGCAAATTCACCGTCAATCGTAATGTTACCTGCTACACAGAATAATCCAAACAGTAAAACGATAAATGTCAGATAATCATTTACCACACATTCCAGAACAGTCTCACTCATTGTAAATATTCCATATTTCACTGTAAAAGGAATAATAAACAAGATTGACCAGAACGCAACTGCCAGCGGCTGATGTTTTTCCCACCAGTCCGGCTTGAACAGCGGCATTACCGCAATACTAAGCAACAGCCCTGCAAAGGGTATGCAGAGCCAGATTGGAATAGCTGATAATTCCCCCATCGCTGTCTTTCCTCCATTCTTCTCCAAGTAAAAAAATTATATAATAGTTTATATGTAAAATGTATTATTGAAGTCTTGGTACTTCCTGACCTCTCAACATAATTACCGGTCCTCCGGTTCCTTCGATATATTCCTTCGTGATGATAACCTCTCCGATATTGTCATCCTTCGGGATTTCATACATGATATCCAGCATGAATTCTTCAATGATCGCACGAAGTGCTCTTGCTCCGGTATCTTTCTTCAATGCCTTCTTCGCAATTGCATGAAGAGCATCGTCATTGAATTCCAGCTTTACCTCATCCAATGCCAGCAGTTTCTGATACTGTTTTAATATTGCATTCTTAGGTTCTTTTAAAATCTCTACCAGCATCTCTTCACTCATCCCCTGTAAAGTGAACACGATCGGCAGACGTCCTAAGAACTCAGGAATCATTCCAAATGCACGTAAATCTTCTGTTGTTACTTTCTTCAGTATCTCTTTATCGTTATTATACTTGTCTCTTAAGTCTGCTCCAAAACCAATTGCTGCCTGTTTGGTCAGACGCTCTTTGATGATTCCGTTAAGATCCGGGAACGCTCCGCCGCAGATGAAGAGAATATTTCTTGTATTCACGGTTGTAAGCGGAACCATGGCATTTTTACTGGTTGCACCGACAGGTACTTCTACATCGCTTCCTTCAAGAAGTTTTAACATTCCCTGCTGTACCGACTCACCGCTTACGTCTCTCTGACTTGAATTCTTCTTCTTTGCGATCTTATCGATCTCATCGATAAAGATGATTCCCTGTTCTGCCTTCTCTACATCATTATCTGCAGCTGCAAGCAGTTTGGAAACCACACTCTCAATATCATCTCCGATATATCCGGCTTCCGTAAGTGAAGTCGCATCTGTGATCGCAAGCGGTACATCCAGAATCTTTGCCAGTGTTTTTACCAGATACGTCTTACCGGAACCTGTAGGTCCGATCATGAGCATATTGGACTTTTCAATCTCAATATCATCCATAGAATCAGTAGCCACACGTTTATAATGATTATAAACAGCTACAGACATAACTTTCTTTGCATATTCCTGACCTACCACATACTCATCCAGTTTTGCCTTGATCTTATGTGGTGCCGGAAGATTCTTGATATCTACTAATGGTTTATATTCTTCGCCCTCTTTTTTCTTTTTGATCTTCTGCTGCTTTGGAATACTCTGTTCCATATCAGCCATATTAAATACCTGTACTCCCGGAATATTCATCAGCTGACTGTAATCAATCGGGCCATTTGACATTGCATCAAAGCTTTTCTGCATACAGTCATTGCAGACACAGATATGATTCGGAAGTTCAATCATTTTTCCTGCAACGCTCTCTGGACGTCTGCAGATAAAGCAGACTTTTTCATATCCATCGTCATTATTTTGTTTCTTATTATCTGTATCAGATGTATTCTTTATTGTCTCAACCTCTACATCTTCTACTTTTTCAATTTCCTGATTGTTATTATCATCCTGATTTGCCATTATTCTCTCCTTCTTAACGTAGTTTACGCATTTCACTCTGACTTTTATCCTGCTTTTATGCTTCCCCCTGATTTACCAGTTCCAGAAATGTCTCTTCTGAAATAATCGGTATTCCCAGCTCATTCGCTTTTTTATTCTTGGATGACGTACTCGTCACATCATTATTGATCAGATAGTTTGTCTTTGATGTGACTGATCCAGTCACTTTTCCACCCAGACTTTCAATCAGCTCTTTTACTTCTCCACGATTGGCAAAATGCTTTACGCTTCCGGTAATTACAAAATTAACGCCTTCAAAAATCTGCTGTTTTGTTACAGTCTCTTCCGGAATGGTCAGCTCATTTAAAAGCCTTCTGAAATTCTCCACATGTTTTGCATCTGCAAAATATCCGACGAACGCTTTTGCCAGAACCTCTCCGACTCCCTGAATCTCATTTAATTCTTCTTCCGAAACCTTCAGAAGAGATTCTACATCATATTTTAATTCTCTGCAAATAACTTTTGCATTGGCAAGTCCGATTCCTGCAATTCCCAGAGAATAAATGACTCTCGGCAGGGTCGTCGTTCTTGCCTTTTCTATACTTTCTGTCAGTTTTTTATATGATTTTTCTCCGAATCCTTCCATCTTTTGAATTTTTTCTTTGTATTGATCCAGATGGAAGATGTCTGCAAATGTATGAATATATCCTCTGGAAATAAATTTTTCCAGTGTTGCTTCTGATAATCCTTCTATATTAAGTGCATCCCTGCTGACAAACAGTGCAAATGATTTGACGTGCTTCGCCTGACATTCCGGATTCATACAGTACAATGCTTTTGCGTTGCCGACCTGCCGGATCTTTGTCTCTCCCTGACAGACAGGACATTTACACGGAATATCTTTTACTCCGCTTCTTGTCAGATTCTCTGCAATCTGCGGGATGATCATATTAGCCTTATATACTTCAATCCTGTCACCGATCCCAAGTTCCAGTTCTTCCATAATACTGATATTGTGAACACTTGCACGGCTTACTGTTGTTCCCTCAAGTTCTACCGGATCAAAGATTGCAACCGGATTGATCAGTCCGGTTCTCGACGGACTCCACTCAATCTCTCTTAATACTGTCTCTCTGATCTCATCCTGCCATTTGAACGCAAAAGAATCCCTCGGAAATTTTGCAGTTCTTCCAAGCGACCGTCCATACGCTATATCATCATATGTTAACACAAGTCCATCCGACGGGAAATCATTTTCACTGATCTTAGACGAAAATTTAGCAACTTCGTCCTCAACAGTATCTCTGGTCACCATATAATACTCCACTGTTGTAAATCCCTGTGACTTCAGCCATTCCATCTGACAGGCTCTGGAATTCTGAAAATCAACTCCGTCTGCCTGCACCAGTGTAAATGCATAGAACATTACATTACGTTTAGCCGTGATCTGGTTATTCAGCTGTCTGACAGAACCGCTGCACAAATTTCTTGGATTCTTGTACCTGGCATCTACATCTTCAATCTCCTGATTGATTTTTTCAAAATCCTTATATCCTATGACTGCTTCTCCTCTTAAGATCAGTTCTCCCTGATATGCAATCTGGACCGGCACATTTTTGAATACTTTCGCATTGTTCGTGATCACTTCTCCGACTTCTCCGTTACCTCTGGTGACCGCCTTATAAAGCTTTCCATCACGATAAGTCAGTACAACCGTCAGACCATCCATCTTCCATGACATCAGAACTTTCTGATCTCCCACAAAGTTCTTAAGTTCTTCTACTTCTTTCGTCTTATCCAGAGAAAGCATCGGGCTTTCATGTCTTTCTTTCGGCAGTTCGCTTACCACTTCATATCCGACATTTACCGTCGGACTGTTTGACAAGGTAATACCAAGCTCATCCTCAAGCTCCTTAAGTTCATCATACAATCTGTCATATTCATAATTACTCATGATCTCCTGTGCTTCCTGATAGTATGCTCTGGAAGCTTTATTCAGAAGGCTGACCAGTTCTTTCATTCTCTCGTTCTTTGACTGTCCCATATAATTCTTTTAACTCCTGTTCTGTTAATCCTCTTACCTCTCCCGGTTTCAGATTACCTAGTTCTACATTCATAATGCGGATTCTCTTCAGTGTTGTCACCTTATAGCCAAGTGCCTCACACATCCTGCGGATCTGTCTGTTAAGGCCCTGCTTCAGAATAATGGAAAATGTGTATTTTCCATTCTTTCTCACTTTACACGGCCTGGTCACCGCATCCAGGTTCTTCTCCCTGTCTCTGATATGTACTCCGCGACTCATTTTTTCTATGAACTCCGGTGTGATTTCTTTATTAACTGTGACCTTATATTCTTTCTCATGGGAGAATCTTGCACGCATCATGCCATTGATCAGATCACCATCATTGGTCATGATCAGAAGTCCTTCCGAATCTTTATCCAGTCTTCCCGCATAGGTCACGCGTAGCGGATAATTCAGGAATCTGATAATATTCTTCTTTTCCCTTTTATCTTCTGTGCAAACAATCCCAGCGGGTTTATATACCGCTAGGACTGTCTTTTTTGTCTTGCTTTTTATCCGTTTTTTCCCCACACAGACTTCCTGTCCGTCTTCAACCTTCATTCCGGGTACGGCATTTTTTCCATCCACCGTTACAACGCCGGCTTCTATCAGCCGGTCCGCCTCTCTTCTTGAGCACACACCGGCTTCGCTTAAATATTTATTCAGCCTAATCATTCTGTAACACCCCGCTGATACTGTTATCTTTTACAAAAGTATTTCCATTATATAAAAATAATACACTTGTGATATTATCCTTCTTCATGACCTTTTCAATATCATCATAATAATACCTTGGATCGACAACCACAATTTCCCTGTAATAAGGTATCAGGAACGGAATCAGACTATTGGCATAAGAATCCTTGATGATCAGAAGCCTGTCTGTCGAATCTGCCGTCGTCTTGATGTCAAGGATCGGATAATTTCCGCCAAGAAAAAGTGCATATTTGTCTTTTCCTTTAAGCTTGGAAGTATCATAAAGAGTTGCCGTCTTCTTTTTTTCATTTACATTATTTACTACAGCCTCTGTTGCATTCTTAAGATTGTCGGGTGCATAGATATATATCGGTTCGTCATATCCCGTTTCATATCCGCTCGTCGAAGCCAGTGTTCCGTTAAATGCATTGGTCACCGCATAAGGCTTCATGTCAAAGGTTTTAGATGTATCAAGCTTCATGCTTTTTGAAAGAGCCTGATAACCGTAATACGCGCCAAGTGTTGTCCAGTGATGATCTGTGTGATAATAGATTTCTTCTGATCTGTGTTTTTTTAAAATATCACTAACATCCACCCATGTATAAACAGATCCCAGTGTACTGTGAATTGCTTTAAATTGCTTCTCCTGATTCTCTGTAACTGCATATCCCGGAAGTTTATCCGATTCGATATTAGCCGCATTCGGAACCAGCATCATGTACATTGGTATATCTTTATATTGTTTTTGAAACATTTTCATTGCAGACAGATTTTCTTTCATCTGATCTTCATCCGGTTTTGCAATATCCTCCAGAAGATAATGGTCTTTTCCTTTGAACACGCCATTCGCTTTTCTCTTTCCTGCCAGCAGATCCACCCTGCTTTTTAGCATTACCCAGAAATCTCTTCCCGCGAACTGATCTGATACATAGGATTCGTACTGCTCCATCCATCTTCCGCTTTCTATTCCTGAAATTGTAAGTTCCGGTCTCTGTTCCAGTGCCCGGTTCTCTGTCGCCGAGAATTCCCGGTCACCCGTTGCCAGATTCACAACACAGAAAGCGATCATCATTATGACAAATATCACCGCTGCTAATTTATTTCTATGCACTTCTCTTCTTCTTTCCCATTTTTTTCTTGACTGTCTCATTTTTACTCCTAAAATCTGAAATACAGGAACGGATTATATGTCTCTGTCACTAGATATGCGATACACAAAATGAACAGTACCGCATATACGATTCCATTCAGAAGCGTCGTATTCCACTTCTTCTGGCGCAGCATATGCTGATATCTGACATCTGTAAGCGGAGTAGAACCAATGATCAGAATGATCCACAATACCAGATTCGTTGTAAGCAGATACAGGCTTTCCCTGTCTGCCACTCCGTGTGCTCCTGCTCCAAACATCATTCCCAGATATCTGGCCGCCCCTCCAAGTGAAGGACTAAAGAATAATACCCATCCGATCACAACCAGCACAATACTGTAAATATGGCGTACAACCGAAGGGAGTTTATCCAGTACCGGTGACAGGATATATTTTTCAATGATCAGTATGATCCCGTAATACAATCCCCATGCCACGAAATTCCATGCAGCTCCGTGCCATAATCCGGTCAGAAACCATACAACCATTAGATTGAAGATATGCCGGCTCTTCGATACTCTGTTGCCCCCGAGCGGAATGTATACATAATCCCTGAACCAGCTGCTCAGAGAAATATGCCATCTGCGCCAGAATTCAGTAATACTTTTCGCTATGTACGGATAATTAAAATTCATACAGAACTCAAATCCAAACATCTTTCCAAGTCCCACTGCCATATCCGAATAACCACTGAAATCAAAATAAATCTGAAACATATAGGCAAAAGCACCAAGCCATGCACTCAGTACCGACACATTGCCCTTTCCAAGTCCGGTTACTTCCGTAAATATCATACCAGAAGTATTCGCAAGCAATACCTTTTTTGCAAGTCCACGTATAAAATACATGCACCCTTCTCCGAACTTGTCCCATGATGATTCGCGGTTTACAAGCTGCTCTTCAACATCTGCATACTGTACGATCGGTCCTGCGATAAGTTGCGGAAACATTGTTACATATAATGCAAAGTTCAGGATATTCTTCTGAACTTTAACATTTCCCCGATAAACATCTATAATATAAGACAATATCTGGAATGTATAAAATGAGATACCGATCGGCAGTGCCAGCGGATGATATGTAATATGCACCGGCAGCACCGCATTCAGTGAATCCAGCACAAAGCCTTCATATTTGAAAAATCCCAGGATTGCAATGTTCACCACAATATTGAATATAAGGCTTCTTTTTGCCAGCCTTCTGTCCGTCAGATTTCTTGCTATATCAAGTCCACTGAAATAATTGAACAAAATGGATAACAGCATCAGGAAAATATAGACCGGTTCCCCCCATGCATAAAAAATCAGACTTGCAAGCAGCAAAACCGGATTGTGGAATCTCTCCGGCAGCAGGTAATACAACACCAACACAGCCGGTAAAAATGTAAATAAAAAAACAATACTGCTAAATAACATCTTTCTAATTCCTCTGCCTTCTAATAAATACTATTCTTAAATGCGGCTTCTATGCGATCCGCATCTTTTGAAACAGCTAATAATATGTAATACCCCCTGGTTTCATCGATTGCAGAATGAAGAAGCCTGGTCTGTTTTACACCATAGCCCTCAAAACTCTTCTTCTGTGTAGACAAACGCTCCTCTACAGCCTTCTCCACATCTTCTACCTGGCTCTTATCTTTTACTTTTACTACCAGTATCTCATTTACACTCATGACATCATCCGGTATATACAACATTGTTCCGGCATAATCGTTGGCATTCAGACCATAATACTTCTTAAGGTCCTGAGAACTTCCCTTTTTCATGCCTTTCAGAGAAACAGATTTTTCAATATTCTTTTGTATCGTATCTACGGATACGGTATTATCTCCCTCTCCGGAAACCAGCAATACCACATAGGCAATCAGTGCGATCACCATCAGATACTTACATGTATTAATAATATCCAGTCTTCCTTTTCTCATTATAATCCTGCTGCCTCCGCCATATGATCTACCCATTTCGTATAATAAGATGGTGACATATGGATCCCATCATCGGCATAATACTCCTGTTTTACCAGATCTGTATTATCGATGAATGTCACTTTTTCTTTTTTACATAATTTTTTCAGTTTTTGATTGAACTTTGGAACATTGGCAAATAAAGGTCTTGTTTCAATCGCCGACTGCGCCGCCGGAAGAATACAATTGACATAAATCTTCGTATCCGGCAGTGACTCTTTCAGATCCTCTATAACATTTTTATATGCTTTCACAAATCCGGATGCATTTCCATTCTGTGCTTCGATATCATTCATTCCATAGGCAAGAAACAGCACTTCCGGCTTCATCTCTTTGGCTTTTTTTATATGTTCCTCAATCTTTTTACTGCTGACTTCCGAAACTTCCGTTCCGCGGTCTGCCTGTACATTCGCCTCATCCAGCACTCCGTACTCATATAAGCCCTGTGTGATCGAATCTCCAAGGATCAGACAATCCGCAAACTTTTCGCTTACGGATCTGTTATCTGCTGCTTCTTCCTTCACACGTTCTTCCTCTTCAAGTTTCTGGATTTTTTTATTTACTTTTCCGACATCCGTACGATCCATCTCACTCAGGATCTTCCTGCCTTTCGTTGTGTCCTGCTTTGGATTATTAAGCCTTACTGCTACAACGATTCCTCCAAGCGCAATGATCACTGTTGCCAGAATTACTGCAGTCCTAAGCACATGATCCTTTTCTTTTTCCGGAATCTCTGCCGGCTGTTTAGCTTCCTTCTCCTCAGAATTTTTATTATCTATTTCCAAAAAAATTCCTCTCTTCTACATTTCTTTTTGTTGATAAATATATATTCAACTTATTTTACTGTTTTTTCATTCCCATGTCAATTTATATCAATTTTTGTGCTATAATACAGATTACATTTATTTTTATCCGGAGGTTATTCCTTATGAACGTATACCAGTTATCAGCCAAAAATTGTATGTCCCATCTTCTTTTAAAGGATACTTTTGATACATTTCTCTTTATCGAAGGAGAATTCACTACATTTAACAAATTCACCATAAGCGGTTATCTCCAAGAAGACTTCTTCGACGAAAAACTGGAAGAGACTTACTCCCGCTGGGAAAAGATCCGTGACTTCTGCTTCCAGATCATCCGTGGCAAACGCACTCCTCTGAACTTCAAGATTGTCCTTGCTCTCCCGGACGATCAGATTCCTGCCTTCCTGACAGCCCACGGCCTGACCGCTTACCGCCCGGAAGACATTCAGGGACTCTACCTCAATTTCCACTACGATGGAAGCACCCTCCAATGCATCACCGGCACTTCCCTCAAAACCTTTTCTATGGATAAGTCCATCGAAAGAGAATGGGATACCGAAGTAAAATCCATCTTAAAATCCAAAAATATCGAAGGCGAATACTAGAATACAAACAAAAACCATGCAACTATGGATTTCTCTTTCCACAGCTGCATGGTCTTCTTTACTTCAACTCTCTGCCAGACTTACTTCGTAAGCAGCATCATAATCTCATTACTTCTCTTTACAAACGCTGTCATCTCTTCAGGATTCAATGGCTTATGTGCCAGCATTGCCAGATCATACAACTGTTTGCAGATAATACTTGTATTCTCGCTGTCCTTATGATCAACTACATACTGAACCAGCGGATGATTTGCATTCAGGATCAGTGTACTTGTTGTACCCATATCCATTCCGCTCATGCCGTACATCTTCATCATTTCCTGCATACGGCGGTTCTCTTCAGATAATGTCATCATAGAAGCTATATTTTCATCTTTTAATTTTTCGATCTTAACATCCAGTTTCTCGTCACCAAGCTCTTTACGGAAGATTTCTACCAGGCTGTCAGATGTCTTCTGGAATGCTTCTTTTTCCTCTTCGGCAACTTCTTCTTTTGCTCCTGCTGTTACATCTGCATCAATTCTCTGGAACTTGATGTTCTGATTGCGCTGCTCTAACTGTGTAATAAACGGTGAATCAATATTGTGGCCGAGGATTACTGCATCCATGCCCTGTTTCTTAAACATATTGATGTACTGGCTCTGCTGGATCTCATCGGTTACATAGTAGATGATCGTCTTGTCTTCTTCTTTCTTCTCTGTGTTCTGATCATCTGCTTTGTTGTCCTCTGTCTTGGCATTCGGATCTTCTACGGTTCCACCATTTGCCTCGATACAGTCTTTCAGTGTCAGATACTTGTGATCCAGATTCTTGAACAGAACCGCGTCTTTCATCTTGTCACAGAACTTTTCATCTTTCAGGCATCCGAACTTGATGAACGGACTGATGTTATCCCAGTATTTCTCATAGTCTTCTCTCTTTGTCTTGCACATTCCGGAAAGCTTGTCTGCAACCTTTTTGGAAATGTATTCAGAGATCTTATTCACAAATCCGTCATTCTGTAATGCGCTACGTGATACGTTAAGCGGCAGATCCGGACAATCGATGACTCCCTTTAATACCATCAGATATTCCGGAATGACTTCTTTGATATTGTCCGCGATAAATACCTGGTTGTTGTATAACTTAATTGTTCCTTCAATAGAATCATACTCTGTGTTGATTCTTGGGAAGTACAAAATTCCTTTTAAATTAAATGGATAATCCATATTCAGGTGGATCCAGAACAGTGGCTCTTTGTAATCCATGAATACTTTGCGGTAGAAGTTCAGATAATCTTCATCACTGCATTCATTCGGATGCTTTGTCCACAGTGGGTGGATATCACTTAATGAAACCGGACGTTTTTTGATCTTTACTTTTTCTTTGGCAGGTTCTGTCTCTACCATTTCTTTCTCGCCGTTTTCATTCTCTTTTTCTTCCATCTTGGCATCTTCGTGAATATGCTCGATTACTTCATCATCATCTTTCAGATCTGCTTCGTCGATCGTCTCATATTCAGGCTCTGCATTTGCCTTGGAAAGGAAGATTTCTACCGGCATAAATGAACAATATTTCTCCAGAACTTCTCTCATTCTGTATTCATTAGCGAACTCCAGGCTGTCCTCATTCAGATACAGGGTCATTGTAGATCCGACTTCCTGTTTGTCGCCTTCTTCCATCTCATACTCCGTTCCGCCGTTGCTTACCCAGTGTACCGGTTTTGCGCCTTCTTTGTAAGAGAGTGTATCGATATGCACCTCATCTGCTACCATAAATGCAGAATAGAATCCAAGACCGAAATGTCCGATCATATCATCTTCTGTTGTCTTATCTTTATATTTTTCAAGGAACTGTGTAGCTCCTGAAAATGCAATCTGTGTAATATATTCTTCTACTTCATCGGCTGTCATTCCAAGACCGTTATCTGTAAATTTCAGAGTTTTTTCTTCTGGATTAACCTCAACTTTGATCGCCGGTTTGTAATCATCCGGTAACTGGTATTCACCCATCATATCCAGCTTCTTCAGTTTTGTGATCGCATCACATCCATTGGAAACCAACTCACGTGCGAAAATATCGTGATCGGAATATACCCATTTTTTAATGATCGGGAAAATGTTTTCACTGCTGATTGACAAACTACCTTTCTTTGCTGCCATTGTAAATCACTCCTATTTCTACTTTTATATTTCTATCATATTAGTGACAAAAGATGCCGTATTGCCGACTGGCCCACATCTTTTTGTTACATTTTTCATCTAACAGATATGATAATACTGCATATTTTAAAAGTCAATAGAAAATTAGCACTCTTTTAAAAAGAGTGCTAACAATTCTATGAAATTTATAAACCATTTATAAACTTTGATATTTTTATGATATTTTCGCCGAATATCCTTATATTAATATTATATGTGCCGTACCATTTTTCCGGCTACTCTATGCTTTTCAATGATTCTACCATGTCAATTTTCTTTAACTTGAAATACATTACCCAGTTTACGAATAATGAAAATCCTATCGTAAATAAAAAGCTGTAGATATAACTCGGAAGATAAATGCTTCGTCCAAACATCGCCGCATCCACTTCCACCGTCTGAATTACGAACAGGTGCAGGACTTTACCGAATATCACACCTACGAAAGCTCCAATAAGCGTCAGCAGGATATTTTCCCGGAATACATATTCCGCTACTTCCACATCATAGAAGCCAAGCACTTTCAAAGTTGCAAGCTCTCTCTGACGCTCTGTAATGTTAATACTGTTCAGATTATAAAGTACTACGAATGCAAGCATTCCCGCCGAAACGATCAGGACTATGATCACCAGATTCAGGCTGGCAAGCATATCATCCAGCTGATCCTTAATATCATGCAGATAAGAGATTGTCAGTACCTGATCTTTCGCAAGGATTTTTTCTCCGGCTTTTTTCACCTGCTCTTCTGAATATCCATCCTTTGCCCGGAACATGATACAGTTATATTCTGCTGTCTTTCCATATACTTTCTTATAATACTGCGGCGTAAAATATATGTAATGTCCCATATAGTTCTCACAGATATGCGCAATTTTTACTGTGACACCTTTTGCCATACCGTCCTTAAGATTTATCGTATCACCTTCTTTTACATTCAGAAGTTTTGCCGTCTTCTCACTGACAATTGCACCATTGTCTGTAAGTTTGTATGATTCTTTCGTCTTCCTGTCATGGAAATCTTCATATTTTCCGACAATATCCGGATCGCCAAGTACGCACTGATAAACGCTACGTTTTTTATTTTCCTTTGATGCCGTCACGCTCTGCATCCTCGCATCCATATAAGTCTGAATATCCGTATCTTCTTTCAGATATTCCTTCAACTCTTCTTTCTCTGTCTTTGTTACATCATCCTTGTAGAAAATATGCCCGTCATACAGTTGGATCTCATCGTACTGAATATCTGCGATCTCATATACCGAATCCTTTACCCCATATCCAACCAGCATCAGTGCCATACAGCCGCCAATTCCAAATATCGTCATAAAGAAACGTTTTTTATAACGCATCAAGTTTCGGATTGTTGATTTCCATGTGAAATTCATTCGTTTCCAAATAAATCCAATTCTTTCCAGGAACACTCTTCTTCCCTTTTTTGGTGCCGGCGGACGCATCAGCACAGCCGGTTCTGCAGCCAGTTCTTTATAGCAGGATGCAAGTGTCGCTCCCATGGTACACACGATCGAAGCGACCGATGCCATCACCGCATAACTCATATGATATGGTACATAAATCTTCGGAATATGCGGATACATAATCTCATATGCATAAATGATAATATACGGCAAGATCTTTTCTCCTGTCAGCACTCCCAGAATACTTCCTCCCGCTGTTGCAAGAAACGCGTATCCCAGATACTTGGAAGCAATAGAAAAATTACCGTATCCCAGTGCTTTCATTGTACCGATCTCAATTCTCTGCTCTTCCACCATACGGGTCATACCGGTCAGACTGATCAGAGCAGCAACTAAGAAGAACATCACAGGAAATACTTTTCCGATTGCACGCATACGGTTTGCATTTTCCCCAAATCCATCATATTCTACCAGTGTACTTCTATTGTATACATACCATTTTGGATTTTTTATCTTCTTAATCTGTTCTTTTGCATCAGCAAGCTTTTTCTCACCTTTTGCGATTTCTTCCTCAGACGTCTCTTTTCCGTCCTCATATTCTTTTCTCGCATCGGCAAGTTTGGCTTCATTTTGAGCAATTTCTGTCTCGCCATTTTGCAATGTCTGTTCCTGTGCTTTCAACTCTGCTTTACCGGCATCTAATTGTTTCTGTCCGGATTCTATACTTGCGGCTGCACTGGTAAGCTTTGCTTCACTGGCGTCCAGCTTCGCTTTTGCCTGGTCAAGCTCGGCTTTCCCACTTGCGAGCTTTTGCTTTGCTGCATCAAGTCCGGCCTTCTGGGTCTGATAATCCTGTTCTTTTGCATCCAGTGTCTTCTTGGTCTCCTGCGCCTGCTGCTCCATTACCTGGATCTTCTGTAATAATTCCTGATCCTGGTTGGGATTCTCCTGATCCGGATCCTGTCCCGAACCGCCTGCTGCCTGTGCTTTTAGTGCCTCAATCGTATTCAGAAGAGTCTGATATCCCGCCCAGCCTTTATCCAGTTCGGCTCTGTATGTAACCAGGCCTTCCTCTCCTGCCTGAATCTTTGCCTGCGCTTCTGCATACTGGGAATCATACGCAGCTTTTCCTTGTTCGTACTGTTTCTTTCCCTGGGAAAGCTCTTTCAGTCCATTTTGATACGTCTTTTTCGCCTGATCCAATTCTTTTTGTTTTGTATCTATCGTCTGCTTTGCTGCTGCAATCTGCGACTTTCCACTCGCAATCTTTTCTTTTGCCTGCGAAACCTGCGTCTCTCCATCGGTAATCTGCTTTTTGGCATCCTCAAGCTTCTGCTTCGATTCCGCTTTGCCATCATCCAGCTTTTTCTGCGCTTTCGCAAGTTTTTCATTTGCCTTATCTTCAAGTTCCGACTTCCGGATCTTTCCTCTTTCTTCTGTGATTGCTTCGATTCTCTTTTGGACGGTCTTTACTTTCTCTTTATATGCCTTCGTATAAGCAGTCAGATCTTTTGCACCTGCCACCTGTACATACATTTCCGTATACACATCCAGATCAAAGGTTTTCTCCGGAACCACTACGAATCCGCTTATCGTACCGGTTCCAATGGTTGTGCTTCCTCGGCTCAGTGAAATGTAGTATGGGGAATTTCCTTTTCCGACTACTTTTAATTCGTCCGTCTTCAATGTATCTGTCACCTTGTCATCTGTTCCGGACTTTAATTTTATCGTCTCGCCGATTTTATAATTCATCTGGTCATCAACCAGACATTCCCCTGCTTTTTCCGGCATACGTCCTTCCCTTACCGTGATCTTATTCATATCCTCCATCGCTGACATCACATGAAGTACATATTGCTTCTTATTCTTTATATTCAGGAAATCTGCACTGTAGGCACCTTCAGCCTTTCCCACTCCCTTTACGTTTCCGACCGCACTTACATCCTCTTTCGTAATTCCAAGCGTACTGACAGCCTTAATGTCCATCAGATCCGATTCATCAAAATACGCATCTCCCGTAATTCTCATAGATGGTTCCGATGCCCGGATTCCAGAAAAGAACGCAACACCCAAAGCAACAATAAAAAGAATTGAAATAAAACGGCCAAAATTCCGTCGGATCTCCATGTAAAAATTCTTTCGTGTTATCTTTCTTGCCATCTGTTATCCTCACCTCTTTGTCTTACCATTCTATGGTCTCAACCGGAACCGGCTGCGGATTTTCGATGATCTTATCAACCCGTCCGTTCTTGATCTTGATCACCCGGTCTGCCATCGGTGCTATTGCCGAGTTATGTGTGATCAGTATAACTGTCATACCATTGTTCCGGCATGTATCCTGAAGTAATTTCAAAATGGATTTGCCTGTATTGTAATCAAGCGCTCCCGTTGGTTCATCACAGAGTAATAATTTCGGATTCTTCGCAAGTGCCCTTGCAATCGACACTCTCTGCTGTTCTCCTCCTGATAACTGAGCAGGAAAATTATCCAGACGGTCTCCAAGTCCTACTTCTTCCAATACCTCTTTTGCATCCATCGGATTCTTACATATCTGGAGTGCAAGCTCCACATTCTCCAGTGCCGTCAGATTCGGTATCAGATTATAAAACTGGAACACGAATCCGATATCGTCTCTTCTATATGCAGTCAGCTGTTTCATTGAATACGTAGCAATATCCTGCCCATCTACCAGCACCTGCCCCTCAGATGCCGTATCCATGCCGCCAAGAATATTGAGAACTGTGGTTTTCCCGGCTCCACTCGGACCAACAACAACTGCAAATTCTCCCTTTTTAATCTCAAAATCAATTCCTGCGGCCGCCATGATCTCAACTTCGCCCATCTGATATATCTTCTTAACATCTTTCAAAGTCACAAATTCACTCATGCATACTTCCTCCGTGTGCGTATATTCGTATATCAATTATACCATCTTTTTCGTGGAAACCACAGGGGCAATTTTCTATTTAATGCATTAAGCGGTTGATACCCGGCCGGAA
>UMLD01001179.1_pt1 | contig 25459 bp, 19 predicted proteins | sample 1966491 | NCBI WGS metagenome assembly UMLD01 (sample SAMEA4836191, study PRJEB28245) | human gut metagenome | biome: gut microbiome; material: fecal sample | place: Denmark | collected 2008
GCGCCCTGGGCGCAGTCGTTAAGGCTACCGGCGCTGCCGGCATGATGGCCAACGGCATCGTGGCAATCGGCATCCCCGGCATCCTGGTTCCCCTGCTCATCGGCACCATCATGCGCTTCCCGCAGGGCTCCGGCACCACCGCTATGATCACCGGTTCTGCCATCATCGCCCCCATGCTGGTTACCCTGGGCATCAACCCCTACCTGGCTGGCCTGGCAGTCTGCCTGACCGCCATGTGCCCGTCCTTCCTGAACGATAGCTACTTCCACGTGGTTACCAGCTTCAGCGGCATGGATATCAAGACCAGCTTGAAGACCTGGACCATCGGTTCCATCCTGGTTCCCGTTTTCGGTTCCGTCATCATCTGCATCCTGAGCCTCTTCATCCACTAATTCAGCTTTTTGCGGCATGCAGCGTTCCCTGGCTGCTCTGCCGCATGGAATGTGTAGTTACAAGCAAGCAAACAGGCCCGAACCCTGGCACCGCAATGGTGCAGGCAGGTTCGGGCCTGTTTGTTTTGATTTTAGGCAACACCGCACAATTCCCGCCTAGCGGCTTAAGCACCGCTCCGGCGGCTGCGGCACGGCATCTGCGTTGCCAAAATGCTCGATAATGTCGGGTTGCGGTACCCGCATCGTGCTTCGGGGGCAAAAGCCCCTCGCACTCTGCGACCGCTGCCCCTGCTTCGGTTCGCTGTTTCCGCCACTGGCGGCGCTCACCTTTGCAGCATCCAGTATTATCTGCGCTTTTGGCTTAGCATCTGCCGTACCTCGCTCGCCGTATCGGCACTTAGAATTATGCGGTATTGCCTTTACTCAGATTTTGCCGTATATGATATGAAATATCTCACAAGCCGTCTCCGCCGGATATTTTGTCTCTTTGGCAGTACAGGAAGCATCATAAAAGCACCGTAAGCTGCCTTATCGGCATCAGCTCACGGTGCTCTGCTGTATCTTCGTGTTATCTTGTTGTTTCCTGTTCCAGCGGGAACTTCTGTTTGTCATGCACGCTGATTTCTTTGCCCAGCTGTACTTCAATCAGCTGCAGTTCGCTGTCTGCCAGAACGGTATGGCGGCAGCCAGCCTGCATCTGCACCACATCACCCACATGCACGGGGCGCTCCACGCCGTCCACCACGGTGCGGCCTGTGCCGGAAATCACCACCCACACCTCATCACGGTTCATGTGGCTGTGGTAATTCATGCTGTGGCCGGGGTTCAGCGTCACCTTGATGGTCAGGCTTTCGTCCTCCACATCCAGTACGCGGAAGCTGCCCCAGGATTTTTCGGCGAACATGATCTGCTGGTCGATCTTATCCACATAGGGCTTGATGTAGCTGGACTGCTCTTTATCCGATACCAGAATTCCCTCCGGGCTGGCAGAGATCACCACATCATGCAAGCCCATGGCCAGCACCGGCACGTTCAGCTCGTTCACCACATGCACGTTGGTGCAGGTATCGTTCATCATGGCCTTGCCCACGCTGGGCTCGCCCATCGCTTCGGTCAGGGTGTTCCAGGTGCCAAGGTCCTTCCACTGGCCTGCAAACCGCATAACCTGGATCTTGGGTTCCTTTTCCACCACAGCATAGTCAAAGCTGATTTTGTTCAGCTCGGCATATTTATCAAACAGGTCCTTATAATCGGTAAAGTCGATCAGCTCATGGGCCTTATCCAGCACATAGCGCAGCTTGTAGGCAAACACGCCGCCGTTCCACAGCGCCCCCTGGGTGATATAAGCCTTTGCCGTTTCGGCGTCTGGTTTTTCCTTAAAGGTTGCAACATCGCTCACGGCGCTGCTGTTTTTGGGGATAATATAGCCGTATTTTTCGCTGGGGTAGGTCGGCTCAATGCCCATCAGCACCAGGTTGGCTTCGCTTTTGGCAGCCTGCTCACTCAAGGCTTTCAGTGCCTCAAAGTAGTCATCCTCCACATAGGGGTCCACCGGGCAGACCACCACCGGCTCCTCCGGGTCCACGCCCTGCACATCGGCCAGATAGGCCGTTGCCAGCGCAATGGCGGGGAAGGTATCGCGGCGGCACGGTTCCACCGAAATGCCCACTTCCTCTCCCAGCTGGTTGTGGATGGCGGAAACCTGGGTCTTGCTGGTGGCAATGGTCACAGTCGCCCCTTTGTCTACCTGTTTGATCTGGCGGTACACCCGCTGCACCATGGATTCATAGCTTCCGTCCGGGCACTTGAAAATTTTAATGAACTGCTTGGAACGGATATCGTTGGATAGCGGCCACAGGCGCTTGCCGGACCCGCCGGAAAGCAGCACAATATTCATAATAGTTTCGCCTTTCTCAGCGCTCAGCACGCATGGGGTTATTCAAAAAGTCCTCATAGGCAAGGCGCAGGCCGTCCTCCAGCTCGGTCTTGTAGGTCCAGCCCAGGCCCGTTGCCTTGGAAACATCCAGCAGCTTGCGCGGTGTTCCGTTGGGTTTGGTGGGATCCCACTTAATCTCACCGGTATAGCCCACAACCTTGGCTACCAGCTCGGTCAGTTCCTTGATGGTCAGCTCCTTGCCGGTGCCTGCGTTCACCGTTTCGTTGCCGGAGTAGTTGTTCATCAAAAATACGCAGAGGTTTGCCAGATCGTCCACATACAAAAACTCGCGCAGCGGGCTGCCATCGCCCCAGCAGGTCACGCTGGTCACCCCGTTGACCTTTGCTTCATGGAAGCGGCGGATCAGCGCGGGCACCACATGGCTGTGGGTGGGATGGTAGTTATCGTTGGGGCCGTACAGGTTGGTGGGCATCACGCTGATGTAGTCGGTGCCATACTGGCGGTTCAGGAACTCGCAGTATTTCAGGCCGCTGATTTTAGCCAGAGCATAAGCTTCGTTGGTTTTTTCCAGCTCGCTGGTCAGCAGGCAGTTTTCCTTCATGGGCTGCGGTGCCATGCGCGGGTAAATGCAGGAGGAGCCCAAAAATTCCAGCTTTTTGCAGCCGTTTTTCCATGCGGAATGAATCACGTTCATTTCCAGCGTCATGTTGTCATACATAAAGTCCGCCAAAGCGTTCTGGTTGGCAACAATGCCGCCCACCTTGGCTGCGGCCAAAAAGACATATTCCGGCTTTTCGGCGGCAAAAAATTCTTCCACGGCATCCTGGCGGCACAGGTCCAGCTCTTTATGGGTCCGGGTAATGATATTGGTATATCCCTGGCGTTCCAGTTCCCGCACAATGGCGGAACCTACCATACCGCGGTGGCCTGCCACATAGATCTTAGCGTTCTTTTCCATCATAACAAATGGCCTTCTTTCTTATTTTACGACGCCTTTTTCCAGGTATTCTTCCAGGTTGCAGCGGATGTTTTCCTCTGCGCGCTCTACAGCTACTTTTTCCATGTCATGCTCCACCATGATCTTGACCAGTTCCTCAAAGCTGGTCTTGGTGGGGTTCCAACCCAGTTCCTGGCGTGCCTTGGTGGGGTCACCCCACAGGTTGACCACATCGGTGGGGCGGTAGAAATCCGGGCTTACCTCAATCAGCACCTTGCCGGTCGCCTTATCAACGCCCTTTTCATTCATGCCCTCGCCAACAAATTCCAGCTCAATACCGACATAGTGGAACGCCAGCTGGCAGAATTCCCGCACGGAATGCTGCACGCCGGTGGCGATGACAAAATCATCCGGCTTATCGTTCTGCAAAATCAGCCACATGCATTCCACATAGTCCTTGGCATAGCCCCAGTCGCGCAGGCTGGACAGGTTGCCCAGGTAGAGCTTGTCCTGCTTGCCCTGCTTGATGCGGGCGGCGGCCAGCGTGATCTTGCGGGTCACAAAAGTTTCGCCGCGGCGCTCGGATTCATGGTTGAACAGAATGCCGGAGCAGCAGAACATGTTATATGCTTCACGGTACTCCTTGGTGATCCAGAAACCGTACTGTTTGGCCACCGCATAGGGGCTGTACGGATGGAACGGCGTTTTTTCGTTCTGGGGCACTTCCTCCACCTTGCCGTACAGCTCCGAGGTCGAAGCCTGGTACACCCGGCAGGTATCCGCCAGCCCGCACAGGCGCACGGCTTCCAGCACGCGCAGCACGCCGGTAGCGTCCACATCGGCCGTGAACTCCGGAACATCAAAGCTGACCTGCACATGGCTCTGGGCCGCCAGGTTATAAATTTCGTCCGGGCGCACCGAGCCGATCACAGCAACCAGGCTCATCGAATCGCCCATATCGCCGTAATGCAGGTGGAAATGCGGGTTGCCCTCCAGATGGGCAATGCGTTCACGGTAGTCAACGGAAGAACGACGGATGATGCCATGTACATCATAGCCCTTCTCGATCAAAAACTCTGAAAGGTAAGAGCCATCCTGGCCGGTAACACCGGTGATCAATGCCTTTTTCATAAAAAATGCAGCCTCAACTTTCCTTTTCTATCATCATGCGCCGCCGGTCTGCCGCAGCATGGGCGGGAATGTAAATTCAGCTTTCAGAGGGCTTTGCGCAGCCTTGCCCTGTATTATATTAGTATACCCTGTTTTGCGTTTCTGCGCAAGTATACGCTGTATCCAACCTGTCGCCTGCTCTTGATTGACCTGCCCCGCACCGCAGATTATAATTATAAGGCTAGTATTTCATCATCCGGGCCGCTGCCCGTTCAAGAAAGCTGGAATCACATGCAGGATCTCAAACACGTTTTTTCTTACTTAAAGCCCTACCGGCGGGATTTATTCCTTGCCGTCGGGCTGGTTTTTGTGGAATGTATTTTTGAAATGGTCATTCCGATGTTGATGTCTGACCTGGTGGACCAGGGCGTGCCCAGCCATGATATGCAGGTCATTATGCTGCAGGGCAGCAAGATGATCATCTGCGCTGTGCTGGCCCTGATCACCGGCCTGCTGTACGCCAGGTTCGCTGCCCGCGCCGCCAACGGCTTTGCCGCTGCTCTGCGCGAAGCTGAGTACCGCAAGCTGCAGCAGTTCGACTTTGCCAACCTGGACCATTTTTCCACCCCATCCCTCGTTACCCGCATGACCACCGATGTCACGGTCATGCTCAACGCCGTGGCCACCGGCCTGCGGCCTTTGGTGCGCAGCCCGGTCATGCTGTTCATGGAGCTGGGCATGGCGTTCTTGCTCAATGCCAAGCTGACCATCGTTTTCCTTATTACAACGCCCATCCTGGCCGCTATTCTGGCCTGGATCGTAACCAAGGTCGGCCCGCTGTATGACCGCCAGCAGACTGCTGTGGACCATCTGAACGGCCGCGTACAGGAAGCCTTAACCGCCATCCGCGCCATCAAAGCGTTTGTGCGCGGCGATTACGAGAATGAGCAGTTTGAAACCGTCAATGACGAGCTGGCCGCCGCCAGCACCAACACCTTCCGGTATGCCGTGCTCAACCTGCCCGCGTTCCAGGCCGTTATGTACACGGCCATTGTCTGCATCATGTGGTACGGCGGCAATTTTATTCTGACCGACCGGATGACGGTCGGCGAGCTGACCGCCTTTTTGAGCTATGTTCTGCAGGTGCTCAACTCGGTCATGATGTTCTCCGGCGTGTTTTTGCAGCTTACCCGCTCCCTGACCAGCGCCCGGCGCATCCGTGCCGTGCTGAAGGAGCAGCCCGCGCTGGCCACCCCGGCTGACCCCGTTGCCGCCGTTGCCGACGGCAGCATTGATTTTGCGGACGTCAGCTTCAAATACAGCGCCACTGCGGCCAGGGATGCCCTTTCGCACGTTACGCTGCACATTCCCGCCGGGGCAACGGTGGGCATTATCGGCGGCACTGGCGCGGCAAAAACAACGCTGGTACAGCTGATTCCCCGCCTGTACGATGCCACCTCCGGCACCGTCAAGGTCGGCGGGCAGGATGTGCGCCGCTATTACCTTGCTGCCCTGCGGGATGCTGTGGGCATTGTGCTGCAGAAGAACCTGCTGTTCTCCGGCACCATCCGTGACAACCTGCGCTGGGGTGATCCCAACGCCGATGACGAAACCCTGTGGGCCGCCTGCCGCGCCGCCTGCGCTGATGAATTTTTGGAGCGGATGCCGGACGGCCTGGATACCGACATGGGCCAGGGCGGCGTGAATGTTTCCGGCGGGCAGAAGCAGCGGCTCTGCATTGCCCGCACCCTGCTCAAGCACCCCAAAGTGCTGATTTTTGACGATTCCACCAGCGCCGTGGATACCGCCACCGAGGGCAAGATCCGCCATGCGCTGGCCGCCCTGACCGATGTAACCAAGCTCATCATTGCCCAACGCATCACCTCGGTGATGGATGCCGACATGATCGTGATTCTGGATGACGGCAAAGTTCACGCCGTGGGCACCCACAAGGAGCTGCTGGCGAATGACACCATCTACCAGGAAATTTATGCATCCCAGATGAAAGGAGATGACGCGGATGGCAAAGGCATTCAGCGGTAAAAAGCCGCAGCATTTTGGCAACACCATCCGGGTATTTTTGAACTACCTGGGCCGCCACAAGTTCATGCTGGGGCTGGTTGGGGTGCTTACCGCTGTCAGCGCACTCGCCAACCTGCTGGGTACCTACATGATCAAGCCGGTGGTCAACGGTATTCTGGAAACCGGCAGCATTCCCGGCCTTGTCCGCGGTGTTGCCCTGACCGCCGCCATCTACGCGGTGGGCGCGCTTTCTACCCTGGGCTACACCCAGACCATGGTGCGCGCCGCGCAGAAGGTCTTGCATGATATCCGCCGGGACCTGTTTGCCCACCTGCAAACGCTGCCCCTCTCCTTTTTTGACTCCCGCCGCAACGGCGAACTGATGAGCCTGTTCACCAACGATGTGGACACCATCTCGGACGCGCTGAATAACAGCTTTGCTCTGCTGATCCAGAGCTTTATCCAGGTGGTGGGCACGCTGGTTCTGCTGTTTGTGCTCAACTGGCGGCTTTCGCTGCTGGTCGTGGTGGGGTACGCCGTCATGTTCTGGTACATCCGGTTCAGCACCAACCGCAGCCGTTTCTTCTACGCCCGCCAGCAGCAGGCTCTTGGCGATCTGGAAGGCTATGTGGAGGAGATGGCCGCCGGGCAAAAGGTGGTCAAGGTGTTCAACCATGAGCAGACCAACCTGGAAGGTTTTCAGGCATTGAACGCCCGCCTGCAAAGCGCCGGAACCAGCGCCCAGGGGTATTCCGCCACCATGATCCCCGCCGTTGTTTCCATCTCCTACATCAACTATGCGGTCATTGCCGTGCTGGGCGGGCTGATGGTTATGAATGGCCAGTCCAGCCTGGGCAGCCTGGCCAGCTATCTGGTGTTTGTGCGCCAGTCTGCTTTGCCCATCAACCAATTCACCCAGCAGGGCAACTTTCTGCTGGCCGCCCTTGCCGGTGCCGAGCGCATTTTCAATGTGCTTGACGAACAGCCGGAAACCGATGAGGGTACCGTCGAGATCGTTCGTGTGGAAAAGTCTGCGGACGGCACCCTTGTGCCCAGCGCCGGCGGCCGCCGCACCGGCCTGTGGGCCTGGCGCGACAGTGCCGACCCCGCCGCCCCTCTCGTTCCCCTGCGCGGGGATGTACGGTTCCGGGATGTCAGCTTTGGTTACCTTCCGGGCCAGACCACCCTGCATGATGTTACGCTGTACGCCAAACCGGGGCAGAAGATCGCCTTTGTCGGTTCCACCGGCGCGGGCAAAACCACGATTACCAACCTCATCAACCGCTTTTATGATATCACCTCCGGCACCATCACCTATGACGGCATTGATGTGCGCAAGATCCGCAAAAGTGATCTGCGCCGCAGCCTTGGCGTGGTGCTTCAGGACCCCCATCTGTTCACCGGCACAGTGGCGGATAACATCCGCTTTGGCAAACTGGATGCAACCGACGAAGAGATCATCGCCGCCGCAAAAATTGCCAACGCGCACTCCTTTATCGAGCGCCTGCCCCAGGGGTACAACACCATGGTATCGGGCGATGGTGCCAACCTGAGCCAGGGCCAGCGCCAGCTGCTGGCCATTGCCCGCGCTGCTGTGGCCGACCCGCCGGTGCTGATTTTGGACGAAGCGACCTCCAGCATCGATACCCGCACCGAAGCTCTGATTGAAAAAGGTATGGACCGCCTGATGGAGGGCCGTACCGTCTTTGTTATCGCCCACCGGCTTTCCACCGTACGCAATTCCAACGCCATTATTGTACTGGAACACGGCGGCATTGTGGAGCGCGGCAGCCATGATGAACTGCTGGCCCAAAAGGGCGAATACTACCAGCTGTACAACGGCATGTTTGAACTTGCATAAAATTCCTGCCAAGAAAAGTTCACATCCTTGTGGTAGAATAAATATTATGATATCGCCCATGGAAAGGGGACTACCCATGTCGCAGATGACAAAGCGCGCACTGGAAGCTTCGCTCAAGGAACTGCTGCGCCATAAACCGCTGGACAAAATCACGGTCAGCGACTTGACCGACCACTGCGGGGTCAACCGCATGACCTTTTATTACCACTTTAAGGATATTTACGACCTTGTGGAATGGTGCTGCGAGGAGGACGCTGCCCGCGCGCTGGCCGGGCAGAAAACCTATGATACCTGGCAGCAGGGCTTTTTGCAGATTCTGGAAGCCCTGCGGAAGGACAAAGCGTTTTTTACCAGCGTCTACCGTTCCATCAGCCGCGAACAGCTGGAAAATTATCTCTACCGCCTGACCTATGACCTGATGATGGGCGTTGTGGAGGAGCGCGCCGCCGGTATGACGGTTCGCCCGGAGGATAAAGAGTTTATCGCCAACTTTTATAAGTTCGCCTTTGTGGGGCTGACACTGGACTGGATCAAAAACGATATGCGTCAGGACCCCGCCCAGCTGGTGGAACAGCTTTCCACCCTGATTCACGGTGATGTGACCAAGGCGTTGGAAAAATGCCGCATTGATAAAAGCTGATGTACATCTTGCGTTAAGGGCCGAACCATGAAATGCACGATCTGCGAAAAACTAATGTAGGCCGTCATGGCCCCCACCATCTTCCGCTGCCTTGCCGCCCCTGTAACAAAAACTTCAAATTTTATACAAAACAGCCGCCGTGATAAAAATTTAATCACAGCGGCTGTTTTGCTGATTGTGAACCCTGCCTCCGCTGGTTATACTATAGACATTCCAAAAGGAACACCCCAGACAAACAACAGCAAACAATAAAACCAACGCAAGGAGGCTTTTTTATGTATTATTCCAGCGGTAACTATGAAGCTTTTGCCCGTCCCGAAAAACCGGAGGGCGTTGACCACAAGAGTGCCTACCTTATCGGCAGCGGCCTGGCCGCGCTGTCCGCCGCATGCTTTATGGTGCGTGACGGCCAGATGAAGGGCGAGCACATCCATGTGCTGGAAAAGGACCCCATCCCCGGTGGTGCCTGCGATGGCTACAAGTACCAGGACATCGGTTACGTTATGCGCGGCGGCCGTGAGATGGACAACCACTTCGAGTGCATGTGGGATTTGTTCCGCTCCATCCCCTCCATTGAGGATGAGAACGTCACCGTGCTGGACGAGTATTACTGGCTGAACAAGCACGATCCCAACTACAGCCTGTGCCGCGCCACCGTCAACTGCGGCGAGGATGCCCACACCGATGGCAAGTTCGGCCTGTCTGACAAGGGTGCCATGGAGATTTTGAAGCTGTTCATGACCCCGGACGAGCAGTTGTACGATAAAAAGATCACCGACTTCTTTGATGACGAAGTCCTGAACACCAACTTCTGGCTGTACTGGCGCACCATGTTTGCCTTTGAGAACTGGCACAGCGCCCTGGAGATGAAGCGCTACCTTCAGCGCTACATCCACCACATCGGCGGCCTGCCGGATTTCACCGCCCTGCGCTTTACCCGCTACAACCAGTATGAATCCATGATCCTGCCCATGGTCAAGTACCTGGAAAGCTATGGCGTGCAGTTCCATTACGGCGTCAAGGTGACCAACGTTGCCTTTGACTGCGCCAACGGCAAAAAGCAGGCCACCCGCATTGATACTCTGCGCGACGGCCACGAAGAGTGCATTGACCTGACCGAGAACGACCTGGTGTTCATCACCAACGGCGGCTGTGTCGAAAACTCCACCATTGGCAGCCAGACCACCGTTGCCCCCCTCAAGTTTGATCTGAAGGAAGGCGGCGGCTGGGATCTGTGGCGCAAGATCGCCGCCCAGGACCCCAGCTTCGGCCACCCGGACAAGTTCTGCTATGACCCGGAGCTGAGCAACTGGATGAGCGCCACCATCACCACGCTGGACCAGCGCATTGTGCCCTATATCAAAAAGATCTGCAAGCGCGATCCCTTCACCGGCAAGGTCGTCACCGGCGGCATTGTCTCCGTCAAGGATTCCAGCTGGCTGCTCAGCTGGACCCTGAACCGCCAGCAGCAGTTCCGCGACCAGCCCAAGGACCAGCTCTGCGTTTGGGTGTACAGTCTGTTCAGTGATAAGCCCGGCGATTACGTCAAGAAGCCCATGCGCGAATGCACCGGCGAGGAGATCTGCCAGGAATGGCTGTACCACATTGGTGTACCAGTTGACCAGATCGAGGATCTGGCTGCCAACAGTGCCAACACCGTGCCCTGCATGATGCCGTATATCGACGCTTTCTTTATGCCGCGCGCTGCCGGCGACCGCCCGGATGTTGTGCCCGAAGGCGCTGTGAATTTCGCTTTCATCGGCCAGTTTGCCGAGACCAAGCGCGATACCATCTTTACCACCGAGTATTCCATCCGCACCGGCATGGAAGCGGTTTACACCCTGCTGAACGTTGACCGCGGCGTACCGGAGGTCTGGGGCAGCGTATATGATATCCGCGACCTGCTGGATGCCACCGTAAAACTGCGCGACGGCAAAAAGGTCACCGATATGGAGATGAACGTTGTGCAGAAACTGGCCCTGAAAGAAGCTTTGAAGAAGCTGGAGGGCACCGAGATTGAAAAACTGCTGAAAGAATACAATGTGATCTGAAGCGTATAATCATTCTTCCATAAAAAACACTGCCCCGGCGGGATATCTTGTCCCGCCGGGGCGCTGCTTTATATGATTCTATTTAAACAATCTATTCTGCTTACCCCAAAATTGCAAAGCTCTGTGCACCCAGCACCAGCTCATCGCCCTTCACTTCGGCTTTGCCGATCACATGCAGCACGCGGGTACCGTCTTCCAGCTTCAGGGGCAGTTCTGCTTCCTCGCGGGCGGGGTTCACCGCGCAGATCAGCTTGCCGCGCTCCCAGGCAAACGGGCGGTAGCTGCCCTTTGCCTTGGGGGCAAACCGCACATGGAACGGCGCATCGGAATCCAGATCCCGGTGACTGTGGCGGAAGTTCAGCACCCCCTGTACGGTATGCCACAGGCTGTCAGGGTCTGCCTGCTGGGCAGCCACGGTGGGGGCGTCCGCGGCATCGTCCACCGGCAGGTACAGCTTGTCGGCTGCGGCGGTAGAAAATCCCTTGTTGGCGCTGTTATCCCACTGCATGGGGGTGCGGGAACCGGTGCGGAAATAGCCGCCCTCCTTGGTGGGCAGCGGCAGATAGCGCATGCCGATCTCATCGCCATAATACACAAACGGTGCGCCGGGCAGGGTAAACAGCATGGCGTAAGCAATTTTCAGCTCATCCGGGGTCAAACCGGCGGAGGGGCGGATGGTATCATGGTTGCAGGTAATCAAGCAGTACAGGCCGTCCTTGCGGGTCGCCTTGTAGCTGGGCAGCCAGTCATCCAGGAACTTGTCAATACCCGTGCCGGAATCCGCACAGAAATACGCCTTGCCGATGTTATGCGGGTCAGAATCTATTGCGCCATCATAATTGCGCATCAGCCAGCTGTAGCCATTGCCCTGCCATTCCAGCATAAAGTCCATATCAAAGCCGTTTTTCAGGGACTGGCGCGGCTGGTTCCATTCGCTCAACAGAGCGGCTTCGGGGTATTCCTTGTCCAGCATAGCGGCAATATCGCGCCAGATGGCACAGGTATACTTTTTGTGGTGGGTATCATTCTTGACCAGGCTGGATGCCATATCCACACGGAAACCATCGCAGCCCATATCCAGCCAAAAGCGCATCACATCCTTCACGGCTTCCACCGTTGCGCGCGGGCCGGGAGCGTCGGTGGGCATTTGCCACTTTTCGCGGCACTTGCCGTAACCATAGTTCAAAGCAGGCTGGCACTTGAAGAAGTTCAAAATATAAGTACCGTTGCGGTCGGTCTCGCCGCCAATGAACGGCATACCGTCACCGGCGCTAAAGCAGGAGTCCGTCCAGATATAGCGGTCGGAATACTCATTCTTTTCCGGCTTGCTGCTCTCCTTAAACCATGCGTGTTCCTCGCTGGTATGGCCGGGCACCAGGTCCAGCAGCACATGGATGCCCTTGGCATGAGCTGCTTCAAACAGCGCTTTGGCATCCGCGTTGGTGCCATAGCGGGGGGCAATCAGCTTATAATCGCGCACATCATACCCGGCGTCCTTGAACGGGGAATCAAAGCAGGGGTTGATCCAAAGGGCGTTGCACCCCAGCTCTTTGATGTAATCCAGCTTTTCGATAATTCCCTTCAGATCGCCGATGCCATCCCCGTTGGTATCATAAAAGCTTTGGGGGTAAATTTCGTAAAAAACTGCGTCTTTCAGCCATTGTTTCAAAACAATCCCTCCTATTATTTTCTGTTTCTCTGCGCGGAATCCGGCGCACCGTATGGTTCCCGCTGCACCGGGCAAAGTTCCACTTTTATCATACGGTTCCGCACGGCAGTTGTCAATCACCTTTCACAAAAACAGACGCAGATATTTTTAATTTTCTGGTGTCGGTGCACAATTTTGTCCGCTTATGGTGCATTCTGCTGCGTAACACTGCTGTTCAGCATCCGGGCAAATTCGCGCGCAGCTGCGTTGGGAACACGGCCGCCATCCTGCACCAGCACAACATGACGGGTGGGGATTTCCTCTTTCAACTGGATGGTAAACACATCCCCCGCGGCCAGGGCGTCCTTGGCAAAATTCTGCGGCACATACCCCAGCCCCAGCCCGCTTTTGACCAGCGGCACCACCTGGTCGGTGGTAGCGGCCTCAGTATCCGGCTGCAAAACAAGATTGTTGCTTAAGTAAAACTGGTTATAGAACGCATAGGTCATTGTCTCGCTGCCCAGGCAGATCAGAGGGTATTGCTGCAGTTCTTTCAGCGCCCAGCGGCGGCCCTGCAAAAATTCAAAGTCCCTGCCGGCAATCAGAATTTCCTGGAACGGCATCAGCAGGGTACGGCGCATCGTGGATTCCAACCGGGCCGGGGTGGTGATCACACAAAGATCCACCAGCCCGCGCCCCAGCGCACGGATGGCCTGCGGGGTGGAATGGTTGGCAATGCGCAGCCGCACGCCGGGGTAACGCCGGTGGAATTCCCGCAGCTTATCCAGCAAAAACACATTCAAAGCGGTCTCGCTGGCGCTAATGGTCAGCGCGCCGCTTTCCAGCGCGGTAATGCCCGCCAGCTCGCTTTCCCCCGCCTGCAGCTGCTCCTGGGCGATTTCCACGTGGGCAAACAGCACTTCGCCCTCCGGCGTCATCGTCACGCCGCGGGTGCTGCGCACCAGCAGCTTGCAGCCCAGCTGTTCCTCCAGCCGGTTCAGGGCGCGGGTCACATTGGGCTGGCTCATGCGCAGCACATTGGCCGCGCGGGTTATACTGTGATATTTGCAAACATAGTAAAATAAGCGGTAATATTCATAGTTTACATTCACAGTTTTTCCTCTTTTCCTGCGTTTTGCCATATCAAATACAAATATTTTGCATGCGAAACATATATTTTACAAATGTGTTTTCCGACAGTATAATACAAACCGTTCCAGAAAACAAGGCATACCGGCAGGGTTCGTGCATACTCCCCCCAGGGTGTACCTGAAACGTCGAAAATTTAGGGCAACACCGCACAATTCCCGCCTTGCGGCTTAAGCACCGCTCCGGCAGCTGTGGCACGGCATCTGCGTTGCCAAAATGCTCGATAAGACATCCAGTATTATCTGCGCTTTTGGCTTAGCAGCTGCCGCACCTCGCTCGCCGTATCGGCACTTAGAATTATGCGGTGTTGCCTTAGAATATTTCTACAAACGCGGCCGGATTCCGCGTTAAAAATCCTTGGAATCCACAAAGGATTCCTGCGGCTTTTTGCCTCGAATCCATCGCACGTTTGCGAAATCTTCGTCATTTTCTTCGTTTTCAGCTACACCAGGTAAGCAAGCGGCCCTGCCGGTATTGCCCAGGAAGGATGACACCATGCAGTATCAGGATATGACAAAAAAAGAAATGCAGCGGGAATACCACCGTCTGTGCCAGCGCTACCAGGAGTACGAACAGCAGGGCCTGCAGCTGGATCTTTCCCGCGGAAAACCTGCGCCGGAGCAGCTGGCACTTTCGCAGCGCATGCTGGGTGAACTGAACTCCCGCAGCGTGCTGGACAGTGAGGATGGCACCGACTGCCGCAATTACGGCGGGCTGGACGGCATTCCCGAAGCAAAAGCCCTGCTGGCCGGTATGATCGGCGCGCGGCCGGAGCAGGTCATGGTGGGTGGCAACAGCAGCCTGACCATGATGTTCGATATCCTCAGCCACGCCATGCTGGACGGCCTGCTGGGCGCAGAGCCGTGGGTGCAGGTCAAGGACCGCAAGTTCCTTTGCCCCGTGCCGGGTTATGACCGCCATTTTGCCATGACGGAGCATTTCGGCTTCCAGCTAATCCCCATCCCCATGCACAATGATGGCCCCGATATGGACATGATCGAAGACCTGGTCCAACGGGATGCTTCCATCAAAGGCATCTGGTGCGTACCCAAGTACCAGAACCCCACCGGCATTGTGTTCAGCCCCATGGTGGTGGAGCGCTTTGCCCACCTGCAACCCGCAGCGCCGGATTTCCGCATTTTCTGGGATAACGCCTACTGCGTGCATGACCTTTACCCCAACGCCCCGGCCGTCCTGCCAGACATCCTGTCCGCCTGCGCCAATGCCGGGCACCCGGATATGGTGTATGAGTTCTGCTCCACCAGCAAGGTTTCCTTCCCCGGTGCAGGCATCAGCGGCGTGGCGGCAAGTTCCGCCAACCTGATCGATCTGCGCAAAGTGTGGAAGTTTGCCACCATCGGCCCCGATAAGCTCAACCAGCTGCGCCAGGCACGTTTTTTCCGCAATGAAAGCGGCATTGAAGCCCATATGGCACGCCATGCCCGCCTGCTGCGCCCCAAGTTCGAGCAGGTCATCTCCATTTTCCGCGAGGAACTGGACGGCAGCTGCATTGCCAGCTGGACGGAACCCCGCGGCGGCTACTTCCTTTCCTTCGATACCATGCCGGGCTGCGCGGCCCGCACGGTGGAGCTTTGCCGCCGGGCCGGTGTCAAATTCACCCCCGCCGGTTCCACCTGGCCCTATGGCCGCGACCCGCAGGACAGCAACATCCGTATTGCCCCCAGCTTTGCCAGCGCCGAGGAGATCGAACCTGCGGCCCGGCTGTTTACCATCTGCGTGCGGCTTGCCACACTGGAAAAGCTGGCGGCTACCCGCTTTGCATCCGAAACCGCCCTTGGCGCGGAGCGCATCGCCTGAATCTCCGCTCCTTGGCAGTTTTGCACAAACACCGTTCCTTTCCCTCACCATCAAAACCGCACAGAACCGCAAGATTTGTTTGAAATCAAGAACTTTTCCGCATTTTTGGTCATTAAATTCAGCAATTAGCTCAATTTTCAGTGTGCTTTATTGTGCATCATGCACAGTATTTTTAATCTGTCAGAATTACGGAATATCCAAAAGGCAGAATGTGCGGCAAGGGACTTACAAATGGCGGGGAATGGTGGTATTATGGCGGCATAAAGAACGCAGCAAGGAGGGTGCGGAAACGGAACATCGCCGTTTCCCCCTTTCTGTTTTTCTCCTTGGTGCGCTTTTTATCAGATAAATTCAAAACATAAAGCCAGCCCGGCGCACAAGCTGCCCCGCTGGCCAGAGGAGGCGGAATAATGAACGAACTGACCGCCGCCTTAAAAGAGGAGCTTAACGTTGATACGGCGTTTACCCTTCCCATTTTTGGCGGCATCGACATCCCGGAATCCATCGCGGTAAGCTGGGGCATCATGGCGTTTTTGGTGATCGTTTCGATTTTGCTCACACGCAATCTCAAGGTCAATCATATCAGCAAGCGCCAGGCCATCCTGGAAACCGCTGTGGTAACCATGGATAACTTCTTCAAAGATCTGCTGGGCGAAGCCGGCAAACAGTATGTGCCGTACCTGATCACGGTTGCACTGTACATTGCCTGCTCCAACCTGATCGGCATCATTGGTCTCAAGCCCCCCACAAAGGACCTGAATGTTACCGCAGCGCTGGCTATTATGAGCATTGTGCTGATCGAATATTCCGGCATCCATGCAAAGGGCGGCAAGCGATTTGTACACAGCCTGGCGGAACCCATTGCCCTGATGACCCCCATGAACATTCTGGAAATTGCCATCCGGCCCACCAGCCTGTGCATGCGTTTGTTCGGCAACGTTCTGGGCGCATTTGTCATCATGGAACTCATCAAACTGGTGGTTCCGGTTTTTGTCCCCGCAATTTTCAGCCTGTATTTTGATTTGTTTGACGGTCTGATCCAAACCTATGTGTTTGTCTTCCTGACCTCCCTGTTCATGAAAGAAACGATGGAATGACCTGCGTTTTCTTTCCCACTTTTACATTATTATAAAAAGGAGTAATTTATTATGGCAAGTTTGGTAGCTTTGGGCGCTGGCATCGCAGCACTGACCGGCATTGGCGCCGGCATCGGCATTGGCATTGCAACCGGTAAGGCAGCGGAGGCCATCAGCCGCCAGCCGGAAGCTGAAAGCAAGATCAGCAAGAACCTGCTGCTGGGCGCCGCCCTGGCAGAAGGCACCGCCATTTTCGGCTTCGTTGTTGCCCTGCTCATCATCCTGTTCCTGGGCTGATAACGGAGGCATAAACGATGCTGACACTGAATTTGAATATTCTGTGGACGGTCGTCAACATTCTGGTTCTGTTTGTTCTGCTGCGCAAGTTTTTGTACCGTCCCGTTATGAACGTGATTGAGCAGCGCCAGAAGCAGATCGATGATGCGATCGCCGATGCAGAAGGCAAAAAGAACGACGCACAGGCTGTTTTGGCACAGGCGCAGGATAAACTGCAGAATGTGGATACCGAAGCTGCCCAGCGCCGCGAAGCCTACGAAAAGCAGGCTGAAAAAGAGAAAGAACAGCTTTTGCAGGACGCCCAGCGCCAGGCAGATGCGATTGTGGCCGAAGGCAAAGCCGCTGCCGAAGCAGAGCATGCCCGCCGCCTGCGCGATGCCAATGCTGAAACTTCCGCCCTGGCTCGCGATATGTGTGAAAAGCTGCTGGCGCGCAACCTGACGCAGCAGGACGATGCACGCCTGCTGGATGACCTGCTGCAGAAAGCGGGGGACAGCAATGGCAAGTGAATTCAGCCGCGAGTTTTTCTCCGCCAACCGCATTGTAAAGGCCGACCTTCACTGCGCCCGCCAGCCGCGGGAACAGGACCTTGATAAGATCAAGGCCGAGCTGAAATCCCTGTACGATGCAACCGAAGTCCTGCTGGATGTCAGCGTGGATGAAAGCCTGCTTTCCGGCTATATATTGCAGGTGGGCGACCGTGTGTTTGATAACTCCGGCCGCCATGCCCTGGACCAGATGACCGGCGACAAGCCCGATCTGGCCACCCTGAAGACCCGCGTAGAGGACTACAAGCCCGCCGCCAACACTGCCGAGGGAGGCATGGTCGTGTCCGCTGCCGACGGCATTGTTACCGTTGAAGGCATGGACCGCGCCGTGTACGGCGAGATTGTCACCTTTGAAAACGGTGCCAAGGGCATGGTGGAAAGTGTTGAGCCTTCCCACCTGGGCATTATGCTGTTTGATGGTGCCGAATCCGTCGGCGTGGGCACCCTGGTGACCCGTACCGGCAAGCGCGCCGGTATCCCCGTCGGCGAAGCTTTCCTGGGCCGCGTCATCAACCCGCTGGGCGAGCCCATCGACGGCAAGGGTGCCATCGAAGCCGTTGGTTACAACCCCATCGAGAAGCAGGCCCCCGGCATTCTGGAGCGCCAGAGCGTGGACACCCCGCTGCACACCGGCATTCTGTCCATCGACTCGATGTTCCCCATCGGCCGTGGCCAGCGTGAGTTGATCATCGGCGACCGCCAGACCGGCAAGACCTCCATCGCCACCGATACCATCCTGAACCAGAAAGATACCGGCGTGCTCTGCATCTACGTTGCCATCGGGCAGAAGGCTTCCTCCATTGCCCGCGTGGCCGAGGACCTGAAAAAGCATGGCGCTATGGGCTACACCACCATTGTGGCCGCCACCGCCAGCGACAGCGCCCCCCTGCAGTACATTGCCCCATATGCCGGCACCGCACTGGCCGAATATTTTATGGCTCAGGGCAAGAGCGTGCTGATCGTCTATGACGACCTTTCCAAGCACGCCGTGGCATACCGTGCCATTTCCCTGCTGCTGCGCCGCTCCCCCGGCCGTGAGGCTTACCCCGGCGACGTTTTCTACCTGCATTCCCGTCTGCTGGAACGTTCCTGCCGTATGCGGGACGACCTGGGCGGTGGTTCCATCACCGCACTGCCCATTGTTGAAACCCAGGCAGGCGATGTTTCCGCCTACATTCCCACCAACGTTATTTCCATCACCGATGGCCAGATCTTCCTGGAGACCGCACTGTTCAACGCAGGCAACCGCCCGGCTGTCAACGTTGGCTTGTCGGTTTCCCGTGTCGGCGGCGCTGCCCAGACCAAGGCCATGAAAAAGGCCAACGCCAACCTGCGTATCGAGCTGGCCCAGTACAAGGATATGGAATCCTTCTCGCAGTTCAGCTCTGACCTGGACGCTGAGACCCGCCGCCAGCTGGAACACGGCAAGGCTTTGATGGAACTGCTGAAACAGCCGCTGTACCAGCCCAAATCCGACGCCGAGCAGGTCGTTTTGCTGACCCTCGCCGCCCACGGCGTGCTCGACGAGATCAAAACCGTCGAGCTGCGCCAGAAAACCTCCGCATTTGTGCGTCAGTTCCGCACGGACCCGTCCGGCGTGATGGACGAGATCCAGGCTTCCGGTAAGCTCAGCCCCGAACAGGTGCAGACCATCCTGAACGCCTGGAACGCATTTGCGGGAGGCGATGCCCATGCCATCCACTAAGCTGCTCAAGGAGCGTATTGAGAGCATTCAGGACACCATGAAGATCACCAATGCCATGTACCTGATCTCCTCCTCCAAGCTGCGCAAGGCACGCAAAAATTACCAGGCAGTTTCGCCTTACTTTGAGCGCATGCAGATGACGATGACCCGCGTGCTGCCCCACCTGCCGGAAGAACCGGTCCACCCGTTCTTCCACACCCGCAACCCGGAATCTCCGCGCCGCGCCTATCTGGTGCTGACGGCGGACAAAGGCATGGCCGGTGCGTACAACCAGAACCTGCTCAAGTTTCTGAAATCGCACTGCGGCGATGACCCCAAGGCCCGCTTTTATGTGGTGGGCCAGACCGGCTACCGCGCCCTGCTGCACAAGGACCCCCGCCTGGTGGAAGATTTTCTGTACAGCGGCCAGGCCCCCACATTGCAGCGTGCGCGTGACATCACGGCGGACATGATCGATACGTTCAAGGCGGATGAGGTGGATGAGGTTTACCTCATCTACACCAAGATCCAGAACGCCCTGACCGCTGAACCGGTCATGCTGCAGCTGCTGCCGCTGGAACGCTCCCACTTTGCGCCGCTGCCGCCCGCACTGGGCGATCCCCATGGCGAGGTTGAGCTGTTCCCCGATGCGTGGTCGGTGTTCAAGCAGATGGCCCCCATCTACATGCACGGCATGATCTTCGGTGCCATGACCGAGAGCTATTGCGCCGAGCAGAGCGCCCGCATGACCGCCATGGATTCCGCCACCAAGAGCGCCACCGATATGATTCACGCGCTCCAGCTGGAGTATAACCGCACCCGCCAGGGTGCAATCACCCAGGAGATCACCGAGATCATCGGCGGTGCTTCTGCTGTGCAAACCAGCGACTATTAAACTTTTTGCACTGTATCCCCTATCGGGATACAATATTCAAACATTTATCTACTTCTGAAATTAAGGAAGAGGCTATCGTATGACACAGGGAACAATTATTCGTGTAGCAGGCCCCGTGGTGGACGTTCAGTTCACCGAGGGCAAGCTGCCTGCCCTGCAGGAAGCGCTGACAGTGACCGCTGAGGGCACCGAGCGCACGATGGAAGTAACGCAGCATGTGAACGAAACCACCGTTCGCTGCATTATGCTTTCTGCCAGCGAGGGTCTTGGCAAGGGGATGACCGTGAACGCACTGGGCCACGGCCTGACTGCCCCGGTGGGCGAAGCCACCCTGGGCCGCATGTTTGACCCCCTGGGCCGCCCCATTGACGGCAAAGGCCCCATGGCCGCAGACGTCCCTACCTGGCCCATCCATCGCAAGGCCCCCGGCTTTGAGGACCAGAAACCTGCAACCGAAATTCTGGAAACCGGCATCAAGGTCATTGACCTGCTGGCACCGTATGCCAAGGGCGGCAAGATCGGCCTGTTTGGCGGCGCCGGTGTTGGCAAAACCGTGCTGATCCAGGAGCTGATCCACAACGTAGCCACCGAGCACGGCGGCTACTCCATCTTTACCGGCGTTGGCGAGCGCAGCCGTGAGGGCTGTGACCTTTGGGGCGAAATGAACGCTTCCGGCGTTCTGAACAAGACCGCCCTGATCTTCGGCCAGATGAACGAACCGCCGGGAGCCCGTATGCGCGTTGCCGAAACCGGCCTGACCATGGCAGAATACTTCCGCGAGGAAAGCCACAAGGACGTGCTGCTGTTTATTGACAACATCTTCCGTTTTGTGCAGGCTGGCTCCGAAGTTTCCGCCCTGATGGGCCGTATGCCCTCCGCCGTTGGTTACCAGCCCACGCTGGCCAACGAGCTGGGTGCCCTGCAGGAGCGTATCACTTCCACCCGTGATGGGTCCATCACCTCGGTTCAGGCCGTTTATGTGCCTGCCGACGACCTGACCGACCCCGCCCCGGCCACCACCTTTGCCCACCTGGATGCCACTACCGTTCTGTCCCGTAAGATCGTGGAACAGGGTATCTACCCCGCCGTGGATCCGCTGGATTCCACCAGCCGCATCCTGGAAGCAGACATTGTGGGCGAGGAACATTATCGCGTGGCCCGCAAGGTACAGGCTACCTTGCAGCGCTACCAGGAACTGCAGGACATTATCGCCATCCTTGGCATGGACGAACTGGACGACAACGATAAGCTGACCGTTGCCCGCGCCCGCAAAATCCAGAAATTCCTGTCCCAGCCGTTCTTCGTTGCCGAAAACTTTACCGGCCTGCCGGGCAAATATGTGCCCCTGGCCGAAACTGTCAAGGGCTTTGCCGCCATCGTGGACGGTCAGGTCGATGATCTGCCCGAATGGGCGTTCTTCAACGTGGGCACGCTGGACGATGCTCGCAAGAAGGCTGCCGAAAAGGGCGGTGTGGCCTGATGGAAAAGTTCATTCTGAACATCACGGCCAGCAGCGGCGAGTTTTTCCAGGGCGAGTGCGAAAGCCTGACCCTGCCCACCGCTGACGGCCAGTACGGCGTACAGGCCGGACACAGCCCGGTGCTGGTTGCCCTGGAAATGGGCATCATGCAGTTCACCGTGAACGGCGAAACCCGCAACGTACTGGTGGGCGATGGCATTGCCGAAGTGACCCCCGCTTACGTTATGCTGCTGGTCGACAGCGCCGAGCGCCCGGAGGATATCGATAAGAACCGTGCCGAGGCCGCCCGCATCCGCGCCGAGGAACGCTTGCAGCACAAGCAGAGCATGCACGAGTATTACCAGAGCAAGATTGCCCTGAACCGTGCCATGCAGCGCCTGCAGGCTACTGCAAAATACAACCGCTGATTACCTTCCAACAAAGTTGCCACCCGTTCTGTGCAGGGGATCTCTGCGCAGAGCGGGTGGCTTTGTTTTATCCTGTATCTGATTTTCGTCTTAATTTGTCTTACTTGTTATAGTAATTTTATGTCAAAATTAAGATTCAGTCTTTTTCTTATTGACAAAGCAGCCCAAACTGTGTACAATCAGCAGTAAGGGAATGTCTTTCCCCCTCCCGGCCCATACTATGGTGTAGATACGCCATAACCATGTCCGGCAAACAGCAGCGGAACACGCTGCTTTACAGTCATAATTAAAGGAGGGAACCTTTTTATGGTTACCAAAATCAGCAATAATGATCTTTCCCAGGCCAAAGCACAGGGCGTGGCCGTTCTGGATTTTTCTGCAACCTGGTGCGGTCCCTGCCAGATGCTTGCCCCGGTCCTGCATGAGCTTGCCGATGAAGTTGGCAGCAAAGCCGCATTTTACAGCATTGATGTGGACGAAAACCGCCAGCTTGCCACCGAATACGGCATTTCCAGCATCCCCTGCCTGGTCGTACTGAAAAACGGCCAGGAATCCGCCCGCAGCGTCGGTTTCCTGCCCAAGCAGGCTTTGCAGGATATGTTGGATAAGTATATTTGAGAGATACGCACGGCCTAAAAGGAGCAGTTCCCCTTCAGCGTAGCGGGCGCACATTGTGCGCCCCTACGGGTGGGGGTGCACCATAAATATTGCCGCACATTATAAAATGCACTGTAGGGAACGGTCCTGACCGTTCTGGCACCACAAAACATCTGCTCAAACCAACCTCGCCGCTCCCTTTCCCCACCTCCAATTCCTAATTCCACATTACCTCCTCACTCCTAACTAAAAAACGCCATGCTTTCTTCGGAAAGCATGGCGTTTTTCTTATTTCACTTTTTCCTCAATTGCGCAGGCATCATAGGGTTTCAGCTCCATGCTGCCCAAAACGTTTTTGCCGCTCAACAGGTCTGCACCGGATTCCACCTGCACCTTAACTGCGCTCTGGGTGGTGTTGATGTAGAAATGGTAGCGCGCGTTCTCGCTTTCGCGGCAGTGGTATTCCACACCCTGCGGCAGGTCACGCAGGTGCACCTTGGCATCGGCCAAAGCTGCACGCAGCACAGCGGCGTTGCCGGCATCATCCAGGCGCGCACCGATGTAATAAGCGTGCCCCTTGCCGAACACATGGTGGGTCACAGCCGCATGGCCAGAATAGAAATCCTGTCCATACACAGCCACCACCTCGGTACCCTCGGCAGGCTGCAACAGTTCGCAGTAATCCTTGATGCTGCTCTGCTGGCTGCTCTTGACCCAGATGGCACGGTTGCCCTCGCCGGGGTACAGGGTGTCCAATTCGCTTGCGGTCACGCCAAACACTTCGCGCAGGCCGTCACCGGGGAACCCGCCCAGCCAACACAGGGTGCTTTCATCCACATAGCCCAGCAGATAGGTGGCCACAACGGTGCCGCCGTTTTCCACATATTCGCGGATCTTTTGTGCAAAACCAGGCTTGGTCATAAACAGCATGGGCAGCACCACCAACTTATAGCGGTTCAGGTCTGCATCCACGCCCACAACGTCGGTTTCCACACCGCAGTGGTTCAGCTGGGCGTACAGCTGGCAGCAGGTTTCGCGCAGATTCTTCTGCTTGATCTGCATGCCCCAGGCGTCATCCAGCGCCCAGCGGTTGTCCCAGTCAAAGATCATGGCCACGTCCGCTTTGGGCAGGCTGCCGCACACCGGGGTCAGGGCGGCCAGGGCTTCGTTGGTGGCGGTCACTTCGTTGAACACGCGGGTATCATCGCGGCCATCGTGGTCCACAACCGCGCCGTGGAACTGCTCAGAGCCGCCGCGGCCCTTGCGCCACTGGAAGTACTGCACGCCGTCCGCACCACAGGCCACTGTCTGGATAGCGCTCATCCGGTTCACGCCGGGGCGCTTGAGCTTATTATACTCGTGCCAGTTCACCAGGCTGGGGGTGCTTTCCATCAGCAGGAACGGCTTGTCCGGCTTGCAGCCGCGGATCAGCGCATGATCAAACGCCGTCATGCCTGCCGTCACGGTGGTGCTGCGGTCGGGGCGCCCCCAATGGGGGTAACTGTCCCAGCAGACAAAATCCAGCTCTCTTTGCAGCTTGTGGTAGTCCAATCCGGGGAAGTACTCCATCAGGTTCGTGGTAATGGGCACATTGGGGGTCCGCTTGCGCAGGATCGCTGTTTCGCTGTGTACATAGTCCATCATGTTCCAGGTGGTAAAGCGCCGCCAGTCCAGCTTCAGGCCGTTCAGGCTCTGCTCCCCGTTATCAAACGGCGGCTCCACCTCGTCAAAGCTATCGTAGTGGTGGCTCCAGAAGCTAGTCCACCAGGCATGGTTCAGGGCATCAATGGTATGATACTTTTCTTTCAGCCAGCCGCGGAAGCGCTCTTGGCACAGCGGGCAGTAGCATTCGCCGCCCAGCTCATTGGAAATGTGCCACAAAATCAGGCCGGGGTGGTCGCCCACAGCGTCGATCATGTGGTTCAGCAGCTCCTCTACCTTCTGGCGGTAGATGGGGCTGGTCAGGCAGTGGTTGTGGCGCATGCCCTGGTGGTCCCGCACACCGTTGGACTGCACGCGCAGCACTTCGGGGTATTTGCGTGCCAGCCAGTTGGGCTTTGCACCAGTGGGCGTTGCCAGCTCGGTATAAATGCCCTGGTCATACAGTCGATCCATGATCTCGCGCAGCCAGGTAAAGTTATATTCCCCCTCGCGCGGCTCATATGCTGCCCAGGCAAACACACCCAGCGTAACGCTGTTCATTCCGGCCTTTTTCATCATGCGGATGTCCGCTTCAAGAATATCCGGGCGGTCCAGCCATTGATCCGGGTTATAATCGCCGCCGCACAGCATCACAGGGGCTTTGGTGATAAAGTTCATAGTGGATTCCCTTTCCTCTACACTGTAAAGCATAAAACAAAAATTAGGAATCGGAAACTCGAAAGACGGAACTGGCGGTCTGTACCGAAATTCCTCATTCCTGATTTCCAATTCCTAAGGCAATACCGCATAATTCTAAGTGCCGATACGGCGAGCGAGGTGCGGCAGATGCTAAGCCAAAAGCGCAGATAATACTTTGTGTCTTATTGAGCATTTTGGCAACGCAGATGCCGTGCCGCAGCCGCCGGAGCGGTGCTTAAGCCGTCAGGCGGGAATTATGCGGTATTGCCCTAATTATAGTAGATTCTGCAGCTATTGTGCCATGTGCCGTTGATGCAAAGGTTTAGCCCTTTGCTGCACCGGAGGTAATGCCCTCAACATAGAACTTCTGCATGATGACAAACAGGATGGAGATGGGGACAGCCACCAAAACACCGCCTGCGCAGAAACGGGAGAAGTAGCTGTTGACCAAAGCCTTTTGCAGCATGTTGTACAGGCCGATTGCCACCGTCCAGTCCGACGAAACGCCGGAGTTCAGGATCATCTTTGCCACAACAAAGTCGGTCCACGGCGTCAGGAAGGAGCTGATAATGGTGTACACCAGGATCGGGCGGGACATCGGGATGACGAT
>UMLD01025462.1_pt1 | contig 24782 bp, 18 predicted proteins | sample 1966491 | NCBI WGS metagenome assembly UMLD01 (sample SAMEA4836191, study PRJEB28245) | human gut metagenome | biome: gut microbiome; material: fecal sample | place: Denmark | collected 2008
CTTCGCTGGATGGCGCTACGCCGGTCGCATTTTCAATGCGGTAAGTGCGAGGGAAGGCGATCTCAGAGTTCCGTAGCCCGAACGCCCTCCCTCGCGCTCCCACCCCGTTGGGCACGGAAGGAGTTCTGCGTTGTTGTGTGTGCTACGTTGTTGACTTTTGTCTGTATGCTTCGGTATTGGATGTGGAACGTTGTGCTGATCTGGTTCCTGGATTCTTCGATATTTATGGCGGTACGCTGTGCCGATCTGCGATCTGGTTCTGGGATTCTTCGGTACTTATAGTGGTACGCTGTGCCGATCTGCTCCCTGTATTCTTCGATATTTATGGTGGTACGCTGAGCCGGGCTGCTGCGGAGGAGGGGTGATTACTACTTGGGCTGCGGGAGACGGCGTTATTGCGGCAGGGCCTGCTGTCTAAGCCGAAGGCGAGTTCTGTACTTGGCGATCTTTGCGATCCCTTTCACAAAGGTGACCGTCGTCAGCCGCAAAAATTCCCGGATACGCCGGACTCTCACCCACATAACCATGTGTAACCATTGATGCAGGAATATGGATACGGGTAAGACTTGTACATTGCTTAAATGCACCTGCTTCTACCACCACCCCATTATCCAGAATGTGGATGGAAGAAAGGGATGTACAGCCGGAAAAAGCTCCTCTTCCACTGCCTGTTCCACACTCTCTTCTGCTGAAAAATCAGCTGCACTGACCAGCATTCCCGAATCCAGGCTGCCAGCCAGAAGCGTCATTGTCAGCATCAATGCCAGTTTTCTTTTCATACCCAATCCTCCTTAAAAAATATAAAGCAGCCATATTTTATTACTGCTTATTATCCTGATTTTCTTTCTGATTCTTTTCTTTTTTCTGAGCAGTACTGTCGGACTCTGCAGAATCTCCCTGCATGATCTTATTCAGTTCCTGGATCATCTCTTCATCCTTCAAACGGAATTTTACCTCTACACGTCTGGACGCATCCTTATCTACATTTCCATCTGCATCCAGAACCGGATCTGACATGGAATGCCCATTCACTGTCAGACAATCCTTCAGTTCCTGAACCTGTGAATCCTTCAGAAAATCACTCTTAATATCCAAAAGATACTGCGCTACCGCCAGAGACCTCTTCTGTGACAGCTCCAGGTTATAACTGTAATCTCCGTCTGTATCCGTATAACCATCAATAATGATCTCGCCAAGATATTTCTTGTAGGAATCATCCAGCAACACCTTACAATATGTCGGCAGCACCATAGACAATGTCATCTTACCGGAATCGGTAAGCTCTGCCTGATCATAATCAAACATAACATTGGCATTCAGCGTCAGCGCACCTGTCTGTGGATCAATATCCACATTGAGGTTCTTTTTTTCAAATTCCTTCTGCAAAGCTTCCACAACCTCAGCTTTCACGCCGATGATCTTGTCAATCTTCTCCTGTTGCTCTTCCAGAAGCTCTGTTTTTTCATCCAGCGCAGACTGCTGCTCTTTCAATGTATCCTGTTGGCTGGAAAGCTTCTTTTCCTGAGAGGCCAGCTTTTTCTGCTGCGCCTCAAGCGTTTCCTGCTGTTTGGCAAGCTTCTCCGCCAGAGAAGACAGTTCTTCATCCTGAGATTTGATCTGCTTGTCCTTGGACTTGATCTGCTCATCCTGGCTCTTTAATGTTCCTGCCTGCTCATCCAGCGCATTCTGTTTTTCCAGAAGCTCTTCTGTATATTTTTCCTGAAGAGCGATTTTTTCATCCCGTTCCTTCAGACTGTCCTGATAGCTCTTCTGTGCCTGAAAAAGTGTCACACACATGATCAGAACAAAAAGCAGCAAAACTCCTGCCATCATATCCGAATAAGAACGCCAGACATTAAACCCATGCTCCTCCGGCTTTCTTTTTTTGCGCATTGACAATTCCTCTCTTATTTAAATAAACCAAAACGGCTTTTCTGTGCTGCCTTCGTTGCCTCACGGATACTGCGCTCGATCTCATCCAGCAGCGCTTCCTGTCTTGCGCCCTGTCCTTCCAGAAGATCCTCCAGACCCGTCAGCTTATCCTTAAGTTCCTGGATACCGGCATTGCTTCCATAGCCCCAGGGCTGTCCGGCGATCAGATGGATATCACGGTTATTTTTTGCCGTCTTGATCTCAGAAAGAAGCCTGCGTACCTCATCCAGAACACCGTTGACCATCTTCTGGCTCTCGGTAAATTCTTTCACTCTGGCTTCAAAATCTTCGATCATCTTCTTATCTTCACGAAGAAGCTCCTCGCTGATCCTATTGGAATCCGCAACTGCTTTCATCCCTTCTGCAGCACTGTCCACATACTGGCGCATAGATGCATTGCAGTTTTTCCAGAGATCTGCGGATTCTTTTTCATTTTCATGCATATGCCGGGCAAACTTTTCGTAATCCTGTTTCTGCAGCTGCTGGATCATCTGATTATCCCGGATAATACGGTCTGCAGTCTTCATATAACTGCTCTGCATCTCATCGATTTCCTTAATGGCATCCTTCATGGCACGTTCCTGCTTCGTAAAAGTTTCACTCAGCTGACTGCTCATGGTCTTGTACAATTCTGATGTATATTCTGTATTCTCCTTCTGCACCTTCTTAAGTTCTGCCAGAGCATCATTAAAATCTTCAAACTGCATCTGAAAGGAACCATGCATCTCGCTTAAAAACGTATCCAGGATCTCCCGGATCGCATCCTGCTGCCCTTTTGTCACAGATGCGGTAAGAACGTCCAGAGAATCATTCATCTTCTGAAAAGTAGGTGTGATCACTTTCTCAAAGCTATCTGCCATCTGCACAGAAAACTGTTCCGCCATCTGTTTCATGGCTTCTGTCTGCGTCTTCTGGCTGGAAACAAGGAGATTCCAGGACTCATTCTCCGCAGTAGGGAGCACCAGTGCGTGAAAACGATCCAGAAAATCCTGCATCGCCTGGGACATCGCAGAATATCCGCTTTTCATCCCAAATGTGTACACAACAGAAAGTGCAACTCCATAAATGGAAGTCAGAAACGCAACTTTGATACCATCTACAAGAGCGGATACCGAGCTTGTCATCACTTCATAATCTGTGGGCTGGAAGTTCTTAAGTCCCCACACAAGACCGATAAATGTTCCAAGGATACCAAGGCTTGTAAAAATGTCCGGAGCCATCTCAAGGAGTCTCTTGTGGATATGTACATCTACATCCTCAATATTCACAAAATCCTCTACTTCAGCGATCCCTTCTTCCGTTCTGCTGATGCTGTCAACAAAATCATCCATCTTTTTGTCGAGATAGCGGTCACCGAAAATCCCTCGCAGCTGCCCAATCTCTTCTTTTCTGGCTCTTCCCGGAAGCTGAAACACTTCTGTGATCTCACCAGCGCCATGCTTCAGTGCTCTTGACAGGTTATCCATCCGATATAAACCTGCAAAAAGCCCCACTGCGTATATGATCAGCATAAGTCCCAGAAATGTAAAATTATAAAGCAACACATTCCCGGAGCCTTTTCCAACATAAGCAGTCAGGGTTGCCGCGGCCACTGTTACTGCCAGAAACAGCACTGTATTCATAAACTTTTTTCCCATAATATGCCTCCCCTGTCTTTATTTTTGAAAAAAGTTACTCTTTTGTTCCCATACTATCATAACATCTTCCCTAAAACAACCAGAAAGGACAATTCCTTCGCCAAAAGAATTGTCCTTTCGTCTTTTTTCTATTTTATACTTTTATTTATACTTTTATACGGCAGGCTGCATCATCGCTGATCAGGATCCTGCGTCCGCAAACACCTACGATCACTCCGCCAAGTATCCTGCTTATGATCTGTACAGTCTTTCCTTCGCTGACATCATATTGCCTGATCTGTTCCATAGTCTCCGGCATTCCGGTCATCCACTTGATCGTGTAGCTTTCCCCTGCTTTTGTCTCATTTAATGACTGCATATACTCACCCCATTCCATATATCACATCGCTATCAGTAATTATCCTCTATCCGTAGGCGGATATTCGCAATCCGCACTTGGTTAAATGATTTCATATAATTTCAACACAATTCTGCATCTTTATATAATTAGTAAAGTTTAACTTTTATTTTTCTGAATCATTCATTGCTTTTATATATTTTATCTCATTTTATCTCAATTAGTCAATCATAACCTGTGAAATTCCACCAATAAAAACAAGCAAAAAAAGAAACGCAGAACAGCCATTACAGTTATTCTGCGTTTCTCATTATTTTCTATGCATAAACTCTATCTTCTTCCAGAAGCGTTGTCTTTCCATTCTTTACTTCCACAAGATTAACACAGCAGTTTGGCGGCACGGAGCCTCTCCAGAAATTCTCCGGATCAGGATCTACATTCTGAAGAAGAGCACGGACTGCACATCCATGAGAGGCAACAAGAATTGTTTTATCCGCAAGAGTCGGATCTGATGTTATTTCATCCCAGAAATCCTTTGTCCTGGCGATTACATCAAAAATATCCTCGCCCTTTTCCGGTCGTTTAAAATTTACCGGAGCACGAAAAAAAGCCTCGATCTGCGGATCGATATAATTGCCATCTGCATCTCTTACCTGATCACCCTCCAACACACCAAAATCGATCTCCTGGATCCGCTTATCCGGTATAATTGGAACATCACGTTTCCCCAGAACATATTCTGCTGTCTGTTTTGCCCTTGAGAGCGGACTTGTAAAACAGATATCAAACTTCACATTACGGAGAGCTTCTCCGGTTTTTTCTGCAAGAAGGATCCCTTCCTTCGCAAGAGGTACATCCGCTGCACCCTGAAGCTTTTTTAATTTATTCCACTCAGTCAAGCCATGTCTTACAATGTAGATCAGCATCAGCTTCTCAGCTCGATTCCAAGTCCGTTAAGACCATTCATGATCTTTTTCATTGCTGCGGAGATCTCGTTTTCACCAAGAGTCTTGTCATGGGCACGGAATACCAGAGAATAAGCCATGGATTTGAAACCTTTCTCAATCTGTGCACCTTCGTAGATATCGAACAGCTGATAGCTCTCAAGAATATTTCCGCCTCTCTGATCAAAAATCTCCTCGATCTGTCCTGCGAGAACTGCATGGGGAACTACAAGGCTCAGGTCACGAGTTACAGCCGGATATTTGGCAATTCCTGTATATTTGTGGTTGAAACCAGCAAATTCCAGAACATCCAGAATGTCGATCACTGCGATATATGCCTTTTCTCCGATAGAGTAATTATCTGCAACAGCCGGATGAACCTCACCTAAGTATCCAACTACCTTACCCTCGTAGATCATGTTCGCCTGTCTTCCTGGATGAAGGAATGGTTTTCCGCTGTTTGGATCGTAGGTAACCTTTTTCTTCATTCCGATCTTCTCGAAGAACTCCTCGCATACACCCTTCATATCAAAGAAATCGCCTTTTCCGTACATTCCAAGTGTAAACATGGTACGCTCATCCGGAAGCTCTGTAACCGGAAGGGACTTCGGAAGATAGATATTTCCAAGCTCGTAAAGACGAACATCTTTATTACGTCTGTTATAGTTTGTGGAAAGGGATGCCAGCATACCGTTCAGTGTGCTTGTACGCATGATACTGTAGTCCTCTCCAAGAGGATTGCTGATGGTGATGACTTTACGAAGATCACTGTCCTCAGGAATACAAAGCTTGTCAAATACCTTCGGGCTTTCGAAAGAATAGGACATTCCCTCTGAGAATCCGCAGTATTCTGCGATATCTCTTGCAACCTCCTGGATACGAAGCTTAAATGGCAGCTTACCCGTAGTAGCCTCTCCTGTAGGAAGTGTCATCGGGATCTTATCATAGCCATAGAATCTTGCAACCTCCTCTGCAACATCTGCATTACAGTGGATATCCTGACGGAATGTCGGTGCAACGATCTCGTCTGTTTTTTCATCATAAACCAGTTCTACACGTCCAAGATAATCGATCATCTCTTCTTTTGTAAGGCTGGTTCCAAGAAGCTTGTTGATCTTCTCAGGCTCAAATTTTACTCTGGATGGCTCTCTTGTTTCGCTGCAGACATCAACCATTCCGCCTACAACCTCACCTGCACCAAGCTCTTCCATCAGCTGGCATGCACGGTCAATTGCAGCCTGTGCATTGTTCGGGTCAAGACCCTTCTCAAATTTACCGGATGCATCTGTACGAAGTCCGATCCTCTTGGAAGAAAGACGGATGCTGGTTCCATCGAAGCACGCCGCCTCAAAAAGAACCGTTTTTACATCGTCTGTGATCATGGAATTCTCTCCCCCCATGATACCTGCGATGCCGACAGCCTTCTCACCGTCACAGATCATCAGAACGTTCTCATCCATGATACGCTCCTGGCCATCCAGTGTGACGAATTTCTCATCTTTTCCTGCACGGCGTACAACGATCTCCTGATTTGCGATGGTATCCAGATCATATGCATGCATTGGCTGTCCAAACTCTTCCATTACATAGTTTGTGATATCAACCAGGTTGTTGATCGGGCGGATTCCATTGGAAGCCAGACATCTCTGCATCCACTTCGGGGACGGACCGATCTTGACATTTTTTACAACTCTTGCGCAGTAACGCGGGCAAAGCTCCGGATCCTCTACAGTAACTTTTACATAATCGGAAGCTTTCTCATCATTTTCCTTAACCTCTACAACCGGCGGGCAGAATTTCTTCTGGAAGGTTGCTGCTGCCTCTCTTGCGATTCCAAGAACACCGTAGCAGTCTACACGGTTGGAAGTGATCTCATACTCAAATACCACATCGTCAAGGCCAAGTGCCTTAACAGCGCTCTCACCCACAACTGCGTCCTCAGGAAAAATATAGATTCCGTATTCCGGTGCTTCCGGATACATTTCTCTGGTGCTTCCAAGTTCCTCGATAGAGCACATCATACCAAATGACTCAACGCCACGGAGTTTGCCTTTTTTGATCTTGATCCCTCCGGGAGTCATTTTTCCATCATGGCCGCCTGCAACACGTCCGCCATCAAGAACAACCGGAACTTTATCTCCTTCTTTTACATTTGGAGCGCCTGTTACGATCTGCACACTCTCAGTTCCGATATTTACCTGGCAGATGATCAGCTTATCTGCATCCGGATGCTTCTCAATCTTATCGATCTGGCCGATCACGATCTTATCGAGATCTGCATCCAGCTCTGTAAAGCCCTCTACCTTTGTGCCTGTTAAGGTCATGGCATCTGTATATTCCTGTGCCGTTACATCCAGATCCGGCACATATGTTTTAATCCAAGATAATGAAGTATTCATTTTGGTTGTCCCTTCTTTTTTCTATATTTACTGTCAGACGGATACTCATGATCCGTGTTCACTGTTTTAGAACTGTTTCAGGAATCTGCTGTCATTCTCATAGAGAAGACGCATATCATCGATCTCATATTTCAGAAGTGCGATACGCTCCAGACCTACACCAAAGGCAAATCCTGTATACTCATCCGGATCGATCCCGCACATACGGAGAACATTCGGATGAACCATACCACAGCCAAGGATTTCGATCCAGCCGGAACCTTTACAGAAACGGCAGCCTTTTCCGCCGCATTTGAAGCAGGAAACATCAACCTCAGCGCTTGGCTCTGTGAACGGGAAATGATGCGGACGGAATTTGGTCTTTGTCTCCGGTCCGAACAGCTCTTTTGCAAACTCCTGAAGGGTTCCCTTAAGATCTGCAAACGTAACATTCTTATCAATAACAAGGCCCTCGATCTGATGGAAGGAAGGTGAATGTGTTGCATCTACCTCGTCAGAACGGAATACACGGCCAGGTGCGATCATACGGATCGGAAGCTTGCCTTTTTCCATCTCACGTGCCTGCACCGGTGATGTCTGGGAACGGAGCAGAATGGAATCATTGATAAAGAATGTATCCTGCTCATCTCTTGCCGGATGATCCTCCGGAATATTCAGCTTTGTAAAGTTGTAGTCCGCATACTCAACCTCCGGACCTTCCACAACCTCATAGCCCATTCCGATGAAAATACGCTCAACTTCTTCCAGAGCGATAGTATTCGGATGGCGATGACCGATCTTCGCTTTCTTTGCAGGAAGTGTTACATCGATCACTTCTGCCTTCATTTTTTCCTCACGGACCTTCTCCTCGAAATCCTTTTTGGAGGCTTCCAGAAGTTCTTCGATCTTAGCTCTTGTCTCATTGACAAGCTGTCCAACCTTCGGACGCTCTTCCGGAGCAACATCCTTCATACCTTTTAAGATTGCAGTAAGCTCACCTTTTTTTCCAAGATATGCAACACGCACATCATTCAGCTTATCCAGGCCCTCGGATTCCTCGATCCGTTTTCTGGCATTTTCAGCCAGTTCCTGAAGTCTTTCTTTCATATCCATGGTCTATTTCTCCTTTAATTAAAATGATCAAATGATCCGCCGCCCACCCCGAAGTTCCAGATATGGGCAATAAAAAAACCGTCCCTTATAAAAGGGACGGAATATCCGCGGTACCACCCAGTTTCCCATGAAAAGATCACGGGCACCTCTTGTCTGCTTAACGCGCAGCTTACGTCATCTCCTACTGTTACTTCAGAGAGGAAGCTCCGGTGGGAAATTCAAGAACCATCTGAACCCGGGGAAGCTTACAGCCGGTGACTTCCCTTCTCTGTGAGAAAATGATCCTCTATAAACACCTTCACAGCTTTTCTGTCTTTTAATACTATGCCACAAGGTCTGCCTTCTGTCAAGCGCAAAGTCAGGATTCTTTGGAACTGTTTTTTTCATTTTCTTTCTTGGAAAGAAGTGTTTTTACAGATCTCTGGGCCTTTCGGAATTCATTTTCGAAGTAGGCATTGATCTCCGCCCCGTAAAGAAGCAGGTTCATACACACATACAGCCACAGCATTACCATGATCAGCGCAGTCAGACTTCCGTACATATTTCCAAAACTCGGAAAAAATTCAAAATACAGGGAAAATCCATAGGAAAATATCATCCATGCCACTGCGATCATAAATGCACCCGGAAGCTGGCTTTTAAAGGTTGCCTTTCGGTTTGGAAGCACTTTATAAAGGACCAGAAACACTGCAAACAGTACGGCAAATACAAGCAATGTCCTGGCCCCTATAACCTTGGCCAGCAGCCTCCCGAGAATCGGAATGGTTCTCTGTGCAGCTACTTGGATTCGATTACCAAGAACCAGGACCAGAAGAGTGACAATGATCGCCAGCACAAACAACAGCATATAAAAAACCGAATAGATTCGGGTCATCAGCCAGTTTCGGGTTTCCTTTACATGATAAATGGTATTTAAGCCATTGGTGATCGCCTGCATTCCCTTTCCGGACGCCCAAAGCGCCATCAGCGCAGACAGCGGCACGATGGCTGTACTTCTTTTGTATACTTCTACCACAATGCTCAGCACAAAGGTCTGCAGATTTCCGGGCACAAACCCGATGATGGCATCCCTGACAACATTATAGCTTAACGGTGTATAACGGATCAGCGTTGTAAGAAACAGTATAAACGGGATAAAAGACATGATCAGAAAATACGCTGCCTGGGCCGCATATGCACTGACATGATCTCCGTTTGCCCTGCGCACAAATCCCAGCATGAGCTGGATTATATTTTTCTTTTCCTCGTCCATGCTGACCTCCCTCAGGTTTCTTTTTTCACCAGGAAAAACGTTCAAATCCGATCTTATCCTGGATTTCCGGAAAAAGCTTTACTTCCGGCTGCAGGCTCTTATGTTCACCTATCATCTTTTCCATCCATACCATATTATACCAACGGTTAAACTTATAGCCGCATCTGTGGAACTCTCCCACACGCTTATAACCGAAATGCTTATGAAAATCCACACTGGCACTGGTCAGGTATTCATCTTCTTTTGGTGCAACTGCAATGCAGGCGTTCAGGTTCAGAATTCCCATCTCTGCAAGAAGACTCTCCAAGGCACGATAGAGTCTGCCTCCTGCACCGCTGCCCCGCCGGTCATGTCTCACATAAACAGACATCTCCGCACACCAGCCATAAGCAGCCCTCGGGTGAAACGCAGAACCATAGGCATATCCCAGGATCTCTCCGTTCTCTTCTGCCACAATATACGGATATTTCACCTTTATATCATGGATCCGATGCGTAAACTCTTCTATGGAAGGTGTTTCATATTCAAATGTGATCGCAGTTTTTTCTACGTAGTAGGAATAAATCTCTAAAAGTGTTGCTGCATCTCTCTCTTCTGCCACACGTATCTGCATTGCCTTCTCGCACCTCTTTTAATTCTGTTTATCTGTTATTTCACAAAGAAACGGTAAACCGTTTCAGAGCTGTACTCTTCACCGGGAAGCAGGATCGGAGAATGGAAATCCTCTACATTGACTGCATTTGGCTCCACCTGTGTCTCCAGGCAGAATCCATAGCGTTCATGATAAACATGACCGTTCTTTCCCTTCTCATCCTTAACAAAATTGCCTGCATAGAACTGCACACACGGACAGTCGGAGGAAACCTCCATACCGATACCGGATTCCCTGCAGTATGCAGTAGCGATCGAACGGACATTGCCCTTTGCATAATTATCGGTTACATAGTTATGGTCATAACCGCCTGTAAACTTCAGCTGTTCAAAGTCCGCCTCAATGTCTCTGCCGATCGGTTTGGAAACATTGAAATCCATCGGTGTTCCCGCCACCGGTGCATATTCACCGGTAGGAATGGACTGGCTGTCTTTTACCGGAGTAAAATACTTCGCATGAATACATACTTCCTGGTCAAGTACATCTCCGCTGCCTTCTCCGTTCAGATTAAAATAAGAATGATTGGTCATATTGGCAACGGTAGCTGCATCAGAGCGTCCTCTGTAAAAAATCTTCAGTTCGTTTTCCTCTGTGAATTCATATTTCACAACAATGGAAAATTCTCCCGGAAATCCGTTCTCTCCATCCGGACTGATGCGGAAGAAATCCACGCTGTTCTTCTCCTGGGAAATTTCTTTTACTTCCCACAGCTTTTTCTCAAAACCATCCGGACCGCTGTGAAGATTGTTATGATTCTCATTCTCTGCAAGAACCACTTCTTTATCATCAATAAAAAATCTGGAATTCTCGATACGGTTTCCACTTCTTCCAATGATCGCACCGAAAAAGCATCCATTAATCTCATATCCCCGGATATCGTCATATCCAAGGACCACATCCTTCAGATCTCCGTTCTTATCCGGAACACATATCTTCACCAGGATCGCACCATACTGAAGCACTTCAGCATAGGCACCTTTTTTATTCTCAAGATGATAGATTTTTACTTCTTCCCCTGTAGGAAGTGTCCCAAATTTCCTTTCAGAAACACTCATGCTGTAATTCCTCCCATATATGAAAAAAGAGCCACTAACCGGCTCTATGTCTTTAACCGATTAATCCCGGGATGCCGTTCCCTTATTTTTGACGCCTAGCAGATGCTAGGTGGGTATCCTCAACAGTGTCTTCTGCCTACCACGACGTGAGGTCTGACATCCAACCTGCGATTTTGGATTCCCAAAATGTCAATGTAGGTTCAAAAAGAAAAGGGGGATCGAACATTCCAGGATTCGGTTTTCGTTGTTTTTATTATAAACCAGTATTTGTGCTTTTTCAACAGAAAATACATTTTCTTACTGATTTTATTATCAATTATTATTTGATCTTAAGGATATCCTTTACTGCTGCCGGCATATCCACTGCATCTACCACCCTGTCATGAAGAACCGGGGCAGTACGGATTTCTTCAACTGCACGTGGAACAGGTACTCCGGAAAGCGCACTTAATGCGTCTACAAGGCCAAAATCATCCAGATCTTTATGCTCCTCACCAAGTGCTTCCATAACACTTCTTGTGAATTTATACGGACTTGCAGTAGAGGCGATCACTGTCGGAAGATGATCCGCTGTCTCACTTACATACTTCTTATATACGCCGGCTGCAACTGCAGTATGCGTATCGATCACATAATTGCTGTTTTTGTAGATATCACTGATGGCCTGTGCAGTCTCATCTTCACTGCAGAAATTACCATAAAAATCACCAAGCTGTGCTTTCATCTCGTCAGTAATGGTATATTCGCCGCCCTCACTTAAGGATTTCATAAGCTCAGCACATTTTTCAGCATTTTCTCCGGTAAGACGATAGATCAGTCTTTCCAGATTGCTGGAGATCAGGATATCCATGGAAGGAGATGTCGTAAGGATGAAATCTCTCTTTCTGTCATAGGTTCCTGTGCGGAAGAAATCATAGAGAACACGGTTCTCATTGGATGCACAGATCAGCTTGTGGATTGGGAGTCCCATCTGCTTCGCATAGTATGCAGCAAGGATATTTCCGAAGTTTCCGGTAGGAACTACCACATTGATCTCCTGTCCGTCTTTGATCCTGCCGTCACGTACCAGTGATGCGTAGGCATATACATAATATACGATCTGAGGAACAAGACGACCGATGTTGATAGAGTTTGCAGAAGAAAACTGGAAGCCTGCCTGATCCAGCTCTGCTGCCAGCTCATGATCATTGAACATCTTCTTAACTGCAGTCTGGGCATCATCAAAGTTACCGGTAATACCTACCACATAAGTGTTGGCACCCTTCTGAGTTACCATCTGTTTCTCCTGGATCGGGCTGACACCATGCTTCGGATAAAATACAATGATCTTCGTTCCCGGCACATCTGCAAAGCCTGCCATGGCAGCTTTACCGGTATCTCCTGATGTTGCGGTAAGGATCACGATCTCATTCTTAACATTATTCTTCTTCGCTGCAGTTGTCATCAGATGCGGAAGAATGGAAAGTGCCATATCCTTAAATGCAATGGTCGCGCCATGGAACAGTTCCAGGAAATATGCCCCATCCGCTTCATGAAGAGGCGCGATCTTTTCTGTATCAAATTTGCTGTCGTATGCTTTGTTGATACAGTTCTTAAGCTCATCTTCGGTAAAATCTGTAAGGAAACGGCTCATTACCTCATATGCTGTCTCCTGGTAGGTCATCTGTGCCAGCTTGTCCATTGGTACATCCAGCTGTGGAATGCTTTCAGGCACGAACAGTCCGCCGTCCTCAGAAAGGCCCTTAAGTATGGCCATAGACGCTGTAACTGCCTGCTCTTTTCCTCTGGTGCTCTTGTACAATACCTGCATTGGTGTTCCGCCTTTCTATTGTAAGATATTCGTTTTCTTTTCAACGTTATCACATTATAGCATGGAATTATGGAAAATGCCACCACTTTTAAAAAAGAATCTGTCTTGCCCAATCCCACCCTGTGATCAGACAGATATTCACAGCTTTCGGATAAAAAGAACCCGCCGGTCTGTTTCTGCCGGCGGTTGGTTCCTTCTGTACTGCATCAGTTCTTCCTATTTATATGTATAAAATTCATGGACCCCGTATTTAAAGAGCCTCTTCAGGTCCTTTTCAAACCATTTCACATTATGTTCCTCTGCTGCAGATTTCTGGATAAAGAACAGTGCACCTTCAGAATAATCCGTACCCTTCAGCGCCTGCTTGACCGCTTCCCTTGTTTCATCGGAAACTGCAACTTCATTGATCCTGCCATCATAGGTCGGTGAAAACTGCGGAACGCCGTCACTGTTATCCCAGACAACCTCTGTCACCGTATTCGGAAAATCTTCGCTTTTTACACGGTTCATGATGACATTGGCCACCAGAACACGGCCCTTGATATCTTCACTTCCTGCTTCTGCCTCCACGATCCTCAGAAGTGTATCATAGTCTTCATCTGACATCAGTGTGGGATTTTCTGCCAGTGTGATCGACCTTGCATCAAGTTCATTTACTTTGTTTTCCATAGAGGAGCTTACATTAAGATCTGCAGCAGTATTGGTTACTTTCTGTACTCTCTGGCCTACGATCACCTGCTCACAGGAGCTTCCGATCCTTGTAACCGTGCTTCCGGATAATGGTGTATCCGTAACTCCTGAAACCACACCTGCGATCCCGGTAGGAACAGCAACCTCTTCATAGGGAGAGCCCTCTCCTCCATCTGAAGCTGCATAAACCCTGCCTCCCTCACTTTCTGCAAATGTCCTTGTCCCCAGAGAAATAACCATCGCCAAAACTGCACATAATGTCAGCACTGCAAAACTGCGCGCGGAATTTCCTCCGGTTTTTCCATTTCTACGTTCATCCTGCACTCCGTCAGCCTCGCGTAAATCTTTCTCAACTTTCATAATCTCATTCCTTGCGTTTCATTTTCTGTAACAGCCCATAATCCTCCGATGCGATATCACAGCCCCCATTATCATCGCTTCCCGGATAAATACGGATCATTACGATTTCCTTTACATGTTTGTAACATTTTTGTAATGTATGGGAAAATTATATTTAATAATATTGAATATGTCAAGCTTTTTCCCGTATTTAACGCTTCAACGGCGGTATTTGTGTTTTATCCACACCTTATCCACATGTATTCCACATAAAATCCACATAAAATCGCAGAGTTATCCACACTCATGTCCTATTTCATTTCAGAAAAAAAAGGCAGATAGCGTCTCCATCTCCGTCCAATGTTGTACACCCACTTTCCGGAAATCGTACTTCTATCTGCCTGTTTATCCTTTTTCAGAACAGTTTTTTCCTCTGTTATTTACAGATTTGATTATAATATTTTGTTTTCAGTCAGTCAAGGATTTTTGCTCGACCAGATCCGACACCTTATGCAAAACGGCACAATGCCTGCACGAAAAGTGTCGCATAAACACACAGATCGATACTCCAGGCTCCCAGAAACAGTCCCCATGGTGTTTCCCCGGCTCCTTCGGCAAACCGTTTGGGCTTCAGCGCAAGGATCAGCGGAAAAAGAAGCGGCAGAAAATACCGTCCCTGCACGCCCAGGATCTTATCGTAGCCATAGGCTGTCCACTGTCAATATAACGTTACAAAGATCAGCGCAAATACCAGGAGACTGACTCCTCCCAGAATGCCCTTTGCCGGAAGATCCAGACGGATTCCCGATATATCATCATTCCCGGAAACCTGAAGGACCAGGATCAAAAGATATCCCATTGCCAGCAGGGCACAGACAGGAATGTTCAGCCATCCAAGATTACTTCCTATCATTTCTGTAAGATAGGTCACACCAAAATTATCCAGGCTCCGCACAAAAGTCAGGACAAAGGCAGCCGGATCCTTCAGGATCCCCACAAGCTGTGCAGCTGTATCCACACCTGGCTGTGACTCACAGAGATATCGGGATGCAATGACCAGCCAGCCGAAACTTAAGATCAAGATCACAGTTCCTGCACAGACCACATGAAACCAGTAATTTTTTCTGCTTTTAAACCGTTCTTTCGGGATCAGGAACAGGAGCAGGCAAAACGGCATGTAAACCACTTTGCAAAGACACAGGAATCCGGTCAGCACGTACATCCATATCAGCTGTCTTCTACTCATCACTTCTTTTTGTTTATATCGCATAGCCAGTACAAAGGCAGCCAGAGCAACCGTCAGAGCCAGGGCCAGGGCATCTGCTGACATGGAATTTGCTGACTGGATATTCACAGGTACCAGCCCCAGAAGTACGAGGAAATTTTTCCCAACAGGCGTCAGACGAATGGCAAAGAAAAAGAACAGTCCAAACATAAGCATATTGGCGATCCTTCCCGCATAGGCAAGAACCATCGGCCGGTCCGTAAACAGATCTGCAATGCGGATCCCTACTGCCTGGGGAAGATACGAAGTAGGTGCATACAAGGCTGTATTTCCAAATCCGTAAAACTGTGTTTTTTCCCGGTCGATACGCTGATCTGCATTCTCTCCGATATCCCATAATGATACATGATCCTTGGCGGAAAATTCCGGAACCAGACCACTGTTAAACGTCCTTCCATATGAGAATAAGTCGTTTCCTCCGTTACCCTCCGACGTCAGATATCCTCTGGAAACCTCATAGCTTCTCAGATAATGGCTGTACTCATCCGGCGAATTAAAGGCCGGAACCGCCGCCAGCGTACAGATACTCATAAAAATATAAACAACGGCAAACACCACTTCTGCCCGGAGCTGTCTGCGTTTCAGAAATGCAAAGATCACCAGCATCACAGCTGCCGCCGCTCCAATCACCAGAAACACCAGTGATTTTGAAAATGGCCTGGAAATGATCCGATAGGCAAGTGTCTGTGTATCATCCTTCTGGCTCACCAGCCCTGCAGCCACTCCGGTATCCCCTTTTGCGCCATCTAAAACGATCCGGAATTTCTGCCCCTTACATTCCGTAAGCTTCTGGTCAAGCCGGAAATACGTGGTATCCCCCGACGATATGGTCAGTCTGCTGGCCTGCCAGCTCTGGATCTCCCTTTCATTCTGATACAGCGTTATCTGAAACGTTCCAGCAACCGATGCACTCTCTGTAGAAAGAAAAAGCTCCACACCGGACAGACGGTTCGTTTTGCAGGTAAACTCCTCTTCAAAGCTTCCTCCCGCACCGATCATAGACCAGGTATCTGGTCTTGCCTGCTGCTTTACATTTCCGAGGATCTCCGAATCACTAAGCAGATATGCGGAAAAGATCAGGATCATTCCCCATATCAGCAGATATTTCAGAGCGTTTTTCAGCTCTGCAGACAGGCTGTATGAGCTTCTGTTTTTTTTCTTATTTTTCATAATATCCCTCTTACTCACTGTTATTTTCACATTCCGCACTATTATAGCATCTGCACGGCAAAAAAAGAAGCTGCGTTTTATGGCAGCTTCTCATTTTTTGTAAACCTATCCGGAACCGGATGCTTATCGATTGTTGATCGCAGTTACCAGTGCATCAATAGAGGCACGGATGATATCCTGATCAACACCCGCTCCCCAGGCAAGCGTTCCATCCGGTTTACGGATTCCCACATAAGCGATAGCCTTGGAGGAAGAACTCTGCTCCAGAGCATGCTCCTGATAAGTCTCCAGTGTGTATTTCAGTTCGTAAGCTTTCTTCAGTGCATTGCTTACCGCATCCAGACGACCATTTCCGGAAGCCTCTGTAACGATGGTTTTTCCACGGAATGTAGAAGTAACCCGTGTTATGATGCCGTCTTCCTTCTGCTGGAAATGAACCTCACTGATGCTGTATGGTTCAACCACATTTTCGAAGGTAGATTTGAACAGACTGAAGATCTCGTCCGGATGAAGCTCTTTGTGCTTGTGATCGGACACTGCTTTGGCTGCATAGCCCATAGCCTCGCGCATTTTCGGAGGAAGGTTCAGGCCAAACTTTGTCTCCAATATATAGCCTACACCGCCCTTTCCGGACTGACTGTTGATACGGATAACATCTGCGTCATAGTTTCTTCCCACATCTGTCGGATCGATCGGCAGATACGGAACAGTCCAGTGCTCCAGATCTCCGTTCTCTCTCCAGTGCATACCCTTTGCGATGGCATCCTGATGAGATCCGGAAAATGCAGCAAATACAAGAGCTCCACTGTATGGACTTCTTTCATAGATCTGCATTCCGGTACATTTCTCATAAACCTCACAAATATGCGGCATATCAGAAAAATCAATCTTCGGGTCCACACCCTGGGAATACATATTCATACCAAGCGTTACAATATCCACATTACCGGTACGCTCACCATTTCCGAACAAAGTTCCCTCAATTCGGTCAGCACCTGCAAGAAGACCCATCTCGGAGTCTGCAACGCCACATCCACGATCATTGTGCGGATGAAGAGAAACGATCACGTTTTCACGGTATTTCAGATTATCACACATGTATTCCACCTGACTTGCATACACATGCGGCATAGAATGCTCAACCGTAACAGGCAGGTTGATGATCGCTTTGTTATCTGCAGTGGGCTGCCACACATCCAGAACCGCATTGCACACCTCCAGTGCATACTCCGGCTCTGTTCCCGTAAAGCTCTCCGGGCTGTACTCAAACTGAAAATTGCCTTCTGTCTCATCAGCCAGTTTTTTCAGAAGTGCAGCGCCATCTACTGCGATCTTCAAGATCTCCTCTTTTGATTTTTTGAATACCTGCTCTCTCTGAGATACGGATGTGGAATTGTATACATGAACGATCGCTTTTGGGGCGCCTTTAACAGCTTCAAAAGTCTTACGGATAATATGCTCTCTTGCCTGAGTCAGCACCTGGATCGTTACATCCTTCGGGATCAGATCCTGCTCGATCAGCGTACGGAGAAACTCATACTCTGTCTCAGAAGCAGCCGGAAATCCAACCTCGATCTCTTTAAAACCAATCTTTACAAGAAGCTTGAAAAATTCCACTTTCTGCTCCAGGCTCATCGGGATCACAAGTGCCTGATTTCCGTCACGAAGGTCTACAGAGCACCAGATCGGGGCCTTATCCACATATTCTTTCTCCGCCCATTTCATACATTTCACCGGCGGCATGTAATACTGACGTTTGTACTTGGATGGTGTCATCATTTTGTTTTCCTCCACTTTCTGTTTCCATTAAAATTTCTCTTTGGTTTCTGTTTTTGATATAAAGACATAAAAAAAATCTTCCGACTCTGCAGATTCTGCAAGAGACGAAAGACAACTGCTGTCCTACGCGGTACCACTCTTATTTCATGAATGAAAATTCACACACTTGACAGATACGGAATGTATATACATCCTTATATCCTCTCCGGATAACGGCGGACACCGTCTGCGTCTACTCTCTTATATAATATATAAAGATTTCAGGCAGATGCTCCGAGGCGAGTTCCACAAATCCCTTCCGCTGCTTCTCACCGGCCAGCAGCTCTCTGTGCTCCGTTCTCTTGTGTACTATTCCTCATCTACGCATTTTCTTTTTGAAACTGGTATTAGGTTAACACGTTATGGAAGATTTGTCAACGAAATTTTAGCGATGCACCGCACAAAAATTTCAGTGCATCACTCACGAACAGCAATCCGGGCTGATTCTTTTCTCTGTCTTCCTGCTATCTGCAGCAGACATTATTCGGCTCCCCGCCTGCCTGAAAGCTGATGACCAATCCAGTACACAGCCCCGCCAATACCTCCTCCAAGAGTATTATATGTCAGATCAGAAACCTGGAACGTCCCAAGCCTCAGGAAAAGCTGCAGAAGTTCAATGGACAGTGAGAATACAAAGGTAATCTTAAGTCCGGTCCACACAATATTCAAGAATGTTGTTTTTTTCAATATTTTCTTTCCTGCGGTCCAGAACAGCAGGATCGTGAACGGAATGAACAGCATCAGATTCTCAATACACTCAGTTGTGAGATATCTGGTACCATCCTCTCCATATTTCCAGATCCACCAGTTCGCCATCACATCCGAAAGGGGATTCATCCACATATCCCGGTTCAACAGCGTGCGAAACAAGATCATGGTTGTATAAAAGGTCAGAAAAAACAGCTTCCGAAAAAAAGCATTTCCTCTGAAATACTGCCACCACACGGAAAAAGCTCCCCTGATTCCCCTTCCACCTGTCTCATTATGGTAGGCAAAGAGATAAAAAAACAGTACCATCACAGACAGGATCACAGAAAACCAAAATGGCTGGTACAAAGCTGTCAGTACACTTGTAATAATACTTGATATGATGTCTTTCATTATAAGTCCTTTCACATAAGCCAGACAGTCGACCATTCTTCTGTCCGGCAGCTCTGTCATTATTCCTACCTATATTACTACACTCTTCCCACAAAAGCCAGAAAAAGATATCTCTCACCGCTCTGTCAATCAACCTGTATATCGTTTTTATATTTCTGAAAATGTGAGAGGCAAGGGATATTCGCAATTGAAGCAGGGGACTTACTTGATTCGGCTAAACTGCAATTTTTTTTTATTTTTAACAAATTTTTGTTATATTTTACCAGCAAAACATGCTATAGTTCATAGTAAGAAAAACATTTCGGAGGTATTTTTAATGAAACGTGATCTGAAAAAAATCGTAAGCCAGATGACACTGGAAGAAAAAGCCGGCATGTGCTCAGGTCTTGATTTCTGGCATCTGAAACATGTGGAACGCTTGGGGATCCCGGAAGTAATGGTCAGCGACGGCCCTCACGGACTTCGTAAGCAGGATGACAAGGGCGATCATCTTGGAATGAATGACAGCATCAAGGCCGTCTGCTTCCCGCCGGCCGCTTTAAGCGCCTGCTCCTTTGACCGCAAGCTGGTGGAAGAAATGGGCAAAACCATCGGAAAAGAAGCTCAGGCCAACGATGTATCCATAGTTCTCGGACCGGCCGTAAACATCAAACGTTCTCCTCTCTGCGGAAGAAACTTCGAATATTATTCCGAGGATCCATATCTCGCAGGTGAGATCGCAGCCGCTTTTATAAACGGAGTACAGTCCCAGCATGTAGGAACCTCTATCAAGCACTTTGCAGCAAACAACCAGGAATATCACCGCATGAGCAATTCTTCCGAGGCTGATGAGCGCACTTTACGTGAGATCTATTTCCCTGCATTCGAAACCGCAGTAAAAAAAGCTCAGCCATACACCTTCATGTGCTCCTACAACCAGATCAACGGCACTTTCGCATCTGAGAATAAATGGCTTCTCACAGATGTTCTCCGCGGCGACTGGGGCTTCAAGGGCTATGTAATGTCCGACTGGGGTGCAGTCAATGACCGCGTCAAAGGTCTTGAGGCAGGTCTTGAGCTGGAAATGCCTTCCTCCAATGGGGTCAACGATGCCCTCATCGTACAGTCCGTAAAAGACGGTTCCCTCAAGGAAGACATTCTTGACCAGGCTGTTGAACGCATTCTACGCATAATTTTTGAATATGCAGACAACCGGGCACCGCAGGAATTCACCATGGAAAAAGACCATGAAAAAGCACGCCACATTGCCGAAGAATCTATGGTTCTTCTGAAAAACGATGAGCAGATCCTCCCTCTGAAAGCATCCGAGAAAATTGCTTTCATCGGTGGTTTTGCAAAGAAGCCTCGTTTCCAGGGCGGCGGAAGCTCTCATATCAACTGCTTCAAGATCACAAACGCACTGGATTCCGTTCCTTCCGATGCACAGGTTACTTATGCAGAAGGTTTTCCTGCAGACAAAGATCTCTACGATGATGCACTTGCAGCTGAAGCGATCAAAGCTGCTGCCGCCGCTGACAAGGTTGTGATCTTCGCCGGACTTCCGGACAGCTTTGAATCTGAAGGATACGATCGTTCTCACATGAGGCTTCCTGAATGCCAGAACCGTCTCATTACTGAGATCCTTAAAGTACAGCCGAATACCGTGATCGTCCTTCACAACGGTTCCCCCGTGGAGCTGCCATGGCTCAATGATATAAAAGGCCTTCTGGAAGCATACCTCGGCGGTCAGGCAGGCGGTACCGCTGTCGCAAACATCCTTTACGGAAAAGTAAATCCAAGCGGCAAGCTTGCCGAGACAATACCGCTCAAGCTCTCCGACAATCCATCCTACCTGAACTTCGGCGGTGGTGAAAAGGTTGAATACCGTGAAGGCGTATTCGTAGGCTACCGCTACTATGATACAAAAGAAATGGATGTAGCATATCCGTTTGGCTATGGACTCTCCTACACTACCTTTGCCTGCAGCAACCTGAAGATTTCCAATGAAAATCCTACAGACAAAGACACCATCACCGTTTCGGTTGATGTAACAAATACAGGAAATATAGCAGGAAAAGAAGTCGTACAGCTCTATGTCAAAGACTGCACCCATTCCGCGATCCGTCCGGAAAAAGAGCTCAAGGGCTTCGAAAAGGTTTTCCTGAATCCAGGCGAAACCAAAACAGTAACCATGGAGCTGGATAAGAGAAGCTTCGCATGGTACAATACAGAGCTTCACGACTGGTTCGCAGCCAGCGGCGAATATAAGCTCCTTGTCGGTACCTCTTCCAGAGATATCCGTCTTGAAGGCAGGATCCATCTGAACAGCAGCCAGGAGCTTCCGATGCATGTTCATATGAACACCACCCTGGGCGAACTGTTCCGCAACCCAAAAACAAGCGAAACAGCAAAAGAACTGACAGCAAAATATATCTCAGCCATGAACGTTGGTGAAGAGTCCTCTTCTGAAGCCGCTTCCGAAGCTATCACTGAAGAAATGACAGAAGCCATGACCGACTCCATGCCATTACGCGCACTGGTAAGCTTCGGCGGATATTCCAGAGAAGAACTTACAGAAATTATTGAAAAATTAAATAAACTGGTATAATTTCACAGGACATCATCCGCCGAACGAATTATACTTACATAAAAAGCTGCATAAAACGGCACAAAAAGCGACATAATTGGACCGCTATGGCAGTTTCAGATCGCTTGACAAGCATTAAAGCGGATGTTATCATTACATATGGTTCAAAATCTTGGATCAAACAACAGAATAATCCGAAAAAATTACTGTCGCTTAATCTAACATTAAGCGGCAGTTTTCACATTCTCTTCATTTTCCTTTCACACAATGCACACATTTTTTTACTATATTATTAACTGTAGATAGCAAATGCTAAACAATCTTTTTCTTTTTCATACTTTTTTGCCGGGAGTCCGCACAACTCCCGGCCTCCTTTTTTTATTCTTCAGGTAGTTCGCCTGCATTTTCTATTATTATTAAAGATATAAAAATATGTCTTGTTTTTTCTTATTATATATATTATACTAGTCAAGAACTTATTGTTCCCGTCCATTCTGTTCTTTGATAATTTCATAGACTTCACACTCGAAACATGATACAATATCCGCACAGAGAAATATGCGGTACAATTTTTGTGGGAGGATGCGCATATGCTAGATCAGAAAGATTTGGAATTATTAGCCGGTATGATAAACCCGATCAATGTCCAGCTGGGCAATATAAATAACCGATTAGATGGTATCGACGCCAGACTGGATGCAGTGGATACTCGTCTCGACGGTATCGACGCTCGTCTCGATGCTATGGATGTTCGTCTTGACGGTATCGACGCTCGTCTTGATGCTATGGATGTTCGTTTTGACGGTATCGACGCTCGTCTTGATGCTATGGATGTTCGTTTTGATGAAATAGATGCCCGCTTCAACCGGGTAGAAAACAGACTTGAAATGATCGATCTGAAATGTGATACCAACAGAAAACGCCTGGACGACCTTTCACTGGATGTTAAGCTTGCAGAACGGGATATCCGAAAAGATATCAAAAATTTACAGGACACAACAGAAACTCTTGTCGTTGTACTTCAGGGAAGAGGTATTTTACCTGACCCAGGTAACACAATACAGACAGCCTGATCATATTATGTAAAGAGTGTGAAGCCTATGAAAGTATCAAGGGATCACACTCTTTATTATCATCCATACAACCATCTTTCTCCTCAAAAAATGGTTGCATTTACAATTCGTTTATGTTATAGTTATATGCGTTGCGGGGTATGGCGTAGCTTGGTAGCGCGCACGGCTGGGGGCCGTGAGGTCGCAGGTTCAAATCCTGTTGCCCCGATATTTCTAACAAATTCAAGGATTTCCGAGGTCTGATGACTTCGGATTTTTTTATTACCTTTATTACCTTACTATTTTTCGAAAGGAAGGTTTTGCATGCAGGATAATCTGTCTCTTTATCATATTTTTTATACGGTAGCACGTACCGGCAGTATCTCCCACAGTTCCCGGGACCTTTATATCAGCCAGCCTGCTATCAGCAAGGCGATCCAGAAGCTGGAGCAGAATCTGGATACCGTTCTTTTTAAACGCAGTTCCCGGGGTGTCACTCTGACTCCGGACGGCGAGCTTCTTTTTGAAAAAGTAAAAGAAGCTCTTTCACTTCTGGATGAAGGAGAAAATTCCATTCGCCATAACCGTTCCCGGGACATTCCAAAGCTGCGTCTGGGTGCCAGTTCTACTCTTACCAGATATGTACTGCTCTCCCACCTGGAAAACTATATTGCACGTTTTCCTCATGTACGTATCACAATTTCCTGCCAGTCTACTTATCAGACGCTGCAGCTTCTGGATGAGGAAAAAATCGATCTGGGACTCATCGGACGGCCGCAGAAGCTTCGGGGATATTATTTTCAGCCTCTTTTGAAAATCCAAGATACCTTTGTCTGTACACAGCAGTATCTGGAAAATCAGAAAAAGCTCTATCCGGATGAACCTCTGATCCAGGCAGCAACTTTCATGATGCTGGATGAGGACAATATCACACGTCAGACCGTGAACACTCAGCTGAAAGAACATCATGTGGAATTAAGTCATATTCTGGAAGTAACAACTATGGATCTTCTGATCCAGTTTGCGGAAATTGGTCTTGGGATTGCATGTGTGATCCGTGATTTTGTAAAAAAAGAGCTGGAAGAAGGAACTCTGGTGGAAGTACCGGTAGGATTTTCTTTTCCGCTGCGTGAGATCGGGTTTGTATGCAGACAGAAAGATGCTGATTCGGCTTTGATCGCGCCATTTTTTGATGATGAAACAGAGCATCCGGATAAATAAAGGAATGTAAAAAAATTCCCATCTGATCATTGCGACCAGATGGGAATTTTAAATTTCAAAAAAGTTTCCTACCACTGTATTACATGTGTGACTTTTTTGACTCAAACTTCGCTGCGCTTCGTTCGAGTAGCGCAGAATTTATTGCACCTGCAATAAATTTTGCTTAGTTATTAATAAGCTTATCCTCTCCGTTCCAGCTGTAGAGTTTACGGATCTCTTCGCCGACTTTCTCAGACTGATGCTCAGAAGCTAATTTTCTCATAGCCTTGAAGTGTACCTGTGCACCTGCATCGGACATGTCGAGTAAGAACTCTTTTGCGAATGTACCATCCTGGATATCGGAAAGAACTTTCTTCATTGCTTTCTTTGTATCCTCTGTGATGATCTTCGGTCCTGTGATGTAATCGCCATACTCAGCTGTATTGGAGAT
>UMLD01014241.1_pt1 | contig 22228 bp, 10 predicted proteins | sample 1966491 | NCBI WGS metagenome assembly UMLD01 (sample SAMEA4836191, study PRJEB28245) | human gut metagenome | biome: gut microbiome; material: fecal sample | place: Denmark | collected 2008
TCTGAGCTCCATGCAAGTGTTACATCTTCTGCATTTTCCGGTGTGAGCGTTGCTTTTGCTTTTGTTGTCTCGCCGACTTTCAGTTCTTTTTTGTCAACTGACGCTTTCACGCTTTCAAGTACCGGTTTTTCCGGCTCTTCCGGTCTATCCGGACGGATGATCGCTCCGCCGTCTTTCGCACCGTAAGCCTCGAACTCGACGATATGATCAGACGTACCCTGATTATTTTCTCTTCCGTTTACATAGACACGGATGTAGCGAGCTGTTACAGGTTCACTGTTTTCTGCGTTCCACATCTCTTTGCCTGCTTCCGTCTCGACATAAAACTCTTCTGTACCTGCACCCAGTTTATGCACGTTATTCTTGTCGGAATTATATACTGTTGTCGTTTTACCTTCCGCAAAGTTTTCGTCTGTACTTAACTGAATGACTGTCGGACCGTATTTTCTTGAACCATCCCAGTATCTTGTCATATGGATCTTGTTCAGTTCATACTCGTCTCCGAGGTCGAACTGCACGTAACGGGAATGGTTCTGGTTATTGCTTGTATCTGTCAGCTCCAGATAATTCGCCTTACTCTTCACGCCGTCGTTTACCATTCTAAACGGTCTGTCTGACTTTTCTGCCACTGCCGCTTTGTCAGTCGCATCATAAGCAGTAACTTTTACTTTCGAATTGTTCTTTGCAAGAACAACATTTTCTTCTGTATCGATCAGATCTTTCACTTCATCATATGCAAGTGATTTGTCGAGAACTGTAATATAAGAAACTTCGTCTTTTGTCAGTCCCGTTGCGAATGTCGTTTCGCCTTTTGCGATCTCCGGATTTGCTTTATCTTCGCTGTATGTGGAAGCAACTACTTTTCCGTCAAGGTAAAGTTTGATCATTCCGTTAATTTCTTTCACAGCGGAGAACTGATGCTCTTTACCATCAGCTACGATTCCTTTTGTCTCGCTTGTGAAGCTGTCGTTTGTTTTATCAACTGTCTTCTGATCATATTTTGATGTGATCTTCATGTCGTTAAACTCAAACGTCAAATATCCTTCACTGTCAATGCCGACTTTATAAGCGCCTTTTTGCTCTGCAAGTACCACATCTTTTGAAGCAGTCTTGATCTTACCTGTTACGGTAAATCCGCCGTGTCCGTCGACAGAGTACTTCTCTTTTGTCGATACAGCTCCGTCTTTCAGATCACCGCTGATCACTCCTGTTATGATGCCGTCTTTAAACACATCATTCTGTGCGCTTACTTTTGAAGTATTTCCGACAGTATCTTTCACGCCGTCTACACTTACCTTCACTGCCTGAGCATCTTTCAGTTCCTTATCCAAAGTCAGTTTCACTGTACGTCTGTCAGCTTTCAGCTCTGCCTTTGTCACTTCGTATCCGGCTACTTTAAACATTCCCGCTTCCGGTGTACGAAGCGTCTCATCAAATTCAACTTCTACTTCTTTACCGTTTCCTTCTACAGAAAGGATTTTCGCAGGAGTTTCATCTTTCTCACCAAACTGCAGGATCAAAACTTCCTTCGGTGCAAGAGTATATGTCACTTTATCGCCGTATTTAAGCGCTTTGTCTGTCTGATGTTTCTGATCTCCTACAACAACCTTTCCGTAAACAGTTCCGAGATCTTCTCCGACGCCGATCAGTCTGTCATAAGTCACTTCATAACTTTGTGCTTCATTCTTCGGATTTCTGATCGAGAGAATTCCCTCTTTTCCGTTCCAGCAGGAATATCCGTAAACATTTCCGTCATTCGGTTTTCCGCCGAACATCTGTGATTTCTGAAGAATGTCGAAATTGTCTTCGATCCATTTTGCCGCTTCCGCGTTGATCTGCCATTTATCGTCGTCAAACATGGAGTAGCTGTAATAATACTCCCAGAATGCCGTTCCTCTCGTTCCGAGCATATACAGGTGATTTCTCAGCTCATCATCTGTATATTCGATATCCGGTCTATTATAAGCATCGTTTGCGGTTAAGCCGTAAACCGGGTCATGGTTATAAAAATACTTGTTCGGAAGCTGCCACTCTCTTTCATTTAAGAAGTTATAATAAGCGTTGTCACGGTATGTAAGCATCGCTTCTTCATCCGTTGCATTAAAGCTATCCGTATAACCTGTATCTCCCGTATTCTGCATCCATACGCTGTTCACCCACTGAACGTGCCACGGGCTCGGGTTTGTGTAAGAAGTCATATTAAGCCAAAGGTCTTTTCCCGCTCTGTTGGCGCGCATATCTTCAAAAATATCCGTCCATCTCTCGTATGTCTCTGAAATCGTATAGAGCGGATTACCTGTTACATAATATTCGGACTTCTCTGTCGATGGCTCTAAGAGCATTCCATCCAGTTTCCAGTAGTTGATATCAAACTTATCCTGATACTCACAGAAAATATCTTTATTCAGCTTCGTCAAATATCTTGCATCGGAAATATTAATATCACTTCCCGACTGTCTGTTTACAGATCCCAAATTATTGTTTGCAATCCACTGAGCTATCTGCGTTTGTGTTCCATATCCGCCTCTCGGTCCAAGCCACAGTCCGAAATTCGATGCAAGCTGATTCACCTGCAGACTGGAGTTGTAAAGCTCATTCGGGAACTTATCGTTGAAATCCCAGAAAGAGCTGTAGTTAATCCATCCATCGTCTACAACATAAGAATCAAGAGGAGATACCCCATACTGTGTGAATCCTTTCTCGATCTCGAAGAAACTCTTCTGAATAATCTCATCTGTAATATTCTTCATGTTGTCGTACCATGAGTTGTACTGCTGACGGAAATCCGTATCTGTCGCGATCGTCTCGATATATTCATAGAAATCGCTCTGTGTCACGCTGTAATCTCTGCTTCGGGCAGCTCCTACGACAGCGTCCCACGTCGTCATCTTTCCGTCTTCGTTCCCTTCGTTATACTCAAACTTATCATCGGATTTCAATGATTTTCCATAGTAGTAACGGATAAAGGAATTAGAATTTTTAATTTTGTTCTCTGTCTCCGGGAACTCACATCCCCAGTACATCGCGCCTACATAGTACGGCTGTCCAAGCTCCAGATAATCGCCTTTCATTCCGCCCATGTCAGGATTGTTTGCCATCGTGTCACTGATCGACCAATATTCCTTAGCTTTCAAATCATCCTGACTGATCTGCATATTTTCCAAGTCGATATAATCGATTTTCGCTTTTTCTGCCTGTCCTTCCCCAACAGAAATATCGAGGCGCTTTCTCATGAAAGAATCTCCGTCTTTCATCGTGATCACTTCTTTGATCGTGTAATCTACACCTCTTACTTTCTTCGGCTCAAACGTAAACGTCAGTGTTTTCACTCCGTCTTTTTCCGTAAGTTGAGGTTCGTCCTGCACCTTCATTTCACTCGTCTTAAGCTGTGTCGCGTTATCCACTACAGGGAACGTCGCTGTATCTTCAAAGAAGTCAAATTCCGAACAGCAGGCTACGTCTTTACTTACATTTGAACCTGACGGATCATAACAGTCAACAAACTCGATACGAACATACCGTGCTGTAACTTTCTCTTTCAGATTTACATATGTTTCTTTTTTATTATCAAAAGAACCTTCGCCAACCAGTTTTGCACCTTCTGTTGTTTTCAGAGCATCGATGTTCTCTCCTGTATAGATTTTATAACCTTTTACATGTCCGCTCACTGTCGGAGTTCCTTGAGCATCTACTCTCTGCTGGTAGCGAAGAGACTGGAACGACTTCTCTGAACCAAAGTCGACATAAATATTATGCGGATATTTTTGCTCATCTTGCGTTCCGCTATTATATTTGGAATGATAATATGTATTATTATCTCCGTCGAACATCTTGTTTGCATCTCCGCCATTCGGCGCTTCATTCTCTGCAACGCTGTCCGCCGTTGCTGTCCATCCCTTTGCATCTAACTTCTGCGTAGGCGCTACGAATCCGCTGTTTTCCCCTTCGGAATTATTGTCAAGCGTGTTGATTATAAACTCTTCACTGCCCGCCTGCGGTGTGAACACAGTCGGAGTCGTTCCGGTACGATAGTTTGTAATCTCTTTTGTTGACAATACTTTTTCCGGACTCACACTGAACGTTCTTGTCAAATATTCGTTTCCGAAAACATAAGAACCGTCAGTCTTTTTAAGAGTTACGACACCGCTTTTCTTCTCGGGTGTCTGCCCCTGTTCTGCAGCAACATCTTCTGCATGAACTGTCTGAGCCATAAACGGAAGAGCTCCGCCGGTTGTCAGCGATACCGCGAGAACCGCAGCCATTCCCTTATGGAACATTCTCTTTTTCATAAACTTCTCTCCTTCTTCTTAAAATATAATGTACGAATGTGCTCACCACATTACTCCCATCATCTTCTAATGATAACACGTCACTCCCGAAATAATATTTACACTTTTTATTACTTATTTTATATTTTTCTTTTTTTACCTCTGTTTTTTTGTATAATATATCTGTTTTTACTTTATTTTCATTAATTTTTTTCACATATACATTATCTGATCGAGTTGACAAAAGAAAATATCTTTCATTTTATACAAAAGATGCCTAACCGCAAATGCGGCCGGCATCTTCATAAAATCTGTCTTATATTAATGAATCATACTATTCTTTGTCCGTAATTTCTCCGTGAATTTCCTGAAGTGATTTCACTTCTTTGCTTCCATGTTTCTTCACTGCAAGAATTCCGTTTGCGGCAGCTTTCGCAGCAGCCATTGTCGTCATATACGGAACTTTCTTTTTGATCGCAGCTTTTCTCAAATAGCTGTCGTCATTCTTACTTTCTTTTCCTGACGGTGTATTCACGATCATGTCAACTTTTCCGTTCGTGATCACATCGAGCATATTCGGACGGCCTTCCTGAAGCTTGTTGATCTTCTCCGCTTCGATTCCGTTCTCTTTAAGCAGGCTGCAAGTATGGTCTGACGCAATGATCTTGAATCCCGCTTTTGCAAAATCAGCCGCAACTTCCACAACTTCCGGCTTATCACGATTGCTTACGGAGATCAGCACCGTACCTTCAAGCGGAAGCTTTGTCTGTGTTGCTTCCTGAGCCTTGTAAAATGCTTCGCCGAAAGATTTGGACAATCCGAGCACTTCTCCTGTAGATCTCATCTCCGGTCCGAGCAGCGGGTCTACTTCCGGGAACATATTGAACGGGAATACCGCTTCTTTCACTCCGTAGTACGGAATGTTCTGCTCTTTTAACGCCGGAACCGGTGAAGGTCTTCCTGTCAGTTCACTTGTCACAATGTCGATGGCAAGCGGAACCATACGGATATTACATACTTTTGATACAAGCGGCACTGTTCTTGACGCACGAGGGTTCGCCTCCAGCACGTACACTTTTCCGTTTTCGATCGCATACTGCATGTTCATAAGACCTTTCACATGCATCTCTTCTGCGATTTTTCTCGTATATTCTTTGATCGTCTTTACATTTTCTTCTGAAATATTTTTAGAAGGAATAATACATGCCGAGTCTCCGGAATGTACTCCCGCAAGCTCGATATGTTCCATAACCGCCGGAACAAACGCATGTGTGCCGTCGCTGATCGCATCTGCTTCACATTCTGTTGCATGTCCGAGGAAACGGTCGATCAAAATCGGACGGTCAGGTGTCACACCGACTGCCGCTTTCATATATCCTACCATGCTTTCTGCGTCATATACGACTTCCATACCACGGCCGCCAAGTACATAAGACGGACGCACCATAACCGGATAACCGATCTTCTCGGCAATTTCAAGAGCATCGTCCACCGTAACAGCCATTCCCGACTCAGGCATCGGAATCTCAAGCTTATCCATCATTTCACGGAACAGATCGCGGTCTTCCGCCAGATCGATAACAGACGGAGCCGTACCTAAGATCTTCACGCCGTTTCTTTCCAGATCTGCCGCAAGGTTCAGCGGAGTCTGTCCTCCGAACTGCGCGATCACTCCGACCGGTTTTTCCTTCTTATAAATGCTCAGTACATCTTCCAGTGTAAGCGGCTCAAAATACAGCTTATCAGATGTATCATAGTCTGTAGATACCGTTTCAGGGTTACAGTTGACAATGATCGTCTCGAAACCAAGCTTTTTCAAAGCAAGAGACGCATGTACACAGCAATAGTCAAACTCGATTCCCTGTCCGATACGGTTCGGACCTCCGCCTAAGATCATGATCTTCGGTTTCTCTTCACTGATCGGGTTTTTGTCCGTTCCGTTATATGTCGAATAGTAATATGCGCTGTCCTGCGTTCCGCTTACATGAACGCCTTCCCATGTTTCCTCAACGCCGAGGCTGATTCTCTTATTGCGGATTTCATCCTCATCCACTTCAAGAATCTGGCTTAAATATTTATCAGAGAATCCGTCTTTTTTCGCCGCGATAAGAGCATTGTCTTCCGGCAGACCTCCCTTAAACGCAAGCAGAGCCTCTTCCTCTTCTACCAACTCTTTCATCTGCTCAAGGAAATAGTGTTTTACTTTTGTCAGTTCATGGATCTCTTCTACAGAAGCTCCTTTTCTCAGCGCTTCGTAGATAACAAAGTAACGCTCGCTTGTCGCATACCGCAAACTCTTGAGAAGCTCTTCTTTTGTCTTTCCGTCAAAATCTTTCGCATGACCGAGTCCGTATCTTCCTGTCTCCAAAGAACGGATCGCTTTCTGGAACGCTTCTTTGAAGTTCTTACCGATGCTCATTACTTCGCCTACCGCACGCATCTGTGTTCCGAGCTTGTCTTCCACGCCTTTGAATTTCTCAAATGCCCAGCGCGCGAACTTGATCACAACATAATCTCCGTCAGGAACGTATTTATCCAATGTACCGTACTTTCCGCACGGAATATCTTTCAGCGTCATGCCTGTCGCAAGCATTGCGGATACAAGCGCGATCGGGAATCCTGTCGCTTTCGATGCAAGCGCCGAGGAACGAGACGTTCTCGGGTTGATCTCGATAATGATATCTCTGTCTGTCTTCGGATCATGCGCCCACTGTACGTTACAGCCGCCGATCACCTTAACAGAATCTACTACTTTATGAGATTTTTCCTGCAGACGCTGCTGAACTTCTTCTGAGATCGTAAGCATCGGAGCGGAGCAGAAAGAATCTCCTGTATGAACGCCGAGCGGATCGATATTTTCGATAAAGCATACAGTGATCATATTGCCCTCTGCGTCGCGGACAACTTCAAGTTCCAGTTCTTCCCATCCCAAGATAGATTCTTCTACAAGAACCTGACCTACAAGACTTGCCTGAAGACCTCTGGCGCATACTGTTTTCAATTCATCTACATTATATACAAGACCGCCGCCTGCGCCGCCCATCGTATAAGCAGGACGAAGAACTACCGGATATCCAAGCTTCTCCGCAATCGCAAGAGCCTCGTCTACAGAATATGCAACCTCGCTTCGAGCCATCTCTATACCGAGCTGATTCATCGTGTGCTTAAATTCGATTCTGTCTTCTCCTCGCTCGATCGCATCGACCTGTACGCCGATAACTTCTACGTTATATTTCTCCAAAACGCCCGCCTGCGCCAGTTCTGAGCATAAATTAAGACCGGACTGTCCACCGAGATTCGGCAGTAATGCATCAGGTCTTTCTTTTTTTATGATTTGTTCTATTCTGTCAACATTCAAAGGTTCAATATAAGTAACGTCAGCAATCTCCGGATCCGTCATGATTGTCGCCGGGTTTGAATTCACCAATACAATCTCGTATCCTAAATTTCTCAATGCTTTACAAGCCTGTGTTCCGGAATAATCGAATTCACAAGCCTGTCCGATAATGATCGGGCCGGAGCCGATGATAAGTACCTTGTGGATATCATTTCTTTTTGCCATCTTTCTTCCTCCTGTATTGTCCCATGTTCTCATTTCATTTTCTCAATCGAATATTATACAATAAATTAAGTTTTCCGACAATCCTTAATTTTCACTTTTCTCTCTATATTTTCCTATATTTTTATCTTGTATTCTCATCGGCTTTTCATTTTTTACATTTTTTCCGACTTCCGGCTTTTTAACTTTTCATATTTCTATAAGTTTTCACAGCTTTAACTGTCCGGTTTTTTACATTTTTACAGTTTTTCATCCTACTTCCGCTTTGATTTTTTACATTTTCACGGTTTTACTACTGCTGCAGCCTGCTTAAAACAGAATATCCTATCGTTCCTTTCGGCATATCTACTCCGAAGTTCTCTGCTACAGTCGCCCCTATCACCGCAAACGTCTCTGCTTCCGGGAGCGGACCTCCCGCCTGCATTCTTTTGCTGTATGCAAGGAAAGGAACATACTCTCTCGTATGATCCGTTCCCTTGTATGTCGGATCATTCCCGTGATCTGCGGTCAGGATCAATAGATCATCCTGAGAAAGACATTCCAGCAAAACGCCGAGTTTCTCATCAAACTTTTCGATCTCTTTGCCATACCCTTCTACATTTCTCCGATGCCCCCATAATGCGTCAAAATCAACAAGGTTTACAAAACACAGTCCCGTAAATTCCTCTTTGCACACACCGATCGTCTGTTCCATCCCATGGACGGAACTTTCCGAATGATATGCTTTCGTAATCCCTTCCCCGCAGAAAATATCATGAATCTTTCCCACGCCGATCACATCATTTCCCGCATCTTTCAGAGCATTTAAAACAGTGGGCGCCGGAGGCTTCAACGCGTAGTCTCTCCGATTGCTCGTCCTTTTAAACTCACCTTTTTTCATTCCGATATACGGTCTTGCGATTACCCGTCCTACGCGCCATTCATCTTTCATCGTGATCTGCCTTGCAGTCTCACAGCACCGATACAGTTCTTCCAGATCGAACGTCTCTTCATTTCCGCAGATCTGCATAACCGAATCTGCCGACGTATACACGATCATAGCTCCCGTACGAATCTCTTCCTCGCCCAGCTCTTCTATAATCTCAGTACCGCTCGCGCTTTTATTTCCGATCACCTTTTTCCCACACTGTTTCTCCAGTTCCTCGATCAATTCTGCCGGAAATCCATGTTCCGTAAAAGTCCGAAACGGCTTTTCCGTTTTAATCCCCATCATCTCCCAGTGTCCGGTCATTGTATCTTTTCCGTTGCTCGCTTCCCGCATCCGCATGAAACGCCCCTCGGGAGACTCGACGCCTTTCATATCTCCACCGCACTTTAAGTTCAGAAACCCAAGCCTGCGAAGATTCGGAATATTCAAAGTTTTTGTTTTCTCCAAAATATGTCCGAACGTATCCGCGCCTTCATCTGCGAACCGAGCCGCATCCGGCATCGCCCCGATCCCGAGAGAGTCAAGAACGATCACAAATATTCTTTTGTATGCTCCCATTATCCCATCTCCCTGTACAACACTCTTATATCTTGCCCTTATTCCCAATAAATCAATACTGTATCCACTTTATTCTTATGAACAGTCTCCCCATTTATACCGCAATTTGTAATTACTATACTGATGATAATCCAGATATTTCTCCTTTTGAAGTCTTCCGATAACAATGTAAGGCATCACATTCTGAGTCCGTGCATAACTACAGATTGCTTCAAATGTAAAGTCTCCTTTTTGTATAAAACTTGCATAACTCTCCGGTGACAAAAGTCTATCTCTCGCAAAAAGATCTGCTGCCGTCTCCTTATCCACATCACTCCCGTCATCTATAAATTTAATACTTTTACCTATATCTCCATTTACAATATGTCCCAGTTCATGAAATAAAGAAAACCAAAAAATATCCGCAAACGCTCCCCTTATCGTCAAAACCATTTGATACACCCCATCGCTCCGCCGAAAAATATACCCTTGCACAGGCGCTCCTCTAAAATTTTTCACAACAGAAAAATCTATGCCATATTCTCCCAATACAGTTTTCAAATGATTTTGAAAATCCACATTCTTCTGACACATAACATTTTTTATTTTACCTATCAATTCGTTTATATGCTTTACTTCAAACTTTGTTGAAACATTTTGATTATTCTCCAAAATTTGACACAAACGAATCCATGCCCCCAACACATTTCTATTTACCGATAAGTTTCCGGACATCCGAAATGCTCCCCCGGGAATTATTTCATTTAAATTTACCAAATTACTAATCTGCAGAATTTTACGAAGAGAAAGTATCGAATCATCTTTATTTTCACGACTAGACATCATGCCTTTTTCTCTAAAGTATTTCACAATTTCTTTTAAGTCTTCCCTCACGATACGCTCTTCTTCCGTAATCGTCTGTAATTCATTTGCTTCCAAAAGTTCCGCCTCATAATTTGCCTGAAGATTCAGCCAAAAAGACTTTGGTACTCCGATTGCATACTCTAATCCTCTGGCAAAGTTTGCAGATATCCCTTTCTTTCCGGCAATAACATTGCTTACGTAAGCCGGAGAAACGCCTGCACTCGACGCCAGTTCACTCTGTGTGATTCCACGTTCTTCCAAGACGTCTGCAATCGTTTCTCCCGGGTGAATTATTAAATCACGGGATATACCAATTTTCTTTGCTGCCATGATAATCACTCACTCCTTCCACTTCTATTTCCGTACAAATCATAACCGTATCCTGTTCGGCATTCGGCTCGATAATCAATCTTACATTTGCCGCTACATGCAACGAATATCGAATACTTTCGCATCCTTCTAACTGTTCAGGCTTTCCTAATCCCAATTTCAAAAAATCTCCAAAACATTCCGCCGCTTTTAGTCTGTCCATATGCTTTTTTATTGTTTTCACCCACTCAAAAGGCAGTTTTTTTTGCATCTTTTTATAATCTTTAAAGTATTTTTCAACTTTTGCATTCGCATATGTTATTTCCACTCAATACATCACCCTCACATTAACCTTTTGGTTAATTCATTATGTCATGTTTTCTTTTTCTTGTCAATCGTTCCTACAGATACTCCGCCCCAAACCCAAACGGCAAAAGTTCTTCCAACCGAAGGATTCTATACTTTTCCCTGCCTGATGCCAATATCACCTTGAACTTCTTCGGATCGCAAAATTCTGCCATAACCTGACGGCACACTCCGCAAGGCGGCGTACATACTGTTTCTGAAATATCTTTTCCACCGATGATGCAAATTGCGCGAAACTTCCTTTCTCCTTCGCTCACCGCCTTAAAAAACGCAGTTCTCTCCGCACAATTTGTCGGTGAAAATGCAGAATTTTCTATATTGCATCCGGTATAGATCCTGCCGCTTTCAGCCAAAAGAGCCGCGCCTACTTTAAATCCCGAGTAGGGACTGTATGAATACGCCAGTTGTGCAGTCGCTGTCTCAATTAACTTTGCGATCATTCCCTGCGATAATTCCATTTCACAAGTTCCTTCCGCCGGGTTTTCTCCTGACATATTGTTTACATCTGCCGAATCAATTCCTTCTTCGGTTTTCACGATTTTTACAATGCGGCTCGTTCCGAGTCTGTCTGCCCCAAGCTCCAGAAACTTTTCCGCATCTTCCATCGAGGAAATGCCGCCCGCCGCTTTCATCTTCACGTTACCTCCGATATGATCCGCAAACAGGCTGATATCGTCAAAAGTCGCGCCTGCTTTTGAAAAACCTGTGGACGTTTTAATATAATCCGCTCCCGAACGAGTGACGATCTCACACATTTTCACTTTTTCTTCATCTGTCAAAAGACATGTTTCTATGATCACTTTAAGAACTTTACTGCCGCACGCATTTTTCAGAATGCGGATTTCTTCTTCGATCTGATCGTATTTTCTGTCTTTCAGCCAACCGATATTGATAACCATATCGATCTCATCCGCTCCGTTTGCGATCGCATCTTTTGTCTCAAATTCCTTTACGGCAGTCGTCTCGTAACCGTTCGGGAAACCGATCACAGTACAAATCGGAACTCTTCCGCCTACATATTCCGCCGCTTGCTTCACATAACTTGGAGGAATACAGACTGACGCCGTATCATATTTCACCGCATCATCACATACCTGACGAATCTCATCCCACACAGCTTCCTGCGACAGCAATGTATGATCCACATGCCGCAAAATTTCTTTTTCATTCATATCCTTCATTTGCCCGTTTATTTCCTCTCTTTATTTTCCGCATTTATTTTCTTTCATTTATTTTTCCGTTCTTCGGAAATCAATCTGCGGACCGCGTCCACTGCCACCCGGATCGCCATGTCCGTATCGTGCACTACCGGGTTCTCAAGTCCTGCTTTCTCACGTTCCTGATTCGCGATCACAAGAAAACACGAGCCGACCCGCACCCCGAGGCTGCTCGCCACAACAAACAGAGCCGCCGATTCCATTTCCGAGGCAAGACAGCCGAGTTGTTTCCACGCCTCCCACTTATGAAGCAGATCGTAGCCTACCGGCTTTCTCTCCGGTTCATGCTGACCGTAAAACGAATCTTTGCACTGTACAACTCCCGTATGGAACGGATATCCTTTTGATTTAGCAGCTTTCACAAGCACATTCGTCACTGTCAGATCGGGCACTGCCGGAAATTCGATCGGCGCATACTCCCTGCTCGTTCCTTCCATCCTGATCGCCCCTGTTGCCACAACGATATCTCCGCTTTTCACATCTGTCTGCATTCCGCCGCAAGTTCCGATCCTGATAAACGTATCCGCACCGCACCTATAAAGTTCTTCCATTGCAATAGCCGCCGACGGTCCTCCTATTCCCGTAGATGTAACGCTTACCTTCACTTGATCGAGCGTTCCTGTATATGTCACATACTCTCTGTTATCTGCAATCAACACCGGGTTATCTAAATATTGCGCGATCTTCACACATCTTTTCGGATCTCCGGGCATAATGACGTACTTCCCGATTTCCCCTTTTGCAGTTTGTATATGATACTGTCTGTTCGGATCTTCCGAATAATTTTTCATCTGCTGTTCCTCCTCACTTTGCCGGTAAAAACAAAACCGCCGCAAAACAGACAGGCTATTTTAAAAATCCCCCCATCTATTTTGCGGCAGTTTGCTCTGCATTTTTTACCTTTTATATAATAGTGAACCGCCCGTCGGCTAAAGCCAATAGGTTTTCGGTTTCAAGTCAGAAGCTGCCTGACACATTAATACTCAAATACTGCCACACCATAGGCCGGAAGCGGGTATGCGATCGAATACGCCTGACCGTCGCATTCCTTTTTCACAGGTTTGTAAGTAAGCGGACGTTTTTCCCCTTTTCCTCCGTACTTTTCCTCATCACTGTTCAAAACAAGCTTCAGCGTTTTCCTCGTCGGAACGCCGACTCTGTAATCTTCTCTTTCCATAGGAGTAAAGTTGCAGACGAAAAGCAAATTCTTTTCTTTATTCTTAGAATGTCTTACAAAGCTGTAAATACTTCTGAAAATATCATCCGCATTGATCCACTCAAATCCCGCCGGATCATTGTCCATTTCATAAAGAGCTTTATTGTTTTTATACAAATGAAGCAGATCCCGATACCAGTTCTGAATATCTCTGTGCTCAGGTTCGGCGAGCAAAAACCAATCGATCTCCCTCTTTTCGCTCCATTCTCTAAGCTGTGCAAATTCCTGACCCATGAACAGAAGTTTCTTTCCCGGATGGCCCATCATAAACGCATAGCCTGCTTTTAAGTTGGCAAATTTATCGAACCCAAGTCCCGGCATTTTATTGATCATCGAACACTTCAGATGAACAACTTCGTCATGCGACAACACAAGAATATAATTTTCACTGTATGCATACTGCATCGCAAACGTCATCATATGATGTGCATTTTTACGGAAATACGGATCAAGTTTCATGTACTCCGTAAAATCGTGCATCCATCCCATATTCCATTTCAGGCTGAAACCAAGACCGTCGTCTTCGGGCGATCCTGTCACCTTCGGCCATGCCGTCGATTCTTCCGCGATCATCACAGCCCCTTTGTTCCGTCCCAGAACAACCGAGTTCAGATGTTTAAAGAAATCGATCGCCTCAAGGTTCTCGTTGCCTCCGTATTTGTTCGCAACCCACTGTCCGTCCTGTTTTCCGTAATCGAGATAGAGCATCGACGCAACAGCGTCCACACGGAGTCCGTCCACATGGAAATATTCGATCCAGAATAATGCGTTTGCAATCAGGAAGTTGCGTACTTCCGCTTTTCCGTAATCAAATACTTTCGTTCCCCAATCCGGATGTTCTCCGAGTCTGGGATCTGCATACTCGAATGTCGGAGTTCCGTCAAAATCAGCAAGCCCGTGAGCATCTTTCGGAAAATGCGCCGGAACCCAGTCAAGAATCACTCCTATATTGTTTTTATGCAGAAGGTCAACCAGATATGCAAAATCTTCAGGACTTCCGTATCTTGAAGTCGGCGCATAATATCCCGTAACCTGATATCCCCACGAACCGTCAAACGGATGCTCCGCAATGCCCATCAGTTCTACATGAGTGTATCCCATCTCTTTTACATATTTTACGATCGCCTCGGCGAACTCTCTGTATGTGTAGAATCCTTCATCTTCCCTTCCCGGGTGACGCATCCACGAACCCATATGAACTTCATAGATCGACATCGGATTCTTCTTATGATTCCATGTCTTCCGCGCTTTCATCCATGCGTCGTCCGTCCATCTTATACGGGAAAGATCTGTGATACGAGACGCCGTTCCCGGACGAAGCTCCGCATAATTTGCAAACGGATCTGCCTTATAAAGAAGCTCGCCTTTCTGCGTCTCAATACAGAACTTATAGAGCTGTCCTTCTTTCGCTTCCGGTACAAACTTCACATAAATACCGAGAGGCTCCTGACGCTCCATTCTGTCTCTTTCCAAATTCCAGTCATTAAATTCCCCGACTACAGACACATTCTTCGCATTCGGCGCCCATACCGCGAAATAAACGCCCTCCGTTTTGTCGTTCACTACTTTATGTGCGCCTAATTTTTTATAGATCTCATAATGGTTTCCCTGACCAAACAGGTAATGATCCAATTCTCCTATCTCATAGGCATGTTCATTCGCTTTCATACTTGCCGCATCCGCCGCAGTGTTTTTCGCCGGACTGTTCGCCCTGTTCCGGCTTGCGCCGCCTGACGCCTTTTTCACCGCACTGCCCGCCATACCGCCGGCTGCATGATTCACGATGCCTTTGCCTGCACTTTTTGCCGCGTTTCTGCCCGCACCTTTTCTCCTTGCCATAAAAGCCCACCTCGCCGTTTCCTCATAATAAAATATCGAAGCGTTTCTGCCCGCTTCCGTGATAGTTTCATTATACTTGATTCCGTCCAAAAAATAAAGAGAAACAGACAGCTCTTTCCTGCCCGTTTCTCTTGCATTTTGTCTATTTATCCACACATTTTAAATTATAGTCTATTATCGTGTTTCTTTATATATTAAAATCTTTTTCAGAGAGAATAATACGGTCTGACTCGTCTGTATTTCTTCCGAAAACTTTCCGCATCAATTTCTTCGCGGACGCCTTCTGGGAATGACGGATCGCGTCATCCATAACTTCTTTCACTTCCGCAACCGTCACAAAATGATCTTCTCTTTGCAGAGAATCAATTTTACTATACAGCGCAAGAATTCCCATCTCGTCAATGTGATATCCGTTTTCTTTCGCATACGTCTGACCGAACGTAACAAGCTCATCGTTGATGAAAATCGGCACTTCCAGTCTTGATGTGAATTTTTTCCTGAATTCTCTGTTCGATGACAACAGTCTGTCAAGCGGCTTTCTCTGCTCTTCCAAGACGATCAGCATCTCGCCTGTATCCTGCTCCATCGCTTTATTAAGACGCGCAACTGTCTTTTCATTCATTTTGGACGCTTTCTCAATGATCAGAGCGCCGCCGTAAAGTTTTTCGACAATATCGCTGATCTTCTTCTTATTCAGCGAATCTCCTGTCACGATCGCAACCTTGCCCTGGCGGATGTCTCTTTGCTTCTGGATCGCTTTCACGACGTCAACGGCAAGAACCGTTTTTCCGTTGCCTTTATTTCCAATGATAAGCAAGTTGCCCGTTCTCGAAGTACCTTTTCTGTTTGTACAGTTTTTATCCTGCTCAAGCACATCGACAAGCTGTTCGCTCATTCCGCGCACCGGAACAAAGTAAGAAAACAGTTTCTTTTGCTCCTCTGTAAGTCCGGCTCTCGTTCCGATACCGCTTTGCATCTCAAGGTCATATCTTCCATGTACGACAAAACCGGTATCCATCGACAATGCATCCGAGATCTCATCGAGCGGAAGCGGCGCAGTCTTACCTGTCGCGATCAGCTTCGCAGTCTCTTTACGGCTAAGCGGTGTCGTTGCCGACATGATGTCGATCGGCTCGTCATCATCAGGAATTTCCCTGTCGTCATCCTCTCCCGAATAATCAGGATTTACTGTGAACTCATCCTCAATGTCCTGAATCTCTTCCGCGTCATCTTCCCCGAAGAAATACTCATCATCCGCATCATCCGCGTTTCCTTCCGCCTCTTCGATCACTTCATCCGATTCTTCATAGTAATCCTCTTCCGGTTCTTCGATCACTTCGTCTGATTCTTCATAGTAATCTTCCTCCGGTTCTTCGATCACTTCTTCTGATTCTTCGTAGTAATCTTCCTCCGGCTCTTCAATCACTTCGTCTGATTCTTCGTAGTAATCTTCTTCCGGCTCTTCGATCACTTCTTCTGATTCTTCGTAGTAATCTTCTTCCGGTTCTTCGATCACTTCGTCCGCTTCTTCATAATAATCTTCCTCCGGCTCTTCGATCACTTCGTCTGATTCTTCGTAGTAATCTTCCTCCGGTTCTTCGATCACTTCGTCCGCTTCTTCATAGTAATCTTCTTCCGGTTCTTCGATCACTTCTTCTGATTCCTCATAGTAGTCTTCTTCAAAGTAATCGTCATCTAAATCTTCCTCGAGCTCCTCGTCGAAATCTTCGTCAAAGTCATCATCAAAATCATCGTCGATTCTAAGATCCTCCGCAACCTGACCCATGTTTTCGCTTGGTTCTTCTTTTCTCTTAAGATATACTCCTGTAGGTTCTTTCTTTTCTTCTTCCGGCGGGATAATCCCCTCAATTTCATCAATCATACGTTGAATATCCGGCGGTAAAATCGGTGTTGTTTTCTTATTCGTCTCCATAGTGTCCCCTTTTGCTGTGTCCCCTGCTGAATCTATAACTTCTTCTTGTTCCGATTCGGATGCTCCTTCTGCATCCGTCCCCTCTTCAACCGGCTCATCCTCTTCTGTATTTTCTTCAAATTCCGAAAGGATATCTTCTAAACTGATCTGACCTGTAATCTGATCGTCCTCTTTTATTTCAGCGGCCGCTTCCGCTTGTGCGGCTTCTTCTGCTTGTGCTGCCTCCTCCGCCTGTGTGGCTTCTCCTGCTTGTGCGGCTTCTTCTGCCCTTGCGGCTTCTTCCGCTTGCGCTGCCTCCTCCGCTTGTGCGGCTTCTCCTGCCCTTGCGGCTTCTTCCGCTTGTGCCGCCTCTTCCGCTCTTGCGGCTTCTTCCGCTTTCGCCTCTTCTTCTGCCTGTAATGCGGCGCGGCGTTTTTCCTCTTTCAAACGACTTACCATGTCTATATCTGCAACCGACTCAATCTCTCCGATCGCCTGCTCCAGATCCGCAAGATCTTCTTCATCCTCGATCTCATCTTTTCTTACCGGACGGAATTTGATCTGAGATGTATTTCCCATATCCTTTTCTTTGCCGAATTCCGACTCCTCTTCATCCTCAAAGTCAAAATCCATCGCTCCTGTTTCCGTCAAATCGAACTCCGACTCTTCTTCGTCTTCAAAATCAAAGTCCATCGCTCCCGTTTCCGTCAAGTCGAACTCCGACTCTCCTTCGTCTTCAAAATCAAAGTCCATCGCTCCCGTTTCCGTCAAGTCGAACTCCGGCTCTTCTTCATCCTCAAAGTCGAAATCCATCGCTCCTGTTTCCGTTAAATCGAACTCCGGCTCTTCTTCATCTTCAAAGTCAAAGTCCATCGCTCCCGTTTCCGTCAAATCGGATTCCGACTCTTCTTCATCTTCAAAATTAAAATCCATCGGAGCTGTCTCGTCTTGGAAATCATCTGCCGTCAATTCTTCCAACTCCGGATGAAGAAGTTTTCGCAATGCAACGTCTAACGGCATCGTATCTCCGAGTTTCTTTTTAGCAGACTGCCTTTCTTCTTCCGGCTCTGTGGTTGTCTCCAGCACATCCGGGCCTTTTACCCCTTCCGGTACGCTCTCCTCCGGCTCATCGACTCCTTCTGCTTCGGAAACGTCCGTCGGCAGATCTGTATCTTCTGTCTGCCCGGCATCTTCCGCATCTATCGGCATCTGCTCATCCTGTTCAACATGATCCTCTGCATCCTCCGCCGGTGAATCCGCTTCTAACGCCTTGATCTCGTCTGCTTCCCACGCTTCCGTATCTACTTCCACCGGATCGTTCGGCAAAGTGATCTCTCTTACTCCTTCTGAGATCGTTTCCGGCATCATGTCCGGAACAAGTTCCTCCATTCCCTTCGGAACTCGTGCGTTCACCTGCTGTTCGGCAGCGAAATCATCATCGGCAACTTCGGAGTCGGCAGCTATAAGTTCAGCTTCCGGCAAACCGTTTTCTTCTTCCTCCTGCTCGGATTCATCTGCCTCTGCATAAGAAAAAATATCAGGAATCTCCTCTGTCTCCTCGGACGTCCTTGCATAACGCTTATCGTACTTTTCCTGCTGGGAAGGAGTCAGTGGTTTGTACTGCATCTTCAGTTCCATCGCCTTATAGACATACTGCCCCTCGCTGAACCAAAGAATCAAGTCGTCACACTCTTCCAGACATTCTGACGTCATACCGGCTTCTTGATACAGCTTCGCCAGTTCGTATGCCCACTCTTCAATATATTCGGATTTCTTATATTCTTCAAGAGCTTCGATCTGCTGCTCGATCGGCGCTCTCTGCGCGCGGAGAATCTTATATCTTAAAATGTACTGATTCGGGTCTTTCGGCGCGATCTGCATAAACTCATCGTAAAAATCGATCGCCTCATCGACATTTCCCGTCTTAAGAGCCAGCCCGCACAGACGGCTAATAATCTTACGGCTTCCTTCCGCCCGCTGATATGCAAGCGTCAAAATGTCATATCCCTTCTGATATTCTCCGGTTTTTTCATAAATTTCACTGACGTTTGACAACATCACTGCATTGCGCACGCGCCTCCAGTCAATTTCATCTGCGATCGCCGCCGCTCTGCTGTACGCGCCGCTCTCCATAAGTTCGAGCATCCGTTCAGTCTTTGATTTATATTCGTATTTATCCACCGCATTCACCTCATTAAAAAATAGTTTTGTACAGGGCAGTGTCTTTCCTTCTATGTTTCTTTACATACCTATATCTTTCAATATTTTATCATATGCATTTCGCAATGTCAAAAAAATGCACCCTCAATTAACATTGAAGATGCATTTTTATAATCTATTTAATTTTTTCATATTCTCTTTATTTTTAAATCGGAGGCAAATATTAGATTCTGTTCCTGTAAGACCTCTGCCATTGTTATTTGATCTGCGGTCGATTTATTAAGACCTGCTTATTAAATCTTCCCTCCTTCAATTAACAAATTCGAGTTCATAACAGTATCCTTATCACATATCACTTACGTTCCTTGTTTCCGGTACCACCACACATATTAAACCCGATATGCACGAATGATAATCTACTCAATGTTTCTTTACACATCTTTTGAAATTCTGCTATATGTGGTATCTATATTCAATATGTCTGCAAATGTTAAATCTTTCTGATCTCTATCCGGACTTCCAACTCTCCGATCAATTCTTTCGTTATTCTATTCCGGATCATCTATCCTTGAGCAAAGGTCTCTTCTCCACAGGAACTTTCACTTGCCATACCACTAACATATTGATGATTCACTGAAATCACGCTGTCCATTGGTCTTTCCCTCCTGCTATCCGTTTATTTTTAATCTAATCGGGCAACTGATATGATGCCTTCTTAGTTAAATATCCTTTTGAGATGCTTTTGTTTTTATTTTGTTGTATCTCTTTGGGATGTCTTTATAATATCACCCGAGTTTTATTTTGTCAATACATTTTTATAAAAAACTTTAAATAATTACATTTTGCTTTTATATTGTATGAATTTTCTGATAATATCGCTGTCTCTGCAAAAAGAATAAGGCGTCCGTTACCGAACGCCCTATTCCATAAAAGCTTAAATGTTTACTGCCTTAATCAAAAGACAAGTTTTCACTATGCTCTTTTTCTTCTAACCGCTACATAAGCAATTACCGACATTCCCGCAAGTACAAGCCACAGAGCTACATGTGCTGTATCTCCTGTCTGTACGCTTCCGCCCTGTGACGGAGCTGACGGAGTCTGCGGATCATCCTTCGGCGGAGTCTGAGTCTTCGTCAAACCTGCTGCCGCTGAATTCAACTGTGCCAAAGCAGCTTTTACCTGATCTGCTGTTGCAGCCTCGTTATCCAAGATTGCCTTAGCAGATTTCAGAGCGTTTTCAAACTTCGCCCAGCTCTCTGCTGTGTAACCGTCGTTTTTCTTATCTTTGTACTTGTCGTAAGCTGCCTGAAGCTCGCTCTTATCAACAGACGGTTTTCCGGAAAGCTTCAATGCTACGCGAGCGTCTCTTAACGCATTATACGCTGCGTTTACCGCATCCTGATCACTGTTACTGTTGTCTTTCACGATTGCATTTGCCGCTTTCAGCGCATCTGCATATGTTTTCCAAGAATCTGCTGTATAGTCTGCCTCTTTCAGATTTTCTTCCTCATACTGATGAATCAAAGCATTCAACGCTTCTGTGTTTCCACGTTCTACAAGAGCTTTAACTGCTGCGTTCAGCTCTTCTGCTTTTGCATTGATCGCTGTCTGATCCTTACTGTTTTTCAAAAGTTCTTCTGCTTCTGCAAGGACTTTTTCCATTGCTTTGTAAGAATCCGTTGTATATGCGTTTCCGTCTTTCGCTTTTGCATCATTGATTGCCGCTTCCAGCTTACTTGTATCAAGCTGTGATACGTTCTTCAAGGCTGCATGAGCATCTTCTAACGCTTTCTTTGCTGTATCCACTGCCGTCTGATCAAGGTTGCTGTTGTCTTTCACAACTTTTTCTGCCGCTGTCAACGCATCTGTGTACGCTTTCCAGGAATCTGTTGTGTAGTCTGCCTCTTTCAGATCTTCTGCCTCATACTGATCAATCAAAGCCTTCAACGCTTCTGTGTTTCCACGTTCTACAAGAGCTTCAACTGCTACGTTCAGTTCATCTGCTTTTGCATTGATTGCCGCCTGATCCTTACCGTTTGCCAGGAGGTCTTCTGCTTCTGCAAGAACTTCTTTCATTGCATTGTAAGAATCTGTTGTATATGCGTTTTCTTCTTTTGCTTTTGCCGCATCTACTGCTGCCTGCAGTTTGCTCTTATCAAGCTGCGGATCTACCGGAGCTTTTACGAGAGCTTCTTTTGCTGTCTCCAACGCTTCTTTCGCCGCATCTACTTCTTCCTGTGTCTTATTGCTGTTGTCTGCCACAATTCCATTTGCAGCTTCAAGAGCTTCTTCGTATTTCACCCATGTCTCATGTGTGTAATCCGCTTCTTTCAGTTCTTTGTACTCTTCAATAAGAGCTTTCAATGCATCTGTGTTTCCGCGTTTTGCCAATGCTTTATGAGCATCTTCTAACGCTTTCTTCGCTGCATTTACCTGTTCCTGTGTCTTGTCGCTGTTGTCTTCCACGATTGCGTTTGCCGCATTCAGAGCAGTCTCATAAGCGCTCCATGTAGATGTTGTATGATCCTCTGCTTTCAAATTCTCTTTTGCGTACTGATCGATCAAAGCTTTCAGATCTGTTACATCTCCGCGAGGAACAAGTCCTGTCACAGCTTCGTTCAATGCTGTAACCATTGCTTCAATCTGCTCTTTTGTACCATTTACAAGAAGCTGTTTTGCTTCTTCAATTTTAGCTTTTACTGGCTCTGCGCTTGTTACTGTACTTGTTTCAACTTTCGCTTCTGCTTCTGCGATCGCTGTCTTCAGAGCGGATGCATCTACAAGTTTATCTTCTGCGCCTTCCAGTTTCTCAATCATAGCAGCTACTTCTTCCTGTGTCTCTGCTCCTGCTGCCACAAGATCATATCCTTCTTTAAGAAGATCATTAAACGCTGCTGCACTGTTTATTGTTGCGTTAGACGTATCTACCTCTGACAATTCGCTCAATCTGTCGATCAATGCTGTAATGTCTACTCCCGGTTTCTCGCCTTCTTCCGGTTTTGTTCCATATACTTCAAGTTCTACAACATGGTTTGTTGTTGTGTCGTTATTTG
>UMLD01044670.1_pt1 | contig 22223 bp, 20 predicted proteins | sample 1966491 | NCBI WGS metagenome assembly UMLD01 (sample SAMEA4836191, study PRJEB28245) | human gut metagenome | biome: gut microbiome; material: fecal sample | place: Denmark | collected 2008
TTACCCAAAAGACGTGCTGCAAAAATACACAGGACAGATAAACCAACTTGCTGACAAATTCCAACAGGCGATAGTTTATCCATTCCTCCATATAAGACCAAAAGAATTATTGCTACTACTGCATATACAACCAAGTCGTACCCGACAAGCATCCAACGTATATTCGGCGTATTTTGGTTTGTACGGTTCATATCCATATTTTTTCCATTTGATTGACTATTCATTGTGTACCCCCCCACGAAAATCGGGGCGGTTTCATCCTTTCACTTTTTATTTTTCACTGTCTGCTTGTAAGTGGTGTAAACAAAACAGTTCCCTGCTCTGTTTCAGTTCCAATTTCAAGTACGCTCGTTGATTTCACAATCGTTCCAGATTTTAATGTACAACTATCACCAATAAAGCTATAAGGCTCCACTACTGTGTTGGCACCTACAATCGTTGCCTGACCGATAGTGCTTCCACACCCAACGACTGCTCTCGGCTCAACAATGCAACCAGGCATTAAGTTAGCTGATGGAGAAATTGTAGAATCCATATGGGCTAAAACTGGAATATTATAAAGTGCTTCTAATTTCTTGTTCCATTCAAGTCTTTCCACCCCATCATCACATGCTGCTATTGCATATCTATATTCTGGATAAAAAGTTTCTACTTCTTCCACTTTTCCAATAGCACCTTCTCTGTCATTATCTACAAAGGAGATTGCCTCAAAGCAGCCCATTGACTCTGCTATTTCTTTTACATAATCTCCATATCTTTTAGAGGCAACAATCAGTAATTTCTTTTCCATTCTCAACACTCTCCTCATAAGTTATAAGTATTTTTCTTCTTATTTAAATAGGACGTTTCTCTAACACGACAACTAGCCTGTGAATGTTCTTTTTGAAGAGCATCCGCAGGCTAGGTCAAACCTCCTTATCATAATTTTTCAGCTTATAGTGTGGGTCAAAATAAGCATCCAAGAAACCATTCATTTATTCCGTTCCCCTTGCTTAACCGACACAACCATACAGAAAAATTATCATAACAAAATTCGACTAAGCCAGCGAAACCCTTATAAAATCAAGGTTTTTCTTGGTTGTTCCTATTATACCGCTATCTCCAGATAAAACATCTAATAATTGTGGAATTTCATCAATTCGTAAACTCCTTAGTTTCGAACCAACTATTGTTATTCTGGAATCTTCATCAATCGTAACTGATGTTCCAATTTTATCTGCATTATTTACCATAGTCCTAAACTTATGAATTCTAAATTTTTTTCCATATGCAGTAATTCTTTCCTGTCTGTAAAATACTGGTCCCTGTGAATCTATTTTTATCATTATTGATATAATAATCATGGGAACAGCCAAAATTATAAGCATAAAACTAGCAAGTGCGATGTCAAATATCCTTTTCACCTTAATACTCAATTTCTTTTTTAAAAGAATATCATAATAAAATTTTACTTCTTCACACTTCATAAAATCTGGAATTTCATCCCATTTTTTAAGCATTTAACACCTCTATTTTTTGATATATTCCTTCACAATCCCCAAAAACATCTCAATCACATACTCCACTTCCTCATCCGTCAACTTCGTATGCAGCGGCAATGTGATCTCATTTTCAAATCGCTTATAAGCATTCGGGTAATCCTTGATATCAAATCCCATATTTTTATAAGCAGTCATCATTGGCAGTGGTTTGTAATGTACGTTGCAGGCAACACCTTTTTCTGCCATTTTGACGATAATCTCGTGTCTCTGCTCCAGAGTGATTCCCGGGATTCTGGTGATGTACAGGTGTCCGGAGGACTGATGCTCTTCGTTGTAATGATCCAGTACTTCGATGCCAAGTGGTTTAAATGCTGCATCATATCTGCTGATGATCTCTTTTCTTCGTGCAAGGAGACCTTTATACCGTTTCATCTGCGCCAGTCCGATTCCGGCAACTACATCGGTCATATTGCATTTAAACCAAGGTCCGATGATGTCATACTCCCAGGCGCCAAGCTGTGTTTTGGCAAGGGCATCCTTTGACTGACCATGAAGTGATAACAGCTGATACTGATGATAGATTTCTTCATTATCGATTCCCTCAATATCTCTCCATGCCACAGCGCCGCCCTCCGCTGTTGTAAAGTTTTTCACTGCATGGAAGCTGAAGTTTGAAAAATCCGCAATGCTGCCCACTGGTTTTCCATGCCAGGTCGCACCAAATGCATGGGCTGCATCTGCCATTACGATAACTCTTCCGATTGCTTCCTGAAGCTTATTGGCTGGATGGAAAAGCTTCTTTTTCTCTTCTACGATAGAGAAGATCCTGTCATAGTCGCATGGCACTCCGCCAAGATCCACCGGAATGATCACTTTTGTTTTTTCTGTAATAGCTTCTGCCAGCTTGTCATAATCCATTTCCAGAGAATCTTCCTGTGTATCAATAAGAACCAGCTTCGCCCCGACATGACATACCACCGATGCACTTGCGGTATAGGTATAAGCGCAAGTGATCACTTCATCGCCTTCGTGAATTCCCAGAAGACGAAGTGTCATTTCCGCACATGCAGTCTGCGAATTCAGGCATACAGCTCTATTGGTGCCGCATAAATCCGCAACTTCTCTTTCCAGTTCTTTTGTTTTCGGTCCTGTTGTGATCCATCCGGATCTTAAAGCTTCTGCTACCTGTTCGATTTCTGCCTCTGTAATATCTGGCGGTGAAAATGGGATTTTCATTTTTTCAACACTCCTTCGTTTTTCGTATATATGTAAATTATTGACCAGTTATCAATTCTTCTCCGCAGCCACAGCCGCCTCACTCATCAGTTCCTCATACACCTTCTTATGCAGCTTCAGGTCGGAATCCGCAGAGTGATAGGTCGGTACGATCGCGGCTACAATGTCCCGGATCTTTTCGCTGTTGGCGTAGCCGTATGCTGCCAGGACTTCCAGCTGTTTGAAGAATTCCTGTACGTCCATTTCGATGGGTTTGCCGATGTGGATGAGGTCGTTTGGAGTTTTCTCCATGCCTTCTTCGGCCATCAGCTTTTCTTCGTAGAGCTTTTCGCCTGGGCGGAGGCCAGTGTAGGTGACTTTGATGTCTACGTCCGGTGTGTAGCCAGAAAGCTTGATCAGGTTTCGGGCAAGGGTGTCGATCTTTACCGGGGCTCCCATGTCCAGGACGAAGATCTCGCCGCCTTTGGCGTAGGTTCCTGCCTGGAGGACAAGGCTTACGGCCTCCGGGATAGTCATAAAGTAGCGGATGATGTCCGGATGTGTGACGGTGACAGGGCCGCCTTTTTCGATCTGGCGCTTGAACAGCGGGATCACACTTCCGTTGCTGCCGAGAACGTTTCCGAATCGTACAGCTACGAATTCTGTGCCGGTTCCTGTTTTCGATGTATGGTTTGCACTTACATATGCCTGACCTTCGTTGTCGTGAAGTGCATCCAGGGTATCCTTTCTGTGTCCGCCAAGTCGTGGCAGCCAGTCGGTGTGTCCGTTGTGGCTGACCAGGTTCATGCTCTGGACTACCATTTCGCAGAGTCGTTTGCTGGCGCCCATGATGTTGGTCGGGTTTACAGCCTTGTCGGTACTGATCAGCACAAATCGCTGGCAGCCGTTCATCATTGCCGCATATGCAGTCTTATAGGTTCCTACCACATTGTTCTTGATCGCCTCACAGGGGCTGTTCTCCATCAGCGGTACGTGCTTATGTGCGGCTGCATGATATACGATCTCCGGCTTATAGGTTTCAAATACCCAGTTGATCCTTTTGCTGTCACGGACGGAGCCGATCAGTACCTTCAGGTTCAGGTTCGGATAACTGGCCTTCAGCTCCTGCTCAATGTCATATGCATTATTTTCATAAATATCGAAGATCACCAGAAGCTCCGGCTCATGACCTGCGATCTGACGGCAGAGCTCGCTTCCGATGGAACCGCCGCCTCCTGTTACCAGGATCCTTTTGCCCTTCAGATACTGAAAGATCTCTGACATGTTAACTTGGATGGTGTCTCGTCCAAGAAGATCCTCCACTGCTACTTTTTTCATCTTGCTCAGGGATACTTCTCCGTTTACAAGCTGATATACACCAGGAAGCTGCTTCAGCTCGCATCCGGTTTCCTTGCAGATGTTCAGGATATCCCGCTTCTGATGCGGTGTTGCCGTCGGGATTGCAAGAAGGATCTGATTGATATGATACTTGTCCACATTGAGAAAAATATCGTCTCTTCCGCCTACCACCGGAACGCCTTCCATGTATCTTCCCCATTTATTCGGATTGTCATCGATCAGGCAGCGTACTCTGGAATTGGTTTCCTTTACATTCTGAAGCTCCCGGACAATGGTCCTTCCCGCTTCTCCTGCACCGATGATCATCACGTTTTTGCTCCGCTCCTCACTCTCGCTCTTTTCTCTGCGGTTCCGCTCAAGAAGTACAAAACGATAGGAGAAACGTACGCCTACAGTCAGGAAAAACTGCAGCATGATACCGACCAGATAATAGGAAGCCGGCATCCGTCCCCAGAAGATCGTGATACCCACAATATGCAGAACGCCAGTGATCACCGTTGCTACCGTGATCTTGATCAGCTCATGGAAGCTTGCGAAACGCCATACACTGTTATACAGATGCATGCATCCGAACACTACCAGGATGATAATGGTATAGATTGGTGCAAAACTCCTCCATGCGGCAAAATAGTCTGTGGGGATCGAGGAATACCGAAAATCGAATCTCACCAGCAGCGCCATAAAATAAGAAAAATTAACAGCTATCATGTCATAGATGATCAGATATATCGCAATTACTTTCCAATGTTCTAACTTCTTCATACTTCCTCCGATCTGTCTTACTGTTTCTGCATAATCCCTGATGTATTCTTCCTGCTCTTTGTCTTTTGTCTGCTTTTCCCTGGGACTTTGTTTTGCCAGCGCCCGAAGCAGGACCGAGAACGCAAGAAGTACTACGATCAGCATGATCAATAAAATCTGCATTTTTTACTTCCTCTTTTATATTTATAACTTATCTAATTTATTTTTATACCCGAACTGCGTCTCCGCAGCCCGGGTCATTATATTCAAATCTCAATATGTATGAATCATTTGGCGCCGCTTCCGCGGAAAACGACCATAACTGTCTTAACCAGGATCTCAATATCCAGCTTCAGACACCATTCGGCAATGTACTTTATGTCAAGCTCTACGACTTCCTCGAAATCCGTAATGTCACTTCGACCGCTTACCTGCCACATACCGGTAAGTCCCGGCTTGATGGCCAGACATTTGCGATGGTGAAGCTCATACTTCTCCCACTCATCCATTGTCGGCGGTCTGGTTCCTACAAGACTCATATCTCCTTTCAGAATATTCCAGAACTGTGGAAATTCATCTAGGGATGTCTTTCGGATAAAATGTCCTACTCCTTTGATGATTCGTGGATCATCATCCATTTTGAACATCATTCCATCTTTTACGTTATTCTGTTTCATCAGTTCTTTTTTGCGTTCTTCTGCATCCATATACATGGAGCGGAATTTATAGATCTTGAACGGACGACCGTTCTTTCCCATGCGGACCTGTGAGAAAAATGCAGGACCCGGAGATTTGATCTTAATGGCCGGAACCAGAAAGATCGCTGCGATTCCTGTAAAAAGACAACCTACCAGACCGCCTGCGATATCCATAGCTCGTTTCACAAACATCTGGCGCGGTGTTACAATGTGGATACTGCTGGAAAGCACAGTGTATCCGCCAAGCTCCTCCACCACCTGGTTCTTGCCAAGGGATTTCATAGTTGCCAGTCTCATATGGATGACAACTCCCATTGCAGCGCAATCCTTGATCATCTGCTCCGGGATCGGGATTTCCTTAGGCACTGCAAAAAATACTTCATCGATCCAGTTCTTATGGATATAGGAGATCATATCCTCCCTCCCGGCTACTACCGGTACTCCACAGACGGATGCACCCTTCTTGTCACAATCCATAAAGACGATTCCTGCCAGATGATAGGTTCCGTAATTATTCTTGCGGATGGTTTCCCCACATTGTCTGCATTTTCACTGACTGTAACGATCAGCAGGGATCGCTTCTCGCTTTCTTCGTATCTGTGATCCTTCAGGAATTTCTTCAGTGCCTGTCTGCCGCAGTAGCTGAAGCAGATATAAAGCACATAGGTGATCAGCAGGATCATTCTGGAATAATTGTTTCCAATTCTTAAAAGAAACATATATGCCAGGACCAGAAGGCAGACCAGTGTACACTGTTCAAAGGTTTTCTTCAGTTCCACCAGCATTCCTCTTCGCAGAACTCCGCTGAAGCTTTCATTAAAAAATGTGACCATCAGCTGGATAAGAAACATCACCACTGCCACATTTCGATACAGCTCTGTCTCGTATGGCTGATCGATCCCGTTTCGGATCCAGTATGCAAGTACAAACGCAAGCTGCAGACACAGCATATCGCAAATCGTAAAATCTGCATGTTTTACCCAGCTGCTGTTTTCTTTTTGATACATATTCTTTTCTACGCCTTCCCTCGCTTACATTTTTTGTTGCTTTTATCCCCTCTCCGGTATCTCAGGCACCTGGAGAGGGGATGATATTTATTTCACTACAATGGTAAGTACGGCTCCGTTGGAGCTGTTTCCACTGTTGTCAACTACATAATATGTAAGCTCATAAGTTCCCGGTACATTTGTATTTACATTACCGTCAATCTGGATAACTCTAAAAAGATCACTTCTTGATTGTGTATCATCCTGGATATCCTTTACATAGCTTAATTTATCCAGCGTAGTTCCTACCGGTACCTCTACGTAATAAGTAGTCAGATACATCTTCGGATCCTGCGGAGAAAGCTGCTCGATCTTGTCTTCCTGTGTCTTCTGCGCCTGTTCCTCCGGAGTCAGTTCTCCTTCTGCGGAATCTCCGCTTTCAGCATATGTGCTGTCTGCTTCTGTCCCATCCTGCATATCTGTCTCTTTTGCAGGCTCTGTGGTGTCTGTGGAATCTCCATCCTCTGTGAGACCGTCATTATCGATCAGTCCCAGCTGCGGATTTTCGGCACTGCCGTCCTGAGCTTCCATGGTAAATTCTTTTTTTGTTACATTGTTGTTTTTGTCCTTTGCAACAAAGATAACAGAAACCTGTTTTCCGTCAGTCTTCGGATATATGGTTTCTACAGTAAGAGACTCTGTAACATCTCCATCTCTGTCATCCTGTGCCTTTACATCCTTCAGAAGATCCTCTTCTGTCATATCGGATGTATAATTCGTATCTTTTCCCTCTTCAAATGTGATCTTCGGTCCTTCATTATCCTCGGAGCTCTTCATGTATACTACACCGGCTCCCATACCAAGGCAGATGACCACTAATAAAAACACAAAAAATTTCTTCATATTTTTGCTGCTCCCGGCCTTTCCCAACACTTTGATCCGTTGTTGTTATTTTTATGCGTGACGTTTCTTTTTCTTTTTGGATTTCTTGCCCATTTTGGAAGAGTATGGGATTGTACCAAGTACACTTAATCCAAGATATTTCTCTACGTCTTCCGGTGTCTTTACAGTATCGTTTGTCAGATATACGATGATCACAACAGCTGCTGCCAGAAGGATACCCAGAAGTCCGCCGATCACACCGTTTTTCGGTACGCTTGGGCTTGATGGCTCATCCGGGATATTTGCTGTCTCTACCACATTTACTGCCTTGATATCCATAACCTGCTGGATATGCTTGGAAGCAATATCTCTTACTGCATTTGCGATCTCTGCCGCTGTATAAGGATCGGTATCTGTAACTGTGATGGATACTACTCGTGTATCGGTTGGTGTATCTACGGAAAGCTTCTTAAGGAGCTTCTCATGTGTCATATCCAGGTTCAGCTGTGCGATCACACCCTCGGTAACTGTACGGCTCTTGATCAGCTCCGCATAGTCCTTTGTCAGTGATGTACTCGTCTGGATATCCTGATTGGTCAGTGTGCTGCTGTCCTGCTTGGACAGTACCACGATCTTGGTTGTGGATTCATACTTCGGTGTGATCAGAAGCATGGTTCCCATAACAGCTGCCAGGCAGAAAACAATACCGGATAAAATGATAACACCCAGCTTGCTCAGTAACAGGTGAAATACCTCACCAAGATCGATCTCTACTTCGTCGTTGTTGTTAACAGTCTGATTTTCCATTTCTTTTCTCCATTACCCTGTGATTTTCCGGGGATTTTTGATAAAGATCTTCTTTACATATTCGCTCCCCATTGTTTTTTCCATTTTGGCGACACATTTGCCGATCTCCGGGATACGCTCCGTCTTACGGTGTCCGTCAGAACCGACAAAATCCAGAAGCCCATGCTTCATGACTTTCCGTGCAAAGGTTTTTGCCCCGAATCCGTCCTGACCGCTGATGGTATCTGCGTTGACCTGGATATGTGCTCCCATATCCTTCAGCTCTGTCAAAAATCCAATATCGTTCCGGGTAGCCTTATAACGTTCCACATGAGCGATGATCGGGATAAAACCATTCATCAGAAGACTTCTGACCCGTTCTTCAATATAATTTTTCTCATCTCCGTTGCTGAATTCCACAAGCACATATCTGGAACCTGCAAGGGTAAGCCGCCGTCCCTTCTTAAGGCATTCCACCATATCCATACTGGAATGGAGTTCACAGCCCAGATAAAGTCTCATGCCTTCATCACCAATATTCATGGCTGCTCTACGCAGCTGCATGAACTGTCTTGTCACAATGTTCATATGCGGCTCAAACATATCGTACCGGAAATGTGGTGTCAGGATCACATGACGTACGCCCTCCTGATACTCCTTGTTGAGCATCCAGAGTGATTCTTCCATGTTTCTTGCACCGTCATCCACCCCGGGGAGGATATGACAATGAATATCATAAAGTCCCTTCATTAAAATAACCCACTCATTTCTGTTGTCAATGTTTTTTTATTTACTGCTGCTCTCACCATAATCTCCGTAGGAACCATACTTACCGTACTTGCCGTATTTACCATACTTGCCATAGTGACCGTAATTGCCGGCCTTGCTGTAGTCCACCTTGTTCAGGATGGTTCCCAGGATCGGGCAGTTGCTCTTGGCAAGCTGATCTCTTACTTCCTGTACAAAACGGTAGCTGATGGTACCGGATTCAACGACGATTACAGATCCGTCGCAGGAATCTGCTATGATAGCACTGTCGATGATCAGTCCAAGCGGCGGTGTATCTACAATAACGTAATCATAAACATCTCTTACCACGCGGATCATATCCTTGAAGAGTCTGTTTCCGAGAAGCTCCGCCGGGTTCGGAGGTACGATACCGGAGAAGATAATATGGAACTTCGGAAGTGTAGTGGCACAGATCACGTCAGAAAGCTTGGCCTGCTTGGAAAGATAATGAGCAAGTCCCATTACCTCCTGGTCTACTGTCACACGTCCCATCAAAACGGATTTACGCAGATCGGCATCGATCAGAAGCACTGATTTGCCGCTCTCAGCAAGAGAGGCAGCAAGATTAAATGCCACACTGCTCTTTCCCTCATTAGGAGTACAGCTGGTAAGTGCGATCACTTTCTTATCTGCTCCGCAGAACTGGATATTTGTTCGCAGAGCTTTATAAGCCTCATCCATCTGGTGATCAGACTTCCAGTTGCTCAGTTTAACTTTAATCATAATTCCTTTTCACCTTTACCTTTATGTTCTATCTGATGACAGTCTTGCCCTTTGGGCATGTCTATAGGTTATTATACAATCCTATTTTCTAATACGCAAGTTCTTTATTCGACAGAAAAGTCGTTAAATATGTACAATTTGCCTAATTTTTATTATTTTTTATTTCCCGTCCCAGAAACAGGATAGATTATTTTTATTCCCTGTGTTAAAATAAACCCACGGCAATGAGTGCAGCGGTTACAGGAGGAGCCCTATTTTTTGCCAACCGTGATTGGCTGCCATAAGGAGGATATAAACATATGACAAAACAGGAATTTCAGAAACTGACCGAAGATCATGTCCTGCTGCTGGATGGTGCTACCGGCTCCAACCTGATGAAGGCCGGCATGCCGCGTGGTGTCTGCACAGAGAGCTGGGTGCTTGAGCACAAGGATGTGATCCAGTCTCTGCAGAAGGCATACATCGAGGCGGGAAGCCATATCATCTATGCGCCTACCTTCGGCGGAAACCGCATTAACCTCACTATGCACGGACTTGAGGATCAGATTGAACAGATCAATCATACCCTGGCCGGCTATTCAAAGGAGATCGCACCGGAGGGTGTTTTCGTAGCAGGTGATATCACCACCACAGGCAAGATGATGGCACCGGCCGGTGACATGACTTACGAAAAAGCCTTCGAAGTCTATCAGGAACAGATCGGTTATCTCCGTGACGCAGGTGTGGACCTGATCGTAGCGGAAACCATGATCAACATCGAGGAGACACTGGCTGCTGTAGACGCCTGCCAGAGTATCTGCGAGCTTCCTATCATCTGTACCGTGACCGTAGAAGCAGACGGAAGTATCTTCAGCGGCGGAAATGCCATAGAGGCTGCCATGTCCCTGGAAGCTGCAGGTGCAGACGCTGTCGGCATCAACTGCTCGGTTGGCCCGGATCAGCTGGTATCGGTTATCCGCAATATCAAAGAGAACGTTTCCATTCCGGTCATTGCCAAACCCAATGCGGGAATGCCCCAGATCGATGATCTTGGAAATGCAGTTTACAGTATGACCCCTGCGGATTTTGCAGGTTATATGAAGGTGCTGGTGGACAACGGTGCTTCCGTGATCGGCGGATGCTGTGGTACCACACCGGAGTTTATTTCGGAAACCGCCCAGGTGCTTGGACTTCGATAACTTTAACCGGAACAGATATGCTTCCACGCACTGCTTCAATTGAGAACAGCAATAAGCCGTGAGTGAAAGATTCCGTCAAAAAAATCCTGAGGATCCTATGTGAGATATCAACAGATATCAACATAGAAATTCTCAGGATTTTTATTTTTCCGGATATTATTTCTCTTTTACTGCTTCTTCCGGCCGGTTTGCCTCATCCGCATAGGAGCTGCGGATCGCTTTTCGCACTGGAAGTACACAGGCAGGAACAACGGAAAGGCCGTCCACTCCCATCTGGATAAAAGCTTCTGTAAGATTGGAATCTGCTGCCAGCTCTCCGCATATGTAAACTTCACATCCTGACTTATGTCCTGCCTCTGTTACCATGCGGATCATCTTTACAAGCGCCGGATGATGATCGTTGTATTTATCCTTCAAAAGAAGATTCTGCCGGTCCATAGCCAGGGTATACTGGGTCAGGTCATTGGTTCCTAGGCTCAGAAAATCCACACGTTTTCCAAGTTCTTCACTGATCATGACCGCTGCCGGTGTTTCGATCATAATTCCGGTACAGATGTTTTTGTAAGGAATGTTCTTCTCATCCAGGCCCTTTTTTACCTCACGGATCAGCTTCTCGATCTCATCCAACTCTTCCTCGGACGTGATCATCGGATACATCAGGTTGATATTTCCATAGGCACTTGCACGGTAAATAGCCCGAAGCTGCGCTTTAAACATTTTTTTGCGATCAAGGCAGAGGCGGATGCCGCGGTTTCCCATCATAGGATTGACCTCATCAGGAATTGCCATATATTCTGCCTGACGGTCTGCCCCCAGGTCCACGGTACGGATCACTGCCGGACGTTCATCCATATCCTCGGCTACTTTTTTATAGGCACGGAACAGCTCATTCTCTCTTGGATAATTCTCTCTTCCGAGATACTGGAATTCACTTCGAAGAAGGCCGATACCTGCTGCTCCGTAATAAAGAACCGTATTCAGATCATCCAGATTTCCGATGTTTGCCAGAAGCTTGATCTCCTTGCCATCGGCTGTGATATCCTTCTGGTTCCGAAGTCTCAAAAGTTCTTCCCGCTCTTCCTTATCTGCTGCATGACGGATCTCATATTCCTTAAGAAGCTCCGGCTCCGGATCGATATACAGTGTTCCTGTATACCCATCTACAATAGCCATATGGCCATCCCATTCTTTCTGTATCTCCACCTCGACCAGGGTGGGGACTTCCATGGATTTTGCCATGATCGATACATGGGAAATAACAGACCCCTGATGCATGACTACCGCCAGAAGACTGGCTTTGTTCATCTCCAGAAGTTCATTGGGGGAAAGCTGCTCTGCTGCAAGGATCACCGGCTCATCTCCCAGATTGATCCGTGCATGGGAGCCACCCATGGCGCCGATCAGCAGCTCGGAGATCTCCCTGATATTTTCGATCTGTTCTTTGACAGCCTCGTCCTCCAGCTTGCGGAACACATTTGCAAGCTCATCCCTGGTTGTCTGGACTGCGTAAGCTGCACTGACCTTTTCTGTCGTGATCATGCTTTCCACGGCCCGCTGAAAGCTGCCGCCACTTAAGAGCTTCAGCTGACGTTTCAAGGTCAGCTCCTGCTCTTTTGGGAGGGGTGCTCCGTTTTTATACATATGCTGGATCTGGTTCTTTACCGCTGTTCTTGCATTATCCAGACGATCCAGCTCCTTTTTTACATTGTCTACCATGGACTGACGGATCTGATATTCGCCTCTGTGGTAATACAGTATTTTTCCAATGGCTATTCCGGAAAAAGCGGATGTGCCTTTGTATATCTCCACCTGAAAAACCCCCTTACTGGTTCGTCTGCTTAATCGCAGGCAGCTTTAAACTCTGTCCAGATCTTATTGTATTCCTGCTCTGCTTCCTGGCTTACATTCTGTACGATCTCACCCTTTGTCACGCTGTCCGGAACAACCAGGCTCTCGTCTACCAGATCATCTGCTGCCTTGTTTGTATTGTAGTATCCGATATAGTTGATGCACTGTGCAGATACTTCCGGCTCCAGGATATAATTGATAAATTCATTGGCAGCCTTCGCATTCGGTGCTTCACTTGGCACAAACATTCCCATAATACCAAATCCAAGACCTTCCTCCGGATAAACCACCTTAAGATCCGGATTATCCTTCAGCGCCTGTGTTACCTGTGATGTATAAAGAAATGCCACACTTGCCTCTCCGTTGAGAAGGGCATTCTGTGTATTGTCATCCTGGATCATACGAATGTTCGGTGCCAGCTCTTTCAGCTTCTCACCGGTTTTGTCGATCACGGCTACATCTTCTTCGTTCATGCTCTCTCCCATGGAAAGCTGTGTGATGCCACAGATCACGCGGTAATTACCTACGATGGCAATGCTGTCCTCCAGAGACTTATCCCAGAGATCCTTGTATCCTTTAATGTCGATATCTACCTGCTCCGGATCATAAACGATCAGTGGGATTCCTGCTCCGTAAGGTACTGTATATTCGTCATCCGGATCATAAAACTGTCCCTGATAAAGGGGGTTGATGTTCTTAAAATTGGAAACGGTATCCTTGTCGATCTTCTGGACAAGTCCCTCTTTTACCGCGCTGTCGATAATGTAATCATCTGCAATTACCACATCGTAATCGCCGCCCTTTGCCTGGGAAAGCTTCTCAAGCATGGTCTCATCGGTATCAAAGTTGGAATATACCACCTTGGTCCCTGTTTCTTTTTCAAAATCATCCAGCACTTCCTGCGGAAACATTCCGTCCCATGTATAAAGTACCAGTTCATCCTTATCCTTTGCACTGACACTGACACCTGTTATCATAGATGTTCCAAGTACCGCACATAACATGATCGCTGCTGCTTTTTTTGATCTCATAGAACCTCCTTCATGTCTCTCTCTGACGTCTTGTTATTTTGCTTTTACCTTTGTCCAAAGCTCTGCGAATTTCTGCTTGATCTTTGGCTTCTGGTATCCGAAGATCTCATTCTTTGGATTGTCGATCTGCGGAATATAGGAAGAAATTCCCTCATAAGTTCCGTTCTTCATCTCCTCGAATGCACTCTTTACAGTAGAAGTATATCCTACTTCTTCGGTATTGGAAAGAGCATTTTCATCATCCAGCATAAAATTGATGAACTCATGCGCCAGATCTACTTCATTACAGTCTTTGGTGATGACCATGGCATCATACCAGGTATTGGTTCCCTGCTGCGGGGTATAATAGCCAAGCTCCGGATTTTCGCTGATAATATAGGAAGCATCTCCGGAATAAACAACCGCCATTGCCTTGTTTCCTGAGATCATGTTGTCGATCACATCATCACCTGCATAGATCGGATCCATGGTATCTCTCTGCCGGATCAGCCACTCATAAGCCTGCTGGATCTCATCAAGATTTTTGGTGTTCATGGAATACCCCAGCGCTTTCAAGGCGATCATAAAGGAATCCCTTTCGGAATCATACATATAAAGATCTCCCTTATATTTTTCATCGCAGAGAATATTCCAGCCCTCTTTGTCAAGATCCTCCTGAGAGACTACATTCTTATTATAAAGGATGCCTACAGTTCCCCAGAAATACGGACAGGAATAACGATTTCCCGGATCATAGTCCTTATTCTGTACCTCGGGAAGAAGATTTTTGCTGTTTGGGATCTTTTTCCAGTCAAGGGCCTGAAGATATTCCTCCTTGATCAGTCTTTCGATCATATAATCTGATGGAACCAGAACATCGTAGGTTTCACCACTGGCCAGCTTGGTGTACATCATCTCGTTGGACTCGAAGGTTTCATATACAACAGTACAGTTATACTGCCTCTCAAATTTGTCTAGAAGACTCAGGTCCATATATTCTCCGGCATTATATACACGAAGCACGTGGTTTCCCTGACTTACGAGCGTCCACTTTCCCAATACCAGAACAACCGCAGCAGCTGTGATAACCGCAACGATCCTTCTTTTTTTCGGATCCATTTTTTTCACGGTGGAGGCCTGAAGCTTCGGCATGATCAGATTTGCAAAAAGAAGCACCAGTACAATGACCACGATCACAATGGTAGAAAGGGCGTTGATGGTGGGATTGATGCGCTTTGTCATATTATATACAACAATGGATATATTTTTTACTCCGTTTCCGGAAACAAAGTAGGAAATTACGAAATCGTCAAAGGACATAGTAAAGGCCAGGAGCGCTCCCGCAAAAATCCCTTCTTTGATCATGGGCACGATAACCTTGGTAAGTGCCTGATATGGCGTTGCACCAAGATCCATGGCTGCATTGGCAAGGTTCGGATCCAGGCTTCGTACCTTCGGATATACACTGGTGATCACATAGGGCGTACAGAATGCGATATGTGCCAGCAGCATGGTCAGATAGCCTTTCGTCATTCCCAGCGAAGAAAACAGCAGCATCAGACCAATCGCGGTTACGATCTCCGGATTCAGAATTGGAAAGTTATTGATGGTAAGGACCATCTCCTTCAGCACCTTTCTGGATTTTGAAAGTCCGATGGCTGTGATGGTTCCCAGCACTGTGGAAATAACAGTTGCCAGAATTGCCACTGTGACCGAAACATAAACTGCCTTACTGATCTCCATGTTGTTTATCAGCTCTCCGTACCAGCGCAGGGAAAATCCTGTAAATCTGGTCAGGGACTTGGATGAGTTAAAGGAAAAGATCATGGTCACAAGGATCGGCAGGTAAAAAAATGCCAGACACAGCACTACATATAATTTTGAAAATATGGTATTTTTTCTTTTCATCTCCTGCCTCCTTTAATCGTCCTGGGTATCCATCTTCTTCATCAGGCTCATAAAGATCAGGATGATCACTGCCAGGATCAGAGAGATGGCACTTCCGAAGTTCCAGTCACCTACAGAAATAAACTGTGACTCGATGAGATTACCGATCAGCATGTACTGGCCGCCGCCGAGAAGCTTCGGAATAACGAAGGTTGATATGGACAGAAGGAATACCATCATGATACCATTGACCACACCTGGCATGGAAAGCTTCCAGGTGATCCTCCAGAAGGTCTGGAAGGGATTGGCACCAAGGTCGTTGGCCGCTTCGATCAGTGACTTGTCCATTTTACTTAAGGATGTATGGATCGGAATGATCATAAAGGGCATAAAGTTACAAACAAGGCCCACGATAACGGAAAAATCTGTATACATCATGGTGATCGGTGAGATTCCCAGCATTTTCAGAAGGTTGTTCACCAGACCATTGTCAGAAAGAATGTTCATCCATGCATAGGTACGGAGAAGCATGTTGATCCACATGGGAATGGTGACCATAAGGATCAGAAAGCTCTGCACCTTTTCGGAATATTTGGAGATAATGTATGCCAGCGGATATCCGCAGACCAGGCAGATCAGTGTGGTCAGGATACCCAGGCGGAAGGATTTCAGGATAACACTTAAATATGTAGCTTCCAGAAATTTTGCAAAATTCGCCCATGTAAAATGCAGGGTCAGAACTTCATTTCCATCTGAGGTAAATGCATAAAGCACGATCAGGATCAATGGTACCACGATCAGGATCGAAGCCCAGATGATATACGGCTTGATCAGATGCTTGAACTGTTTCATTAGTATCCTCCCATTCTGCACATAACATGGATATCCTCAGGACCAAACTTCAGTCCCACTTCACGTCCCACTTCTGCATAATCGGTAGTATGCACCATGTATGTGCGAAGCTCCGTCTCGACCAGGATCTCATAATGCACGCCCTTGAACGTAATGTTCCGTACCGTTCCTCTGATCTTGGCCTGATCCGGTTCCACAATATCCAGATCCTCCGGGCGGAGAACAACCTCAATGGCTTCGTTGTCCTCAAATCCCTTGTCTACACATTCAAAACGGAAGCCATCAAACTCCACAAGGAAATCCCTGATCATTATTCCTTCTATAATATTGGACTCTCCGATAAAGCCGGCAACAAAACGGTTCTCCGGCTCATTATAGATATCTGTCGGGCTGCCAATCTGCTGGATCTCACCGTTGTTCATGACTACTACCGTATCAGACATGGAAAGTGCCTCCTCCTGGTCATGGGTGACATAGATAAAGGTGATCCCTACCTCTCTCTGGATCTTTTTCAGCTCGATCTGCATCTGCTTACGGATCTTGGCATCCAGTGCGCCGAGTGGCTCATCCAGCAGAAGAACCTTCGGCTCATTGACAAGAGCTCTGGCAATGGCAACTCGCTGCTGCTGTCCACCGGAAAGAAGTGTAACATCTCTTTTTTCGAAGCCTTCCAGCCCTACCATTTTCAGCATTCTTTTTACCTTCTGCTCAATAACAGATTTATCTACCTTTTTCAGATTCAGGCCGAAACCGATATTGTCCATAACATTGAGATGCGGAAACAATGCATATTTCTGGAATACCGTGTTGATCTCTCTTTTATATGGAGGCAGCTTGGAGATCTCAATTCCGTTAAACAGTACCTCTCCGCCGCTTGGCTCCTCAAAGCCTGCAATGATCCTTAAGGTTGTTGTCTTTCCACAGCCGCTGGGTCCCAGAAGCGTAAGGAATTCGTTTTCGTGAATGTCCAGATTAATGCCCCGGAGCACCTGCTGGTCATCAAAGTTTTTTGTGAGATTTTTTAACTCGATCAGTTTATTGCTCATCTTTTATATTCCCCTTCCCGCGTTTTCCTGCGATCAGATATACTGCCAGTACCAGAAGGATCACTCCCAGCATTATGGTACAAAGTGCATTGATCTCCGGCGTAACGCCTGTTTTCATCTGTGTGTAAACTTTTATCGGCAGCGTGGATACACGTGGCCCGGTTACAAAAATACTGATCACCACATCGTCCATGGACATGGCAAAGGCCAGCAGAGAGCCGGATATAACAGCCGGCATGATCAGCGGCAGGGTAATGTCCCAGAAGGCCCGAAAGGAACCGGCACCAAGATCTCTGGCTGCCTCTTCCAGGGACGGATCCATTCCCACAAGCCTTGCTTTTACCTCCATCAAAATATAGGGCACGCAGAAAACCGTGTGTCCGATCAGAAGTGTCAGCATTCCAAATGGCAGGTTCAGCATATAGAAAAATGCCATCAGTACCATTCCCAGAATGATTTCCGGGATCATCAGAGGCAGGATGGAAATATACTCCATCACCCCTTTTGTTTTCCAGTGGATCCTGGAAAGTCCTACAGCCCCCAGTGTTCCGATCATTGCAGATACCCCACAGCTGGACACCGCCAGGATCAAACTGTTTTTCAATGCCTGGATCAGATCCCTGTCCTGAAACAGTTCCTGATACCATTTCAGGGAAAATCCGGTAAAGCGCACCGGAAGTCTTGCTTCATTAAACGAAAATACCACTACCACACCAATGGGCAGATACATAAGGAAAAACAGGATTCCCAGGTACAATCCTGAAAGCTTTGAGTTCTTTTTCATCCGATTCCCTCCAGTTCCTTCACATTGGTAAGCTTCCGATATAATACGATCATCAGAGTTGTCAGTATCATCAGTACCACAGCCAGTGCTGCGGCAAAGGGCCAGTTATTGCCTCTTGTCATCTGCTCCTGGATCAGGCTTCCCACAAGTACGATCTTGTTTCCGCCCAGGATATCCGCAATAAAAAACAGACCCATAGACGGAATAAAGGTAAGTATCACTCCGGAAAGAAGTCCCGGCAAAGTCAGCTTAAAGGTGACGCTCCAGAAAGCCTTCCATCTGCTGGCTCCAAGGTCTCTGGCAGCTTCCACAAGGGACCAGTCCAGCTTTTCCGCACTGGAATATACGGACAGTGCCATAAACGGCAGCAATACATAGATCATACCGATCACGATCGCCGGATAGCTGTACAGGATTTTTAAGGGCTCCTGGATGATGCCAAGCTTCATCAGCAGATAATTCAGAAGGCCCTTTTTCTGGAGAATGATGATCCAGCCATAAAGACGGATCAGGGAATTCACCCAGAAAGGCAGCATCAGGAAAAGCATGGCCAACTTCTTTTTGCCCTCGGAAAGCTTTGCCATAAAGTATCCGAAAGGGTAGCCCACCAGACAGATGATCAAAGTGCTGGTGAGCGCAAGGCGGAAGGATCCCGTAAAGGTCTGCAGGTATACAGGCTCCAGGATCTGCTTGTAATTATCCAGAGTAAATTTCCAGTTCACGCCGTAGCCGCCGTCTGCTGTGGAAAAGCTCAGTGCAACTACATACAGAAGAGGCAGTGCAACGAAGATCAGTGTAAAAAGATACAGCGGCAGGATCATCCATACGGAGCCTGCTCTGTGCTTACGCATGGGTACCTCCTGCACAGGGACATGACTGATCCGGCAATACTTCTTCTGATCTTTCTTCCCGATCTACCAGCACTGCATCTGTAGGAAGAAAACAGCAGCGCACCTTTTCTCCTACACTGACATTTGTATCAATGCCGTAACGGCTTGCCACGATTTCCTGACCTTCCGAAGTTTTCAAAACAACTCGGAGCTGGCCGCCGGCGAAGGTTTTTTCAATGACTTCGGCGGTTAAGCCATCGCAGCTGTCATCTGTGTTTTTTTCTGCGGGCTCCTGTACGCTCTTTTGTGTGTTTTCTGATGTGCAATTCGGCGTGCTTTGTTGTGCATTTTTTTTATTTTCTTCAAACCGGATATTTTCGCTTCTTACTGCGATGGTAACCTTTTCTCCTTTTTGTGGGAAATATCCTCTGTCAGATGTAGCTGCGGTGTCCATTGATACTTTTACTTTTCCGGCATCAGTTCTTACGGTGATCTGAGCGGAAGTACCGTCAATCTCCTCTTCCGCAATGCTTTCCACAATGCCGGTCAGGATATTGGCATTTCCAACAAAGGTTGCCACATAGCTGGTCTTCGGATGATTATAGATCTCATCCGGCGTCCCGATCTGCTCAAAGCGTCCGTGGTTCATCACAGCGATCGTATCAGACATGTTGATGGCTTCTTCCTGATCGTGAGTGATATAGATAAAGGTGATCCCCAGCTTCTTCTGCAGGCGCTTCAGCTCGTGCTGCATGGCACGCCTCAGCTGCAGATCCAGTGCACCAAGGGGTTCGTCCAGAAGAAGTACCTCCGGATTGTTCACAAGTGCTCTGGCTATGGCCACACGCTGGCGCTGACCGCCGGAAAGCTCTGACGGCTTACGCCTCTCAAAGCCCGGAAGCTGAACAAGCTCCAGCATTTCTTTGACTCTTCTGCTGATCTCTGCTTTCGATGTTTTTTTCAATTTCAGCCCATATCCAATGTTATCTGCTACATTCATATGGGGAAAAAGTGCATAATTCTGGAACACTGTGTTCACATTGCGCTGATTCGGTTCCAGGAATGTCACATCCTTTCCATCCAGAAAAACCTGGCCGGAATCTGGCTGTTCCAGGCCTGCAATGATCCGCAGTGTGGTGGTTTTTCCACAGCCGGAAGACCCCAGCAGAGTGACAAATTCTCCTTTTTTTGCTGTAAGACAGATGCTTTCCAGGACGTCCTGACCTTCCTGGAAGCTCTTTTTTATGTTTTTCAGTTCTAATGAAATTTCGGACATTTAGTTCTCCTTCTGTTTGCTATGATATCCGCACCCTGCATGGGACTTCTCTGATATAAGATTGCTTATTGTTCTCTCACAGGGGATTCTCCTGATCCAAGATTGCTTATTGTACCCCGCATGGGATTCTCCTGATACAAGATTGCTTATTATACCCCGCGTGGGACTTTCCTGATTCAAGATTGCTTATTGTACCCCATGGGATTTCCTGATTCAAGATTGCTTATTGTACCCTCATAGGACTTCTCTGATTCGGTTAACTACTCATTTTCATGAAAATTATCTCGTATATACTGACAATAAGTTTCTTTATTAAATACAGGTTTAAATTCCCGACAGATTTTTTTTGCTTCTTTTGCCTGATCACAAAGAAGACGATACGTAGTCAGTGCCAGAAGCTTGGCTGGTTTGATATATGCCAGTTCTTCATCCATGATCTTAAAATCTGCTCCGTGAAGTTTTCCCGCAAATCCTCCAAATGTAAAATTCAGCACTGGAAACAGATGGGTCAGGTCTCCTACGTCGGTACAGGCGTTGTTAAAATCTGCCGGCTTTGAACATCGGTATGAAGCATCCAGAAGCTTTACGGATTCTTCCATCACTTTATCCGCACCTCTGTGCAAGATCGGCATATATCCCTGAAGCGGTTCTCTTTCGATCGTACCACCGAATGCATAGGCAGCTCCGTCATAGGCACGGTCCATTTTTTCCTGTGTTGCCCGGATCGCATCCAGAGACGCTGCACGGACTTTTGTTTCGATCACCGCTTCGTCTGGAACTGCATTGATCACATCTCCGGCTTTTCGGATCACGTTGTGAAGACGCACATGGTCTTCCTCCCGGAACGTTTCCCGCATCAGTCCCATCATCTGAATGGCACTGGAAGTAATACTTAATGCATTGACACCATCCCATGGATCAATGGCTGCATGTGCGGCTTTTCCTCTTACTGTCACTCGTTCTGCGGAAAATCCATTGCAGGCCGCATTCCCCAGGTAAAAATCTTCTTCTACCGGCATCATGTGCACATGTGTGGTCAAAATAATGTCTGAATGATCAAATTCTCCAAGCCGGATTAGCTCGCTTTTTCCGGATGCCGGGAAGCCGATTCCCTCTTTCCGAAGCCGTGCACGTTTATCTGCATCAATGTATTCTTCCGCCGGAACGGCAAAAAAAGATACGGACCCAGACAGAGAGGCTTGAACCTCCTCATTGGTCAGTGCCAATGCTGCGCCGATCATGGCTGCAATCTGTGCGTGGTGTCCGCATGCATGTGCTGTCCCGTTGGCGGGATCAGCCATCGGATGCGACTTACATCCGATGGCGTCAAGTTCTCCGATAATAGTAACGTTCGGTCCGTCCTGTTCCATCCACTCAGCGCGAACCCCTGTGCGTGCAAGTCCTCCATGCACACGAAGTCCCAGGCCACGCAAAAAAGCCGCAACATGTGCGGCTGTTCTCTCCTCATAAAATCCCGGCTCCGGATGGCTCTGGATATCCTTCGCAAAGGCTATGATCTCATCTCTGTGTTCATCTATAGTCTGAATGATCTTTTCTTCAATATGATTCATGTCTTATAACCTCCATTTTCCGCAGGTTAAGCTATATGATATCATAAAACAGTTGATTTGGAAATAGATATTTTTTGGAGATATTTTCATCACCAAAAACAACTAATCTGTCACATTCCAGTTTTTGTTTTAGCTGCAAAGCAGCCTGCGCTTTGGATGCTTTTTGCGGCATGATCTCCAGCCACTGCTCTCCTGTGTAGATGTCCTTCTGATAAACAACATGATATTTATTTTTATATTTATGTTGACACTCCCCACAGCTAAAGCAGGGGGATTCTTGC
>UMLD01000696.1_pt1 | contig 21964 bp, 31 predicted proteins | sample 1966491 | NCBI WGS metagenome assembly UMLD01 (sample SAMEA4836191, study PRJEB28245) | human gut metagenome | biome: gut microbiome; material: fecal sample | place: Denmark | collected 2008
CCCGGACAGGCATCTGCAACTGCCGGGGAGTTATTGAAAGGAAAAAACAAGAAGAACGTATCACTCATCATCTCCATAGCCCGCGCCTATCTGAATGTAGGCAAGCTGCCGGAGGCGGAGAGTTATCTGAAAATGGCTCAGAAAGTGGATAAGAAAGATGCGGGCGTGTCCGTCTTGGAGGGAGACATTGCCCTTGCTCAGAAAGATGTAGGGCGTGCCTGCCAACTTTACGAACAGGCTATCTATTTTAATCCTGACTGTAAAGAGGCTTATCTGAAATATGCCCGGGCTTATAGATCTGCCAGCCCATCGCAGGCCATCGACAAATTGCAACAACTGAAGGCGTTGGCTCCCGACTTTTTGGAGGCGGACAAGGAGCTTGCCGGAGTGTATTATGCAACCAACCGTTTCGGTAAAGCAGCCGAGACTTATGCTAAATTCATAGATACCCCTGTTGCTACGGAGGATGATATCTTGAAATATGCGTTTGCCCTGTTCCTGAACCATGATTTTGAAAAATCGCTGGAGGTGGTCCAGAAAGGGTTGCAGAAGAACGGACGACATGCGGCGTTTAATCGTCTGGCTATGTACAACTATACCGACTTGAAACGTTATGATGAAGCCGAAAAAGCGGCAAATGCTTTTTTCAATGCCTCGGACAATGCCGATTACTCCTATTTGGATTACCGGTATTACGGTGCTTTGCTGAGTGCTTTGAAGAAGTATGACCGCGCCATTGTGGAATATGGAAAGGCTCTCGAAAAGGATAGCAGCCAGATTGATGTCTGGCGTGAAATAGCAGATGCTTATGAGTTGAAAAACGACTACGCACAGGCTATTGCTGCCTATCAAAAATATTATGATACTTTAAGTCAAGATAAAAAGACGCCTGAGGCACTATTCCAACTTGGACGTCTCTATTACGGTCAGGGCACATCTCAGGATACTCTTACCGTTCAGCCTGCTGACCGTATGACGGCATTACAGGCTGCGGACTCTGTGTTTGCGCTGGTAGCCCGGCAAGCTCCTGACAGCTACTTGGGCGATATGTGGCGTGCCCGCACTCACTCTGCCATGGACCCGGAGACAACCGAGGGCCTGGCAAAGCCTTATTATGAAAAGGTAGCGGACATGCTGTTGGCAAAGAACGAGCCGAGGTATAACTCTGCATTGATTGAATGTTACAGTTATCTGGGATATTACTATCTGTTGAAGAGTGATTATCCGGTTTCAAAAGAGTATTGGAATAAAATTCTGGCTATCGACCCCACCAATGCCACTGCTAAAAAGGCATTGGACGGCATCAAATAGCAATAATTTTAGTTGTTTGTCGTGTCGGGAGGAGTGGAGAGTGATTCTTAGCTCCTTCCATTTTTTTTTGAGAAATAAAAAAAGACCGCTGGATTAGCGATCTTCTTTAGTTGCGGAGGCCTGACCTTATATGTAAACTATCATTGTTTGGCATGCCTGAATATCAATCATATACGCTTCCGGATTCAGTTGTTTTTATAAGTTATTTGTCCGAAATTTGTCCGAGGATAAATCTTGTAAGTCATTGATTTACTGTAATTGGTCTATCGCATTTTCTATATTTTCCAATTTGTTCAGCAAAACGGATTCCAAATTGGAAATGGCGGCGGTTTGCATGAAAGCACCTAAAAGTTCGGGGTGATTCTCCGCATAGGATTTTCCTAATTCTTTGTTGATAATGTTAATTGCAGATGTCATGTAGAAGGTCGTTTCTTTTAAGGACTGCTCCATAAGTCCTGAATGCGATAACTTTTCCATATTAATATTTATTTATAATATATTCTATTTCTCCAAATCTGATCCGCTTGCAATAGCACATGTTGCATTTCTTTCCTCTGGGACAAGTTTTTTAACTTCTATGAGTTGTCCTTCTAAACGCCCGACTTTTAAACGCAATTCTTTGTTTTCATTTTCAAGCTGATTGTACTTTTCAATAAAAAATGAAGAATCAATGCTAATATTTTGTTTTCTATTATCATCAAGTAAAATACTTCCTTCTCCTGTTATAATTCTCATGATATTTACCGAAGGATATTTGATATGTATATTTAGCAAAACTTCGGTGGTAATATCTTTTTTTAAATTGGCAATATAAGGGCGACTCATCCCTATCGTAGTGCTCATTTCGCTTGCAGAGATGTTTAGAGCCTTGCATATGTCTAAGAGACGCTGTTTGATCATATTCTACTTTTGATAGATAATAAAAGTTAATACGATAAATATAAACATCATATATTTTTGTTTAGATAAATATATTTATCATATTTGCATCGTGTTAATAATTTCACGTAGCTAAGTTAGTTAAACGAGAGTTTAAATCAATAAGAAACTTTAATTATTTATCAATTATGGTATTTACAGACTATATGAAGAGCCTGCCTAATCAGCAGCAAGAAACGATTAAAAAATTAGCTGAGATTACTTATTCAACTCCGGCTGCGGTATATCGTTGGATAAATGGGGAGAATACGCCACCGTTGATTAAACAGTTAGTGATAGCTGAGTATTTGGGCAAAAAGGTAGAAGAACTGTTTCCTCCTAAGAGTGAATCCGATAACTAATATCGAATTTTATAACACTCCCGAGGGAGATGTTATGATGAAGGAATTTGGGCAACCGGCGGTTGTACTTAAAGATTCTGATAGGCTGACCATTGAGTACATGCTTGCAATCATCAGAGATCGTTATCCCAAAGCGCATGCCCGGTTGATGAAGATTTATTCGGCCAGTACGATGAATAGGTGGCACTATGAGTTCCGAGTAGTTCACCGCTTTATTCGCTGCAATTTTGGCGAGTATGACCAATACAACTTTGACATCAATAAAGATGGTCAATTTGTATTTGAGGAAGTAAAATGTCCGCTGCGAGGGGAATGTGAACATGAAGGCGTGATTTGCCGACCTGAACTTGACATCCGGCTTACTGAACGCGAAATGGATGTGTTTCGTTTGATTGCATCTAACTATCAAACGGATGATATTGCTGCAGAACTGCATATTTCTCCCTGTACGGTAAATCGCCACCGGGAAAATATAAAGGCGAAAATTAGGGTTCGCAATGTAGGTGAGATGATTTCTTACTGGCATCAGAACCAGATGAAATAAGCTCGTCGTGAGGCGCGCCATGTGTGATTTGTCATGATAACATTAGTATTTGGTATTTAGACATGAATAGGTTGGGCGGTCTGTGAAGATAGCCGGCCAAAATCCCGTACTACGTCCGAATGGTAGCGGACAATATGTGATATATGGGCGCAACTGGGGTTCGATTCCCCTATACGGGACTATTTATTCATAATTAAAACAGAAGAATATGACAACAGGACAATTAAACAGAGGTTATGCCTCAATCTCTACTCCGGATGGAAAATTCAGAATATGGTTGAACAGACCAACTGCTTCCGGAAAGATAATCTGTTCTTGCGGATTTGCATTGAAACAGAAACTGCCATTTGTTGATGCAATTAATGCATTAGGTTATGTGCAAGCGGATGAAGTTCGGCAGATAGACCAGGATTACAGTACATTGATTCTATATTGTGTTCAATCTTCTAACGGGGTATTTGAACGATTAATTGAAGATATTCCGGAACTGATGGAACAATATCTTATTAGCCATGAAGACTGAAAATTATGAGTGGGATATTGAACTTGTAGAAGCGATGAAATCAGAAATGGTAAATAAAAAACTCCCCTTGCATATACAGACCGGAATTACATTCAGAGCAGAGTGCGGTAATCTAATGATGCCTGTGCAGATTGATTATCCGGATGATTTCGATTTGAATACAGTTCTCTGTGGTGTGATAAACAAAACTTATATCTTAAAATAGATAGCCATGAACTATTTTATTGATAATATCAAAACTTATTCTAACGTCAACAAGAAAGGACGTGCGCTGCAAATATTCGTACAGCAGTTTGATCGACATCTGATAGCTAACGAATGTTCGTTGGATGTACTGAAGTGTGACATCGAGCATCAGATAAAAATAATGAATGAAAAATACCCTCGGAGCCGCCCTGTCCGACTTGATGTATTTGACAACGGAAAAGATGGGCAATGGACCATTCTTGTAGAGAATGATAGCGACAGCATTGTCTGCATTATATCTTATGAAAAGGTGCTAGGTTATTATGCTTTAGCTGACAAGATTGATGAATTTACAAAAATAGGCTGAGCCATGAATGATTAACGTATAACAAGAAAGAAAGGAGCTATCATGGAAATATTAACCGCATTACAATGGGCTAAAAGGGGTTTTGTACCCAATGAGGATGCAAAAGGTGAAGAAGGCTGGAATAACAATTATTATCGTTATCGGGTTATTCGTTTCTCTGAAAGTGAAGTATATGAGGATCTTGTGGCTGCAAAAGCTATTGTATCAGCTAAGAACAAGGAATACAGGGCAAAGGCCAAAAAACGAGAACAGAAAAGAAAAGATACTGCGGAATATAGAGAAAAGATGAAAACTAAATGGCAGTGGCTACAAGAGGGAAAAATCCCGAACGAGGATGCACGGTGGAAAGTTGGTGAAGAACTGAACAAAACGTATAATTGCTGCTCTTATGGAAGCAACTACTGTTATTGTCATGAGAGATACACCCATGAGCCTAAAGATGATGAAGAGATGCAAAAAGCTATTGAGGATTATCAAAGGAATGGGAATAGTTGGGTATGAATATAAACAAGATAGAAATGAATAAAAAGGAAATATCAATGAAAAAAGGTCAGAAAGTACGCATACTGCGTACAAATGAAATCGCGACAATCGTAGAAGTAGAGTTGATTCGTAAAGGTGGTAAAGTACATCGGTACTGCCATCTGAAGGTGGATAAAAAGCCGGACTTGTGGTTGGACGCTTCTGAACTGGGTGGATTGGTGGAAAAGTGTCGGATTACTTTTCATGATGATAGAGGACAGGAATTATACTTTGATGTGGAGCGTGATTACCGCAAGGAGAATTTGAGTATGACATTGACCGGACGGAATCCGGAGAATCTCAAGGAACATCATGGTATCAATATACTAATGGCCGAAGTGTTGTGCAAAGGTTTAAAAACATACATATAACGTCCTTGATAACTCCTTTTACAACGATTTCCTTTGTACCGAATTAAATCATCTGCAATATGATTAAAGCTACCGACATTTACGCTGCCACCCATGATGGGTTAGATATCATCCTATATTACTACCCGCAGGCTGAGGGCTGCGTAGACAATAAAAAGAAGTTCAAGCGTCGCCCTGATGAGGACGACGCCTCTGCCTGCCTCAAGAAGTTCCAGGACTGCTATAAGGTTACTGATTTTGGTGATTCGGGTTCTGCCATGAGCCCGATAGACATTTGTATGAATGAGGAGAATGTACGTTTTCCTGAAGCGGTTGCCTTACTCGCTTCCCGGTATAACGTAACTGACGAACTCAAGCGTTCCGTTAACAAGCCTGATATTCGTAAGCGCCCAGCTACGGCTGATGAAGCTGAAGGCAGCCGTTTTTTTGAACTGGAAGAGAAGTTCACCGATGAACAGTTGCAGGTTCTTGGTCCACGTGTCAAACAGGAGCACGTGGATGCGCTGCATTGGTATGTGGCTAAGTCTATTTCTTATGTTCGGAACCGGGAAGTAACCACCAAATATACTACGCCTACTTATCCTATTTTCATGCGCGAGTGTGTCGTTTCAAAGAAGGACGGCAGCACTGCTAAGTTTTATAAAATCTATGAGCCGTTGAATCCTGACAAGCAATGGCGCTTTAGCTATACTCCGGATGGCGTAAAACCGAAACAATATATCAATGGCTTCGCGGAATTACAAAAGGCTTACCGGGATTTCAATGCACAGGAAGAAAAAAACTTTTTTAATGATCCGAAGAATAAGGATGCGCAGTATAAAGAACAGAAGCTTAAAGAGGCTTTTATTTGTTCCGGTGAACGCGATTCTCTGTGTGTACGCGCTTTAGGTGGACACCCGCTATGGTTCAACAGTGAAACCTATAAGGTTACGCCTGAAGAGATTAAGGATATATATAAGTATGTGGAACGTATCTATAATATTCCTGACATCGATGATACAGGTATTCGTAAGGGGACAGAACTGGCTCTCAGATTTTTAGATATATATACAATTTGGCTTCCGGATTGGTTGCGCGGTTATCGCGATCAGCGGGGAAAACCTCGCAAAGATTTTCGTGACTTTGTAGGTTTGCGCCCGAAGCAAGAGGATTTCCGTAATTTGCAGACATTGGCCATGCCGGCTAAGTTTTGGGTGGAGAGCTGGAGTGAACGTAGTAAGAGAATGGCATACGAGGTCAATACTGCTTATTTGCATTACTTTCTTACTTTAAACGGGTTCTATACATTAAGAGATGACAACTCCAATGAAGTAAAATATATCCGTCGGGAAGGCTGCATTATCAGTGAGATTAAGGCGAAGGATATATTGTCATTCCTTAAGCGTTTCACTATTGAGCGCTACCTTCCGGTAGATATTCGTAACTTGATTTTGAATTCACCTCGTACAGGCGAATCATCGTTGGCGCAACTTGATGAAATCAGTTTGGACTTTCGGAACTATACGCCAAGAGAACAATATATATTCTTTACAGGAGAAACGTGGGAAGTCAGTAAAGATGGTATCAAGTCGCTGCACGGCCAGATACCCGGTAATCGCAGCGCATGGCAGTCGAACGTAATCCCTCATAAAGTTAATATTCTTCCTCCGATGTTTGAATGGTCGCATCACAGAGATTCGGAAGAAAGGGATATATTCGATATCACTATCAAGAAGCATAAGAGTTGTTTTTTTAACTATCTTATCAATACCAGTCGCTTGCACTGGCGCAAAGAACTGGAATACGCTTGGAGGGATAAAGGTGTTGATGAAGCGGATAAGTACCGGGACGAACATAAGTTTGACATCGCCGGACCGTTATTATCTTCAGATGAGATACGTGAACAGAAACAAAACCTATTGAATAAGATGTTTGCTATCGGTTATAATATGCACCGGTATAAATCTCCATCAAGGGCATGGGCACTGTATGCTATGGATAATAAGATTGGTGAAGACGATGAATGTAATGGTCGCAGCGGTAAGAGTTTTCTTTTCAAGACATTCCGGTTCTTTATGCGGACGGTGAACCTGTCCGGACGTAATCCCCGCCTGCTTGATAACCCGCACGTGTTTGATCAGGTGGATGTTCATACAGACTTCGTATTGGTGGATGACTGTGACTGCTATCTACCTATGAGCCAGTTCTATGATAATATCACTTCAGGCATGACTGTTAATCCGAAGAATAATAAATCATTTTTTATTGAGTTTGAAGAATCGCCGAAGTTCGGTTTCACAACGAACTATGTACCGCGCGAGTTTGATCCGTCCACCTCGGCGCGTATGTTGTATATGGTATTCTCTGATTACTATCATCAGAAGACTGAGGAGAATGATTATTTGGAAACCCGGACCATTCGTGATGACTTTGACAAAAATCTGATGACTGCTACTGACTATTCTGAAGAGGATTGGAATTGGGATCTGAATTTTTTTGCCCAATGTCTCCAGTTCTATTTGGCTATGGCCGACCGCAGCATTAAGATACAGCCTCCCATGGATAACATCATCACGCGCAAGCGCAAAGCTGATATGGGTAGCGATTTCGAAGACTGGGCTTATTGTTATTTTTCCGAGGACAGTGGAAATCTGAATATCCCTATTGTCCGGGAACTGGTCTATGACGATTTTATTGCCGCATCCAAGTCTAAGAAAGAATATTGGAAGATGCAGCGCTTTACCAGGGCATTACGTAGCTTCTCTGAATTGTGCCCCTATATAGCTGAGATGAATCCGCCGGAATTGCTAAATAAATCAGGTCGATACCTTCAAAAGGTAGACGGAAAGACTAAGGAGATGATATATATGCGGTCGATGCAGAAGAATGGAGAACCGGCAGCCTTTGTGCCACAGACAGAAAGTATTGATGGAGCCCCGTTCTGAGTATATTAAACACTATGAGCGGTTCCTTCCGGAAATGTTGGCAAATGAACGGGCCTCACTCTATATACATCAGGTATATGACTATCTGGAGATGATGAAGCCGGCTACTATTTTGAATCTTCAGGCCGATGAAGATAAACTTCCATGGATGCTGGTAGCTGTAGGAGCATTTTTGCCGGCACAGGATCATTGGATGGATTTTGAACTGAATGATGACTATACTAAGTTGCGACGAAAAGAGGTTCCGCCTAATTTTCGACGGGCTATGAAGAATAAACATCCGGTAACAGAATAGTATTGCAAAGCCGTTGGCACAAGTTGTCAACGGCTTTTACTATTTAAAGAGCTGCCGACAACACTTCCTTGTTCCGGGTTTCTCACTCTCTTTCCTTATTTTCTGCAAAAACTTTGTAACTCTGTAACCGATGTTTGAAAAAGAAGATAAACTATTAATAAATAGATAGTAACAAAGGTTACAATTTCAGTAACAAAGACTGGTTACAAAAAATAAGGGTTTGTTACTTTTATGATGCCAATACGAAAAGAGGCTTGGTGTTACAACTTTATTGGAATGGCACAACTTGGTGTTATATGGTTTGTTACTGATTGGATTGCTGAAAATCAGTGTGTTATCTTATAAAAGTTACAAGTTACAAAGTTGCACAAATTTCTAAGCAAAATAGTTATTATGGCGTACAATGTAGAGAATGTCAGTATGAAATAATGTGGTAATTCGCTGGATATGTAAATATTTTATGATTATAGGTAATTTCTACAGAGATTGATGTAGTTTATACTGAATTATTACTATATTTGCTTGTAAATAAATAACTTACCCTATGAAACCTAATGTGATAATTGAACTCCAGCCCTATTTGCATGATTATCTTTATCATGAGTTTGGATGTAGACCTTCCGATGCCGGTGTGAACGTAACTACTGCCAATGATATAGGTAAATTCATACAGGCAATGGTTACTGTCACTGACAGACCACCCAAACAAGCGATTAAAGAGAACCCGATAACTCTGTTTTTGCCTATTCAGGAGTGGAACCATTTCATTCTGCAGGAGAACTTTATCTATGTGCCGGAATGGAAGCAGCGGATGCTTCAGGATTATATAGAGGCATCATTCCGTATCCGTATTCGCGAGTATTTTGTGGCTGGTTATGAAAAAGGATACAAACAGGATCGAATAATACGTGCCTTTCTCATGGCATATAACATAAAGAATAATGCGATCAATTATGATGCTGTTAAGAAAATTGATTACCGTAATCGAAAGAGAATGATTAAGGAGGTAAATAATGATATTCAATTATCTCTATTCCCTTAACCTTTTTTAGTAGATTAATTATTAATTAAAAGTCAGATATTCAATTAAATAACTCTTAAAAAGTAAGCAGATAATGAATACGTATAACAAGCGGGCGCAAATATTTGGAATGAGTTTTATACCTTTAGGAATTGCCACTGTCCGGAACTATCCAGGTGCGAATGTCATTCAGGTAACAGGAGAATGGATAGGAATACCGGTCATAAAGGGTGAGTTCAAGGAGAAAATAATTCCGGGGAGTTTGATCGAGCAGGAACTGAAAGCAACAATCACTGATACAGGAGCCGCTTCTGCGGATTCATTGCATGATTTGTTTCGCCAAGAAGGATTAGTCCGGCTGAAATTTACCAATGGGACTGAGAGAGTGGTGGGAACCGACCAGTTCCCGGTGTTGATGCAGCTTGAAGAGTCGGGAACTCCGGCTGCTTTTACTCTCTCTTTCAAACGTAATAGCTCCGAACCTGCCAAGATATTGAAGTCCTTTTAAACGGTTTTTACCGACGTACCTTTGTATCGGATTAATCAGATACAAAGGATAATGACATTTTCAAACTTATATAGTGCAGTCTGCCGGGGTAAGTGGTTCGTTTCGTTCCGGGAGGTCGAATCTAACCTTCTTCTTGTTGATAAACTGCTGGACCATGGAGTAGACAATCAGGATGCCGGGAAGTTGGCGGATAGGGAACCTATTCCGTTAATGGTCGCAGCAACGGATGGACGCAGTATGAAGTTAAAGAATAGTTTCAGTGATGCTCCACAAGGTAGTACGGCTATTATTCCGGTGCATGGTACGATGCTCAAGTATGGTACTTATTGCAGTTATGGGACTATGGAGTATGCGGACCTTATTCGGGAAGCAGCTGATTCATCGAATATCTCTTCTGTTTTATGTGACATCGATTCCGGTGGCGGTGCAGTGGATGCCATTGCACCGCTGGTCGATGCCATTCTTTATGCCCGAAGTAAAGGAAAGGCGGTTGTTGCACATTGTGACCTTTGTGCATCGGCAGCTTATTATGCGGCTTCTTATTGCAATGAGATTATTGCATCGAATACTATATCGGCAGAGTTCGGTAGCATCGGTGTGATGATGAGCTTCCCTGACTATGCCAAATATTATGAGAGCGCCGGTATTAAAATGCATACCATTTATTCCAATCTATCTGATTACAAGAATGCTCCCTTTGAAGCAGCTAAGAAAGGAGACTACGCTTCCATTCGTGATGAAGAGCTGGATCCGTTGGCACGCGACTTCCAGGCGAATGTCAGGAAGAACCGGGGGAATTGCTTGAAGCTGGAGACTGAAGGACTGCTCCGCGGGCGTATGTTTTATGCGGAGGATGCACTGAAAGTCGGTCTGATAGACAGTATCGGTACTCAGGACTATGCAGTGAAGCGCAGTCGTGAAATTAATTCTGAAATGACTATTTACAATTATATCAACTCAAAATCCTAAAAACTATGTTTGCAAAAGTAATGAGCGTAGTACTTGGTATCTTGGGAATCTCTGCATTTGCCAAAGATGAGAAAGGAAAATCCATCCTTCTCTCTACGCAGGAAGAGGAACTCAAGAAAAAGTACGGTGATGTATTTCTCGAATCCTTTAAAAAGGATCTCGCGGAATTTGAAAAAGATGGTAAAAGTGCGGAAGATGCGGTTACCGATGAAGTAAGGGCGGAGTTAGAGGCGGAGCGCAACAAGAATGCACAGGAACTTGCTGATGCCCGTAAGCGTTTGAAAGAGCTGGATGCTAAAGTTGACGCGCAGGCAAAGGAGATTGCCACTAAGGATGCCCAGATTGCGAAAATGGCGAAAGAACCGGCACCGGATGCAGGAGAAAAAGTAACAGGAGGTAAAAACGAAATGGGCAACAAGTTTAAGCCGGACATGAGCCTGGCACACAACCAATATTTAGATGCTGCATTTAAAGGTGCGGCGTATAGTGGTAATTCGACCATTGAGACAACAGAGCTTCAGAAAGAGTTCGGTAAGTATGTTTCTTCCGAACGGCTTGAAATACTGAAGGGCTTGATGGGTGCTACGGAGTCTACCAAATATATGTCTACCATCGTTACGGATAAGACAGAAGTGCGTGCGCAACAGGCGGCCATCAATTCTGTACTCCAACAGTTCGTACCGAAGTGGACGCCTAAGGGAAAATCAAAATTCACTCCGTTGACTATCAAGAACTACAAGTGCAAGATCAACGTACCTATTACTCCGTCAGACATCATGGAAGATATTCTCGGATACTTATATGATGAAGATCTGAAGCCGGAAGATATGCCGGTAGTTAAGTACATCTTGTACCAGCTGATTTTCCCGAAGCTGAACGAGGAACGTGAAATCGCATTGGCGATTGGCGAGTTCAAGGAAACTTCGGCCGCGAAAGATGGTGATGCTGCAACGGATGCCAATGATGTCATGGACGGTTATATCACCCAGTTGAAAAAACTGAAAAAAGCGAATAATAAGGATGTTACTTGGTTGCTTGATGGTGAGAAACTTGCAGATGCGACATTGGTAACCCAAATTGAAAAAGCGGTTGATGAAGTGAAGCCTCTGTATAAGAATAAGGCTATGTTTATTCATGCCGATCCGGACTTGGTGACTCGCTATGGTAAGGCTTACCGTAAATTGTATCCCTGGCTGAAGAATGAAGATGGAGAGAAAATCAAAGTTGACTTCTCTAAATTCACATTTGTACCGCTTGAAGGAATGCGAGGTACGGGGGTATTCTTTATCACGCCGAAAGAGAATTTCAAGCATCTGCGTAGTAAGGATCCTCAGAATGCTAAGGTTTGGATGCAGGGAGAAAACTACGATGTGAAGATATTCGCGGAGTGGTGGGAAGCTACCGGTTTCTGGCTGGCAGAAGCTATTTTTGCTTATCTGCCGCCTGAAGAGAGCGTTTCTTCATCCTCTTCTTCATCAGAAGGTGTTTAATAATTTAATATAGGAGGTATATATGGCTGAAGCAGCTTATACAATGGTTTCGGTTCCCAAGAAAACATCAAATGCCGGACGTCCGAAGGGCAAGAAGTCTTATATCGTGCTCTTCCGTTGGGAAGACGTTAAAACTTATACCCGCGATGAAAAAGGTGTAAAGGTGAGTGCCTTTGAAATGATGGCAGGCAAGAAGCCCATAGCAGTGTATGCTACGGATTCTACGATAAACATCTATCACTCCAGTGAGGGTGAAGATGATGCACGTGGATTCATTCATCATGTAGATTATGAGCATCCGGGTACAGAGCTGGAACATGATGAGTTTGTCAATAACAATATCAATGAGAATTTGGGTGCAATCGTGTTCGGATGTTCGGGGGATGATGCGAAGATAGCCGGAACTCCTTGTACTCCGCTTAAGATGACTAAGGCGGATTCACAGGATAATAAGGAAGGTGATAAAAACACTATTAACTTGGCAAGTTCTTTGCGCGGTGGTACAATCGGACATATTGCCAAGAACCTTATTCCGGCAACTGACAATGAAGAAATTAATGCAGTACTTGGATTGACTGCGGAAGCAAGTTCATCTTCCGGTGGTGCTGGAGTTTAGTTAGTTCTGTTTTGTTTAAAGGTTGGTTAGTAAAAGAGGCGTTTGCATAGCATCCGCCTCTTTTTGTGTCCTTTTATAAACTGTTAACAGGGGGTATTTTTGTATCGAACTTAAAAAAAAAACTATGACAGCAAAATCGGAAAAAACAGAAAAAAGAATTGAGGAAGCGATTACTGCAGAAACAACCGCTTTAGCTCAGACTGAAACGGATGCGCCGAAAGAAGTGAGTGTCCAGGATCATATAACAGTGGTTATTCCTTATTGCAAGGAATTTGCTCAAGGTAGAGAGCTGCTTTTTGCACTCCGTTCCTGGCAGCATAATGTACGTTTCGGTATCAATATCGTAGTAATCGGAGATCGTGAAGACTGGTTCAGTGACGAGATTACTTTCATTGAGCATGAACGTATATCTGATAATGCACAGGTAGATACTCTGGCGAAATTGAGGGTTGCCGTTGAGTCGGCGGAGGTTACCGGACGGTTTATTTGGACTAATGATGACATTTATGTAATGAATCCCATTTCATTGGCTCACATCGAACTACCCAAAGTACTGGGAACTCTCAATTCGGATAAGTACAAAGGGCTTTATGCGGAAAATATGAAACGCACGAAACTGCTACTGGAGAAGAACGGATTGTTATGCCTGAACTATGGTACACATACCCCTCTGTTGTTTGATAAGGGGCAACTGACTGCCATGTTTGAACGGTTCCCGGAACTGGAGAATGGCGGGTATCTCTTTTCTTCTGTATATTATAATTCTCTGCCATATCCGACGCAACCGGTATATCTTGACTGGAAAACAGATCAGGTATTATTGCCTGTTGTTTCTAAACAGCCGGATGAAAAGGTAGTGGCGGAGATGCTATCACGTAAAGTATTTATGAATAATGCCGTTTCGGGGTATTCGCCCTGGTTGGAGAAGTTCCTTGAGGATTGTTTTCCGTCTCCTTCTGATTTTGAAGAGTGAAGGGGTAGGGCGAAGCTGCCTTCACGCAGGGAGTCGGTTTCTTTTCGTGAAGAGTTTCCATTTCTGAATGATCCGGATTGTCCTATGGAGTTGGAAACACTTGCTTCGCGGAAATTTGGAAAATATCATGCTTATGTGCGGTTACATCCGAAATTGCGCGATTGTACTTCGCTTCAAGAATGTGCGGATGTCAGCCGTAAGTTGATTGATAACTACATAGACAACCGGATGATATGGGAAGAGCTGAACTATTACAAGGAACATCATACTCTGCTGGGAAAACATCCGGCCTTTGCAGAATTCCGCCGTAGAAGTGAGCTTTTAAAACTTCCAGTCAAAGAGTTGGTGCGCCGGCAGCGGCAGGTAGAGAATAATATCTGGCGGGTTAAATCGGAAATGGCCAAGGGAGATAAACCGCATTTGGATATAATCCGTCGCGAAAGGCTGGTTGGCTATGAGAAAGAATTGGAAGATATAAATCGACTATTGGAATGAGTTATTATTTCAATTTGGAAGAACTTCGACGGGAAATGTCTGATTTCCGGATGTTTTCCAAGCGGTTTGAAACGATGTTGACATTCAAACTGAATAGTCTGAAAGAACTATGCGGTCGTTTACCAAAGGATAACGAGGCGTTCTTTATCGAAACCCAAAAGAGCTTTACGGCATTTACTTTTATAGTATATCTGATAAAGCATGCCGGACGGGTGAATCACTTGTATGTGGCAACCTATTCGACGAATGAACGTATTATTAACGCGTTGCTCCGCTGGCGGGAGAAAGAACTGATTGGAAACATTCACTTGCATATTTCGGAGACGATTAAATTCCGTATGCCGAAGATCTTTGAACGGTTGATGCAGCTCCATCAGGAAGGAACGATTGAACTAACCTTTTCTTGGAGCCATAAGAAAATAACCTGCCTGGATACGATGGCGGGTTATTTTGTTGTGGAAGGATCCGGTAATTACGGAGAAAATGCAATGGAAGAGCAGTATGTATTCTTAAAAAACAAGGAAGTGTATGAGTTTCGTAGCGGACGAATTGGTGAAATGGCGTGAAGAACCGCCATGGTTTAACAGGATAGATCTGAATGAGTTTGAGCGGTTGGCAGGTATCGGTTATGAACCGAAACAGATAGCCATGTATTACCATATAGCGGAGGACGATTTCCTTTGGTACTTTAATTTGATAGGCTCCCCACTGAAATACCATTATGAGCGTGGACAGCTGATTCAACGGGCTAAAGAGGGGTTGGCTATGGCAGCCAGTGCGGAGACCGGTGACAATGTGACCCAGGCGCAGCGGTTCGACAAGTTCCGCCAGGCGACCGGGTATCGCAATTCTATTAGTAAAATCTTTTATGATGATATAGGCTGATGTTTGATAAATCTCATTTCGATACGTTACAGGACTACATCGCTTCAGGATGTACCATAGAACTGACTGATGAAGAGTTGGACTATTATAACGTTCTATATGCATTGGTTGGAATAAATCGTAAATATGGTAAGGATAATGCTATTGCTTTCCTTATGCACGAACCTTTTAATGTCGAAAGGATCCGCGCCCGACAGATGTACAGTGAGGCGATTAATTTGTTTTACCTCTGCGATAGCATTGAGAACAATGCACATCGCAATATGATGTACGATAACCTGATGAAAGCCGCACAGGTGGTTCTTCAGAACGCTACCAGTTCTAAGGATATGGAAGTGTACGGTAACCTGACCGTTCAGGCGGCCAAAATCAAACAGTTGGATAAACCTGACCCGATAAAACCCAAAGAAATAGATGAAAAAAACATCAAACTTTATGACCTCGATCCGGGAGTAGTGGGATTACCGTCGGCTAATCGGCAGTTGCTCGCTGCACAGATTGATGCGATGCAGGACGTGCCGATGCGTGAGAAAAGACGTCTTAAACGGGATGCCAACATTATTGATGTCAATATAGAAGAGATGCTCGATGACCAGGAAGAAAAAACTAAAGATATCGGATGATGTGGAGCAACGCTATTCCAATTGGATGGCGCAGCTTATTGCTGTGATGATGCCATGGTCCCTATATTGGGTTGCCGGACGCGCATCAGCCAAGACGGTGCAGGTGTTGGCTGAACGTGTGCAGGAAGTAGCCTGGGATTGTCAGGGTGCACCGTTCGCTTGGGTGGCCGATACTTACTCTGATTTACACAAAAATGTGATCCCGTCGCTTATTGACGGGCTTTCGTTGCTGGGGTGGGAACTGGGTATTCATTACGTGATCAATCAGGAACCGCCGAAAGAATGGAAAGATCGTATGTACAACGTATGTTCCGACTGGCGCAATACTATGGTGTTCTATACTGGCTTCAATTTCACCTTCATTTCTTTGGATCGTCCGGCCATTGGTGCCGGGCGTTCCTATGTCGGTGTGTTTGGTGATGAAGTGAAATATTTTCCGGAAGAGAAGTTCACGAACTTGCTGAAAGCTGTGCGTGGATTCCGCGTGAAGTATGGAGATAGTGTATGGTATCGTAGTCGTACGCTGACTACGGATATGCCGAATCCGAATCACCTGGGGGAATATGATTGGATCCTCAAGTTGGCGAAACAGAATGATAAGAAGAAAATATTGTTGATGCTGCAGACCGGGTTTGTCTACAATGAGACGAAAAAGGAATACGTGGCGGCTATGCAACGTTATAAGGAATTGAAAGCAGCGTTCCGTTCTGATCGCTCTTTACAAGCTAAAATGGATGCTGCAGAACGTTCCATGATACTTGCCGGGAAGAACATGAAGCGTTGGGAGGAACGCTGGATTAAAACACGCAGGGGTGTTTCTTTCTTCTTTATATCTTCCTCTTATGTCAATGTGGATGTATTGGGTGAGGATTGGTTTTCGGATGAGTTCGCCGAGGGACTTGAGGGTATTCTATGTAATATCCTATCTATTATTCCCAAGTTGGAAGCCAGCCAGATGTTCTACTGCAATTTGGCTGTGAAGCATTTCTATGCGGATGGTTTTCTGAATGAAGTAATTGAACAGCATCCATTCGGGTGGGAACAGGATTGCTCTGTACTGCGTTACCTGGACATGCACAAACCATTGGAGGCGGGTATGGATGCGGGTAATATGCTTTCAATGGTATTCGGGCAGAGAAACGGACATACAATGCGCATATTGAAGGAGCTTTATACGCTTCCTCCCAACTCCGTACGTGTACTGGCCGATAAGTTCCTCTACTACTTCAAGCCTCACAAACGTAAAATACTCAAGCTGTATTATGACCGCTCCATGAATAATTATAAAGGGGTGGGGGCGGATATGGCTACGCAGATAAAAAAGAATATTGAGACGGATGCTGCCGGCAATCGTACAGGCTGGCAGGTACAGCTTATGTCGTTGGGACAGGGAAACATCGGTAGTAATTTGGAGTATAGGTTCTTCATGGACTTGTTGAGTGGTAATTTGGAGCGCACGCTCTTTACGTTATTGATAGATCAACATAACTGCCCGAATCTTAAATCGGAAATGGAAGTAACGGAGACTAAGATAGCCAGCGGCCCTAACAACTCCAGTCTGATAGTGAAACAGAAGACAGGAGATAAGCTACCTACTCATAGGTTGCCAAAGGAGTCAACCAACCTGACGGATGCACTGAAGTACTTTGTTTTACGTAAGGAATACATTCGTATTTGGAGGTTAGGTAGAAGCGTATCGGGGGCTGCTTCGGTGTGAGCTTCTTTTTCTGTTTGTTTAGTAGTTTGGCCCTACTGTCTGTGAAGATAGTAGGGCTTTTTGTATAGAGAGTTACCGAAGCAGGTGGGATGTCGCAAGGGACACAAAATTGTATTTGTAATGATTTTATCATATTTCCGAGGGCGGACGGGCGTCTGCAATCGCAAACATACGACGGCGCGGCTCGGGCAGCAAGCTGTTTCATTCCTGTGATTTTTATCGCAGGAATGGGTTTGTTGCTTGTTTTTCAGAGGAGTATCTTTTTCTGAAGGACATTTTCACGTCAGAAAACGTCCGCTTTCGGGAAGATGTCAGCCCGATGAAATGAGGGAGCGCGAAAAATCCATGTGGCACACTTGATTATGTAAACTGTACAGGGGTACAGACCTAACCAAACTTAGCCACATGGATTTTCCGCGTTTTAGCGGTAGAAAGCAGTGCTTCCTTGTCTGTTTTTTCGCATCCATGCAGGGTACACCCGGTTTTGCCTATTCAGAGGAGAGACCGGGCAGAGCGGTATAGTTTTCAACTATGTATTGCGGCTGTTTCCTTCAACCACGAAGGGGAATTTGTTTAAAGTTAAAAGGATATAATTTTATATCTTTTTATTGGATGAACATTTGCAGGATATAAAATTATATCCTATCTTTGTTGCGTAATCAAAAAACAATATGATATGCCAACAGTTTTAATTTTATTCGGATTGAAATTTAAAATCTACACAGCGGAACACCAGCCACCGCATTGCCATGTCACCAGTCAAGACGGGCAAGCCAAGTTTGAAATCAGAGACGAGGTCAAATTGATAGAGAACAAAGGTATGAAGCCTAAAGACTTGAGTTTGGCAAGAGCGATTTTAGAGGAAAATCTGGAAGTTATCCAGGAAGAATGGAAAAAATTGCATGGGGATTTTTAATCCCCCATGCTTCCTAATATAAAGAAGGAGGTTGATATGAAGATTATTAAATTATGGTTTGAAAATGGTAGGATTTATGTAACCAATGACAAGGAGGAGACTTTGTACCAATCTTTGAAATTCTATCCTCGCTTGTTAGTGGCTACCGATGAGCAACGTGCAAAGTATGAATTTGAACCGTTTGGTATCCATTGGGATGAAATAGACGAAGACATGAGTTATGAAAGTTTCTATTACGATGATACCAAAGAACCGGCTTCTGGTATTCAGGATGCTTTCCTTTCACATCCGGAATTGAATATCTCGGCGGTTGCCCGGAGGATGGGTATTCAGCAGAGTTTGTTGGCAAGCTATATAAAGGGGACGAAAACGCCTTCACCGGAACGTAGGAAACTGATATTGGATACTATCCATGATATTGGCAGTTCGTTACAGGCTGTATCATTTTAGATAGGAGAAGATATGGAAAAGATTAAAGTGAAAGTTGATTGGTGCGATAAAAATTTCGGTGCGGTTACTGAAGATGATGTTTTGTGCGGTGTGGTTGTCGCTACTTTTAAAAGCTATGATGGACTTATGCAGGAACTTTCTGATGCTGTTTGTGAGCATGTAGAGGGACTGTTGCAGGATGGTGAAACTGTACCGGAATGGCTGGTTAATGGGGATTATGAGTTTGATGTAGAGTTGGGGGTTGCTGCATTGCTTCGTAAATGTGAGCAATTTACCTCCTTGGCAGCCATAGCACGTGTATCAGGCATTAATCAACAGCAGCTTTCTCATTATGCCAGCGGTTTGCGGATGCCCCGTATCGAACAAAGAAAACGTATTGTTGAAGGGCTTCATCGTATAGGAAAGGAATTTATGGAAGTTGTGTAGTTATTGTTTGACAGACGTATTATACAGCTTTGTTTTCTGAGGCTTCCACGTGTTGGAAGCCTTTTTTATGAATCAAAAAAACTACTTCCTTTTCTGTAAAAAAAATCATTTTCTCTTTGTAAGCTTAATCTTTTTTCACAATTTTGTACAGCCAAATATAAACCAAGTTATTCATCTCCTCATATCGTGTAACCCGTAGACAATCGGGTTCCGGGTGGTTCCGGTTGGCGCACGATATGAGGAGATGATGTTTTAATACTATGGAACTGAAAGATTTCATAAAGAATACAATTTCGCAACTGGCGCAGTCGGTTGAAGAACTGAATAATGAAATGCCGGGCAAATTGATTGTGAATCCAGTGTCAAGGATGAGTGTGGGTAAGAATCCGCATATTGATATCAAGGGTTATCGTTACAATGTGTTGGAGATCGATTTTGACCTGACCCTAACTGCGGAGAGTAGTGCAGGATCACAAGGAAAGATAGGAGTGATGGCAGCTGTGCTGAATGCTGGGGGAAGTATGGAAGAAGAGAAGCTTGATAAGGCCGAAAACCGGATTAGGTTCACTCTTCCGGTAGTACTTCCTGCTAAAGAAATTGAACAATATTAATGCGTTCCTTTGATGAAGAAATAGAGGCTCTCGGTTTCGTAGAGCACATTTCTGTTCGTGCCTTGGCAGGAGCGAAGCACGCGCTTGACACAGCGTTCTCGTAGGCGGCGGTCGGACCATTTTTTCAGGAGTTGAATCAGTATTTTCATAAGGATATGCTGTTTGCATACAAAAATAGCATATAAATGTTTGAATAAGAAATTATTAATCGAATATCTAATAGTATAGATTATATGGAAGTAGAAACAAAGAAATGTTTTGTAATTATGCCTATTGGTGATACGGTAGGATATGCTAAGGGACATTTTACAAAAGTATATAGGCATTTGCTAAAACCTGCCATTGAAAAAGCCGGTTACTCGCCAGAACGCGCTGATGAAGTGCAAAGCACCAGTTTAATAGCGGCTGATATTATTGATAGAATATGTAATACTCCTATTGCGATATGTGATATCAGTTCTTGTAATCCAAATGTATTTTATGAGCTTGGAATAAGACATACCTGCTTATTGCCTGTTGTTCTAATTAAAGATAAGAAAACGAATAATCCTTTTGATATAAAGGATATTCGATATATTGAATATTCGGAGAATCTCGAATATGATAATGTGATTGAAAAGCAGGAGGAAATTAAAGTTGCTATCATTAAAACCTTAGAAGATTTTCAACATGGTGTTTGCCGAAATTCTTTAATTCCTTTAATTAGATCTGACTCAAGTAATAATGAGAATCAATTATGTAGTGATTTATCTTTCTTGGAGAAGGAATCTGAAAAAATATCTACATTAATAGATAATAGTACGGTTTGTGATTGCGGGGAGATAGTTCCTTTGATAGGGCGATTTAAAAGAATGTGCCACAATTATCCTGGCGGTATTACATTTGCTGAGTATCTAAAAATGAAATTCCTTTATAAATATCCAGGTGAATATTATGAAATTCAATTATTTCTTGCAGAGCAACAATTATTATAAATTAAATATCTAAATGTATGAAGAAATGTTTGTTTTTGATACTGATGTTTGTCAGCGTGAATGTGATGGCACAGGGGAATCCTATACAGTGTGATAGTGTAATCCAAGCACAAGGTAAGAATGTTGCAGAGTTATATCCTATGATAAAAGCATGGGCAGCTATAACTTATAATTCTGCCAATGCTGTAATCCAAATGGATGATCCTCAAAATGGAATCTTGATATGTAAGGGAGCTTTTAAATATACTGCTCCTGGGGGAATGACTTATAGGTATATTGATGGATGGGTTACTTATACTTTGAAAATACAAGTAAGAGATGGGCGTTATAAAGTTACTGTGGGCGACTTTGTTCATGAAACAAGTGATTTGCAGTATAAAAAAACTTGGAGTTTTGGTCTTATAACTGATAGAAAGAAGTTTAAGGAAAAAGGATTGCAGGATAAAAGGTGGACTAAAACATGGCCGGATTTGAAGATTAAAAGTAAAATGGAGTTTATGGCTATTATTATGTCATTGTCCGATGCCACTTCTGGCAAAAGCAATATACTTGATACAAATGATGATTGGTAATGATTAAAAATATGATAGAATAAAAGCGGAGCAAAAAACTCCGCTTTTCTTTTGCTATTTCAAATATTATCCTCATATTTGTAATGCCAAATCAAACGATAGTAAACTATCCCGTTGCGTCCGGTTGACGCTCAATACGAAATTGGGCTTTTTTTATGTCCATAGGTATCCTGTATAAAGGATATTCATATACGAAAAACAACGGCTGTCTTTTCCATTTCTTGGACCTTCGGGAACACGAATCGTTTGGTTTGGCGACTTTAACGGGAAAATGACAGCCGTTCGTACATGCGAGAATTTGTCATTAATGCCAAACCAAACGATTCGTATATGAAAACTCAATTCCCCGGCACGCTCAATGTGCCAGCTTCCGGTATTCCTACCGTAGGCGAACC
>UMLD01054992.1_pt1 | contig 21947 bp, 25 predicted proteins | sample 1966491 | NCBI WGS metagenome assembly UMLD01 (sample SAMEA4836191, study PRJEB28245) | human gut metagenome | biome: gut microbiome; material: fecal sample | place: Denmark | collected 2008
AATGATTGGACAGATAAAGTAACATGGCGGAAATGTACTGATTTCGACCAAACGAAATTAAAGTTTCCTAGCGACACTTCGCAGCTTGGTAAAGTTCTAACTATTAGTTGTACGATCAAATGTGGAGACGTTGAAATTGTTTCAGAGCCGTTACTTTTGAATATATCGGAATAAAAGGAGATTTTATGGCAGAACAGCTTTTAACAAAGGACGATGTTCTTAATAAGCTCAGGGCGTATGGGAAAAATCCGGACGACGATGTTATAAGGATAAAAAAACAGATTAGACATATTCTGCTGCGTAGTCCAGAACTATTATATGCGCTCCATGTTAAAGATCTTGAATCCGAGTTGTTTAGCAAAGATGGGTCTATTAACTGGGAGTGGAATGCAGAAAAGGAAGAATTTGAACCGTTAGGAGAATGGGATCGGTATGAAGGATCTGATGCTCCTATTCGTCCGTTTTTGTTTATTCCAAATACACAAACTGATGTAGAGAATTTTTTATGCTATCAGGTTAGTACCGATGAAAACATTCGATACAATCCAAGCGAAAAGGTTTTGCAGATCATTTTTACAATCTTTGTACACGAAGGCAATCGAGTTGATCCTCTTACCGGAATTGCTCGGCATGATTTGATTGCTGGTATTATTAGAGAGAAATTCGCGTGGATCGGATTGGAGATTTCTACGACTACACCGGTTTATAATAAGGAGTCTACGACGGACAATAATTATGTCGTGCGGACATTAAAATATGAATGTACTCTTCCGAATGATCTCGTTGAGACGTCGAACGGAAGAACTTTTTACAAAAACAAAAGGTGGTGATTGATTGCTAGGGAATAATGCTTTAGTACAAAACGCCATCGAACAACAAGTCAATGAACAAGTCATCGAGCAAGATCAGCTCGGATTCAGCCCTTTAAAAATCTATTTTGGAGATGATTTTCAGGTCACAGACAAGATAACGATACATACAATTTCAATTCAGGACATTATCGATTATGGCGAAGTTGACCTTTATCGAACTCTTGAACCGTTCATTTCTAATACGACAAAATACAGAGTTCAGCTATGGGATATGGGCATTGATTGGAATAAGATATCCAATCAGGAATTGTTTCTTATTCTTCTAAAAAATATCAATTCTCCGTATTCTATTAAATTATTCGGTGAAATTGATTTCTCAAAATTTATCCTACAGAAAATTGGTGTTCGTGAAGATGGATCAGATATTTTGAGTTTATACAGTCCAGAGCAGGATATTGAAATCACTGAGGAAACGCAGGAAAAAATGTCCAAGTATATCCAGTATATGTTTGGCATGTATCCTCCGCAGGAAGAATTTGTAAGTGGCAAACAGTTGAAAATGGATTTGATTAACAATGACAGACAGAAGCAGATGCTTCGAAAAAAAGAGTTGTCAAATCAGACCGGTACCGTTTTATTGTCTCAGATTTCTTTTTGTGTAAATCATCCCGGATTTAAGTATAAAAAAGACGAATTGAGAGAGGTGAATTTTAACGAATTCATCGACAGTGTTCAAAGACTTTTAGTTTACGAATCTACTCATGCTTTGTATATTGGCATGAACAGCGGATTTGTAGATACTTCAAAAATTAAAGACAAAGAGCGATTTAATTTCATGCGCGTTCCAACAGACGGAACAGAAAACGCATGATTTTTTATTGTACAAAATAAGGAGGATTAAGATTATGAGTTTTAAGCTTGGAGACCGTATTTATAAAGAAATTCTTTATTTTTACACAGAAGATTTAACAAGCGAACTGCCCTTATACGTTCTTACTCAGTTAAGTGAGGCTACCGTAGAAATTACAGCAGAGTCTACTGAAGTAACCGATAAGAATGGCAATCTGGTTAAGAAGATTTGGAAGTCCAAAGCTGGTACTTTCAGCGCTACAAATGCATTTGTAAACACCAATATTATTGCAGCAAGTTCTGGGTCTACACCTATCTTTGCTTCTAAGGACAATAAGGTTGTAATGCCTAAGATGTTCCATGTTGCCGCAGGAACAAAAGTTAAGCTTGGCGACTACGTTGAAGGAAGCGTAAAGGTTTGTCAGTATTTCGGAGAGGGCGCAATCGGCAAGACTTACGAACTGAATACAACTGCAAGCGAAACACAGTTTGCAATTGCAAGTGAAACCAAAGAACTGGCTCTGCCTACCGATCCAGAAGCTGATGCATACTTCGTTAAGTATGAAAGAGAAGTAGAGGTTGGATCTAAGATTTCCAACAAGGCAGATGAGTTCCCTGCTTCTGTTCGTGCAATTATGAAGGCAACTTACTACAATCCTTGCAAGAAGAATGAGCTGAAGGCTGACTACATTGAGTTTCCTTCCTTCCAGGTTTCTCCTGAGACTTCTTTCCCTGTGTCCGCAGATTCTGCAACCATGGACTTCTCTGGTGATCTGGAAATTGATTACTGTGGAACCGATCGTGTTCTGTACAACGTTTACAGCGCTGACGAAGTTGACGGTGAGTAATTAAAAATGTGTGGAGAGTGGGAAACCGCTCTCCTATTTTTAAGGAGGCTGCATGGGAAGACCGAATAGAAAATGCTTGGTTTGCGGCAAAGAATATGAATTCTGTAGATCATGTTTCGAATTTGTAAATCATCCTGTTTGGAAGAATTTGTTCGACGAAGATAATTGCAGAAAAGTATTTGATGTTGTAAGCAATTACAAACAGAACGCAATCACCAAAATGGTTGCAAAAGAAAGACTGTCCGAATGCGATTTATCTCGCAAGGACGAATGGAATGATAGCATCAGAAATGATATTAATGAAATTATGAGGGAAGAGACAATTGTTGTAAGAAAGAAAAAGCCCGCTATTTTGAAAGATGAAGCGGTGCAAAATACAGAGACGGTTGATATGTGTGATTGATTTTAGGGATACAACTCCACATATAAATTGGGCTTGTATCCCTATTTTTTACCTTTTTGGAGTGAAAGGAAGATTATGAAATATGATAAAGAATATTCCACTCAGTTTCCTGATGAGTTCCAATATTTAAGGAGTCGAGGAATCCGGTATGCATTTGTTAAAACATCTCCAGAGGGAATTACCACTTGGAAATACAAAAAGACGCCGGAACTATTCGAAGAGTTAAAAAATTTTTATGTTAATAATGAATATTACGATTAATAGGAGGGTTTATGTATTTAGATAATGCTGCTACTACTCCTTTAACTGACTCGGTTAAAGAATATGTTATTTCGATTTTAGACAAATTTGGAAACCCATCTAGTCTATATAGGCTGGGTGATGAAACGAAACAGATTATTACGTGTGCACGCAGAAACGTTGCGCAATTTATCAATGCCGATCCGAAAAATATTATATTTACAAGTTCAGGATCTGCAAGTAATACATTGGCAATTCGAGGATATATGGAAGCAAATGAAACTGCTCTTTTATACTCTCCTATTGCCCACAAATCAATTTTAGAATATGAAAAATATGAGCCAAAAGCATATAAGCTAAAAGTTGATAACGCCGGAAACATTGATTTAAATGATTTGAAGGATTGGGTTCGTGATCGGCAGGAAAAATATTTGGTCGCAATTGACTATGCAAATTCTGAAATCGGAACAATTCAAGATGTTAAGAAAATTATTGAGATTGTTCATTTTTACGGAGGAACCGTTTATTTAGACTGCACAGGATCTATTCCTCAGATTCCGCTGGATGTGAAATCTTTGGATGTTGACATGGCCGGATTTTCCGCGCATAAGCTCGGCGCATTAAAAGGATGTGGCGTCCTGTATAAGAAGCCCCATATCAATCTATCTCCGCTAGTCTATGGATCTCAAGAGTTCGGCTATGTTGGAGGAACAGAAAATATTCTTGGCATTGCGTCACTTGGGAAAGCGGTCGAAGAATACGACTACTCTTCTATTACGTCCGAAAATAGAGATTACCTTTACAAAAATATCAGAGAGAATATTGCCGGTGTAGAACTTATTGGTGCGCTAAAAAATAGACTTCCGCTAAATCTGTATCTGTGCGTAAAAAATGTGGAGGGCGAGGCTCTTACTATTCTACTGGATACGAATGGGTATCAGGTGTCTACTGGTTCTGCTTGCAATAGCGGGTCGTTAGCACCATCTCCTACTCTACAGGCGATTCAGATGAATGGAGAGGATCTGCATAGCTGCATCAGGATTACTCTATCCGGAAAAGAAACGAAAGAAGAACTTGATCGTTTTTGCAGAGCATTACGGAGCGAAATTAGCATTCTGAGAAATCTAACGAGTGTGTAAAGGAGAGGTGCTGGATAACGGGAACTATGTGTTCTTTTTGTCGTTCAAAGATGAAATTGATCAGGAACGCTATAAAGACGAATTCGTATCTAAATTAAGATATGCGCTCTCTAAAACTATGGAGGCAAAAATATGAGTAGTGATATTCCAATGGGCAAATTTGATATAACAAATATTTCAGCTACCGAACAAAACCGATTTTCCGCTTCTGGGTATCAGGGTTTCGTTTTGGGACAGCCTTTAATAGAAAATTCAGCTGTTGTACATGCTGTATCAGTTTCGTCATATTGCCGTCTGTGTCCGATCCGAGAAAATAGACCAAATTGTATCCAATGTAACCGATTTCTTTGACGAATATAGTATTTGTCTGACCGAATTGAACCAACGACAGCACAACATCTTCTTCATTGGATACGGTATTTTGGAAGTCGATTATTGTTTGATATAAATTTTCGGCAACTATTGATGCTACACTATTTAGTTGTATTTTGGATGCATCAACTTCTATTTGGCGATTTTTTGAGTTGTTTAAAGCCTGCTTCTGTACGTCTGGCGATATAACGGAGTTTATATTGAAATTCATGCATATTCTCCTTTTTGCTTTTTTGGTTTCATTTTAACTCTTATTGACAACTTTGTACAGATAAGATTCGATCTTTTAAACGGAAGGGAATGATAATATACCGCAGAACCCAGGAAAAATTTTCGAACAGTCTATAAAAGAATCTGTGCCAGACACATGTTGGCTATATAGGCTTAGAGACAACGCTGCTTCTTTTGGCGGCGGAAACAATACACGATTTGCCAGCAAAAATATTTGTGACTACTTATGTCTTGACGACAAGACAAAAACCTTGTATTTGTGGGAATTAAAATCCACGCAAGGGACGAGCCTTCCTCTTTCAATGATTAGAGAAAATCAGATAAAAATGTTGAAAGATGCGAGCGCACATAATTTGATTGCTGGCTTTATTTGTAATTTTAGAAATAAAAACAATGAAACGTTTTTCATCGAAATCGGCGATTTTTGCGATATGATGGAGAATATAAATAAGAAGTCTTTTAACACGAAAGATTTACAGGAAAATGGTGCGATCTGCATCGACAGCACAAAAAAGCGAACCAGATATACTTATGATATTGATGGTTTAATTAAAAAGTTTCATTTGTAGGAGAAAAAGGAATATGGATAAGATTTCAATTAAAAAATTTTGCGAAGAATATGAAAACATGGCAACCGACTCAATGAGAAAAATGTATTTAAAAGATCATCTTGAAGTCATTCATTATCTTCCGCTACTAACAAAAACTACTATGATTGATAATTTGACAAACATTACAATGATCGATAAAAATTCAGGAAATGTAAAAGTCAATTCAATTGCAGAGTATGTATTGCTTACACGAATTTTGGTAGAAAACTACACTAATCTAACCGTAGAATCAAAAGGATTTTATGAAGAATACGACGCATTAAAGAAAAGCGGTTTGTTTGATATTTTGCTTGTTGGAAACGATGCTACTCCTCCGCTTATTCCGTATACGGAAATTGTTGAATTCAAACATCTATTATCGCTAAAGAAACAGGATATCATGACAAACAAATATGAGTTGCATAGCTATATCGATGAGCAAATTGATCGTTTTTCAACGCTTTTCGATGCAACTATGAATCCTATTTTAGAAGCGATTGGCAAAAAATTCGAGAATATTCCAGAAGAAGAAATTAATAATATCGTTGATTTTGCTAAGAAAGGTGCATTCAAAGAAGTATAGAAAATTCATTTTTTGGAGGTTCTATTATATGATCATTAAGCAAAAAAAGAAACGATATAATTCAGATACAAAACGCAGAGAAGAATATCTTGATGACAAAGATTTTCATTCTTTGCAAGAGATTAAAGATTATTGTATGGACGAAACTAATCATACATCAATTATCGATTGTGTAAGATTTGTGTTCACTATTATGGATACAAATGAAGACGTAGAAATAATTGGCTCGTGGAAACGAAGTGATGATGATTCTTATTATGCAGTTTTATATTATGGATTTTAATAAACAAGCTCTATACGTGTCATAGCGTATGGGGCTTTTCTTATGGAGAGTGGTGATGCTCCTCTCCTATTTCAGTGAATAAATAGTGAAATTATAGTGAAAAAATTGGAGGTGATGATGAATGGGTAAATTTCCATTGAGTTCCGAAAATAGAAAAAAATTAAGAGAAATCGCGCAGAAGCAAGCTGAGAAAATAGCAAAAGAATTTGAAGAAACAATGAGTAAAAAATACGAAAGTCTTCTTGACTGGTATTACGCTGAACCATATCAGACTAATCCTCCTCACTATGAGCGAACGTATAATTTGAAAAAGTCGTATCTTCCTTATTTTAATTCTTCTTCATCGTTAGTTGTTGGTGGAATAGAAATCACCGGTGAGAATATGGACGACTATGGAAGAAAATCAAAAATATCTGGTGAAGATTATTTAAGTAAATTTTATTTCAACCAAACAGCTACATGGCATGGTGGCGATTGGCATGGTGGATATGGTGTTCCAGCGGGTTTCAGTGTCTATAACGAAATGATTAATTTTTATAAGGCTACAGTAAAAGATTTTAGAAAGAAATATGATACGTAGGAAGGAGTTGAATAAATGGTTGAAGAATTAAAAATTGCCATTAAAGTAGACGATGATTCTATCGAGCAATCGTTATTAAAGCAATTTGCAAACGCTCAGAAAATGGCGGATAAAGTAGTTCTTGATTTCAAAAATGTAAATTTTGCCGACAAAGAAATCGAGGCTAAATTCAAAACATTACAGAAAAAGGCAGATCAGAATCCTATTGACTTATCAATTAGCAAAGATAGCATTCAGATGTTGTCACAAATTAGTGATAAACTCGGAGACATTTTTAAAATTGCACAAGGTAAATCTGTTATCGACTCCTCTTCTACTAATGCCGATATCGGCAAAATAGAGAATAAATTAAATGAGCTTACAAAGAAATATGAGGATCTGCAAAAGAAGGCTTTTGGCGGGATTTCTGGCAAAGAAGTTAATCTTGTTGACAATGATGAATTTCAGAAATTATCCCAAGAAGTTCAAAATATTAAATCAGAATTAAATGATTTAAAAGATGTGATTTCTAATTTGATTTCAGATAATGAAGGGCTTGGTAATTTTGCAGATCAATTAGATGATCGATTAAGAGGTTTAGATGATACAGTTTTAGATCTTACTAAACGATTACAGACTTTGTATTCTGTAATTGAGCAAAACCCTAAAACGAATAATTCAAATAACAGTTCTGAAGTAGAAGGCATGAAGCAGGTGGGAAAATCAACCGAAGAAGCTGTTCAAGCGAAGAAAGATTTCGCAACGGCTAATGAGGGAGTCCAATCTTCTATTGATGAGTCTAAATCTCCTCTCCAACTTGAAGCCGAATTAATGAATCAGATTGCTAGATCTGCTCGTGAAGCTGCTGATGCAAAAAAAGAGTTTGTAGAAGCAAATGAGCAGGTTAAGGCGTCTGCTGATGATTCCAATTCTGAAAATAAGAAAAATAGATACAAAAACAAGAAAAAAGTTTCCGAGGAAGAGTTTCTAAAAGACGCTGTTAAATATTCTTCTGCTGCCAACGAAAAACTTTCTTCATCTGGCTATTCGATTCTCGGTGGAAGCGTTGACTCTTCATTGATAACTGATGGATTGGCCCAGGGACTTGTGAAAGTTAGCGCAAAGGTAAAAGATGCTGATGGAGTATGGCGTTCATTTTCTGCAAAGGTAGACGCAGATGGAAATGTAATTGACGAACGATTTAGGACAATTACAAAAAATGTTGCAAATCTGAATTATCAACTTTCTAACTATGGAAAAGATCACGTTCGAATCCAGGAAACAGAGGATCAGATTAAAGAGGGTGAAAAACTTTCTGAAGTGATGTCACGATACGAAACTATTCGTAAACGTATTGCTACTGGGAAAGCATATAAGACAGATGAGGAAGAGGCTCAGAGTCTACTTGCAACCATAGAAAAAATAATGGGAATAGCTGATGGAAGTGTCACGATCCTATCGGAACATCAACTTGCAGAAACTCAGTCCAGATTGGAAAAGATTAATACGATAGTTTCCGATCTTTATCAGAAAAATATTTCAAACCGAATCAATCAGCTCACTCCTTATGACAAAAAGCTTTCTGGATATAATGCTACTCTTGATAGATTTAAGGCTCAAGGGTGGGCAAGTCCAGACTATACAAAAAACGTACAAGCAGTTTCCGATGCGTTGTCGAATTATAGCAACGAGTTGCAAAGATTGCACTCCAATCCAGAATTGATAGATCGAGAGGCTCTAAGCGGTTTGGATGATTTTAAGAAAAAGCTTGATTCCGCTATTATGTCCGTCAATAATATGACATCCGCTGAAAAGGGCTTCACCGCTTTGACTCAACAGAAGGCGCTAAGAAATATTAACCAAATATTGGAAAGTAATTCTAAAATGTCTTCTCAAGCAAAAGCAAAAATTAGAGCTTATTACAACGAGATAAAAAGTGGGAATCCAAGTGCAAGCCTCGATGTACTTTTATCGAAAATACAAGAAATTGCGAACGCTGAGATTGCTGCTGGTCGTGGCGGGAAAAGTTTATTTGCCGCAGTCAAAGAAAAGGCATTTTATGGATTAGCTAATACAATTGGCACATTTTTTGGTCTAAACGATTTAATTCAATATGGCAAGCAAGCCGCCAACATTGTAACAGATCTAAACACTCAAATTACCGAATTGGCAAAAGTTTCTGAGCAAACCTCTTCTCAGATTTATAAAGATTTTAAAAGCTATTCTGATATTGCCCAAAATATGGGTGCTACCATTTCGGATACTATTTCGGCAACTGCTGATTGGTCGCGAAACGGATATAACATCCCAGACGCAAAAGAGCTTGCAGAAGTCGCTCTGCTGTATAAAAACGTAGGTGACGGCATCGATATTACCGAGGCAAACGAATCTCTGATTTCAACGCTCAAAGGTTTTAAACTTGAAGCCGATCAAGCTGAACATATAATTGATGTATTTAACGAGGTAGACACACTTGCCTCCCATTGCAGTAATGTGATGGCTTTATGCGCTTGACGCGTGTATTGATAGTAACTATATAGGTTAAAATCCCGAGAAGGACGAGACCTAGGAAAGACTGTAATATTTTGTTTTGTCATATATGGGGATATATGGTAGGTAAATGGAAAAGATTAAAATTAAAAATAAACGGTTAGCAAAGTATTTATATTCTCTTGGTTTTGACAGAAAATGTGTATTTGATAAAAACGAATATTGGTTATTTACAAAATCAAGTGAAATAGATGAATCACTTGATTTTTATTTTTATATGAGAAATAAGAATCGTAAATAATCCATGCAAAGGAGATGTTATTATGACAAAAGAAAACTTTGGCATTTTTGATAAAACTCAAAATGTATATTGTGAATGTTGCAAAAAGAATAAACCTGTACAATCGTTTAATTATCGAAATATAAGAACCAATAGTCGAACGGCGAATAGATGTAAAACATGCGATTGGTTATATAGAAATCATGGCGGAGAAATTCCTAAAATAAACAATTTTAGTAATGAAGATATATTGGCAACTATTTCTTTTATGTTGGAAAACGATGACAAATATATTAATACTCTTTCTGAAATTTTAAACAGAAACATAGAAGAAACGATTGATCTTATATATAAATTAAATTTCAAAAATATTTCTGCGCGTGTGAAGTCTAACTGTGAATACTGTGGAAAAGAGATTGACAGCTTTTTGAGTGCTTATTTGAAACGCAAAAATTCGTACTGCTCTCTTGAATGCTACTGGAAGGACAAAACGAATAAAATGGGACATGGAGAAGACAGCCAGTTTTATAATAGAATCAAAACATTATGTACGAATTGCGGGAAAATTATACGGGTAACTCCATTTGACTATAGTAAAATGAATAAATTTGGAGACAATCATAATTTTTGCTCGCACGACTGTTATTGGAAATACAGGTCTAAGTATTATGTAAAGGATAAGGCTTCTATGTTCAATTACAAATATTCAAATGATCAAAAGGAGCGATCTAGGAAAAGACTTTTAAATAATTTAAAAAGTAGCGATAGATTAGATACTGGAATTCAGTTGAAAGTAAATTCTATTTTAGACAATATCGGCCTTAAATATGAAAGAGAGAAAGTTTTTGAATATTATGCGGTTGACAATTACTTAACATCGTGTAACGGAATTATCGAAGTGATGGGCGATTATTGGCACTCCTCTCCGCTACGCTATAACAAAGATAAATATTTGATCAACGAAATGCAACAAAAACAATTACATAGAGACAAAATTAAATACTCTTATATTATGAACCATTATCAAATTCCAATTTTATACTTATGGGAAACTGATATAGTCTCTAACCCAGAACTGTGTTCGGCGCTAGTTTCTCTATATGTAGAGAATAATAAAATACTCGAAAATTATCACTCTTTTAATTGGCAAATGAAAAACGAAAAATTATCTGTTAAGGAAGACATTGTCGTTCCATATCAAGATATACCTGTTTCCGAATACAGGTATTTGATCAAACAGAAAGTAGGATAATCCCCATCCTTAATATGGATTAAATATTACAGAATCCTTAACGACTGCAGGGATCTATATGGTGACATATAGATCGAAGTTACTCTCCTATTCTTTTAGTTGTAAAGTGTAGGATGAATATACAGTCTGACCTCACGAAATAATCTAATATTGAAACGTGAGACATAGCCAGAAATGACTATGCGCCATGAAAATGGTCAGTAGGTTTACTACCGAAAGTAACAGATGTGAAGTAATAACGAGGCAATAGCTTCCAGCGGAATTGGTGCCGCTTTGCAGAGAAGTGCTGCTTCTTTTAATGCTGCGAATACATCTCTTGAAAAATCAGTAGCACTTGTTACTGCAACCAATAGTGTTATCCAGGACCCTGAAAAAGTCGGAAATATGTGGAAGACAGTAAGTGCTCGTATCCGCGGGGCAAAGTCAGAGCTATCTGCCCTTGGGGAAGACACTGATGGCATGGTGGAATCCACCTCAAAACTAAGAGATCTTATTAAAGGTATAACCGGTTTCGACATCATGAAAGATGAAAATACTTTCAAGGATATCTACGATATTGTAGTTGGAATCGGTGAGAAATATAATGATCTCAGTGATATTGACCAGGCAAGTCTTCTTGAGGCATTAGCGGGTAAGAATCAAAGTAACAGCTTTGCTGCTGCCCTTTCAAATATTGATATCTTAAAAAAGAGTTACAAAGAAGCTACTGAGGCGGAAGGATCGGCTCGTAAGGAGCAGGATGAATACGCAAAAAGCGTACAGTATTCCATAGATCAGGCTAAAGCGAAATTAGAAGAGCTGGCAAACGATTTTCTTTCTTCTGATTTTCTAAAAGGATTAATTGATTCCGGCGGGAAATTGATTGACATCCTCGATGCGATAGTCAGTGACGGAAAAGAGCTTCAAGTAGTCTTTGCAGCCGTAGGCGCGGCTCTTTCCATTAAAAATGTCGGTAGGGATAAAACGTGTTCCCTCTTCTGTCATTTTGAATATGCCGACAACACACATAATTTACTTCGGATACGAAGGTTTAGAGTGTGTTATTCGTGAAATACACGATGATAAATAAATAATCGGGACAATAATCGGGAAATTAGGTACAACGATCTGGTAATGCAGATGCATCACTACTCTCCTATTGCGGCGACGCAACATGGATCGTAACAACGTGACGCTCCTAAAATCCGATGGGACAGATCTCTTAGAGATAAGCCCTCACTGTAGCGACAACTCCCACAGTAAGTTATATGCAACGATGCTTACTGAAGATGCGCTCGATACTACATTTAATAATAATGTCTGATCTGTAAAAGGATCAATTCAAACTTATCTTTGGAATGTTTTGACCTGGCTGTTTCACCGGGTAGATAAGATGAAACAAAAATGAAACTGCTTTATCTAATTTTTATGAATAAGGTTTGAACACTCGCCGCATTGTCAGTGCGAGGGTCAAGATGTTGTATCATGGAAAAGAGGTGTTCACATGACAAAATTAAATATCGAAATTAGAATTGACGAACTTGCAGAATTGGATCAAGTTGTTGGCTATATAGGAACACTAGATCTTGATAAAGTATCCGAATTCAACCCGGAAATTACAGTCAAATTCGGACACGATGATTAGTGCTCTTTTGTTACTTTAATGATTGAAATGTTTCTTTTGGCAACAGTATATGCCTCTGTCGGCGAATAGAGATATAAATCGTATGAAGTTTTGTATCTATGAGAGAATAGGTCGTCTCCTTCTACTACTGTTTCTTTCGCGTTTGGAACTGGAATCGTATAGCAGGCTTTCTGAATATTTTTGTACTCAGTACAATTTCCATCTTTGTCTGTGATTTCGAAAGTATATGACATATTTTCCTCCTTTGAAGCGTTTGCAACGTTTTTAATTTTATTATATTTTAGCATATTTTTCTAAAATTGTATATAGACATATCTTTCTGTTTATGCTATTTTAAAATTAAATAATATCACGAACAGGAGGATTTTATTATGGCAAGAGGACGTCGCAAACAAACAGCTACTTTAGAGGAGAAAATTGTAGAAATTACTTCTGAAATTGAAAATATGGAATCTACGTTAAAAGCGTTAAAAGCAGAAAGAAAAGATCTGGAAAATCAGCTTCGCGTGAAAGAACTTGACGATCTGGATAAGTTAATGAAGGAAAAAGGAATTTCGTTTGAAAAGCTGAAAGAAATGATCGGCTAATTAAAAACAAACGTCCTGATCGGACGAAATTGAAGATGGACAGAAAGGCTTCGTATTTTCATACGGAGCTTTTTGTTGTTAAAAATGAGATACTGAGACGAGGATACTACAATCCAACCGGATTTAGATGGTATTTCCTCATATTAAGAAAGGAGCTGTATTCTATGGATGAAGAATATACATATACGCGTACTTTTGAACCTGGAGAAATGTATGAAAAATTGATGGAATTTACAAGAGAAAACGGCTTGAAACAAAACCAAGCCGTAATCCTTTTTAGATATGCACTTATTCAGTTAAAAAGATGGGTCAACATTCCTTGCCTTTATGAATGATGGGGGTGATTACTGTGAACGTCAATGATTTCATGTTTGAACAAAATGAAAAAGAATCTTTGTACGAAAAGTTATTAGAATTTGTAAATGAAAATGGCCTGGGAGCAACCCAATCCATAATTCTTTTCGAATATACTCTTCGTCGTCTAAAAATGTATTCTAGCGGCCCCATGTTTCGAGATTAAAATCAGTGAGTCTTAATAAAATTGTCGCCCTCTTCCGTAATTCCGTATATATTACTTTGAATGGATTTGACGATATTTTGCTGCCGATACAATTGGGCGTCTATCAAGTTGGCTTTGCAGCATCTTAAAAAGTTATAAGCCACTTCCTCAATTGAATACTTTCCGCTTTTGCTTAAATCGTTCAGCAACTCTGTTATTCCCGGCGTCTTTATTTCAATGTCTCTGACACCAAAATTACTTACCTCTACAGTGCTATTTTCGTCTAAATAAATGAGTATGTCTTTCATGCATTGTTCATTTATCACCATATTTAGAGTCCTCCTATGTATTTTATATGCATATTGTATCACTTATCGCTATAAAGACATAGCCAGAACTTGTGTTCTGCTGTTTTATGTGTTGGCGTTCCATCTCTGTTATTTTCGAAAGTATTATATCGGAAAAGGAAACAAAAAAGATACTTTAAATCGCAAGTCCGGAAGTAAAAACGCGCAAGACGTCCGCGTGATAAAAAATGCACCGAAAGGATTCGTATTTTCATACGGATCTTTTTTGTCGTCAAGAAAAGATGAATTTTGGAATATTCGGAGGTTTTATGGATATGAAGATCGTTAAAAGCGAAAAGAAAATTTGCCCATGCTGTATGGAAGAACATGTAGTGAAAACCGTCCTTGTTATGGACCATGCTACATTTAAAAATACTCCAGTCAACTATGAAGCATCGTATTTCTTCTGCGATCTAGCAAAAGAATTTTATATGGATGAACAGCAGATGCGAGACAACGACATTAAATTAAAAAACGCGTATAGAAAAAGAATGGATCTTAATGAGGCAGCATTAAAATGAATCGAGGTGAACAAAACTGATGGATAACGAAAAAATGCGGATAAGTATCCGACATGATTATTTGAAATCGAATGGAGTGAATGATCCGGTTAAAGTGGATATCTTCGTATCGGAAATATATTCCTTGTTAAAAGAGCGGAATTTTTCGATCGTTGAAGCAGACGAAGTTGTAAAAGCTCTGTCATGCTTAATCGAAAATGATAAAAAATTGATTACGAGAGAGCCTCTCAAAACTGTTGAAAATATAATAGAGAGGGTTAATCTCCTGCTCTTTATTATATATCCTCATCACTCTTCTGATCCAAGGAATAAAAGACCTGTCATCCGACAAGCCTTCTGCTCTCCTATCCTATTTACCGTTCATTGAAAGATATTGGTATCCGGAACGTATGTTTCATTGTTTTTTATTAAACATACGTTCTGATAGTATTCTGTCGATTATTGGTATATAATGGTAATATTAAATACTAATGATTGGGGAATACTATGAAGATAATGAATAAATACGAAGCGCTATATAGATGGTCCTGCCACAAAATGAAGATACAAGAAAAATTTGAACGGAATAATCAAATACACATTAAATATCCTCGTGGTGCAGTCTATACTTGCTATATGGGTGTAAATATAGGACATGAAAAAAGTCGTCTTGAAGCAAGACCTTGCTTAATTGTTTCTACAGATGAAATTAATAAAAAGAGTTCTAATGTTATTATTGTTCCATTGTCTAAGGAAATTAAATATAAAAAAGATTCTGCTACGGAATTGGCTTATCCGTGGCATTATGTTCTACAAAAGGCAAAATATAGCAAATTAACATATGATTCAGTAGTTCAGTGTGAAGACTTAAGATGTGTATCAAAATCAAGAATGGGCAAGTTTATTATGAAAATTGATCCAGAAGATTTAGGTGAGATAAAGAAAAGATTAAAAAGAACTTTACAACTTTAATCACAGATGGTATAATATGTTCATAAAATATAAAACTACTATATATATCGCATTCCTTTGACTTAATGATTGTACCTATAGGCAATCTGCTTTACAGTTATTCTCAAAGAGTCATTGTTCGTTTGCTTATGACGAGTTTGAATTGGGATGGCATAATCCCGCCTATGAGTTTTATATTGACAAAAGAGACATCATTACGATGTCTCTTTTGCTTTATCACAAATAAAAGACCTGCCCTCCGACAAGTCTTCTACTCTCCTATACTATTCACACTCTTCCAATCTAATTTGGAGTATTCTTTGGCGAAGAATCATTTGGGCGATATGAAATATGTTACAAACAATTGTTTAAATGTTAAAATTTACATCCACACTTATTGCACTTCCATGTTTTTCCTGCGGTGTCTGCTACTCCTACTAATCCGAAAGCTGCGCCTTTAGCCATCTTTTGTCCCATATAAATTTTGGATGTGTCAACAGATCCACAAATTGGACATTTAGGTAAAGAATATAATCCATGTTGCATTGCATATGACGCTATGGACTCTGCCCTTGCATTCGGAATATTTTGTGATTGAGCTTCTGATAAAAATTTAAGATACTGATTTTGGTATGCGAGAACCTTTTCTTGTTCTATTTTTTCTTTGGCGTTTTTTCTTTCCTCTTCTTTTTTGCGAAAATAATCTTCTCTTGCTAACAAATATTGAGTGGCAATTTTATGATTGATGATATTTTTTTCGACATAAGAATTCCTTTCTTGTCCACCTAAATGACTAGTTTTGTATGATTGTATAATGGACATTTTTTTACATTGTCCGCCACATATCTCGCAAGGATTTGTTTCATCTGAAAAACTACATTGACCGCATATTGTACATACAGACTTAAACCACCACGTCATCTAATTGCATCTCCTTTTTTGATTGGAAATAAGGCTATCAAAACAGCCTAAATGTATAGTAGTATAATATTCCAAACATTTGACAGTGATATTAGTAAAACAATATCAAAAATTGGAGTCTTCGGCAAGTCGTTTAATGAAATTTTTACTTTAATTAAACAAAGATCAGCAGAAATAAAAGACTTGAAAAAAAACGGTGTTAATCCGGATGAAGCAAAAGAACAGGTTGGCGGACTTCTCTCCTATGTTTTTAAAGACGAATACAAAGATGGACTCGTAAAAGAATTTAAATCTTTTATGGACGAAATGGATAAGACCGGAAAAAACGCTCATGAATTGGCGTCGGAATTGGGATCTAAGTTAAATCCCGCAATCCGTTCTTTTGTCGAATCAAGTTCAAGCGGGAAAATTACGGTTGAAGGATTTCGAAAGTCTATTGGGAATCTATCGATTGGGGCAAAAGCTGGAGAAGTAGCAATGAAGGGGCTGACGCTTGCTGGTAACGTATTAGTATCGTTCCTTATCTCACAAGCAATAGAGGGATGCATTAAACTGTATCGTCTCTCAAAGGACGTTGCTGCGTCTGCTAATGAAGTAGGTTCTGCTTTTCTTTCTGAAAAAGGATCTATAGAATCCTACAAAAAACAAATCGCAGAGCTATATGATACCATAAATGATTCTTCATCATCGTTTGAGGACGTAACAAACGCAAGAGAGAAATTGATGGACGTCCAAAGTGAGCTGATAGATAATTTTGGAACGGAAAGATCCACTATTGAATATGTTACTGATGCGATAAATGGACAGGTTGACGCCTTAGACAAATTATCCGCGTCTAAATGGCAAGAATCCGAGAATGATTTTAATAAAGGTGGATTTTGGAATACAGTTGGCAACTTCTTTGCTGGTTATAAAAATAATATAGCCAGAATGGAAAAGGAATACGGGAACTACTCCGCTAATTTGGGCTTCGGGTCTATTATGGGATCTGATAAGAGATCGGAGGCAGCTAATCTTTTAAAGGCATACGGCGTCTCTTTTAACGATGCAGGTCTTGGCATGATAAAACTATCTGGCAATGCAACTGAAGTGTACAACCAACTTATCAGTATTCAAAGTCTAATCAAAGATGTTGGCGCTGACTTTGGGGATAGTTTTAATAACGAACTAACATCTTATATCAATAATGCTAAGGACGTGTCGGATCAGTACGAAGATTTTTATAATCAGTATGTGCTATACAACAAGGTCCTGTCTAATGGCAGTCAATACAGCGATGCCTATAAGCGTATTGTTGATGCAAAAAAATCGTATGATGAAGCCATAAAATCTGGAGATAAAAGTTCTCAAAATGCAGCAGCGCAGGAATACGCATCTGCCATCACGGAAGGTTCAAAACTTGCCTTGGAAAATAATGAATCTGATGTGAGTAATTATTTTAAAAGCATGTATCCGGAATTAAAACAAATTGTTTCCGAATGGACTTTCGAATTGGATTTTAAAGCCGATAAAGAAGGATTAAAAGACGATCTGAAAAACTACTTAAATGCTTTTGAGGGCTTTTCTACGGAGGATTTGCTAAAATTTAATCCGGCTGGCGGGACAGATGCGCAAAAAATTTCATATGCCAACATGAAAAAATTGGCTAATGATGATTATGGTATGACATTTTCTGAGTTAGTCAAGGAACTGGAAAATGAAAAGTTGATTTTTTCGGAAGCATATCATAATCTCTCAGATATTTTTGGAGAAGAAAATATATCATCTCTTCCGGAGGAAGATTTTACATATGCTTTAAAAATAGATGTGTCGGAAGCAAATAAAACTCTTGATGCCGAAGAAAAAAGAATTGCAACAAAAATAAAACAGATGAGCAATCTCGGAAACGTTGACTTAACCATCAGTCCGCATGTGGACGAGAACGACATGAAGAATGCAGGATGGGATTCCAACGTTGCTGACACATCTTTTGGCGGAAAATTTGTAAAACAAAAAAATGAGAGTGGGAATGATGAATATGTTTATATTCATTATACTCCTGTCCTCCCGGATGGAACGATATTGTCTCCGGAACAAATGTCTGAATACGTACAAAAGACGCTCAATGGCAGTCAAAATATATTGGATGCGGATGATAAAGGATTGGTCGTAAAAGTTGACACCGAAGTACCGTCAAGCAAAGAAATTGAAGATTTTGTAGACACTGGAAAAATGTCTGACAACATGAGATTTTTCTTGTTGCAAATGAACAATTGGGATGTTTCTTGCAAAAAAGTAAGAGATGATTACAGCGGTATAAATACTGCCTGCGGCTATGTAAACACTACTCTCCAGAACATGATTGCCAAGCAAAAAAGTGCGGAAGAATTTGTGCCATCTACAAAACAGCAAATGATCGAGAATATCGACTCTTTGTCAGAAGGATTCGAAGAGCTAGACAAGATCATGGCGTCGATGAAAGACGAAAACCCGTTCGATTACTCGTTATTGGATGACGACAAATTCAAGGAAGCATTCAGCGGCTGCGGAGAAGCCTATACGGATTTTATCGAGAAAATTTCTAGCACACCCAATGATGTTTCCGCCTGTCAGAGCGCATTTGATAACCTTGTAACGGAGTGGATTAACAGTTCCGGTGTTATGGATGGGCTTTCTGAGGATACCGCGCAGCTGACTGAGGATATGCTGACCAACATGGGTATTACAAATGCGCATGCGGTTGTGACCGCATTGCTGGCGCAGAAGCAATTTGAACTTGGAGCGGCAAATGAGTATGCGGCAGCTACAGGCGGCAATCTTGCCAGTGCTACAGACGCAGAAATTGCGGCTTATGGCGCAGAATTAGCAGTACAAGGACAGCTGACGCAACAAACGGCACAGTTCCTTTTGCAGAAGATCAAAAATAACGGCATTACGATCAATACTGCTGCCGACATCGACAATATCTATGCGTTGGCGCAGGCAGCGGGAGCAACAGCGGGAACACTGGATGCGCTTACGGCGGCAAAAAACAGGTTTGGTTCCAATTCTTCCGGCAGCTCTTACACAGATCGGTTAAGAGCGAGAAAAGACGCTTTCTTTGCGCTGAAATACGGCGATAAAAATAAAGAATCCGAGTATAAATACGAGATTCCTAAATATGAGTATGGTGGAGGATCGAATACAAATAAATCTTCCGGTGGATCAAAATCCGAAACCGATGAATATCTCGAAAATTTCGAGAAAATGCAAAGCAAGCTCAAGGATCTCTACGACCAGGGCAAAATCACTACAAAACAGTATTACGATGCTCTTCGTGCTCTTGCTGAAAAATATCTGAAAGACCGAGAAAAGTATGCAGACAAACTTGCAGAAATCGAGCAGGAATATGCAAAGGGCATGAAGGAGCTTTACGACACTGTAATCTCCGGCATCATCTCTAAGATTGATAAGCGAATCAGTGCGTTGAACGATCAAAAAGACGCTGCTGTTAGCGCGTTGGAAGCCGAAGAAAAAGCGGCTAAAAAGACCCTCGAAGCCCAAAAGGAAGCTCTTCAAGTAGAAATCGACGCGATTGACAAGCAGATTAGCTCAAAACAAGAGTTGATTGATTCCATCAACGACGAAGCAGATGCAAAGCAGCGTGCCTATGATCTGGACAAGGCGCAGTATGAACTGGATCGTCTGAGAAATCAGAAAACCATCTACGAGTATTCTGGTAAAGAAAAAGGATTCATCTATAAGACCGACGATAAAGCTATTCGCGATCAGGAACAGGAAGTCGATGATAAGAAGCGTGAAATCCGTATCGCCAACATCGAGAAAGAAATTTCTGCCCTCGAAAAGCGTAAGTCTGCCCTCGAAGAACAGCAAAACGCGATTGACGATCAGATTGACGCTATCTCCGATTATTACGAAGAACTAATCGCTAATACCGAAGCGTACTGGGACGAAATCATCAAAGGCATGGAAGAAACCAAGACGAAATGGGAGGAACTTCAGGAGCTGCAAGAAAATGCAGAGCTGGAGATGAATCTTAGATCTCTTGGATATGAAGGCGGCATTGATGAAGTTCTAGCTATGACGGACGAGCAATTTGCGGAATTCAAGAACAAGTATTTGCAATATATCGCCGGGATGAATCAGGGCAACCAATCCTTCATTGATTCTTTGAGTCAGATTTCAGGCGTTGACATTGGAAACCTTCCGGACATCTTCAAGGAAACGCAAGAGTATATTAATATGCTCGGTCAGGGCATTGATTTTACAGCTTTAGATTCTTCTCTTGGTGGCGTTATTGATGGATTTACGGAAATCGCTAATAACGCTAAAGTGGCGACTGGTGCAGTTATTGGAAGCGCCGCCGTTTCTACTAGCTCTAGTTCTTCCGGAAATAAAAATGGAGCACAAGGCGGAAACGGGCAAAATTCTTCTAGTTCTGGAGATAGCCTTAACGATGGAATTAAAACGATGTCTGAAGAGAGCGTTCCTAAAATTAACGACGTTGCAAATGCTTTTGCTGGCAGCGAAGAAGGTGAGGATGCAGGAACAAGTGTTGCGGGAAGTGCGCAGAAAGCGTCTAAGGCGATCAGTTCCGGCAAGGATTCCGGCGGTGAGGAAGATGAGTCTTTACAGGGAGCAATCAAAACTCAGGTTGAAGCTGCGGTTGACGAAGAAGAAGGTATTCCGAAACAAACAGAAGCTTGGGACAGTCTGAATGAGATGTTGGGCAAGATCAAGACGAATCTGAACGACATCAAAACTTTAATCAACGAGATTGCAAATATGGATTTAAGCGGATTAAGTGCAATCGGCGGCATTCAAATCGGAGGTGGCGCAGGTGTAGACGGAACTGCCTTTGCATCCGGTACTTTAGGAAAAGTTTCTGACAACGGTGTTGCTCTCGGTGGCGAGCTTGGACGTGAAATGGTTGTCCGCGATGGAAGATTCTTTACGGTTGGCGATAATGGCGCAGAGCTATTCCATCATAAGAAAGGCGACATCATTTTCAATCATAAGCAGACGCAGGACATTTTGAAAAATGGACATACAAATTCCAGAGGTAAGGCTTTTGCAGGCGGAAACGTGAACAGTTTGCCGAAAGAATACAGTCTGCCATCTCAGGAGGTCATGGATCGTATGGCAAAGCTGGAAGCTGGATTCAACTCTCTTAACAGAGATGAGTCTCTTCTGGTTCAGATGCAAATTCGTGATAACACGAAGAAAATCTACGAACAGAATGCTCGTGCGATTCAGGAAGTTCAAAAATACAATAAGAGTAATTCTACAAGCAATACGTATAATTATTCTATTGATGCTATTGAGCTGCCGAACGTTATGAACGGTGAGGACTTCTATCGTGATATAAGAAGGCTTAACACTCTTATAAAGCAACAAGGTAGCACTAGAAAATAGTTGTTGGTGCATCTCATGAGGAAACTTGTGGGATGCACTTTTTGAGGTAATGTGTAATATGAATGAAAAAGAAGATAGTATTTATTACGGAGATCACGAATTGTATAATCGGGACATACAGAGAAAAATGATGAATGACATTTTGCTTTACATAAAAAATAGAGGTTTGACCGTTGATCAAGCCTCTATACTG
>UMLD01058950.1_pt1 | contig 21440 bp, 14 predicted proteins | sample 1966491 | NCBI WGS metagenome assembly UMLD01 (sample SAMEA4836191, study PRJEB28245) | human gut metagenome | biome: gut microbiome; material: fecal sample | place: Denmark | collected 2008
AGCCTGTATTTCATGCGCTCGCCTCCTTGCAGCACAAACATATACCACAGTTCGACGAAAACTGCTACTGAAACTTTTTTAGAAAAATAGCGGCTGGAACGTATGGTTTCAGCCGCTATTGGGGATGTGGGGTACTCGTGGTGCGGGCTCCCAGCTGAGCTATACCCCCATATAGTGGGTGCGCTGAGTAATTTCTTATTCAATTAGTGCGGGGGTTGTTTACCGCTTCAACCGGGCTCGCAGGTTAGCTATACCCCATAGGTCATATTGCCAAGCATCTTCATTGATGCACTAATCAACACCAAGCAACACCAAGAGAGTTGATTATATAAACACTGCGCACAAACTTTCTCCTGTAATCCTGTGTTATACAGTTTTTAAAGATAAAGCCTTATAAAAAATGGTCTTCAACAATGCGATTGAGCTGAGCAGATATTTCTGAAAAGTTCCTATTCAAATCAAGTGTTTTCACACTGATTTGATTACCGCTCATCCGATAGCGGTTGTCCGGCTGGATTGCTTCGTCTGTTGCGGCATACAGAAGCATGCCAGATACCTGATGCGGTTCGTTGCCGAACTCCGCCTCTTTGTTCTTCACATAGGTGAAAATCTGATACAGATTACCGGAATGCAAGGTATGCACATCATACTGAGTTTGCGTGGTATGTGTATAGTACTTGGCATCAATGATGAGGACCTCATTGCCTCTGGTCAGCATAATGTCGCTTTGCATGACCGGAAGCATGGTGCCAATTCCATCGTCCAACGCCCACGGAATCTGAGATGCCGTTGCCGTTACCTGTGGACATTCCTTGGCGTAATACTCCAGTATAAATTTCTCATACAGGCGGTTCATGCGCTGCTCGTCAATGAAGGAAGCCAGTCGGTAATCGCCGGAGTCCGAGGTCAACAGCATTCCTTCGAGGATCAGTTGGCACAAACTAATGAGCATACGATAGGTATTGTTGTTCCGTTGAAACCGAATGGCTGACCAGCGGATCGCGGTGGGGTCGATTGTGTCAACATTCGAGAAGAATAACATTTCCTTTTTCAAATCGCTTTTGTACGCTTGATCCACCCTTGCATGACACAGTAAAAGCATGACCGTTGTTTTGAGAATCTGATTCAGCAGATTGTTTTCGGATAGCTCGTCATATTCACAGGTCAATACCTGCCTCCTTGCGAGGCGGTTTTGTATCGTTCCGGGTATGTCAATTTTGCCGCGAACAGCAGTGACCGTCTCCTTTTGGTTCAGATACTCACGGTAAAGGCCCTGTTTCAGCTGTCTACCGATACCCTTTGCAAGAATCGCAGCAAGCAGGTTATGTATGTTCTCGAACTCTTCAGTAGCAATATCCTCATAGCCGCCCTGATTCAGAGTTGTGAAGGCATACGAAAGCATATAGTATATGTTTTTTATGAAGATGCTTTTATCTTTGATCATTGAAACATACCCTGCAAAATATTTTCCCAACGTCGGAGTTTACTTGTATCATCAAACCAGTACTCACTAAGCATTGGCAGAATGTCATAATCAACGATGGAGTGCAGCCATTCGTCCGTACAGACATCTTTGCCGCAAAAATAGCTGTGACCAATACAAAAGCCTTTGCCCAAAGATTTATCTGCGGCAATTTCGCGGTTCAACTCCTTCACCTTGGACACCAGTTCGTTCAGCGTTTCATTATTCAGCCCATTCTGATAATGGATGAAGCCCTCGGAATCAAACCCCGGTTCGATCTCGAAGAAGCTGAAACGGCGGCGGAGCGCGTAATCGATCATGGCAAGACTGCGGTCTGCCGTGTTCATCATACCGATGATATATAGATTCTTGGGAACGGAGAAAGGAAGTCCGTTGTACGCCAGCGTTGCCTTGATGCCACGGTAATCCCTTTCAATCAACATAAGCAGTTCACCAAAAATTTTGCTCATATTGCCACGGTTGATCTCATCAATAATGAAGAAAAACTCCTTGTCTGGCTGGTTGGCAGCTTTCTGGCAAAACCGATAGAAGATTCCGTATTTCAATTCAAAGCTATCCTCTACAGGCTTGTAGCCCATCACAAAATCTTCATAGGAATAATTCTGATGGAACTGGACGAACTCGATGCGGCTGTCATCCTTCTCCTCCATCATAGACCATGCCAGACGCCTTGCGGCGAAAGTTTTGCCGACGCCAGGAGCACCCTGCAGAATAATGTTTTTCTTATTGCGCAGAACGGCCACAAGGTTCTCGTAGCGCTTTTCGCTCATATACACTTCATCCAGAAAATTGCTTTTTGTGTAAGCATCGATGGATGCCTCCGCGGTAATCGGGTTTTCTTCCCGAATCATATCGAGGATGAAGTCGTATTCGCCTCGGGTGAGCTTGAACAGGCTGCCCTGCGGATTCTGGAAATACTCCATGCGCTCCAGTTCCGGGCATTCCTTCAGCGTTGTATAGTCAATGGGGGAGGTCAAGCCTTCTATTTTTTCAAAGAACAGCTTTTCGCCGTCCTGTTCTGCGCTGATACGGCCAATTGCTACAATCTGCTTTACCGGATTGGATTCATAGCCAATGATCATGTCGCCAACTTTCGCATCCAGGAAGTTCTGGAAAATACGCCGCTTGTTTCCATTTTCATTGTAAAGCGTATAGGACTGCACCTCTCCGACAGCAATGTCGGAAAAGCTCCAGATTCTCGGATTCGCATTCAACCACCAATAGCCATGGTCTTCTTCGGGAGCGGCAGCTGCATACAGTTCAATATTACTCAAATCTGTCTGATCAAGTGCTTCAGAAAGTTCATCTCTCAGTTTCCAAATAAAGCTGCCATCCTCGCCTTTGTCTGCATCACGCCCAGTGTAAAGGACCGTCCACCATTGTGCAGAGCCATCTTCTCTTGTTGCTGGCTTGATTCCGGCGGCTTCACAGACACGATGAGCCAGTGCAACAGAACCGGAATTATAGAAGTTTTTTGTCTCGCCATATTTGACCGCAAGTTGTGTGCAGGAGGCCTGACCACCATAGTCTTTGATCCGCTTCATAATTTCAAGTGCACTGGTAGTGAAAATGGCTCCATCTTTTAAGAGCTTTTTCCAATTTTCGATGGTAAGCCCAGGATTATAATCGGTACCGTACCATTCGGTGGCAGCTTCAGCATTCTCATCCTGCTGAGAGTAAAATCTGCTGATATAAAATCCCACATCGATGGTCAATGTTTTGAGCTCAGGGTCAGGGTAGCAAGTGTCCGTCAGCTGTGACTGAAACAGATTGACGAGCTCTGTGTCCTCTTTGAGGGCAAGGCTGATTTCGTTATAGAGCCGCAGAAAGTTGCGGATATTGTCTGCGTAAGCACCCTTTTTGAAGCGGTAATCAGTCTCAAGCTCGTTTGCAACATTTTTCACCTCACCGAACTTATAGATGTAATACTTATCCGGGTAACGCAACCAAAGATAAGTGCTGATAGCATTTTCATACTGGTAGTGCTGCGCGGCACCGTTCCCGTATCTCTCCAACAAGATGGAAGACTGCAATTTGAAGGCATTTATGCGCTCATACACATCCTTGTTCTCGTCGAACAAGGCAATAAACATTGCCCGGACCTCTTCCGGTGCCGCTTTGGAAAAACTTACAATCATGCGTCTCGGAAAATTGTTGATGGAAGCCAGCAAATTGAAGGTCTTATCGAGGGAACGGCTCAGCATTTCAGGGAAATTTTGAGCGTTCACGTCCCAATTGCCCTGAAACCATTTGACTGCTTCCCATTTGTATTTTTCGTTGCCCCACTGCGTGGAGGCAAAATTCTGCTTATAGTGCGCCAGTACATCTTTCAATCGAAACTTGTCAAACACGATGCCACCCCTTTATGCCTCTCTCAGGCTTTTATAAATTTCGTCTGTGAAGATGCCAAGTACCTGCCGCTTGATCTCATCGTTGCTGAGAAGAAGTGAGAAGAAATCCTGGTTCTGCTCCAAGCCCTCAATCAGTGCATCGTCAATGTCATCAAAATACGAAAATTCAAAATCTTTGACGGTATTATTCCGCGCGCTGGTTTTCAGCTTGTCGGACTTCAGCAGAATATCTCGAATCTGCAGCATAGCCTTGACTGCTACATCATTATCGTAGGCTTTTCCCGTGCGGCTATTGATTTCAGCGATGATCTGGGAAAGCCGTTCCTCTTTTGCTTCGGTCAGGCCAAAACTCTCCGCTGTGGGCAGCTTTACAACCGGCTGTGCTACCAGCTTCGGATTGGTATGTTCTTCGGCTTTTTTCTGAACGAAATTCGTAGCCTTGATTTTGCCGTCCAGATTATAGCCGCCGCCCGGATGCTTAATATTGATGTATGCCAGCAGATAAGTAATGAAATTGTACTTCTTATGTAGGTCGGCATCCTCGAAACAGGACACCTGCAACAGGAACTCATAAAATCGGACGAAATGGCGCATCATGGACACGATCTCGTGCTGTTTGATAAGTTCGTATTGCTCGATCCTATTTTTTGCCCGCTTGAAGTAGAACGTCAACTTCTGCTTATCCTTCGAGGAGATATTTCCCTTGTAGAGCAGCTCGTTGGCCTTTTCGATATCATCAGGGTCAAGAACGGTGTACGCATCGATCTGTGCCTCCAAATCATAGATCGCCGTCGGCGTTACGGAAGTGGAAAGCAAGGTGGTCGTATAATACGGTGCAAACGCAGCCTTGATGTCCTCATATGTATTCACAAAGTCCAGCACGAAGGTCTTCTTCTCAAACGGAGGGCAGATACGGTTCAGGCGGGAAAGCGTCTGAACGGCGGAAACGCCCTTCAGTTTCTTGAGAACATACATAGCGCAGAGCTTCGGTTGGTCGAACCCGGTCTGATACTTGTTGGCAACCAGCAACACCTGGTAGTCGTCCTTGTCGAATTCCTTTGTCAACCGATCCTCAGGGAAACCGTTCATGGAAGCCTCAGAATATTCGGTATCATCGTCCGGAAGCTTCACCTTGCCGGAGAAAGCGACCAACGCCTTGATATCGGTGTAGCCTTTTTTCTGAGTGTAATTCTCAAATGCCTGGCGGTATTTGACCGCACCCTGTCGGGAAGCGGTGATGACCATTGCTTTTGCCATACCACCGAGTTCCGGCATAACCGTAGTGCGGAAATGCTCCACAATGACCTCTACACGCTGTGCAATGTTTGTTTCGTGCAGTTCCACAAAACGGGCAATTTGTCTTTTCGCATCAGCAGTCTTGCAGCGAGGATCTTCTTCGATTTCCTTGTTCAGCTGATAGAAGGTATCGTAAGTGGTGTAGTTATGAAGCACGTCGAGAATGAAGCCTTCCTCAATGGCCTGCTTCATAGAGTAAATATGGAATGCCTCACGCTGACCTTTTGTGTTCAGGCGACCGAACAGCTGAATGGTCGTAGGCTTCGGTGTGGCAGTGAAAGCAAACATGGACACGTTGGCCTGTTTACCGTTTCTACGGATTTCATCCGTAATCATATCTTCCACATCGGCAGCTTCCTGCTCTCCGGCACCAAGCGACTTTGTGACCGCTGCCATGTCCTTACCTGCGGTGGAGGAATGTGCCTCATCGATAATAACCGCAAAACGCTTGCCTTTCAGCCCTGCAACGCTGTCCACGATGTACGGGAATTTTTGAATCGTAGTAGCAATAATCTTCGTATTGCCGTTCAGGGCAATCGCAAGGTCGGCGGAGTTGCATTTATCGTCCATCACACGGATAAGTCCGGCTTTGTGCTCCATGCCCATAATGGCTTTCTGAAGCTGCCGGTCAACGACAACACGGTCGGTGACGATGACGACATTATCAAAAATAATTTTGTTGTCCGCATCGTGCAGCGAAGTGAGGCGGTGCGCCAGCCATGCGATGGAGTTTGTTTTGCCGGAACCTGCGCTGTGCTGAATCAGATAATTCTGCGTAGAGCCATTTTCACGCACGTCGGCCAGCAGTTTACGGATCACATCCAGCTGATGGTATCGTGGAAAGATGATGTTTTCAGACTTCTTCGTTTTCCCTGTCAGCTCGTCTTTGCTTTCCTTGGTTTCGATAAAGATGAACTTACTGATGAGGTCAAGGACGGTATCCTTTGTCAGAATATCCTCCCACATATAGGACACGCTGTACTTGTCTTTGAAGGTAGGATTGCCCGCACCGGCATTGACACCTTCACCGTTTCCCATGTTGAACGGCAGGAAGAAGGTGGCGTTGCCTGCGAGCTTGGTGGTCATATAGACCTGCTCCAAATCCATTGCAAAGTTCACAAGGCATCCGGCTTTGAACCAAAACAGCCGGGTCTTGGGGTCACGGTCAACACGGTACTGATAAATAGCATCCTGGTACGACTGACCGGCGGCATTGCATTTCAGTTCAAATGACATGATGGCAATGCCGTTCAGGAAGATGACCAGGTCAATGCGCTCATCATCGCTTGCCCAGACCTCCTCCATAACGGAGAAAATATTCTTTTCGTACTTTGCCAGCAAGTCACGATTGAAGGTGGTTGCAGGTTTGGTGTACATAAGCTCCAGCTTCATGTTGGAAATCTCAATGCCGTGCTTCAGCACATCCAGCAGACTGCCGCGGGCTTTGGTCACCTCGGCATTGATAAAGCTGACGAGGGTATCTTCCAGGTCGGACTTGTAGATTTTGCGGAGTGCCGCCATCTCATCCGGCTGGGTATCGTTCAGAAACTGAAACAGCAACTCACGATCCATAGCAAACAGGCGGTCATAGCTGGTTGCCTTGCGGATGATGTAACCGTTGTCCTGAGAGAGCCTGTCCATGATGAAGTGCTGATATTCTTTCTCGGAGAGAATACTTGTCATTTCTTTCGTTCCTCCTTGTGCCGCTTTTGTATGGCTGCAACCGCTTTTGAATTGAAATGTGCATGGCGAATCAAGTGATACCCATCCTCATCGGCGTAAAGCACACGTTGCGGTTGATTGTCGTTCGACACTTGAATTTCAACCCATCTACGTTCTGGATACTGCGAGGAGCCAATTGAAAAAATAACTGCTCCGTTTTTCTCAAGCGCATCCAAAGCTGCATTGTATTCGCTCCGCGCGATGGTATAATCCACGTCAAATAGATTTGCAAAAGCGGCTGTAGCATGAGCCAAGCTGTCGAACTCAGCATCCTTTGTTTTAGCCAATTTAAAATCGGCTTCCGCAACAAGCAAGGCTGCGCCCCAGAACTCAGATTCTATGAATTCAACCTTCATGAGACGGGTACCTCCTTCTTGCCGGTTACATACTCAAAAATCAAAGATTTCTTGTATTCGTCGAGTGTTGCAAGCTGTGCTTTTTTGTCAGCGATAACAGCTTCCGCTTTTGAAAGCACAGAATCGATGTGCTTTACGATGGCATTCTGCTCATCAAGCGGCGGCACCGGATAGGAAAGCTCCGCCAACTTGTTCCACCGAAGGTCACAGGAACGCACACGAATACCGGTTGCCAAAGCAAGAAACACATCACTGTAAGCCATGCTGCGAAGATAATACATGATGTATCGCTTGCACTGGTCGGTATCCAGTACATTGAGAACAGGAGAAGCCTTTCCCCTTGAATCAGAAATACCGATAGAGCCAGCAAAGCCATCCATACCATGTACAACTAAATCACCGACATCAATGCCTTGATAGCCGATTTCCTTATCGGACATCGTAAAGCCTTCTTCACGGCGATTGCTTCTAAGAGTAACCTCACCATCACGGAAACAAGTGATTACACCGTCATCCTCGCGCACGGGCTTCTGCATATAGTAAAGAATGTATTTGCCACGGACAACATCCCAGTGTGCGGGCATATTGCCGATCCACTGAATCCCGCTATCTTTCATCTCCGCATTCGGGTTCAGTCCCTTTGTGACGGTTTCGGTGATGACAGACCGTTTATACTGCTCCAGCGTGTCGATCTGGGTCTGGATATCAGCGGTCAACGCATCAATCTCGGCACATTTTGCACTGAGGAATGCTGCAATTGTTTTCTGTTCATCTTTTGGCGGAAGTGCAACTAAACTTTCGTAAAACCACAACGCATATAGGTTGCGTTGTATCGTTCCTACACCACGAGAAGCTGTTTCGTATTGTTGAACCATGCTTCCGTCTCGGAGTAGAAAATTCATATAGCCTGGGTCACATTTGTCACTCAGTGAAAAGACAAAATACGCAGGGCTAATAATGCCATCATATTTTGAAACTCCAACTGAGCCTCTCCATGCCTGCTGATTATTTAATACAAAGTCCCCAACATGGACATTTTGATAATTTGACAAGTCGGCACTCGGCTTATGGACTTGCATACCATCGGAATCATTGTAAGAGATAACACCTCTATCCAAATATACAGACAGCAAATCATGATCGCCACTGTTCTTTTCACTCCGTAATGACAAGAGTGACTTGATACGATATGTTCTCCAATGTGCAGGTATTTCTCCTATACTTGCAATTCCGCTGTATTTCGTCTCAGTCATATTGTCACCGCCTTCATTCAAACAACTGCGCTACACGCTCAGATACGGAAAGCTCCAACTCTGAAAATTTCGCTTCCAGTTCCTCACTGGCTATCGGTTGCTGATACTTATAGAAATACCGTGTGAACGGGATTTCCGCCCCGGTTTTGATAACAGGCTTCTTTGCCCCGAGGTTCTCCTCGAAGAATGCAGCGGCATCCGGGATATGCGGCAGAACCTCTCTTGCCATATAGTCCTCAATGCTTTCTTCCCATTTCACCAGTTCGGTGTCCTTGGTTTCCTTGTCATAAACGACATTGCCTTTGCGGTCACGCTGAATCTCGGCATTCTTGTCCATGACGGAAAGTCCGTCCGCAATCTTTTCCAGCAGCTTCTTATCTGTTGTAGCCTTGCTTAACACTTCGGTAAGATGCAGCATAAAGGCGTCTGGCGACATCCACACAGTATCACTGATGGCGTGGTTCAAATCCGCAAGAATCGCATCGTAGATCGGCTTGCCGACAAAAAACTTATTCAACTGTTTCTGTGCTTTACCGTCCCGATCCTCCATCAATTCCAAGTCTGCAAATTTTACTTCGTTGTAAAGGCTGTCAAGTGCGCCTTTACTCACCATAACCTGAATCCGCTCCTCCGTAATGGCATAGCTGCGCTGAAGGGGCTGCATCACCGTGTATTCCCTGTAAATGAACTCCTCGTTTCGATAGATTTTGCAATATTCGTTCTCTGCGAAGTCAGCATACAGCTTGGTAACGGCACTGCGGTCTTCGGGAGAAATCTCATTTTTCTTATCGCCCAGGGCTTTACGCAGCTTTTTGAAGAAAGTCGAGGCATCGATCAGCTGGATCTTGCCCTTGCGCTCCGGACGTTTGTTCTTGGAGAGTACCCAGATGTATGTAGCGATGCCTGTGTTATAAAACAGATCTGTGGGCAGCGCAATGATGGCTTCAATCAAATCGCTTTCCAACATCCAACGGCGAATTTGGCTTTCACCGGAAGCTGTTTGCCCATTAAACATCGGGCTACCATTCTCAACAATTGCCGCACGACCGAAGTTGTCGTCCATTTTGTCAATAGCAGACTGGAGGAACAGCATCTGCATATCACCGGAACCTGGCAGGCCTGCGCCCCAACGACCGTCAAACCCTTTCTGATACTCTGTGTTGACGGCATCTTCGACACCTTCGGCAGCGTCCTTGCCGCCCCAGGCGGTGCCGAACGGCGGATTTTCCAGCACAAAGCGCATCTTCGTGCCCTTAAATCGGTCGGCTTTCATGGTGTCCTGATAGCAGATGTTTTCGGCGTTCTGCCCCTTGATGAGCATCTCGGCAAGGCACATGGCATAAGACTCCGGGTTGATCTCCTGTCCGAACAGGCGCACATCGGCAGAGGGATTATAGCGCTTGATGAAATTGTACCCGGTGGAGAGCATACCGCCCGTGCCGCAGGCCTGATCCAATATGGTGATGACCTTGCCGTCATCAAAGATATCGTCACAGCCTTCGGCAAGCAGAATATTGACCATCAGTTTAATAATGTCGCGGCCGGTATAGTGGTCGCCGGCTTCGGCATTTTCAGAGAACTTACGGATCAGTTCCTCGAAAATATATCCCATCTTCACATTGTCGATGGTACGAGGATCAAGGTCAAGTTCGGAGAACGCCTTGATGACGGAGAGCAGGCGGTTATTCTTGTCCATCTTGTCGATTTCTTCGCCAAAGTTCAGACCGCGCTCCTTGGACATCAAGATTTCCAGCACATTTGCGGAAAATCCCTGCAGATAGCTCTTAAAATTGGCGGCGATATGGTCTGCGTCATTTACAAGCTCTGCAAGGTCAAATTCACTGGTGTTATAAAACTGGAAGCCGGAAATGCGATACATCGCCTTTGCCGGGAAATTCGGGTTTGCTTTGAACTGGTCTACGACCTTCTGCTTAGTGGGTGCAAGAGCACACTCAAAGCGACGGATGATCGTCATCGGAATGATAACATCCTTGTATTTGTCGCTGCGGTATGGTCCGCGCAGTTTGTTCGCGATGGACCAGATAAAGTTCACTTCGGTGGAAACATCGACAGGTGAATCGTCCCACATTGCATCTATCATCTGCTTATTAGCCATTTACTTTTCCTCATTTCTCTATTTATGTAGCTATTATCAGCTGGAAATCATTCATCCTCCTGAAGCAAGAAAAGTGCGTTGTTATTTATCTGGTACAATCTCCATGATATCCTCGATACTGCAATCCAACGCAGTGCATATCTTTAAGAGAATCTCTGTAGTGACATGCCCGTTTCTTCCCATCTTAGTAACGGATGCAGGGCTGATACCCGCCTTTTCGCATAGATCCTTCTTCTTCATATCCTTGTCGATAAGTAGCTTCCAGAGTTTTTTATAACTTATGGCCATATTGAATCTCCTTGAACACATACAAATGTGTATTACTATAGATTGTTTTTTGCTTTCAGAAGTTGAAAATCTCTTTTGTAGTTCACAGGCCTAATGCGCGCCAAAATGCGATTGCACACTTCTGGCGACCAATATATTGTCAAGTGCTGCTTGGCTCGAGTGATTGCTGTATAAAAAATGTTATGAGTTATTTGATCTTCGGTTTCATCTGCAATAACAATTTTCACAGAATCATACTCAAGGCCCTGCGCTTTGTGTATGGAAACCGCATATGCAATCTGGAAAGGAACGATGTGCTCCATCGTTGTGCGTTCTTCATCACTGGAGTATGGCTTTGTTCGATTAATGTTAAAGCCAACTTGCGTTTTTCCTCCATCATTACCAATATAGTCCAGTCCATAACAACACAGCACTTCCAGCTCATCGAGCAAAGCATCAATCTCTACTGTGAAATATACGCTTTCAGTTGAATCTTGGATTGAGAGGATTCTTCCTTTCATGTTGTTATAAAGGACACTAAACCGGCCAGAATCGTTAAACAGAATGGGATCACCAACTTTGAATCTCCATACTCCTATATCTACTGCCGGATTCGAATTATTTAGTTGTAGTAGACGATTAATGTTATTTAGGCCATAGAGCCCATTATAATTTAGGCACAATATAATCTCATCATCTGATTTTGAGTCGAAAATATCGCTATCGATTGGATGAGAATAGTCACTACGCACCATTTTTTCCAAGACAATATTATCATCGTCCATATTTCGAACCTCTTCCCAAAGCCTTTGAAGTTGTTCGTCTGGGCTTCGATGAGGTATTGTCAACTCATGACAACAGCGGTCTGGTAGTACATTTCTAATTATGCTAAACCAATTGCCAAATCCTATAGCTTCAATTTGGTATGTATCCCCAACCAGAAGCAATGCTGCATCTTCTGCGCGATTTATGACTTTAAGGATATCCTCGTTCTTTACTGTGCTGCATTCGTCAACCACTACTAAGTCATAATTTGAGGTCTCATACCAACCACTACGAACAAACTTATCAATAGTAGTAAATTCGTCCGATCTATCACAACACGTGACCTTTCTTCGCAGATTTTCTACTGCTGGATTAGTCTTTGCAAGATAAATTTTCTTTTTCCCTTCTAAAAGCTTTGATATATGGTTTACCAGTGTCGTCTTTCCTGTTCCAGCTGCACCATAGATGAGGTGAACTGCAGATTCAGAAAATAAAGTCTTTAAGATTTGCTCCTTAACCTCGTCATCCAGTCTTTGACCCGCAGGCAAAAGTTTTAGCCGAGAAATCATTTCCTCTGAAAAAGATGATGAAATTGCCGGTACATTATCAGCTAATTCTTCAAGTTTATTAATAATCTGCACAGTTGCAATTTCGCAGCCCTTAGAATAAACATAATCCTTAAAGACTCCTAACTCACTCGCCGGTCTAAACCCGCTATATAGGGAGCGATTATATTTTTCTATTGTTTGCTCAATCTCTTGGGGTATGCCAAACATTGTAAGCTGATCAATTGGAGTAAACAAAACTCCATTCTGATTTGTATTCTTTTCGATATATCTGGTAAGCAATTCTCCTTTATGTCCCGCTGTATCAATGCACTCGAACAAATCGTACAGATTGGAAATGTGTCCTTTGGGATTAAATGAATAAGGATTCCTGTCAAAAGGCATACACCTGGAAGAAATATTTAGTCCCGCATACCTCTTTTCATCTCCGTGTGCCTGTTGATCTTTAATAATTCGGTTGTTCATGCGATAAAGCAAATATCGAATAATATTTGCGCCGTCTCGCTTGCTGGCAGAAATCTCTCGGCAAATGTCCAGCATATCAAAAATATACGAATGGCGCTTTTGAGTTGATGCAATAACCCAGTTTTTTATACTGTCATATTCTCGCTGATCGTAGTCAATGATGTCTACCAATGTTGCTCCGTTTTGCTCCAAGTAGCTCATCACCATCTTATACTCATTGAGGCCTCGAGATACAGAGCACTCAACATTAAGCAATTCAGCAAAATTATTTAGTTCACACGGGCGAATTGATACATGCCATTCGGTTATGATTTTGATGGGAAAATCTGTATTGAACACACTAATGGTGGCATCAGAAAATGATAGCGCAACACAATAATCTGTAGAAATGTCGTACTTGGTAAACGCAGTTATTCGATTGAATTTATTTGGTTTCTCGTCTGCAGGTTCTAATGCAACCTCATAATAGATTTCTTGATTTACAAAGAATGGCTTAATTTTATCAATATAGTAATTATCAAAGTTTTTCGGCGGTGGAGTCCTAAGTCTCTTTTCAATTTCTGTAGCAACTTTTTGATAATAATCTTTGGTTTGTTCATCTAAATCCTCGAGAAACATGTCGACGTTTCTGAGGATAATCATTCCGTATCTATCATATACCGCCTTTTTAAGTTGGAGCAAATATCGATAGTACTTTATCATCAGACGCTCAGCGCCCTCTTCTGAAGGGGTAAAGTGAGAAACTGATGCACGCAAAAAATGATCAAACCTCGCAACAAACTGGTACGGACGAACATTACCAAACTTGCTTGCTACCTTATTGATATCCATTTTTTGATCCGGACGCACGTCTTTCCAAATTTTGAATGCAATGTGATCGTTTAGATTGCGAACTACACTTAAAATACGGAAAGCGACTTCACCGCGGTTGCTACGTGTAGCAGTAGAAAGCGCCTTATCGATACCATCACTGGCTCTATTGATTTCCTTATCTGTAAGGCTATTCATAGTGTCCTCCTTCCGATATACAAAAACTGCTCTGCCGCTTGGCAGAGCAGTCGGTCTATTGCAGCCATACTGCCAAGGCCTATTCCAACACTTGACAGCGTTGTTTATAATGATAGCACATTTGGGCAGGAAAAGCAAGAAAATGATAAATCCGCATGAATTCCGACTCTATTAAATTTTTTCTCAAGCCACAACAGAAACAGTTGAACCTCCGGGCAGCCAGAGCTACAATGCCAACACCTCATCGCGAGGACAAACTGATTGGAGGTCAAATGATGAATTATGAAGTAAACCCGCTTCAGGACTACGAATCGATCACCATTGATGAGCTGGAGGATCAGGCTAACAGTCTACTGAATCTGGTAACGGAAGAACAGCGGCCGCTGCGCGTATGTATGAATAATGGCAAGGAGTTTCTGCTGTTCCCTCAGGACCTGCTCGCTCCAATCTGTGATTCTGACTTTCGTTTGATTCTACTGTCGGCAATGCGGTATGCGATGGGCAGAAATACTTGTATGCCTGTGGTGGTTTCCGATTATATCAAGCGTCACATTCAGCTTCTGGATGATAAGTTTCTCGTCCTGGCTACCGATGAGATTAGACGGTATTTTGAAGATTACGCAGAACACGAGCCGAATCCGAATCTTTGGCGGAGTCTTTTAGGCGCGCTTAAGACAGAGCAGAGAGAGCGTGCCCATCGTCAGGCAAGAAAAATTAGACCTTGCCCAACCTGCGGGAAGCCCTTGGAGGTCATGAGCATCACCGACAACGGACATTCACCCGGCGGCCTCGATGTAATTGCTCACTGTCAAAATTGCCACTCTGATTACGAGTGGTTCTGCGATAAGGATGGCGGTGTCTCAGATATGAAGCAGCATTTCTTTGGGTAAGGCGAGTGTATATTTCGGCAGGAACCTTTGGGTGTATTCCTTGTCTATAGCGGCTCAACCCTTGAACTGTACGCCAACTTCCGTAAAGCGACTAAAAGGGCCGCACCTTCATATGAACAGGTGCGGCCCTCTAATTTGACGGAAATTTAATTCAGTCTGAAGTAACAGGTATTTTTCCCTTTCCCTTCTTTTTTCAGTTCTCCGACTGCAATCAGCTTCCGTAAAGCTCCCTCAATGGAACTGTCGCTGAGCGTCGGGCAAAGCTCGCGGATATCCTGCTTATTGAACCGACCGATTCTATTCTTGCTCGCTCTGCGCACCATTTCCAATGCGGGCAGTTTGGTTTCCACAAGCGCCATACGATCTTCAAAGTCTTTATACGCTGCAAGGATCGTTCCCAGCAGGTACTTGATGAAGGGCACTACATCCTCGATTCCTTCGTGCCAGCCGGTTTGCGCCTGTGCAAGTGCATCGTAGTACAGATCCTTGTTCTTGGCGATTTTGGCTTCCAAGGAGATATACTTGCCGACATAAAAACCGTTTCGGTACAAAAGCAGCGTCGTGAGCAATCGGCTCATTCTTCCGTTGCCGTCATTAAACGGATGAATGCACAGGAAGTCATGGACAAAAACCGGAATCGCAATCAACGGCTCCAGTTCCATATTTCCAATCACACGGTTGTATTCCTCGCAGATTCTGTCCAGCGCTTCCGGCGTTTCATAAGGGGCAAGCGGTGTAAACAGTGTTTCCACATGACCGTCCGGATAGGTGGCAGTGATATAATTCTGCACGCTTTTTGTGCGGCCCGCAAGCGGGTTATTCATGTGGCTGTACAGGATTTTGTGAAGCTGCAGGATATAGTTCTGCGTAATTGGTATCGCGTCAAAGCTCTCATGAATGATACTCAGCACATCGCGGTATCCAGCGATCTCCTGCTCATCTCGGTTCCTCGGTGTGGTTTTCTCCTCGACGAGCTGCCGGATTCGGGTACTCGTGGTGACGATGCCCTCGATGGCATTCGATGCCTCGGTGCTCTGTATCTTGGCAATTTCCACGAGTTTTTCGAGTTCCTCCGGACGCTGCTTCAAATACAGTTCCTGCTTTCCAGCTTCCTTGTATATGGCCGCAATCAGGCCAAGAACATCCGAGTCCCACTTCTGCTCCTTGATTGCGGAGTAATTGAAGGTTCTCATTCCCTCACCTCCATTCGCTTTCCCTTAGATAATAATATAAAATAAGGGAATAGTCAATGGGCTGTGCCATAAATTCCTTACTATTATGCCTGTATTAAGGGATTTATACTCAGGGAGCAAGAAAAGTACCTCTGCCTATCTTCCCGCCTATTCTTTGTCTATAGCGGCTCAACCTTTGAGCCGCCCTCTGCTCAGAAACAACTTGCATAACCGCCTGCTCAGAGTTACAATGCAACCAACAGCAACGAGAAACGCTTCCCATCCGGCACCGGTGAAAGTTCACCGGAAACCGGGCGGGAAGCGTTTTTGACCACATAGATTACCACATATGGCTCCGGAACACCCGGAAACAGCGGAGATAAGAGCGTCAAAGAGTAAGTGAAACAAATTAAAAAGCGCCGAAAACCGCTATAAACGAGTGGAAAAAGTGTTCCCGATAAGTTTGGGAGCAGGAGGCCCAGGGTTCGAGTCCCTGCACTCCGACCACCTTTCTTTGAAAAACCGCCTTTTTAGGCGGTTTTTCTGCGTTAAAAGTTCGACTTTCAGACTGCATTTGGCCACATTTCAACTGTGGTCAGAGAGGTAAAATGGCCGTTGCACCCTTGGTATGGAGGAATGCCGAAGGCCGCTAAATCCCTAACCAATCCCTAACAGCAAACGAACCCCCAAGAATTCGCATATCAGACGATACGGCGATTGAAATTGAGCGTAATCTTCACTATAATAAATTATGATAGGAATTTCATGCGTAGGCATAATCCTTGCCGATGTAATCTCGCGAAATTTACAACCTCTTTTATAGAGTAGAAAAGGAGGTACAACCATATATGGAGTACATAGTAATTGGCATTTGCCTCATAGCAATCGTTGCTATTGGTGCGCGTATATTTTTCAAACCCAAGTCGAAAGCCACAGTGACACCAACAGTCTCTGTGTCACCCAAAGAAGACGAAGAACTATCCCTGTCCGCGCCGCAAGGTGAGTCTGCACATGATTTGGTCATTCAAGTAGAAATGCTACCTGCCGAAGCTATCAGCGAAGAAGGCAGTTTGGTTGAGATCACAGACAGCAAGGTTTTGGCTCGAGTCAACAACCTTATTCCCAATTTGGCACAAGCCGGCAACGCCGTGAATAACGCTGGCCAAGCTGTAGAAGCCCAAGGAGAGGTTTTGTATCGTGCTATTATTCCTGCCGGAGCAAAACTAACGAATTCCAGAGGAATGGAAGGTGCTGTTCGAGGTTTCTATCGTGGTGCAGATGGTATCCAAGGGCACGCAAATTTAGTTGCAGTTGAAGCGCAGAAAGGTAGCGCTGTTGTTGCCAACACAGCTGCAGCCGCAATGGGTGTCGCATCAATGGTTGTTGGTCAATATTACATGACACAAATCAACGCAGAGTTAGGACAGATCAGTGACGGCATCTCAAAAATTTCGGATTTCCAAGACAATGAGTATCGGAGCCGGGTTTTCTCTCTGGTCAACCATGTTAAGACAATCGCTGAGTTTCAGGGGGAGATTCTTGAAAACGATGAATTGAGGCTTTCTAAAATCGCACAGTTGGATAGTCTGGAAGAAGAATGCACTAAGCTTTTAGGGCAAGCCAATCTCACCTTGGCAGGCTTCGCAAAGAAAACTGACCTCGATTTTGAAGCCTATGAAAAGGAATTGCAAGAAGCTCAGAACTGGTACATTTATCAGAACACCTTACTGAAAATGCTCTATAAGATTTCTGACCTGAGATTCACCCTGCATCTCGGTGCAGTGTCCAGAGAGCAGTGTACCGCATTGCTACCGACCTATACTCAGCAAGTCGAGGAAACACAAACTCGCCTAACGCATTGGCATCAAGGAACCACGAAACGTCTTAGTGTCGATACTGCAGAAATACGCCGGAAGAGGGGTGGTTGGGATAAAGCTATTCATTTCATCCCCGGACTGATAAATGATGCGTGGAATTTCTGCTCCATATCTGAACGAACTGCTGGTATGATCGATTCGCAGGTTGGCGGACACAATGAACTGCACCATGATAGCTCAGACCTCTATGTTGAAGATGTGCAGTTGATTTCGAAGGATGGGAAAGTATACTATTTGCCTTCGCACAAAAAATGAGGGAGTTTTCCTTACAACAGAAAATGGACGCCCAAGGGACGCATTTGTCCCTTGGGCAACTTTCGTTCTTACCCCACTTTTTCGAACGGAATCACCTTGCACCGGCTCTCCTCCGGCGGGTCGGGAGGTTCCGGCGTGGTCGTTGCCGTTGCCGATTCCATGAAGCCGCCGATCTTCTCAGCCGCACCTCTCTGCATATCGTTGGTGATATGCGTGTAGGTGTCCAGCGTGAACCCGGCGCTGTAGTGGCCCAGCATACTGGACAGGGTCTTTACATCCACGCCGCTGGAGATCGCCATGGTCGCGAATGTGTGTCTGAGGTCGTGGAAACGTACATGCTCCTCGATGCCTGCGTTTTTCAGCAGCTTCCGGTTGATCCTCGACACGGCGTCCGGACTCCAGTAGCCGCCTGTCCGGGGCGACGGGAACAGGATAGGGTTGTCAGGGTGCTGTTCATGCTCCTGCACCAGCAGGTCCACCGCCTGCTGCGACAGCGCCACCTTGCGGACAGAGTTTTTCGTTTTCGGCTCTGTTACATCCAGCTCGCCCTCCATGCGGGTGACCTGCTTGTTCACTGTCAGGATGCGCTCTTTTACATTCAAGTCCTCCCACTGGAGCGCCAGCAGTTCTCCTCGGCGCAGGCCGCTGGACAACTCCAGATAGAACATGGGCAGGACACCGTACTTCTCCGCTTCCTGAAGATATCTGCCGATTTTCTCCGGCGGGAGGATGGTCATCTCTTTCTTGTCCTTGGGCGGGATGCGGCAGTTCTCGCAGGGATTGTACGGGATGAGCCGCTCTTTCACCGCCTGCTTCAGCGCCGCCTGCAGTACCGCATGGACACGCCGCACGAAGGTGTTGGACAAGGCTTTGTCGTTCTGCTTCGACCCACGCTGCATCCTGCCGTTTTCTTTCAGGTCGTTATACATTCTTTGGATGTGGATGGACGAGAGCTGCTTGAGCTTGATCGCGCCGATGGCCGGGATGATGTGGTGCTCGATGATCCCCTCATAGCCCTTGGCGGTGTTGTAGCGGATGTTTGGCTTGCTGTAAGTCTCAAACCACAGTCTGCACCACTCCGCTGCGGTGTAGTCGCCCGTGTGATTGAGTGGCACGCCGCGATTCTCCCGAATGGCTTTCTCCAGCTTTTCTTTGCACTCCGCCTGAGTCTTGGCGGACACGCTTTTCTGGATGGCTCGGCCGGTGACCGGGTCGATGCCCTGGGTATATCTGCCCTCCCAACGGCCGCTGGGCTTTTTGCGGATACTGCCCTCGCCGTTGGCTCGTTTCTTGGTCATTTATGATCCCTCCTTTTTAACACAAACACATACCACAGAATTTTTGAAATAGCTACTAAAATATTTCAGATTTTTTCGCGGCCTGTTCGTCGATCCATTCCATGAATTTGTCACGTGGGACGATGATGCGGCTGCCCAGGGTGATGGTGGGGAAATCCCTGCGGTGGGCCACCTCGTAAGCGTGGGCCAAGCCGATGCCCAGCACATGGGACACATCCTCCACGGTCAGCATCAGCGGGAGTTCGTCAAAAGAATTGTATTTGGATTTTCTCATTCAGTTCCTTTCTACCTTCCGGGCGGAAGGGTTTTTTCTTTGTTTTGCGGCGCAGTTTCTGAGCTACTTACATGGTCAGATTGGGCCACTGCTCCTCATGGTCGTCCGGTTTATGACCCAAGGCCATGCGCTTTTCTTGAAGCTTCTTCAGCCGCTTCCGGTCGATCTGGATACCGCCGGGTCGGGACTTGGGTACGGAGTTGTCCCGGAACACCCGGCTCATGTGGTGGAGCAGCCGGGTCACCGCCAGCATCGCGGAGGGCGGACGGTTTTCCTCCAGATGATCCAAGAGGTACTGGGCATACTGGTTGTCCTGTTCGGCGGACCGGGTCAGCCAGTAGACGGCCTGCTCCTCATCGTAGGGAACTTCCTTTACGGTGAGGTACAGCTTGCCCAGCATGTACTGGGCGTACTGGTTTCCCCGTTCTGCCGACTCGGCGAACCACTCTATGGCGTGCTCAGTATCCTTTTCGATAACTTCGCCCTTGAGACACTCTTTGGCCAGCCGATACATGGCGTAGCTGCTGCCGTTGACTGCGGCGGTGTACAGCCAATTCATTCCCAGACGTATATCCCGTACCTCCACATCATCGGAGAGGTACAGCTTGGCCAGAGAGTACTGCGCCACCAGATGTCCCTGATCCGCCGCCTGCTCGAACCAGTACCGTGCTTCCACCGAGTCCGGGATCAGCAACGGTCCGTCCCGCCAGAGCTTTCCCATCAAGTACTGGGCATACATATCGCCGTTCTCTGCCAGTTTGTCCATTTCAGAGACAGCGTCGCTCCGTTCCTCCATGGTCAGGCTCTCGTCCCGGATGATATCCCGCAGCGTCCAGTAGGCGTAGGAGGCGTTTCGGTATTCCTCCGGTTCGTCCTGCTGATTGAGGCCCTTCTCCTCGAAAGTAATCTCACCCAACCGCAGGCGCTCCGCTTCCTGAATGACCGCGTTCTTGATCTGCCGGAACTCTTTTTGCTGTGAGAGCGGGATGCGTTCTTGGGGCTTGTCGTGATAGTAGCTGTCCACCTTGCCCTGGAGCATCAGCCACTGGTCATAGCACTTGCTCACGCCGGGGAGCCGCTCCATCTCATCAACAATTTCATCCACCAATTTCTTCAGCCGCTTTGGGAGGTAGCCGTAGGACTTCTTGCCCTTGACCGTTTCAAGCTGCGCCGCCAGCTCCAGCACGAGCCGCTCGGCATCCGGGTGGTCGCACATACTATCCCGCATGGTCTGCACCAGCTCCAGCAATGCCCGCCGCGCTTCCCGTACCAGCTCGTCTCTGGACTCAGACTTCTGTTCGTAGAGGTGTAGCATTTCGTTGCGGAAGATATCATTGGTCAGCTTGGACTTGATCTGACGGATACCTTCCTTGGAGAGGTAGGCCTGTCCCGGCTTTGCGGACCAGGCCATCATGTGGATGTGCGGGTGCTCGCCCTCGTCGTGGAAGGCCGCGTACCAACGGAAGTCACCGGGCGGGATCTTCATTGCCGCCGCGATGTCGTTGCGGTGGGCTCGAATGAGATTTCGCCACGCCGCGGCGTTGTCGAAGCCGAGCCGGGCAGCATCCTCACGCTTGAGGGAGATGATGTGCGTCCACACGTTTCCGGTGTAGCGCTCCACCTCCGCCATGGCTTTCTCCAGCGAAACAGCGTCGTCATCTCCGAACAGGCCGTGGGTACCAATGCGCTCAGCACGAGGCCGGGTGGCAATGTACTTCATATACTGGTCTGACTCATGGATGGCATCCCAGTTGGACTCGAGAGCCAGTGTGATGAACGCAGAGGCGTTGACTTTCGTGGGCTTCGTCAGGTAGTCCTCGTACTCATAGAGCGTCTTGCTGTCCGGGAAGTCTTTCACCAGCTTTACGATGAGCTGCTCCTGCTTTCGGGTGGGCGGACGGTCATCCGGGATGAGCTCCACCCGCTCCCGGGTCGCGATGTAGCGCAGGTATCCGGAGGCCCCGCCGGTGCTTTTGATATAGGGACTCTTGAGGATCAGTCTTGCCATTCGTCATCATCCCAGTCC
>UMLD01000960.1_pt1 | contig 21424 bp, 22 predicted proteins | sample 1966491 | NCBI WGS metagenome assembly UMLD01 (sample SAMEA4836191, study PRJEB28245) | human gut metagenome | biome: gut microbiome; material: fecal sample | place: Denmark | collected 2008
TTCAAAAATTTTATTGCGCCCGCTCCCGGTTGTGTCTCCCTATGAACACTTTGACAGTCCTTTCATAAATGTGGTCGCAAACCGACCCGCGGGCACAGTATTTTGAAGCACTCCGCTAAGGCAGACACGAAATCCTTCGGACGCGTCCCTGCCAGACGGACACAAGCCGCGCCGCTGTCGAAACCTGAACGAACGCAAATCATCAAAGGAGCCACGCGGTCATTTTCTGCAGATTCTTGATTCTGGATGTTGAGCACGCCACAGGAAGCAGCAGCCCCAGCCACCACACGGGAGCCGCCCATCCATAAGTTTCGCAATTACGAATTCAAAAAGTCTGTAATTAAGAAAAGGACCATGGATTACTCCACAGTCCCATTTCTCTTATTTTAATCGTTTATTCCTTCTCCTGCAAGACCTCTTCATACTTTTTCAGTATCAATCCCTGAATCTGATCTCTTGTCGCGGAATTGATCGGATGTGCGATATCCCGGAAATCTCCGTCGCCGGCTTTTCTGCTCGGCATCGCAATAAACAATCCTTTTTCCCCTTCGATCACTTTGATATCATGTACGACAAATTCATCATCGATTGTGATAGATACCACGGCTTTCATCTTGCCTTCTTTTTCCACTTTGCGAATTCTAACGTCTGTAATCTGCATATGTATCCCCCTTCTAGTCTCTCCCTAGAGCATATATCTTTCGTTGTTTTCTGCAACAATCCGGACAGCATCGTCTCCGGAATAAAATGTATTTGCCCGAAGCGTTCCATGGCTCTCCACAATGCAGTTTTCTACATGCGTATTATCGCCAATATATGCATCATTCAAGATAATCGAATTCTTGATCACGCAATTTTTTCCTACAAACACTTTCTTAAACAAAACAGAATTTTCTACCCTTCCGTTTACAATACATCCACTGGCGATCAGACTGTTGCTGACGTCCGATCCCATATTATATTTTGCCGGCGGAAGATCATCCACTTTCGAATAAATCTTCGGCTCTTCGCGGAAAAAGTACTTTCTCACATCCGGTTTCAAAAAGTCCATATTTGTACGGAAGTAATCATCTACACTTGCAATATTACTCCAGTAACTATTCAGTTTATATCCATACACACGCTTTACATTGCGGTAACGCACCAGCACATCCGTAACAAAATCAAACCGGTTTTCCTCCGCTGATTTTTCGAGAATTTCGATCAGCTGTCTTCTCCGGATAATATACACTCCTGTGGAAATCGTATTGGATTGTGCTACCAGCGGTTTTTCCTCAAAATCCGTGATCCGGGAATCTTCATTCATACGGACGACTCCGAAACGGCTGACATCCGCATCCGCCGGCATATCCTTGCACGCAATGGTAATATCTGCTTTCTTTGCGATATGAAACTCCAGCAGGTCATTGTAATCCATCTTATACACACAGTCACCGCTGGATATGATCACATACGGTTCGTGACGGTTTTTCAGGAAATCAATATTCTGATACATGGCATCTGCCGTGCCACGATACCAGTCACTGTTTTCTGCCGTAACGGTCGGTGTAAACAGATACAGACCTCCCTGTTTTCTTCCAAAATCCCACCATTTTGAAGAACTTAAATGTTCATTCAGTGAACGGGAATTATACTGTGTGAGTACAGCAACTGTCTGTACATGCGAATTGCTCATATTACTTAAGACAAAGTCAATGCAGCGGAAACTTCCGCCGACCGGCATCGCCGGAATCGCACGTTTTCTGGACAGTTCTCCCATCCGGTTGTTATTGCCACCCGCCAAAATAATTCCTACTGCTTTCATTTTCTGTCACCTGCCTTAATAATTACTTCGCCGCCTGCCAATACCCCGTCTGGATAATCTTCTTTTACTGTCACACCGGAAATGGCAGTGTTTTTGCCCACCTTTACATTCTCCGGAACAACAGAATCGTCTCCAATCGTTACCAGTCCAAACGAATAAACACTCTCGTTTAATTTGTTTGGTGCTGCCTCTCCTATTCCCAGTGTTACCCCATCTTCAATTCTGCAGTTTTCTGCAATTATGGATTTGTCAATCGTTACATCCCTGCCGATACTGGTATCCTTCATAATAATGGAATCTCGCACGACAGCCCCCGGTCCGATATATACGTTTGGTCCGATTACCGAATTGATCACCGCTCCATGAATCTCTGCTGCCTCCCCAATAATGCAGCGCTCCACTTTTGCCCCCGGTGCTATGTACTGCGGCTCAATCGTATCGCACTTCGTGTAAATCTTCCAGAATTCCTCGTAAAGATTGAATTCCGGAATCAGATCAATCAGCTCCATATTGGCTTCCCAGTATGAGCCAAGTGTTCCCACATCCTTCCAGTAACCGTTGAACTCATATGCAAAAAGCCTCTTGTTGTTTTTGAAACAATACGGAATAATATGCTTTCCGAAATCACAGCTCTGCTGATCTTTTAATTCAATAAGAGCATCTCTTAATACTTTCCAGGAGAAAATATAAATTCCCATGGATGCCAGATTACTCCGCGGTTTTTCCGGTTTTTCCTCAAAATCCTGAATCTTTTTGTTTTCATCCGCAATCACAATTCCGAAACGGCTTGCCTCCTCCATGGAAACAGGCATCGTCGCAATCGTCACATCCGCATGATTTGCCTTATGGAAGTCCAGCATAACCTCATAATCCATCTTATAAATATGATCTCCGGAAAGGATCAGAACATATTCCGGATTATAACTTTCCATATAGCGCAGATTCTGATAAATGGCATTGGCTGTACCAGTATACCATTCACTGTTATTGCTTCTCTCATACGGTGGAAGTACGGTCACTCCACCATTGTTCCGATCGAGATCCCACGGAATGCCGATGCCGATATGTGTGTTCAGCCGGAGTGGCTGATACTGCGTCAGCACACCAACCGTATCAATTCCGGAATTGATACAATTGCTGAGTGGAAAATCGATAATTCTGTACTTGCCGCCAAATGCTACCGCCGGCTTGGCGACGTCCGATGTCAGAACTCCAAGTCTGCTGCCCTGACCGCCTGCTAAAAGCATGGCTATCATTTCTTTCTTAATCACGTCATCACTCCTCGTCTGTTCTAAATATTATGTTTGTTTCTTACTATTACTGTAGTATATCATATTATCCTTTTATGTACAACAGTTTATACAAAAATGCTGAGTTTTTTTGTTGTTTTTTGGCAAAATGCACAATATATTTTCGGGTGCGCCTTTGGTTATAGAGTGGTATAATAGAAAAAAACTTTATTAAAATAGGTAGGTAATCCTGATGTATAAATTAAAATTTAATGACCCCATTCATATTCACTTTATCGGAATTGGCGGAATCAGCATGAGCGGACTCGCTGAAATTCTTCTGGAAAAAGGCTTTACTATTTCCGGGTCCGATGCAAAAGAATCCGATCTTACCCGCATGCTCGCATCCAAAGGTGCTCAGATTTTTTATGGACAAAGTGCTGAAAATATCATTCCCGGCATTGATCTGGTTGTCTACACAGCCGCAATCCATCCGGATAATCCGGAATTTGCAGAGGCCAGATCCCAGGGACTGCCAATGCTCTCCCGTGCAGAACTGCTTGGACAGATCATGGACAACTACAACAATTCCGTTGCCGTTGCCGGAACCCACGGCAAAACAACCACAACTTCCATGATCAGTGAGATTCTTCTTGCTGCGAAATCCGATCCGACCATCACTGTTGGCGGAATTCTTCCCTCTATCGGAGGAAACCTGCGTGTCGGTCATTCCGGAATCTTTGTTTCGGAGGCCTGTGAATACACCAACAGTTTCCTGAATTTCCGTCCAAAATACAGCATCATCTTAAATGTAGAAGCAGAACATCTGGACTTTTTCAAGGATATCAACGACATCCGTCGTTCTTTCCGTAAATTTGCCGGCAATACACTGGCAGACGGAGCAACCATTATCAATGGAGAAATTGCAGACCATCAGGAACTGACCGACGGACTTCCACAGCAGATCATCACCTACGGTTTTGATGATTCCTGTGAATATTATGCAGATAATCTGACATATGATGACAAAGCCTGTCCTTCTTTTACCGCCATGCACAACAAAGAGGCCATCTGTGAAATCAAACTTGCCGTTCCCGGACGACACAATGCCGGAAATGCCATGGCCGCCATCGCCCTTGCCTGTACCATGGGAATCAGCACAGATGCCATCATCAGAGGTCTGGACGCTTTCCACGGTGCCAACCGCCGTTTCCAGTACAAAGGAACCGTAGACGGTGTCACCATCATTGACGATTATGCACATCATCCGACAGAGATCCGTGCGACACTGACCGCCGCGCAGAAATATCCGCATAAGCGTCTGGTGCTGGTATTCCAGCCACACACCTACTCCCGCACCAAAGCTTTTCTGGATGATTTTGCCGAAGTACTTTCCATGGCAGATGTCATTGTTCTGGCAGACATCTTTGCTGCCCGCGAACAGAATACCTTCGGTGTAAGCTCGAAAGATATTCTGGAGCGCCTGACAGCCAAAGGAAAAGACGCGCACTATTTTCCTTCTTTTGAAGAGATCGAAAAGTTTTTATTAAAAAATTGTATGAACGGAGATCTGTTGATAACCATGGGAGCCGGAAATGTCGTAGAAATCGGCGAATCCCTCCTTGGAAAATAACTTATCCACATTATCCACATAGAAACGTTGATTCTTTCTTCGTTCTGTGTGGATTTTTTGTCTATATTTATCCACTCCTTTCCGTTTTGAATTTGTACGTTTTGGTGGACTTATCCACTTTATCCACAATGTTGTTCACAATCAGTATCCCCCTGATTACCAGGGATTTACGGGTGTTTTTCTTCTTCCATTTGGAAAATGATTGTGCTATAATCACAAATGCATAATAAGAAAGGTACTATGACATATGATAAACATTCAGCTGCACAATGATTGTCCAGCCACGGACACAATCGTTCCCAACCAGTTTATTGACCGCTTTATGCCGTCAGCAAACGGGGAATTTGTTAAGGTATATTTATATTTATTACGGTGCATCCATTCTCATGCATCAAATTGTACAATTTCTGAAATTGCTGACAAATTTAACAATACAGAAATGGACATTCAGCGTGCACTGCGTTACTGGCAGAAAGAAGGACTCCTCTCTCTGGAGGAAACCGCCGACGGTAAATTGTGCGGAATCGGTCTTCTTCCGTTTCCGGAAGATTCCACAAACACGGAAGAGGCATCTTCCTCTCCTGCCCCGTCTGCTGTTTCTTTGGAAGAAACACCAGCATCCGCTGCAGAGGAAACGTTTTGTGCCTCCCAGCCTGTGAATCTGCCACAGGAACCGCAGATCCGCCATTATACGCTGGATGAAATCGCAGAATTTCAGAAAAATCCGGATATTCAGGAAATGCTTTTTGTCGTGGAAACCTATATCCGGCATCCATTCAGTGAGAATGATATCAACACGATCTTATTCTGGCATGAAGATCTTCACTTTTCTGCCGAACTGATCGTCTATCTGGTGGAATATTGCGTCAGCAAAGGACATACAAATCTTCGTTATCTGAATAAAGTGGCACTGGCATGGCATGAGAAAAAAATTACTTCTGTGGAACAGGCCAAAAGTGAAGCCGCCGTCCGCAGCAAAGCGTACTACGCCGTCATGAAAGCTTTCGGCATCACTGGAAGAAACCTTATCGATTCCGAAACAGCCATGATCCGCAAATGGACCAAAGAATACGCTTTTGATCTGTCATTGATCCAGGAAGCCTGTGCCCGCACCATTTCCAGTACCGGTCAGTCAAGTTTCAGTTATGCCGATTCTATTCTGACCAGCTGGTATAACGACAAGGTACATTCTCTGGAAGATGTCAAACGCCTCGACGCCACCCATCAGCAAAAGAAAAAGGAGAGAGCCGCAGTGAAAGCAAATGCAGCCGCTTCTCCGAAGAAAAACAATTTTAATAACTTTGAATCCCGTGAAAATGACTATAAGAGTCTGGAAGCCATGCTTTTAAACTCTCCGATCCGGTCATAATCACTCCCATATCATCTGTTGAGCAATAAAAGGAGAATCAAATGCCGCTTTCCAATGCACAGTATGATGAGATCATGCATGAATACGATGAGCGCCAACTGCATAACCGTCATATTCTCGAAACACGGCGTGCGGAGGTTTTAAAAAAGCTTCCCCGTCTGAAGGAAATTGATGCAAGTGTTGCATCTTCTTCCGTCCGTCAGGCGCGTCTGCATCTTGATGGAGACACCCATGCACTGGCCTCCTTAAAGCAGGAACTAAGTGCCCTGTCTCTGGAACGGCAGCAGCTCCTTACTGCAAGCGGGTATCCGGCAGACTATCTGGACCCGGTTTATACCTGTCCGGATTGCAAAGACAGCGGGTATATCGACGGGAAAAAATGCCACTGTTTTAAACAGGCAATTATCAATACCGTCTATGCCCAGTCCAACATTCGCCAAATACTCCGTATTGAAAATTTTGACAATTTCCGCTACGATTTTTATTCGAAAGAGGAAAAAAATCCGCTGACAGGACTTTCTTCTTATGAAACCGCACAAAAAGCGGTGCGGGAATGTCATTATTTTATTGACGATTTTGATCACAAGCCAAAAAATCTGCTGTTTTACGGAAAAACCGGTGTCGGAAAAACTTTTCTGACAAACTGTGTTGCCAAAGAACTTCTTGACCACGGATATTCCGTAATTTACTTTACAGCATTTCAATTATTTGATATATTAAGCAAAGGTGTGTTTGAAAAAGATTCCGATGCAATTGCCACACACCAGAATATTTTCGACTGCGATTTGTTAGTCATCGACGACCTGGGAACAGAACTGATTAACTCTTTTACCTCTTCCCAGCTGTTTTTGTGTGTGAATGAACGGCTGATCCGGCAAAAATCCACCATTATTTCTACCAACCTGAGTGTGGAACGGATCAAGGAGTCCTATTCTGAACGAACATTTTCACGTATTTTAGATTCCTATACTTTTATCAATCTGTTCACAGAAGAAGATATCCGCAAACAGAAACGCACACGTATCATTTCCAGATAATACCCCATAGTTATGGGTCTATTATATGCATATATGTTTATCAATTAATTTAAACCTGGAGGAAAATCATGCCAAACGACGAAAGAATTTTGGAAACCATGCCAACCGGTACTCTCGGACTGATTCCGACTGCAAGCTGTATGGAATTAGGGAAAAAAGTAGACAGCTATCTGTCCACCTGGAGAGAGCATCGCGAACACGAGCATCACAACGATATTGCTTTCAAGGAATATCACAAAGAGAGCTACATCATCGAGCCTCATATTCCACGATTTGGTTCCGGAGAAGCGAAATGTGTTATCAATCAGTCTGTCCGGGGCTATGACCTCTATATCATGGTAGATGTTACGAACTACAGCATGACCTATTCACTCTGCGGACATACCAATCATATGTCTCCAGATGATCACTTTGCGGATTTAAAGCGTGTCATTGCTGCAGTCGGCGGAAAAGCCCGCCGTATCACTGTCATTCTTCCATTCCTGTATGAAAGCCGTCAGCACAGAAGAACTGCCCGTGAATCTCTTGACTGCCCATTAGCACTGCAGGAGCTTTACAATATGGGAATCGACAACATCATCACATTTGATGCTCACGATCCTCGTGTTATGAATGCGATTCCTCTGAATGGCTTTGAGAATGTAATGCCTTCCTATCAGTTCATCAAAGGTATCTTAAAGAACGTAAAGGATCTGACCATTGATGCCGAGCATCTGATGATCATCAGCCCGGACGAAGGTGCCACCAACCGTGCAATTTACCTTGCAAACGTACTTGGCATTGATATGGGTATGTTTTACAAGAGACGTGACTTCAGCCGTGTCGTAGACGGACGTAACCCGATCGTTGCCCATGAATTCTTAGGCTCCAACGTCGAAGGCAAAGATGTACTGATCATTGATGATATGATTTCCTCCGGCGAAAGCATGATTGACACTGCACGTGAATTAAAGAAGCGTAAAGCAAACCGTATTTTCGTTGTTTCTACGTTCGGATTATTCACAAACGGACTTGCTTCTTTCGATAAAGCATACGAAGAAGGCCTGATTTACCGTGTAGTAACCACAAACCTGATTTATCAGACTCCGGAGCTTCTCTCCCGTGAGTACTATATCAGCTGCGATATGAGTAAATATATTGCATATATCATTGATACTTTAAATCATGATTCTTCTATCAGCGATCTGTTGAATCCATACGATCGTATCAAGAATTATGTAAAGAAGTACAACGATGCAAAAAATGCGTAATTATTTCATGACAATCTCATAAAAAAACGCAGACAAAAAGCGTGTGAAAATTTTCTGGTTTTCACACGCTTTTGTTCTGCATTACAGCCCTGAACTATTTCTTTTCATCCTCGATGATATGCCCGTTGTCAAGATTCGGCTGTATAAACATTTCCCTTGCATATTCCATTAAAGTTTCAGAATATTCTGCTGTATGCTCGTTACGTTTCATAATCTGTGCCAGATGCACCCCGTGTTCTACCCACGCTTTGCCGTCTGTAGCGGCGTTTAACATCATAGGCTGTAGATTATCCATCACACGCGCGAACTTTGCTTCTGGCGTCTTCTGTGCCTCAAATTCAAGCCACAGATCATACAGCATCTTTCCCTGCTCTTCCGGAAGAAGACCATAAATCCGGTCGGCCGCTTTTTTCTCCCGGTCAGCCTGTGTCTTCTTTCCCTCCTCATCATAAGCATAAGTATCTCCGGCATCAATCTCCACCAGATCATGGATTAAAAGCATGCCGATTGTATGAAGCACATCAATCGGTTCATTCGCATACTCACTGAGCAACATGGTCATGATCGCCATATGCCAGGCATGCTCCGCATCATTTTCCTTTCGCCTGCCATCCGATAAATAGGTTTGTCTCCCAATAAATTTTTCCCTGTCAATTTCCCGGATAAAAGCAAACTGCTGGTCTAAGCGCTTTTTTGTGTTTTCGTCCATATTGTTTTCCTCTTTTCTATTTCTAATTTCATGCTCACCTGATTTTGAAAAGGAAGTGACCTCCATGATGGCTCTGTCACTCCCTTCCAATAGTGTTATTATTTTGTTTTTATTCCTGCTCATCCAGTACGGATGTACAGTGCGGACATCTGGTTGCCCTGATATCAATTTCCGAATAACAGAATGGACATTTTTTTATTGTCGGGTCCGGCTTTTCTTCCTCCATACCTGCTAACGTGCTCAGTTTTTCTGTGATCCGGTTGATAACTTTCAACATAATAAAAATCACAAGTGCCGTGATCAGAAAATTGATTACTGCAGTAATAAAATTGCCATAATGCAGAACCGGTGCATTTTCTCCTGTTCCAAGCGTTACCGTAAGGTAAGAAAAGTCCGTGCCTCCGAAAATTCCCAGGATCGGAGTCAGGATATCTGCATTCAGGGATGTCACAATGGACGTAAATGCGCCACCGACAATAACACCGACCGCCATATCCATCACATTTCCACGCAGAATAAACTTCTTGAACTCTCCAAAGAATTTGCTTTGCCTTTTCATTGGTAAAAAACCTCCTTATTTTTTCCCGAAGTGAAACAGTCCTTTCTTCTCATATGGCTCGCTGGAACTTCCTGTCATCTCATATCCGATCTCATGAATGGCTTTCTTTGCCCACGGAATATCAATCGGATCTTCGCTGATGATTACAGTCTCTCCATCACGTGCGGAAGAACTTACTTTTTTCACTTTAAAATTTTTGCGGATCACTTCATTCATATGGGATTCACACATGCCGCACATCATACCGTCAATTTTTAATGTTGTTTTGATCATTGTGTCTACTCCTTTTGTAATATCTGAAAGATTTTTATTTTTGCATCAGGTTTCAAATGATGCATAGAAATTTATAATATCCAAACATGTTATAGATTCCTTTATTGCATTATTTTTTATTTTCACGCTTATATTATACCCCCACAGGGTATTTGTCAAATATTCTCTGGTAAGGCGATATTTTTTCTCATTGCGTGTCATGCAATAAAAGTTATGATGGCATTTGGGGGACATATGCAATTTTTCTCGCTTTCTACGTCCCTCTTTTTTTCCTCTTTGGGACATATATGATTTTTCCTGCCTTCTATGTCCCTGACTTTTCCCTCTCTAGGACATATGCAATCTTTCTTGTCTTCTATATCCCATTACTTTTCAAAAACAGGACATAGCACTGAGCTTTTTGTTTATATGTCCCGCTACCTTTCGAAAGTGGGACATTTCAATAAACTTTTTGTCTATATGTCCCCTTGGCTTTGGAAATTGGACATTTCAATAAATTTTTTGCTCATATGTCCCATAACTTTCAAAAATTATACTCAGAACCATCTTTTCTCTTAAGCTATTTCGAATTTTCTGCATAAAAACATATAACATGTTTTTTCTCTGGTTGTAAATATGAGACCGTTATGCTACCATATTATCATTTCTAAATGTGCTGTTTCATTAGTCCCTATATCTGTTATAGAAACCGGAGGCCTAAAATGTCTGATTTAAAACCATTTGATAAAATAACTTTTGAACAATATGAGGCTCTTTCAGAAGATATCCATATTGAAATATTCGAAGGAATTCTTTATGATATGGCAAATCCTTCACAGGAACACCAAACCATTTCCATGGAACTTTCCACTACGATCAACAATTATATTAAAAAGAAACATGGTTCTTGTCGTGTTTTTAGTGCCCCTTTTGATGTAAAGCTAAACGATTCGCCATTGACAATTGTCCAACCGGATCTGATGGTTATCTGTAATCCCGACAAACTCGACGGAAAACGCTGTAATGGTGCACCTGATTTTATCATTGAAATCGTCTCTCCTGGAAATCCCGCCGATGATTACATCCGAAAACTTTACTACTATAAAAATGCCGGTGTACGTGAGTACTGGATCGTTGATCCCCGCCGCCGGACAATTACTGTGAATTTTTTTGAACAAAATATTTTAAATATTCAATACTCATTTGATGCTACTATTAAAGTGAATATTTATGATGATCTGTATATTGATTTTTCTGAGATTGATGCGATGTTAAATTGATGAAAAATAAAAATTGTCCAGAGCAGTATATCTTTGTTGTATAATGCCATTATTGCCATCCCTCCAAAGAAACTGCCCGGGACAAATTCCATTGCTGTCTTTGTAACCCTTTCCCGGAAATTTTCTTTTAACTACACGTTTCAATTCATCTACAACATACGATGACAACACAAGCTGATGGTGTGTAAATATATAATTCATCATTGCATCCATCTTTACACCGGGAAATAGCAATGCTGATATCAACACATTGGTATCAAGCATAATTCTCATTCACTTCACCACACTTTCTTCCCTAAGTTCTTTAATCATTGTCATTACATCATCATCATCTTTGAGTCCAAGTCTTTCTGCTTCTCCTGCAAATGCTCTCTGAGCTTCACGCAATGCATCCATAGAAGAATTCATCATATATATTCTTCCAGATTCTTCCACAAACAAGATTTTATCACCATTCTTAATCCCGAGTTTCTTTCGGATTTCAATAGGTATTGTCACCTGCCCTTTTGACGTCACTTTTGCCAGTTCCATATAAAAACCTCCTTTCGCGGTAATACATTCCTTACTTTTCTTACAATGTAATTATATCCAGTTTTTATGAATTTATCAATTTCAATTTTCTATATTCTGAAAGAAACTAAAAAATCCCATCTGCTTTCACAGATGAGATTTCCATTACAAATTTACTTCACCGACTCATGTTTTTTCATTCCTGTCCAAAATAAAAATCATCAATCATTCCCCAGCCGTCTGCTGCATGATCTACATATACGCCTATTTTTACATCTCCTTTTGTACATTTAATATTGTCAATGGTTACCTTCTTCCAATCCTGCCAGCCATCCAATTCTACCAATCCAGAAACATACTTCTTTCCATCTGCTATAACATATAAATATATCTCTGCATTTTTTCCTACTTCATCTCCCTGTATATACACCGATGCTTTATATGTCTTCTTTTTATTAAGTTTCTTTTTTGAAATTGTCTGCTCCAGTCTAAAGTGATGTTTATATGTCGACCAAAAATGAAACGTATAATCCCCGGAATGACAGTCATCTTCTTTATCCCAGATTCCAACGGGGTCCTCCGTATAATAATCCAGCTTATCCATTCCGGTTCCTTTATATTTCCACATCGAAAAATCAGAACTTTCAAATCCTGGGTTTCTCACTAAATTTTTTGAGGTTTTGGCATAAGTGCCATCTACATTAATTATTAATATAGATACGATTAACAGTATCGTAATTTCTATTTTCCTTTTCATTTTTCTCCTTTGCAAAGAATAGTGGAATCTGTTCCACATTGTACTACCACGCTCTTGCCTTTACCACAGCTGAAAAACTGCTGTATTCTTTTGCACCATTATTCATTACATATGACCTTACTTTAAAATAACAGGTTTTCTTTTTTGAAAGTTTCTTATATGTATAACTGTTTTTTGACGTATCTGCTATTTTTTTATATTTTCCGTTTCCAACTTTGCAATATACTTCATAACCATTTATTGCATTTACTTTATCCCAACGCAATATAATTTTCTTACCGGTAATACTTCCAATTAAATTTTGAGGTTTATTCCCACTTTTTAAATATAATATTTTAAAGTGATATTTTTTTGCATAATTTTCAGCATTTTTCCCTTTATCGCACTCGAAAACCAATGATTTGCTACAACCGTTAAATGGATTATACAATTCCGAGTTTGGCACTGTTGTAGCTCCTTTTATTGTGATTTTTTTCAAGTCTTTGCAATTATTAAACGCAAACGCTCCAATCTCCTTAACATTTTGGGGAATAATTACCTCTGTTATATGTGCATATGCTGATTCTGGTGCTTCAAACAGAGACGCAGGAACAACTTCTACTTTATTACCAAAAATAACCTTTAATGAACTACTATATTTTCCTGCGTCAACAAACACATGCTCATCCATTGAACTTCGCATCATAAAAGCTTTACATTTTTTTGCGTTAAAATTTATTTGTTTTAGATATTTGCATCCCTTAAATGCATTAAGCCCTATATATTCTGTACATTCTGGTATAGTAATTGATTGTAATTTCGTACAATTCCTAAAAGCTTCACTTTCAATACGTTCAATATTTTTTCCCCAAGTAACATTCTGTAAATCATAACAATTTGCAAACGCCCAATCTCCAATATTTTTTATGCTATCTGATAATACAATCTCTGTCACATGTGCATATTCAGATTCCCGTGCCTCAAACATGCCCTTCGGAACTTTTTCTACATTTGGTCCAAATGTAACTTTTAACGAATCACTAAACTTTCCAGCATTTAAAAAAACATTCATATACATCATATCTCGAAAATAATACACATTACAATCTTTAGCATCAAAATATATACTTGTAAGATATTTACAATTTGCAAATGCATTATATCCAATTTTTTCAATAGATTTTGGGATTGTCACATTTGTTATTGAACTATCTTCAAAAAGTTTTTCTCCTATCTCTGTTACAGGATATCCATCTATAAAACTTGGAATAATTATAGAAGATGCCGTCCCAAAATATTCTTTTAGCGTTGCCTCTCCTGAAGATATCGTATATCTCCATTCCCCACTATATTTTTCCTCTGCCTGTACCTGTATTTTCTCATTTGGAAAAAACGTAACTATCATTGTCATAACAAGCATCGCCATTACAGCCTTTTTTAAATAATCCTTCATAGATTTTTTCTCCTTTTTGATATCCTACAAACGGTTTCTTATATTTAATTGTAACATTCCCATTCTTTCAATCAATATGTGCCCTTTATTGTGCCCTTATTTTTTAATACCAAAGAACTATTTGCAAAAAAGCCGGCAAAAAATAATTTGTCGACTTTTTCATATATACTGTACGATTAGATTGCTTCAGATAAAAATCTATGTTTTAACAAATATAGATATCAATTGATCCGATTAATATGTTAATGAAACAATATATCCTTCACCTGATATTTTCAGTGTTGAACATGGCCAATATTCTTTTAAATCATCATAGTGCATAGCACTTATTTCTGTTTCTGATTGACTATTCCAATACATTTCACCTGTATCATCATTACGACTCTCATATTTTCCATAAGTTCTTATAAATTTATCAAAATCATCGTTAGATAAATAATATTGTATCTGATCAACATTTTGATTATCTTTATTAAACCAAATGGACATTCCATAAGAAGCTATATTATTCTTAATTTTGGCATTTTTATAGTAATAAAAATAGATCTTAGTTTTATCTGTTCCAACCAAATTATACTCATATATTTGTTTTTCCTCGTTAAACACTTCATCATATATTGGCATATATTCTATGTAATCAGGTTTCGCAGATGTTTTATAATTATTTTTTTCCATCTCAGCAACATCTTTTGTAGATGATTTGTTTGTATATTCACGAGCTAAGTCATTTAAATTTTCTGAAGAAGTCTCAATATTATTGTTATTCTGGATATTGCTTATTTTATTTGATCCAATTCTTCTAACACTCCCCTGACTACCAGGATCAATAATTTTATATACTCCAAATAAAATTACAATTGCCAAAAGACATCCCAATATTATCAGAATAAAAATTGATTTTATCCCTTGGTGTTTTATATTCATATTAGATTCTTTAAATGACTTTGTTTTTAAGCTTTGCCCATATTTATTCGGATTATTATGTTGTATAATATTCATCACTAACAAAATAATTCCGGTTACTATAAATAAAATACCAGCCCACTTATATAAAATTATTTGTATCTCATATTGTGTATATGGTCTTTCAAATGAATATCTACTATTTGTCGCAATTTCCCATTGCGCTGCCCCCAAAAGAGCAATACCTAAAATTAAATTAATAATACAAATAATCCACATAATTATCTTTTTCATTTTTATAATCCGCCTTTCTGCGAAAGGCACCAATGCGTCATAAAACTTGTTGGTCACTTTCGCTCTCTATTTTCTATTTCTGTTCCCTTCTGATATTATTTACCTATAAGACTGACACACTACAGAACACGTGGAAGTGAGCGGCGGCGGGGCTGTATAGCGGCGCCCCCACATTTTTATTTGTTGTCGATCATCCGTTAAGGCATCAATGATTGGCGCACATATAATTTTTCAAACAATTACCACCATTTCCAAATTAATCCATGATCTTTCTTCTTACTTCCAAATTATTTTCTTTCCAAATGGTTTGTTGTTCCACACATTTTCTAGCCAAAGAATTATATTTCTTAACTGAAATATTCTTTTCGTTCTTTTTACATGAAATTTTATTTGTTATATAGGACTCTTGATATTCCAAATACTTTGACAATTTTCCATTGGATTTCAATGCGTAAGCTGTATCACTTTCTCCCATTAGCCCATATAGATAATGATTGTGCAAATGTTTTTTCGAACAAAAATAAACATATGCTGTCCCTCCGCTAATACAAGTACAGCTTATTGCTTTCTTATTTACCCTGCTTACCTTTCCCTTCTTATATGTGTATATATACACCTCTGCATTTTTATATCCAACAGGATGAAGGGTTACTAACTCTGGCACCTTATCTCCATTCATGTCTTTAATTATAAATTCACTGCAATATTTATAATTTTCTTTATTTTGTTTTTCAAAATCACCTTCCAGAACTGTAAAAGAAGATTCATATTTTCCCAAAAAATTTTGATATGCAGCTAATGCTTTTTCTTTTCTGGTTTCTGCAGCCGTATTATACGGAAATATCAGCAATACTATCATAACGCTTAAAACCATATTAAAAAATTTTTTCATTAAATTATTTCTCATACATTTCACACTCATTCCACCGGAAACTTTTTCGGATATTTTACACACTTAGTTATCTTTTTATGAATAATACCACCATTTGTTGCTTTTTCCAGTTTTGTCGTTCCATATGCATCCTCTTTATAATAATACGTTAATATGCCATTTTTTAGTTTTAAGGATACGTTTAAATTTGCATCCTCTGTAGTATAATTTATAAAGACCATTCCATTTGCACGATAATAAATACTTCCTATCTTGCCTTTTTTCTTAATCTGTCTAAGGATCTTTGCTCCATTTTTTGCTCTCTTCAACTCTGTTTGAGAGATTTTCAAACCTCCATATTCAACTAATTTTGCTCCATCCCACTTTGCATAATACTTATTCCATGTATGCCCAGATCCATCTTTAAAATTATCAAACTGACTGTCTGTGATTTCAAATTGATTTTTACCTAAATAAGTGATTTTGTCTCCAATACCATCAACTGTATGCACTTGATTTTCTTTAAAAATATATGCATAGGATAATTCTCCACTACCACCTGCACCTACATTAAAAATAACCATTCTTGTTTTCTTTAATTTGTATATCTTTACAGAATCCGGATATAAATACCAACCATCACATGATGCAATTTTTTTGCAAGTTGCTTGCGTTATATACCATATTTTTGCGTTTAAATATCCTAACTCTTCTTCATTTTTTGAGGTTATTGCAAATGCTTCCTTTTTTCCATCACCATTCATATCCGCATATATAAATTTGCGAATTGTCTCGGAAGTATTCGCCTCCAACTTGCTTCTCAGCGAATTTTGCGTTGCTGCCTTTATCTGAACTGGTATCATCAGTAATATTCCAACCAAAGCAACTATCATCATAACAATTTTACTTTTTCTTTTCATTATATTATCCTTCCTGTTAATCCTTAGTTCTCAACTTGTATATAGCTGCTTTCGACCCAATCCCTGCTTTTTTAAGCAACTTCTTATACACATTATATTTAGACTTCGGAACATACACACGGACATTCTTATTAACCTTTTTGAATGCATCTGCTCCAATACTTCCACTTTTTAAATTCAAGGTATCAATAACAATGCTCTTAAGTGACTTACACCCATAGAATGCCATCTTATCAATCCTCTTGATTGAATGGCAAATAATTACATTTTTTAATGTACCATTTTTATAAAAAGCTTTTGCTCCAATTGATGTAACCTGATATACGACACCATCTATTACCATGCTATCCTTAATAACTGCGGTTTTGGAATTATCATCATACCATTCCGTGAGCTCTAATGTCGGAGCTCCACTCGTCTTGGTAATAGTGTAAATAGCCGTATCTGTCGTAATTTCATCACCAACATCCACGGTCTTATCATCTTTTTGATCTAAATCACTATCTTTCCACTTCTCATCATCTTTTTGATTTAAATCACTATCTTTCCAATTCTCATCATCTTTTTGATTTAAATCACTATCTTTCCAATTTTCATCATCAGATAAAGATGACTTAGTCCACTTTGCGGTCAACGTCAGGTTGCTTTGAATTGCCATTCCTATGTATGCTTTCTCATTATTCTCCGTGTACCAGCCGTCAAAACTGTACCCTTCTTTCTCCACCTCCGGAAGCTGATTCAAATACGATTCACCATATTCGGCCTCCAAAATATAATTTTGGATAAGTTGTAATGAATCACCTGAATAATAACCCACACGTCCTGACGCACTCTCACATATCCATCGATTAAATGTCTGTTGCAACGTTAATGGACTTGGAGTTAAACTGGCACCATTTGAGTTAAATTTAACCGTAATATTTTTTATCGGTTTTTCAGAAAAAATTTGTACCGTTTTCCCTTTTTCACCAGTTTGTGTTGTTTGAGACATCAAGCCCCCATTCGTTGCATAGACGATTGTACAAGATTCTTTTTTTACATTTTTTTCCTTTACCTGAATATCATAGGAAGCAGTCTTTGTAATTCCATTCTCCGAATAACTAATAGTTATCGTCTGCTTACCAAGCGATGTGGTGGTTCCACTAACTCTCCAATATTTCACCTGGCTTTTTGATCCATCTGAATAATTTGCAACTACCTTTATTCCTGCTGTATCAAGGCTGTCATTCAGATAATATTCCAATTTATCTGGTTTTGCCGTAATAGTTATAGACTGTAATTGCTTCTTAACATTCGTATAATTATCCTTATAACTGTATCCACATTTCGTACATGTATGAAGTGTATAACCTTTTTTTGTTGTTGTCGGAAGTACAACCGTATCCTTATATGTATGCCCCGTCGCCTTAATTATACGAGTTTCTACTTTTCCACAATTTTTACAGATTGCTTTTTCTGTTCCCATTGTTGTACAGGTTGCTCTCTTAGTTACCACCCAGTTTCCATAAATATGTGCTACCTCTTTTGGCAAATTTATTTTGAAATTAATTCTTTTCGTATCCGTATAATATCCATGTTGATTATACACCGATACATACATGCTATAATTTCCAACACCTAATTCTTTTGTTGAAAATGTATAGGCAGCTGGAATTTCCTTTGTTACTACTCGTCCTACTCCATCTTTGTCAATTCCAATGACTAATTTATTGTAATAAGATGCCTTAACCTTAACCAATGCATTCTCACCTAATTCATATGATGTTTTGGATAATGTAAAACTCTCATATTGTGGCTTCTTTATTGAAAACCACAATGTATTTGTATCCACATAGCCTTGTGAATTTGCCACCGTAACATAAATATTATAATTTCCAACTCCCAAATCTTTTGACGAAAAAACATAATGTGAAGTAATCTCTTTTGTTACTACTCGTCCTACTCCATCTTTATTTATCCCCACTGTTAAATGATCATAATTAGCAGATTCCACATTGACCTCAATATTGTCGCCTAAACAATATTCTGTATATGATGTATCCTTTTTTGACAACCAAAAGTTTGAGTAAGTTGGCCTAGATTGAATCTTAAACCATAATGTATTCGTATCCACATAGCCCTGCGAATTACTAACAGTTACATATACACTATAACTTCCTACCCCTAAATCCTTTGCTGAAAATACATAATGTGAACTAATTTCCTTGGTAACAACCCTGCCAACCCCCTCTTTGTCAATTCCAATTGTCAAATGATCATAATTTGATGCTTCTACATTAACTTCAACATTGTCATTTAAGCCATATTCTGTATATGATGTATCTTTTTTTGACAGCCAAAAATTTGAATATGATGGTTTTTTTACGCTATTAGAATTAATATCCTGATTCAAATTAAAATTTCCACAATATCCATATCCTCGATATTTATTTGCCCAACTACTTATTGTTGATTTTTGTACTTTACCACCCGTTGCATGTACAAAATACCCATCTCCGACATAAATTCCGACATGTCCATAATAGGAAGAACCACAACTTCGGCAAGGACCACCTCCACAATTACCAAAATATACGGTTGCACCTACTGGAATATCTGTTCTACTTTGTGATTTAATAAACAGATTTCCGCTTTTCGATGCACAACATGAATATGGTCTTGTCGCACCTAAATTCTGATATGTTTCCTCTACAAATTTAAGACAATATCCATTTGGATAGCTTTGCCCCACTTTTGCCATAACATAATTCTTAATGCTCGATGATCTTAATACTATTGCCCCACTTACTATAGATACATTATCTGGTATAACAAACACCAAACTCATCATCCAAGCAAGTAATATGCTAACCAATTTTTTTAATAATTTTCTTTTCATAAGCATTCTCTCCATTCGGTAAAAAGGAAAAGACATTACAACCGATATCCATTCAGTGTAATGTCTTCCTTCATATACATTAATTGGTAACTGGCTGTCATTTTACAGACCCTATAGCTTTGCGTCACAATTTTTCAACTGCTTTGCCTTTTCAATTTTATACTAATCTTCATCTACGGCCATAATGTATATGTGTTGCCGTAATCACCATAATATGTTTTTCCATTCAAAGTCTTATAACATCTTACTCTTATATAATATGTTTTCTTTTTATTTAATCCACTTAATTTTACAGTGGTTCCTTTGACCGTCTTGGTTTTTGTGTTTTTTTGCTAAACTTATCAGATGTTGAATATTGTAAAACATATCCCGTTACACCTGATGTTTTCTTCAATTTAATTGTTGCTTTAGAATTCGAGCGCATTCCAGAATCAATTGCGCCTGTATCTGGTATTACGTTCAACCAAAATTTGTATGCGCCTGGTTGATAATAGACTTTTACATAATATGTTCCTTTATCTAATTCGGTTGTATCTTTATCATATGCATAGCCCTTATTGTTATCATAATTTGCATAACATGTATATACCTTATTACCTTCACTATCTAATACATCATAATTTGCTATTTGCCCCTCTGTATAATTATAATGTGTAATTGTCAATTTTCCTGAAAACGGCATGTCAAAAATATAAAAATCCTGATTTTCTTCATCTCCAATCATTCCATAAATTTTTTGATTTAAAGAAATCTTTTTTGCCTGATCTAAAATATCATTTCTACTATTTTGTGATTCTGGAAAAGTTTCGTCTACTTTTTGATAATTTAATTTAAACGAATATCCTGTATTCTTATTCAAATTACTTAATTTAATGTAGTATATTCCTGCACACAAATAATAATTTACCTTTTTATATGCACAGCCTCTATTTCCATCATAGGATGCCCAATAATCATTTATTTTTTCATATTCATTATTATATAAATATACACTTACACCATCCTTCTCATAAGCCTCCAATGTAAAAGTTACAATTCCTGATTTTTGCAAGCTAAAACTATAATAAGCTTCATGATTGTCCATCGTAGTCCCGCTATACGTCCCATTCTCGCTAATTACCATTGCATTTTGAATTGTATTATCCATCGATGCAATCGTTGATACGGGATAAAGACCATTCAATCCTACAATAATAGCCAATAAAGTTATAATTTTCCTTTTTAATTTCATTTATCTCTACTCTTCTCTCTTACTATCTCAGTCTATTTTAATATTTTCTTGCTTCTATATAGCTCTATTTACATTTTATTTATCCTGCATATTCAATTTCTTAATTTATTGTTCATGATTGTAACATCATTTACATCTGTATAAACAATCCTTATTCACTTTTTATTTTATCAGTTCACATCATCATTTCAATATGTGCCCTCCATTGCGCCTTTTATTTTTAGTACCTATGCACTAAAAAAGATACCTGCCAGACGACACATGTCTTTTATCTTCTAACCTTCTATTTCTCTTTCTATCTGTTCCACCAGTTCCTCCCATTTTGTTATAGTTTCCTCAATCGAATATACATATTGGGACTGTACCAGATTATCAAAATAACTGGCAAACATTTCACTGATGCCCGGTTCATCAATTGAAATAAAACCAAATGGGAATTCGTCAGATGTTGAACAGAACGCGACCTTATTTTGTCCAAATACATCAATTCCAAAAGAACTGTTTAT
>UMLD01051645.1_pt1 | contig 20775 bp, 14 predicted proteins | sample 1966491 | NCBI WGS metagenome assembly UMLD01 (sample SAMEA4836191, study PRJEB28245) | human gut metagenome | biome: gut microbiome; material: fecal sample | place: Denmark | collected 2008
CTTTTTCAAAAAGTTTTTTGAGCTTTTTGTGAATTTGCAATTCAGAAATCAATCTGTGCTTTACTCACTTTTTACTCTTTTCTTGACTGAAAAACCGCTTGAATACTGGCTTTTTAAACCCTTACTCTTTAAGTTTTTCACCGCTCTCTCGCGACAGCTTCATTATATTACCACACTTTACGAGGAATGTCAACACTTTTTTTGAATTTTTTTCGTTTTTCTTACGACTTTTTTATTTTCACTTTTCCTTACCTATATATAGGATTTTTTCGATAAACTTCATCTAAATATAGATAAAATTTCCCTGCTCTTTAACTTCATTTTACAAAACAGACTTACCTTACGAACCGCATGAAACATATTATTCATCTTAGATTTAGAATGTGCTGTATACTAAACAAAAAAGCCTTAGAAATACACACTGGCATTCTAAGGCTATAGTATATTTAGTTATTTTTTGTGCGGATTGCGTCTGTTACGGACATCTTTGAGGCTTTATTCATCTTTCCAAGACCTGAAATCATGGTTATAAACAAGCCCACAAACAAGATGACGATTATATGCCACCACGAGAAGCTGTAACAGGGCATTCCCTGTATAATCAACCAGCTCGACAAGCCTGCTATATTAAGTATAATGATTAGCAATATCGTAGCTAAGCTTGAAATCAAGCCTATTATCAGATTTTCTATGCTGAACATCTTGAAAATGGACTTTTTGTCCGCTCCCAGCGACTTCAGAACTCCGACCTCATAAACTCTGTCAAAGATATTGGACTTTGTTGAATGGCTTACAAGTATACACGAGATTATTATAATTATAAGTGCAACTATTGATATGGCTATGCCTATAAAGGAGAAAATTTGTGAAAATCCTCTCTTTATATTTTCAGCCAAATATATAACCTTATAATCATCTTCATTGGCAATAGCCTTTATCTCGTCTATCTTAGCACTGCTGTAATCGTTGAGATAAACATCTATCTCCTAAACTATATCTTCAATCCATTGGTCCTTATCTTCACTGTTAACATATAGGTTTGCCGCTTGTGTTTCTTCCGAGTCTTTGCTTTCACAAATTCCAGTTATTTTAATTTTACTTACTTTTGTATTAGAAAAACCTACAATATATTCCGAGCCTATAATCAGGTTCTGAACCTCCTGCGGTATATTTCCGCTTGAAGCTTCTTCATTGGATATGTACAAATCCTCTCTTAATATACTCTCAAGATATTTATTTATGGATTTTACACTGAGCAGGGCTTCGTTTTTATTCTTGTTAAGCTGTCCGCAAATCATCTTAGGCTGAGAATTTTTATCTATATCATTCAATACCGAGTTAAGCATCATAGTTTCCTGCGAATCCATAAGAACCACATATGAATCAAGACTTTCTCTTGACAATTCTCTTTGCAGTTTCTCTGTGATTACTACATACGGACTTTGAATTGAAATCAAGTTGTCATATATGCCAACTATCTTAGCTTCTATTTTGCTGCCTCCAAATTTAATAGTCTTACCGATTGCATTCTCGGCACTATCAAAATATTCCTCTGCCATATCGGTATTTATTAAGATTTCTCTGTCTTTTGAAATCATCTCTCCCATCTGAGGTTTGATTCTCTCTTTAAAGAAATTATCAAGTAATATTGCTTTTGTATCAACTGCGGAAATGTAGCCTTCTCTCTCATTTGATTCTATTGTCAAATATCTTTCGGACTTTTTGACTATTTTTTTGATATTTCCAGTATCATTCAGCTTCTTGATAAGTTCCTCTGGAATTGATTCACTATAAAAATCGTCCTCGCGGTTAATAGAAACCATGTCCGAATCAATCATAGAAGCATTTGTATTATTTATCAGACTCATTGTAGAGGATAGTATTCCGCAGACCGTGCTTATACAGACAAGGCTTATAAATATTGCTATTATAGAAGGAATCAATTTTTTCTTTCGCTTCTGAAAGCTGCGTAATGAAATTCTTTTAATCCATTTCTTAGATTTAGGATTTTTTTCCCGCTGTTCGGTTAATTCTAATGTAGAATTTTCTGAATATCCCCTGTCGCTGTCATCAAAAATCCTACCGTCACGAATAGTTATAATCCTGTCGGCAAACTTTTCGGCAGCTTCTTTATTATGAGATACAATTACAACGAGATGATTCTTTGCAACCTCTTTAAGTGCATTAAATATAATATCAGAATTTTCTTCGTCAAGGTTGCCTGTTGGCTCATCGGCAAAAATTATTTCGTTGTTTCGCACCAAGGCTCTCGCTATTGCGACACGCTGTTTTTCTCCGCCTGACAGAGTTGCAACATCTCTGTTTTCAAGGTTGTTCAGTTTGAACATAGAAATTATATTGCTATATACTTCTTCATCCAGAACACCCTCAGAAATATCTACTGCGGTTTGTACATTTTCCTTAACCGTAAGAGAATTTATGAGGTTATACTCCTGAAATATAAAAGCTATGTGTTTTCTTCTTATATTTGTCTTTTGTGCCTCATCAGATACGCTTTTCTCACCATAGTATATCTTTCCGTCATAACCGTCGTCAAGCAGACCAAGCACATTGAGCAGTGTACTTTTGCCCGAACCGGAAGCACCGAGTATAAAAACCATTCCATTTTTATCGAAATTTAAATTTACATCTTTAAGAACATCTCTGTCGCCAAATCTTCTGTTTACACCCTCAAGTTTCATATATTATCCCCTTTTATACCTCTTTCAGCCAATCTGTGCTTTTTTCTGCCGCATTGTTATATACTTTTTCAAGCCATTTGTCAGCATTATCAGATAAGTATTTATTTTTGTTGATTTCTTTTATACCTGATTCCTTCAATGTTTGTGTAATAGCAGATAAATCACCAAGCTCACCCTTAAAGCCAAAGCTTTCATCGGAATTTAAGGACATATATAACTCATTTACCTTGTTTTTTAAGCTGTCATCATTATCAAAGAGCTGTCTATAATAGTTTATTGTGCAAACAGAGCTAAAATAATCTGGATTTTCCTTTTTCTCATCTATTTCATAAGATTTCAGAAAATAATCTCTTGCTTTTTGATATTTAATCATATTAATATTGTCTGTATAAGAGAAATACCAAAATATATCATTCAAATCGCTGTTCATGCCTGATTTCTCAATTTTTTTATTGAATTCATCTGCCAGCTTTTTATCAAAATTATATTCTGATAAATCAATACCCGAATTTTTTAGGCTTACAAGTGTAAACATATACATATAAAATTCCGGAACCTCATCATCTCCAATATGAACCTTTAAACCGTCATATTCTTCATAGTAAAATTTATCAAATAAATCTTTTATATATTCTTCCTTGCCGAGATTAAAATAGCTGTTAATAACAGCAAGATTTCCCAATGAACTTGAGCTTAAGGTTTCTTCAAAAATATTATCGAAAATTTCCTCTGAAATATTTTTATATTTCTTGTAGATATTGTCGTCTACATTCATAGAACAATCCTTAAAAAATGTCATTAAGTCTACGGCTTCGCCAACATCTGATATTACATTATTTTGCTCCGATGCATTTTTTCGTCGTTCTGATTTTTCTTTGTTTTCAATAGCCAAAACCGTAATAACAATAATTGCAGCAATCGCAAGCACCGCAAAAGTAAGCAAAGAAATTCTTATTACCTTTTTCTTTTCAGGCATTTATACTCCTCCAAAAAACAAACATCATTTACTTTATTATACAATTATCTGTTAATAAAGAATTTAATTTTTATTATATCTTTCAGTCGTTTTTTGTCAAGTATATTTTTACTTTTTGTAAACTATAACAAATATCTCAAGTTAATTATATCTTTATATTGTGCAATTCAGAATACTATTTTCCCTTATTTTTTAGTCGTGTATAGGTTATTACAAACGAAATAACCGCCATAATGCCTACAAATATTAAAATTCTCTGCGTATAGCTCATTTCTTCACTATCAGAAGTGTTATCTTCAGAATTTTCAACCGATTGCTCACTATTTGTTGAAAGTTTTTCTGAATTTTCTAATTTATTAGAATTACTATTCTCACTGTTTCCGCTCTCAACACTTGCAGACGTAAAAATAGTTTTATCAGGGTCAAGCGTCTGCTCAATTATCTCCGCTATACACCTATGCCCTGCCGCATTTGGGTGAATATCAGGGTTAGAGAGTGACATATTTATATATTTTTTATCTGATTCCCTAAAAACCTTGCTAACATCAGCAATTTTAAATCCATACTTTTCCGAAAGTTCAAATAGTGTTGTGTTAAATCCATTTATACAGCCTTCTACCCTTTCATAAGCACCGTCTATATCATCTTTCATATTCGCAAACATAATAGGTGCTACAACGAAGATAGGCTTAAACGGGTTATAAACCGTCTGCATAACTATTTCAGCATTAGGGTTCATTTCTCTAAGAATATTGATAACCTTTTCGACTGTACTCTTATAATAAGAAATATCTGAGGTCATATTCTCTACTGTAAGCTTTTCTGCCATATCTATAAGATTATTTACAGTTTCAACTGGATTTTCTGTACTATCAGAAGGCAATGCACCATTTACAAGCTTATTAAGAAGATATAGCATATCATTCCCGCCGATTGACATAACTATATAATCCGCCTGCTCAAGTGCAGACCTTTCTTTTTCGGAGGGCTTTTGCAAATCCTCAAGTAATACAGTAGAGGTTCTGCCGTTTACGGCGAAATTATTGCTCTTAAAGTTGCCCTCCTCGGTTAATATCTCTACATATGATTTTTCGTCCTCAGCAAGTCCATAGCCACGAGTAATGCTATCACCCAATGCAACGAGCCTTTTCTGTTCATCTGGCTCAGAGGTCTGCTCAGCAGATTCTGTGCTGCTTTCTGATTGAGGGGCTGTTTCAGAGCTTTCATCTGCGTTGTATGTCTGCATTGAAAGTGGTATTATAATAAGTGCAAGTAATACTGCTAAAATCTTTTTCATTATTTATCCTCCAATTTTCTTAAAAAATATAAAGAAAAAACAGCTACCGTAGTAGCTGTTTAGTTTGTGTTGGCATCTTCCTATTTTTCCAGATCGTCACCAATCAAGTATCTTCGGCACTACTGAGCTTAACTTCCGTGTTCGGCATGGGAACGGGTGGACCCTCAGCGTCATCAATACCAACTCTTTATTTTGTTTTTTGCTGTCGTTCTCTCGACTGCTTGATTATTATAGCACGCTGTTTCAGAAAATGCAAGTGTTTTTTTAAAAAAATTTTTAAAAATCTCAAATTTTTTTCGAGATTTTCAAGAAAGCCAGTATTTATGCGGTTTTAGAGTGTCTAAGATTTTTAATTTTTTCAGAATTTTTATATTCAAAGTGGTTTTAAGCGTCTTTTTTACATATAAATAATACTAAATGATAAAACCTAAAAGTTTTGCTCAAGCTTTTTCAAAAGCTTGAGCGAAACTTTTAATTTAGCAAACTTGGACGCGAATAATAATCATTAATTTAACAAAAAAGTAAAACGCGTCTTGTCCTGTGCGGTCACGCACCGCTATACTATATATAGCAATATCCGCTTAAAGCTTCTCTATATTTAACATCTTGTGAATTTAATCAATTGGAAATAATTATATATAAACTTATTACACAGTTTGTTTAGTTTTTTGCAGAAAATTCGACATATCTCTTTTTATTTTTCTGTAAGTTCAATACTTCAAACCATAGCTGTTGATAACCTTTCCACCAGTAAAAATGCCTTAAAATTCAAGTTTTCCGAAAAAGTTTTCCTCACTTTCAACCGAGTTTTCAACACTTTTAACCGAGTTTTTGACAATTTTTCATTGAAAAATCAGTTCAAAACTTTGGCTTTTACTGTTTTAACACAAAAATGCTGTGATTTTATATGATTTCAACCGTTATTTTTAATCTCAACCAACTTTTCAACAGCTTTTTGTTGAAAAGGTTGAAAACTACTCAACCGCTTAGTTGAATTATTTTTTATTCAAATTCAGAAAATTCTCAAAATTCACCCCAATATTTTGTGATTGTAATTTTTTTCCAACTCATTTTATAAGATTTTACATTTTTCGCTTTTAGAATAAAAATCAGCTTTTCAACATTTTCAACATTTCGATGTTGAAAACACAATTTTTTTCAACTTTTCCCCGTTGAAATCAGTTTACGAAAAATAGTCCTGAGATAACATTCCAAGACGGTCTATGTCGTAATAAACGCCGTCCTTCAAAAGCTCACTTCGTGCAGTTCCCTCATATTTAAGGCCTAATTTTTCCATAACTCTCCTTGAAGCTCCGTTACAGCTCATACAGCAGCCAGCAAGGCGATTTAATCTCAAACTCTCAAAAGCAAGCTTCAGCATAGCTCTGCCACCCTCTGTCGCAAAGCCCTGACCCCATAATTCAGGATTTATAAAATAAGTAATATCACCTCTATTATGTGCAGAACTGATATTAACTATTCCTATATTACCAATATATTCTCCGCTCTCTTTAATGAACATTCCAAATTCATAGCCGGTTCTGTTTTTTGCGTTCGAGCGAAGATATTTTATCCACCATTTTGCTCTTTTTTTGCTGTAATCTCTCGGAATAGCATATGTTGTACGATAAATCCCCTCATTATTAACAATGCGGACAATACTGTCCGCATCGCTATCCTCATATTCTCTTATAATCAACCGCTCTGTTAAGCATAGAATCATATAATCACCTGATATAAGTTATTTTGCTTTATAGAATGGCTCTGCATTTTTTATAGCGTTCTTGCTGAATTCTGAGCCAAGCTTAATAAAGTCTATATTTTTGCCCTTTGAATAAGCCAAAGCCGACTTTGCAATATCCCCAAAGAGAGCATTTTTTTCTCCCTCAAAGTCTATTACAAGCAACCAGCTTTCAACATTATCCTTAACCATAAGCTTGAGATATGCTGATTTAACCTCATTATGCTTTTCTAAACATTTGCTTATAGCCTCAATCAATTCTTCTGGTTTCTCCTTAGGGTCGCCAAGCATAACCTTTGTATCTTTTTCAACTGTAAGCTTTTCAATATTAACATCTTGCTTGCCAGAAACCACAGACTCTATAATATTTATCATATTTTCATCAAGAATAAGATTAAACCCAAATGGATTTATAACTACTCCATTTTCTTTTTTACTAAAATACTTCAAATCCTCAAAGCCTATGATATTTCCGCTAAGTTTTTTCTGCTTATCAAATTTTCTGAATTCTATCCAGTCTGTAAAGAAAGCAAAGAAATTCTTTCCATCAGCGTTTGTGATAAGTGGAATCTTAAACTGGCTCTTATCCTTAACAACAAGCTTTCCATCTACCATATTTTCAGGATTAGCTTTAAGCTGTGTAGGGTCAAAAGGCATCAAATATCTTGCATTATAAATTTCTATAAACATCTTTGTTTCAAGTTCTCTTGTAGGACGCTTAAACGCAAGTGCCTGAAAGAAATTATCCGCCGCTGCAACAAGATTTGGATTAAGCACTGGTCGCTGTACTTCTGGAATATTAGCGAAATCTGGCTTTTTTATTATATCAAAAAGACTGATTATAATATATTGCTGTCCCTCATCAATCGCAATAAGCTCTATTCCGCTTCTATAAAGCTCCATAAAAAGCTCTGTTCTGTCTGCGACCTTACACTCAGCGGGAACAATAGTCATTCCTTTGCTTTTAAGCTTCTCCTCATAAACATTATAGTATTCTTTTTCTGAAAATATGAATGAAATAGCCTTTCCCTCACAAATATCCATATGATAGTTATGAGTAATAGGAGAATAAGCCACCCAAATCATATCTTGATTTTTAATTCTGTCTATAACTTCTGTTATATAAAATTTTTTATTAGTTTCGGCGTATTTCTTTATAAACTTTTGAACCTCTGACATATCATTGCTCCTTAAATTTAGATATTTTCTAATTAAAGTATTAAAACTCTCTACAATGCTATTATAATTCAAAATCAAAAAATTCTCAACTATTTTTAACAAATTTAATACATTTACCCAAAAGTTGTGCGTGACCGCACAGGGCAAGACGCGGTGCGTGACCGCACAGGACAAGACGCGGAATCGCTCGACAAGTCTCGCTCGTAGTTGATTAAAGAAATCTGTTGCCGCGGTCGAAGAAATTTCCAATGAACTACCGATTAACTGATGAACTTCCCTAAGACACTTAAAAGTTTCGCTCGAGCCTTTTCAAAGGCTCGCAGGGTTGAGGGACGGAGTCCCTCATGGGTGTTAAGGGCAACGCCCTTAACATCTCTTGCCCTTAGGGACTATCTTGCATATAAGAGAAATTTATCGGCGGATAAAATCCGCCGATTAGAAAAAAGAAATGTTGGGCAACGCCCTTGACCTACAAGCTTTTGAAAAAGCTTGAGCAAAACTTTTAAGTGTCTTAAAGAAGTACATCATCTAATTGTAGGGGCGAACTGTGTTCGCCCGCTCGGTAGTTTTCCTAACCGCGTCAATAAATTTCTCCTATAAATGTAGAGCGAGGCTTGCCGAGCGATTCCGCGTCTTGGGGGCGGCGGCTCGCCGCCTTGAGCAAAACTTTTAAGTGTCTTAAAGAAGTACATCAGCTAATCGTAGGGGAGAACTGTGTTCGCCCGCTCGGTAGTTTCCCTAACTGCGTCAATAAACATCTCCTATAAATGTAGAGCGAGGCTTGCCGAGCGATTCCGCGTCTTGGGGGTGGCGGCTCGCCGCCTTGAGCAAAACTTTTAAGTGTCTTAGATTTTCTCCTTTAATCAAAAAAGGACAAGCCATAAATTTGGCTTGTCCCCTATGTTTATAATATTATTGATGGAAGGAATAGTTTGGTGCTTCCTTTGTAATCTGAATATCGTGTGGGTGGCTTTCTTTAAGACCTGCACCTGTAATCTTAACAAACTTAGCCTTATCGTGAAGCTCTTGAATTGTAGCACAACCTGTATATCCCATACCTGCTCTCAGACCGCCCATAAGTTGATAAATAGTATCTGCCAACATTCCCTTATAAGGAACACGACCCTCAACACCCTCTGGAACGAACTTCTTATTGCTTGCCTGGAAGTATCTGTCAGAGCTGCCTCTGCCCATTGCTCCAAGGCTGCCCATTCCACGATATACCTTGAACTGTCTGCCCTGATAGATTTCGCTCTCTCCTGGAGATTCCTCACAACCAGCAACGAGTGAACCAATCATAACAACACTGCCACCAGCAGCGAGAGCCTTAACAATATCACCTGAATATTTTACACCGCCATCTGCGATAACAGGAATACCGTGCTTAGAAGCCTCATTAGCCGCATCAAAGATAGCTGTAATCTGTGGAACACCGATACCTGCCACAACTCTTGTTGTGCAGATTGAACCAGGACCAATGCCAACCTTAACGCAGTCTGCACCAGCGTCAATAAGAGCCTTTGCAGCCTCAGCAGTTGCGATATTACCGGCAACAAGCTGAACATCAGGGAATGCCTTCTTAACCTTAGCTACGGATTTAACAATATTGCTGTTGTGTCCGTGTGCAGAATCAAGAACAAGAACATCAACCTGAGCCTTAACAAGCTCTGCAACTCTTTCAAGAACATCAGCAGTACCGCCGATAGCTGCTGCACAAAGCAAGCGACCGCTATCGTCACGAGCAGAATTAGGATACTGCACGCTCTTTTCAATATCTTTAATTGTGATGAGTCCCTTTAATGCACCATTTTCATCAACGATAGGGAGCTTTTCAATCTTATGCTTTCTAAGAATTTCCTGTGCTTCTGGGAGTGTTGTCCCAACTGGAGCTGTTACGAGCTGTTCGTGAGTCATAACATCAGAGATTCTCTGATTATAATCGCTATCAGACATAAATCTCATATCACGGTTAGTTATAATGCCGACAAGCTTACCATCACGACAGATAGGCACACCTGAAATCTTATACTTAGCCATAAGCTGATTTGCATCAGAAACATAGTGGTCAGGAGTAAGGAAGAACGGATTTACTATAACTCCGTTTTCTGACCTCTTAACTCTGTCAACCTGGTCAGCCTGTTTTTCGATAGGCATATTCTTATGAATAACACCGATACCACCCTCACGAGCAATAGCTATCGCCATTCTTGCCTCTGTAACAGTATCCATAGCAGCTGTAATAATAGGTGTGTTCAGCTTAACCTTTTTTGTGAGGTGAGTACTGATGTCAACATCCTTTGGCTCAACATTTGATTCTCCTGGGATAAGTAAAACATCATCGAAGGTAAGACCCTCTTTGATAAATTTCTCTTGAAAACTCTTATCGATCATCACAATTCCTCCTCAGTAATCTATAAATATAAACGGTTATTAATTTATTTATTATATCACAACGGGAATTATTTTTAATGTTTTATAAGAATTATAATTTATACTTCTTCAATTTTTGTAGAAACCCTAAGACACTTAAAAGTTTTGCTCAAGGCGGCGGTGCGTGACCGCACAGGACAAGACGCGTTCTACTTTTTTTGTTAAATTAATGATTATTATTCGCGTCCAAGTTTGCTAAATTAAAAGTTTCGCTCAAGGCGGCGAGCCGCCACTGCCAAGACGCGGAATCGCTCGACAAGTCTCGCTCGACATTCTTAATTAACTTATATTGCCGCGGATAAAGAAATTCCCAATGAACTGCCGATTAGCTGATGCACTTCCCTAAGACAATCAAAAGTTTTGCTCAAGCTTTTTTAAAAGCTTGCGGTTTCCAAAGGCAGAGCCTTTGGTGGGTTTTAAGGGCGAAGCCCTTAACATCTCTTGCCGTTTAAGGGCGGACTTCGTCCGCCCCTTAGGGACTAAAATTGCTAACAAAAGAATAAGCGGCGGATAAAATCCGCCGCTTAGAAAAAAAACAAGTGTTGGGCTTCGCCCAAAAGAGTTTCGCCGTCTGCGAACGGCGACAAGGGCTTCGCCCTTGACCTACAAGCCTTTAAAAAGGCTTGACCTAAATTTTGAGTGTCTAAGGCAAGTTTTTTGCCGTGGTCGAAGTAACTACCGATAAACTACCACTTAGCAAGGCTTCTTTATAACATCTATTCCCATATAAGGACGGAGAACCTCTGGAACTGTGACAGAACCATCTGCGTTCTGATACTGCTCTACGATTGCAGGGATAACACGGCTTGTTGCAAGACCTGATGCGTTCAAAGTATGTGCAAAGTGAACCTTCTTGTCTGCACCTCTATATCTGATATTACCTCTACGAGCCTGATAATCCCTTGCATTAGATGCTGAACTGACTTCCTTATAAATTTCCATACTTGGAATCCATACTTCAATATCGTATGTTCTTGCCATAGAGAATGAGCAGTCACCAGCAGCAAGCTTGCTGAGTCTGTAATGAAGACCAAGCTCCTGAACAATTCTTTCTGCCTTGCCGACAAGCTCCTCAAAAGCGATGTCTGACTTATCGTCCTCTGTATACTGAACCATTTCAACCTTGTTGAATTGGTGACCACGAATCATACCACGCTCTTCGCTGCGGTAGCTTCCAGCCTCTCTACGATAGCAAGGTGTATAAGCAATATACTTCTTAGGAAGCTCCTCTGTTGGAATAATCTCATCTCTGTGAAGATTTACGAGAGCGGTTTCTGCTGTTGGAAGCATAAACTTCTTATCGTTGCTTGTTGGGTTCTGAATCCAGTAAACCTCATCTGTAAACTTAGGGAACTGACCTGCAACATAGCCACATTCATAGTTGAGCATATGTGGTGGAAGAATGAACTCATAGCCATCTGCAATATGCTCATTAACGAAGAAGTTTAGCAATGCCCACTCAAGTCTTGAACCCCAGCCACGATAGAGCCAGCTGCCTGAACCAGCAATCTTTGCACCACGCTGATAGTCAATCATACCGAGGCTTTCGCAAAGTTCAACATGGTTCTTTGCCTCAAAATCAAACTTTGGCTTTTCGCCGAAATATCTTACAGGTACATTCTGTTCCTTATCGCCTGCAACAACATCGTCATCTGGAAGGTTTGGCAAGCCAAGAAGAAGCTCCTTTTGCTTTTGGTCGAGTTCCTGAAGCTTTGCGTCCTCTTCCTTAATTTGTGCGACAAGCTCTTTCATCTTAGCCATAATTTCGGAAGCATCGCCGCCAGCCTTCTTGATTTGAGGAATTTCCTTAGAAGCTGCATTCTGCTCAGCCTTCATAGCCTCAACCTTACCAATAACCTCTCTGCGTTTAGCATCAATTTCAATAATGCTGTCAACTACGGAATCGAGGTCCATATTACGCTTTTTAATTTTTGCCTTTACTTCATCTGCTTTTTCTCTGATAAGTTTAATATCAATCATTGTTATTCTCCTTCGATTTAAATAGATTTATATAAAATAAATTTCAGGTATGTTTATTCTTCCCCACCGAGAAGCTTTGCAAGCTGAACCAAATCGTCCTCGCTATAAAATTCTATCTGGAGTGTGCCGTTATTTTCCTTGTCATTCATAACCTTAACCCTACGGCTGAGGTGTTCGTTAAGTGAAAGCTCAACTTCATCATATATAGGAGCACGCTTTTGATGTTGCTTTTCAGCCTTTGGCTTTTTATCTGAGCTTTGCTTTTTTGCCAAACGCTCGACATCTCTTACGGTTAAATCCTGTGGTGCGATAGATTTCGCTATTTTAATCATATTTTCTTTGTCAGCGATTCCAAGTAAGGCTCTTGCGTGACCTGCACTAATTTTGCCTTCCTTGAGCATATTCTGAATTTCTTCCGGAAGATTCAGAAGTCGCATTACATTTGCAACAGCTGGTCTTGATTTTCCGACAGCCTTTGCGACCTCGTCCTGTGTAAGATTATAAGCATCCATAAGAGATTTATAACCGAGTGCCTCTTCAACTGAATTCAAATCCTCACGCTGAAGATTTTCAATAAGTGCAATCTGTGTCATCTCGCTGTCGGTCATCTCTCGAATAACAACAGGCACTTCTGAAAGTCCTGCCATTCGACTTGCTCTCCAGCGGCGTTCACCTGCAACAAGCTGATAGCCTCCGCCAGCAAGAGGTCTGACAAGAAGTGGTTGAAGAACGCCATGTGTTGCAATAGAGTCTGCAAGCTCTCGAAGAGCCTCTTCGTTAAAATCCTTACGAGGTTGGTCCCTGTTTGGCTCTATATCCGAGATTTTAAGAAAAACATTATTGTTGCTATCATTAGTATCGTTCTCGATAAATATTGCGTCAAGTCCTTTTCCAAGACCGCCTAATTTTCCTGCCATCTAAGCTAAACTCCTTTCTCAAGAATTGTTTTTTATAACTTCCTCTGCCAAAGCATTATACATTACTGAGCCTTTGCAAGATTTATCAAAATACATAATTGGCTTTCCGAAGCTCGGTGCCTCTGAAAGTCTTACTCCACGAGGGATAACGCTTGTGAAAACCTTTTTCGGAAAATAGCGTTTAACCTCTGCAACAACCTGCTGAGTAAGATTAAGTCTGCCATCATACATTGTCAGCAAAACGCCCTCAATTTCAAGTCTTTCATTATATGAACGCTTTATTCTTCGAACTGTATTCATAAGCTGTGAAAGTCCCTCGAGAGCGTAATATTCAGGCTGAATAGGAACAAGCAGGCTATCCGCCGCACAAAGTGCATTTGCTGTAACAAGTCCAAGAGATGGCGGACAATCTATGAAGATAAAGTCATATTCTGCTCTTAGCTGTGCCAGAGCATTTTTAAGTCTTGCCTCTCTGTGTTCAAACTCTGAAAGTTCAAGCTCTGCCGCCGCAAGATTCATACTTGCAGGGATAATATCAAGTTTCTTAAATTCTGTATGTATAATTGTCTGTTTGGCATTTACTCCACTTATGAGAATATCATAAGATGAATTTCTTATACTTCTTTTATCAACTCCGACGCCACTTGTTGCGTTGCCCTGTGGGTCTATATCTACGAGAAGAACCTTTTTATCAAGGAGTCCAACACCAGCCGAAAGGTTGACAGCTGTTGTAGTCTTACCAACTCCGCCTTTTTGATTAGTAACTGCTATAATCTTTGCCAATCTATATCACTGCCCAATCTTTTTATTGTTATACGAAGCAAAATCTCATCATAAGGAAGTTATTTTCGATAAGTTTTACTGCAAAAAGCTGTAAATCAGTCATTTTTCGCAACAAAAATATTATATCACAACTACAATCAAAATTAAAGGGAAATATCAAATTTTATGCCCATAAATTTCTTTTTCTACATTATAACTATTATTAGACATAAATTTGCCCTTATAAATGTTTCACGTGGAACATTTCTTGATTAACGCTCTCTATTGTTTCATGTGGAACATTTCTTGATTAACGCTCTCCGTTGTTTCACGTGGAACATTTCTTGATTAACGCTTTCCATTGTTTCACGTGGAACATTTTCTTGATTAACGCTCTCTATTGTTTCACGTGGAACATTTCTTGATTAACATTCTCTATTGTTTCACGTGGAACAATAAAAAAGAGAGGCTCTCACCTCCCTTTGGATTTTTAATCAATTATGCGTTTTGCTGAATCGGAATAATTTCACCTTCTTTCACTTCTGAAGCATCGGTTCCTGCTGTCGTCTGCGGAATTGCCGTTTTAGGAATCCTTACGAAATATTCAATGTAATCATCAGTTTCATTCTTTTCCGAGCTTGCGTTTATTCCAGAACTTTTCATAGTATCAATGGCTTTAGAAATCGTATTCACGAAAATGCGTATATCCTTATATATGATTTTCGTGGTCTGCTTAGCCTTTTTTACTGGAACATCACTTAGCATTTTTTCTACAAGCTTTTCCGTTTGTTTAACATTAAGTCCGCTTGAAATAACCTCACTAAGTGCCAGCTTTCGAGTGGTTTCGTCATCAATCTTAATCAAAGCTCTTGCGTGACGCTCTGAAAGGTCCGAACGGGTTATGTAATCTCTTTCTTCTCTTGTTAAACGCAAAAGCCTTAATTTATTTGCGACTGTTGATTGTCTTTTTCCAAGCTTTCTTGCGGCCTCCATTTGAGTAAGTCCACAGGTAATAATAAGCTTGCGTATACCCTCAGCTTCCTCAAAGATATTAAGATTTTCTCGCTGAAGATTTTCCAATAGGCTAAATACTGTGGCTTGTCCCTCATCGCAATTAACAACTATGCAAGGCACAGTTTTCATTCCACACATTGATGCGGCACGAAGTCTGCGTTCACCGGCAATAAGCTCGTATTCATTCTTACTCACTCTGCGAACAGTCAGTGGCTGAAGAATACCATTTTCTCTGATACTTATTGCAAGCTCTTGCATCTCATCACGCTTAAAATAAACTCTTGCTTGGTTCTTGCATGGGCGAATTGATATAATCGGAATTTCTATGACTTTTTTTTCTCCTTTGGTGTTGATAACCATTTTAATCATCTCCTTGTGGAAATAATCGTAACATAAGGAAATATAGAAATTCGTCGCAATATATTTTCTGACAAAACAATCATAAAACTCTGAATAAACTACCATTTAGCTGATTAAACTTTCCTAAGACAACTAAAAGTTTCGCTCGAGGCGGCGAGCCGCCGCCCCCAAGACGCGTTCTGCTTTTTTGTTAAATTAATGATAATTATTCGCGTCCAAGTTTGCTAAATTAAAAGTTTCGCTCGAGGCGGCGAGCCGCCGCTTCCAAGACGCAGAGGGCTAAACTACCGTTTAGCTAACCAATTTTTCATAAGACAACTAAAAGTTTCGCTCGAGCCTTTGAAAAGGCTCGCAGGGTCGAGGGACGGAGTCCCTCGTGGGTTTTAAGGGCAAAGCCCTTAACCTTTCTTGCACTCTAAGGGCGGACTTTGTCCGCCCTTAAGGACTAATGTTAGCAACGCAAGAAAATTAAGCGGTGGACGAAGTCCACCGCTTTAGGTGCAAAGAATGTTGGGCTTCGCCCAAAAGTATTTCGCTCTCTGCGGAGAGCGACAAGGGCGTTGCCCTTGACCTACAAGCTTTTGAAAAAGCTTGAGCAAAACTTTTAATTGTCTTAATAGAAGTAATCGTAGGGGCAAACTGTGTTCGCCCGTTTCGGTAGTTCATTGCTAGATACTTCATCCGCGTCAACTAACTTCCCTTACCCACCACGAGCGAGACTTGTCGAGCGATTCCGCGTCTTGGCTGCGGCGGCTCGCCGCAAAACTTTTGAGTGTCTTTGAAAATAAAAAAAACAGCCACAATTCAAATTGTAGCTGTCTTAATCTTACAAAGGAAGTTTATTTATCTTAACGCCTCTGCGTGGATATTTTTCAGGTGTAAACTGAACCTTATCTATTATAAAGATAATTCTCTTTTCGCCGTCTGGCAAGGTAATATAATCATTATCCTCTTTGCATTTTCCGCCAAGAATACTAATTGCATTCTTAGCGGATTCAAGCTCTGCAAGACCGTCCTTGCCTTTCATAGCTATAAACGAACCACCCTTTTTCACAAACGGAATACAGTATTCGCAAAGCGACGGAAGATTTGCAACTGCTCGTGAAACAGCTATATCAAAGCTTTCACGATATGGTTTGTTTCTGCTGGCATCTTCTGCACGAGAATGAATCGTTTCTGCCTTAATGCCAAGCTCGTCACAAAGCTGATTAAGAAAATTTATTCTCTTGTTAAGGCTATCGAGCATTGTAAGCTGTATATCATCTCTGACAATTTTCAGTGGAACAGACGGAAAACCTGCACCCGTACCAACATCAATCATAGACGCATTTTTCTTTATATTAAAAGCTTTCAAAACAGTTAAGCTGTCTATAAAATGTTTAACAGCAATTTCCTTTGGTTCTGTTATTGCTGTAAGATTGATTTTCTCATTCCACTCAACAAGTATCTTTGCATAGTCTTCAAACTTTTCAAGCTGAACCTCATCAAGAGCGATTTCGTTTTCATCAGCCCATTTCTTCATAATTTCAGAAATTATGCTCATTTTGCACCTCCATTCTTATTTCTAAGCGATGCAAGATAGATAACCAAAACAGAAATATCTGCTGGACTTACTCCCGAAATTCTGCTTGCCTGACCGATATTTTCAGGACGAACCTTTGTGAGCTTTTCTCTTGCCTCAAGTCTTAATCCGTCGATAGCGTTGTAGTCTATATTTTCTGGCAAAATCTTGCACTCAAGTCTGCGAACTTGGTCTATAACGATAAGCTGACGCTTTATATATCCCTCATACTTAATCTCAGTTTCAACCTGTTCAAAAATATTGCGGTCTATATTTGGACGGTTTTCATCAATTTCCGACAATGCGTCATAACCAAGCTGTGGTCGTTTGATTAAATCAATAAGCCTTACTCCTGTGTTTATCGCCGATGTTTCACGTGAAACAAGTATCTCGTTTACCTTTTCAGACGGTGCAATAACTGTCGCTTTAACTCGTTTAAGCTCCGCTTTGATAAGTTCTTGCTTTTTGTTAAAGCGTTCCCATCTCTCATCACTTATCAAACCAATCTTTCTGCCGATTGGTGTAAGTCTTGAATCCGCATTATCCTGACGAAGTACAAGACGATATTCAGAACGAGAAGTCATCATTCTGTAAGGGTCCTGACAGCCCTTTGTTACGAGGTCGTCAATAAGTGTTCCGATATATGAGCTTGCTCTGTCGAGAACCATAGGCTCTCTGCCGAGAATTTTCAATGCTGCATTTACACCCGCAACAAAGCCTTGAACAGCGGCCTCCTCATAACCCGAACTACCGTTGAACTGTCCTGCACCATAAAGATTTTCAAAGTCGATAAATTCAAGTGTTCTTCTAAGCTGTAAAGGGTCACAGCAATAATATTCAATCGCATATGCAGGACGCATAATAACAGCATTTTCAAGACCTTTAATTGAATGATAGAACGCTGTCTGAACATCTTCTGGAAGTGATGAGCTCATACCCTGTAAATACATTTCCTCAGTATTCAAGCCACAAGGCTCGATAAATAACTGATGTCTTTCCTTTTCTGAAAAACGAACAATCTTATCTTCAATACTTGGACAATATCTCGGACCTATTCCCTCAATCTTTCCGCTATAAAGAGGTGACCTGTGAAGATTATCAAGAATAATCTTTTTAGTCTTTTCATTTGTCCAGCTTATGTGACAGAGAACCTTGTTTTCACCAGGCTCAAGTGTATCATATGAGAATGGTGTAACAGGCTCATCACCAGCCTGTTCTTCAAGGTCTGTAAAATCTATGCTCGATTTAAGAACTCTTGCGGGAGTACCAGTTTTAAATCTTCTTATGCTCATACCCATATTTTTTAGAGCGTCTGGCAAAAACTTTGACGGAAAAATACCGTCTGGACCACTCTCGTATGAAACATCACCAACAAATACAACACCGCCAAGATATGTACCCGTAGCAATAATAACAGCCTTTGCAAGATACTTAGTCTTTAGCCTTGTTGTAAGCTCCCATTCTCCGTCATCATTCTTTACAAGGTCTATAATTTCGGCTTGCCTTAGCTCAAGATTTTGCTGTAATTCAAGACAGTGCTTCATTCTCTCCGCATATGCTCGTCTGTCAATTTGGGCTCTTAGTGAATGAACCGCAGGACCTTTTCCCCTGTTAAGCATACGCATCTGCAAAAATGTTTCATCAGCAGCCTTGCCCATTTCACCGCCTAAAGCGTCAAGCTCTCTTACAAGATGTCCCTTTGCAGTACCGCCGATAGACGGATTACAAGGGCAGTTTCCGACAGCGTCCATATTTATTGTAAATACTGCTGTTTTACAACCAAGCCTTGCCGAGGCAAGAGCCGCCTCAATTCCAGCGTGTCCTGCGCCTATAACCGCAACATCATATTTTCCTGCAACATCAACCATAATATCACCTACAATAAAATTTTATATATAAAAATCCATATACCTATCATAGCCAAACACAGCCATAGCAACAACACATCTTGTATTATGCTCCAATGAATAGGCTTTTGCAATATCCAATGCTTTCATAACATCATCACATTTATCAGAAACGGTATTATATTTAATATATCTATCCATTTTTTCTACTCTGCCGTCAGAATATTCTGTCACACAGACATCGTGTCTTACTCTCATTTTTTCGGTAAAAACATAAAAGCCTTTATTTACCTCTTTGAGGTCATTGCCAAAATCTTCATTAATAAAAGAAATTTTTCCATTTTCAATAACCGCATATCTTTTATAACATACAACAACCTGAGCACCCTTATACTTTACTAAATCCGTATTTTTAGCTGTTTCATAATCGCACAAATATGAGCATATAGAACTCGAACTAAAAAAATAGTTATAATCTGATTTTTCAAAAATCCCTATATTTCCGCCTATTTCATCAGAATATTCTAAATTATCTCCGTCAAAAATTCCCTCTGTATATTCACTATAACTCATATAAATACTCCTTTTATTTACCTACGCAGAAGTGTGAGAATACTGAATCTACAACCGCTTCGGAGGCTCTTTCTCCAGTAAGCTCAAGTAACGCAGAAATTGCGTCTTCTATTATTACTGTAACCGCATCAAGAGTTATCCCCATTTCAAGGGCATTTATTGCTTCATTCAGAAAATCTCTTGCCCTCTTTGCACAATCTCTCTGTCGCTCATTTGCAATAATCGCCGCTGAAGGGTCAAGCTGTGAAGTGCCGATTATATCCGAAACAACCTTTTCCAGTTCAGATGCACCAGAACCCGATTTTGCCGATATAAATACCACATTCCTGACATTTTTCTTGATATAATCCATATCAATCGCAGTTTCGAGGTCACTCTTATTTATAACCGCTACACTCGGACAATCCTTTATAAGCTCAATAAGCTCTCTGTCATCGTCACAAAGTTCCTTTGATGAATCAAAAACAGCAAGCACCAAACCCGCACTTTTTACCCTTTTTCGAGCCTTTTCTACGCCGATACTCTCGACAGGGTCATCAGTTGCCCTTATTCCGGCTGTATCAGACAAACAAAGCGGTATATCTCCGAGCATAACTGTATCTTCAATAACATCACGAGTCGTTCCCGGAATATCCGTAACAATCGAGCGTTCATAGCCTGAAAGCAAATTCATAAGTGTACTTTTGCCAACATTTGGCTTTCCTGCAATAACTGTATCTATACCCTCACGAATAGCCTTTCCTGCGTCATATGTTGCAAGAAGCTTATCGAGAATACCCATGCTTGATTTAAGCTCTCCTGTAAGATTTTCCGTAGAAACTGCGGGAATATCGTCCTCGGGATAATCCGCCCAAGCTGAAAGATGAGCCGCACTTGTTATAAGGCTTTCCTTAACAGAATCAATCTTTTTTCTCAAAGCACCGTCCATAGCACCAAGTGCCGCACGGCTTGATTGCTCACCCCTTGCAGAGATTATATCCATAACGCCCTCGGCTTCAGTTAAGCCAATTTTCCCGTTAAGAAAGGCTCTTTTAGTAAATTCTCCCGCTTCTGCCATACTTGCACCAGCATTGAGTACAGCTCTGAGAACTCTTTTTGTAACATACAAACCGCCATGGCAAGAAATTTCAGCAACATTTTCGCCAGTATAGCTATGTGGAGCAAGATATACAAGCAAAACGCCACTATCTATAAGCTCATCACCATCATAAATATGACCATAAGCCGCAGTATAACCTTTCATTTCTGAAATATTTCTGCCAGTTATTGATTTAAATACTTTTTGAGAAATTTCAAGAGCATCACACCCCGAAATTCTTATAATTCCGATGCCGCCTGCCCCTTGTGCAGTTGCTATCGCAGCAATAGTTTTTTCATTCATACCCAATCTCCTTTATGTTAAGGGCGTTGCCCTTAAAACCCACGAGGGACGCTGT
>UMLD01060843.1_pt1 | contig 20605 bp, 16 predicted proteins | sample 1966491 | NCBI WGS metagenome assembly UMLD01 (sample SAMEA4836191, study PRJEB28245) | human gut metagenome | biome: gut microbiome; material: fecal sample | place: Denmark | collected 2008
TTGAAATAATGTACATCTGAGGAGCCTGGACTGGCTCCTCTTTTTTGTTGCAAATTGTGCAGGCGGTGCTTGCACAATTATCAGCCTAACATCTGCATGTGATAGAGCTTCACTTTTTCCTCGAACGGCAGTCCCGGATCAATGCCGACTTCTTCCCACATCACACCATACGGTGCGCCGCCATCTGTATATCCGGCGATAAAAGCAAAACGACCATCGCAATCCTCATATAGTTCTGCCAGCCGTTCCCGTTCTTTCGCTTCCCGCTCCATTCTCCGCTGCCGAAGTCGCTGTTCTTCAGCCTGTTTAATCTGGTCGAGCTGTTCCTGTGTATAATTGACCCCAAGCTCCTGCAAATCTTTAGCAGCCGTCACAGCATCCACATGAAAGCGTTCCCGGTAATGCTTTTTCATCTTTTTCGGTGAGCCGGTATAGGTGAGCAGCCACTGCTTGCCTTTTCGGAGGCGTGCTTCCTTTCGCTCAGCCTTCGTCAGTTTCTTTTTCTTTGCCATTTGCGGAATCTCCCGGATTTTTTGCTGATGATTTTGGGTTGCGCTTTTTCGATGCTGTCAGCTCATAGCTCAAAGAAAGCAGGTCTTTGATGGCATCATCCAGTTCTGGTTTGCCAAGCTGAATACTAAGCCATTTTTCCTTATTCATGTGATAGGCTGAAAAATAGCCGTCTTGCCCACGAAGAGAGCCGATCAGCAGCGGATCACTTTTCACATTAAGGACATCAATGATGCCTGCCTCCGGCAGTCCCAACTTATCAGCAGATACTTCCAGAACTACACCATACCATTTGTTATTGTCGTTGTGCCGCAGCACCGCATTCCAGTCATGCCAGGGATATTCCGGCTCTGTGCCGTACTGCTGACGTATCCATGTAAATAATTCTTGTCGTGTCACTCCATCGCTTCCCAACTATTTTATGTGTGGTTTGTGCAACGACCTGTTGCACAAATTCTTGACTCAGATAACTCTCCGCACTGCATTGATATCAGAAATCATCCAGCGCAGCATCTATCTCTTCCAGCCGATCAATCCAGCCCAGGTCAGATTTCTTCTTGGTTGCCGGTCTTTTCTTATCACCACCAACCACTTCAAACCGTTTCTCTTCTGTCCCGAACAAGCTTTTAACCTGAATTCTGAAATCCGGCTTGTTGTTGGTCAGTCCCTGCATGAGTTGCACATTCTTGTATCTGGGCAGGAGGATTTGACAGATAGCCTGAATGTCTTGCTCCTTAATACACGGTACCGCCATGAACTTTTTCGTTATGTAAGGCTTTATATCTGCCAGTACCTGTGACATAGAGGCTTTCTTTCGATTATCGATCATAACAATCTCTCCTTCCTAAGCCACTTATCTTTTCTTATTACCGTATAGAAGCTGACCATATCAATGCCTTAGTCATTTTATAAAATACTAAAGGTATCTGTAGAATCATCTCAAATGCATGCGTTTATAATATCTGCAAACTTTTGATGGTTTCTTTTATCTATCCACAAGCTACTGCATACTTTTGACATATTCCAGCAGTCTTCCAAACTCAATTCGAACCAACTGGATATCTGTCAACGCTCCCCAGCTAACCCGGATAGAACTTTCAATTTGTTCTTTTGGAAGCCCCATTGCCGTCAACACATAGCTTGGAGAATAGGAGTGTGAATTACATGCTGATCCGTTGGAAATACCACAATACTGCTTTGTAGCCAACATCAGTGCCTCTGATGATACTCCATCAAAGCAAATATTAAGCGTATTTGGAATGCAATACTGCAAGTTTCCATTTATCTGATACGACGTACCAGATTCCTTTAACAGCTGCAATAAGCAGTTTCGGATCGCACAGCATTTTTCTGCATTTTCCTTGTACTCGCTTACTGCTAATTCACATGCTTTTCCCAAACCAGCTACCAACGCGACCGGCGTTGTGCCCGGACGAACACCGTGTTCTTGCGGTCCGCCATACATGATGTTCTTTACGGGCGGCAACTTGTATCTTTTCTTTTTCAGGATCAGGGCACCGATTCCCTGAGGTCCCCCGAGCTTATGTGCGCTCATTGAAAGCATGTCATATTTTAACACACGCAGCTCATCAACAAGCTTTCCAAAACTTTGCGTTGCATCTACATGAAAAAATACATCTTTATCGAAAAGATAATCGCCTATTTCCTGAACAGGTTGAATGGCTCCGGTTTCATTGTTGACATGCATGATGCTTACCAGTAATGTATCTTTTCGCAGAAGGTTGAAAACCTTTTCTGGTAAGACCCGGCCGTCCCGCTCCGGAGCCACATAATCCACTTTAAAGCCCAGCTGCTGTAAATGCTTAGTTGTTTCTAATATAGCCTTGTGCTCTATAGAAGACGTGATAATGTGTTTCTTCCCTGTAAGCTCAGCATACTCTTTTAATCCTAAAAGTACTATATTATTGCTTTCCGTTGCACCACTTGTGAAAAAAACTTCATCTTTCTTTATAGAAAGCAGATTTGCTACCTCATTGCGAGCTTTTTCAACTACTTGACGCGAGGTTTCACCAAAGTCATGAGTCCTGCTGTCAGCGTTTCCCAAAGTTCCTTTATATATTTCGACCATGTAGTCTAAAACCCGGCAATCGATAGGCGCAGATGCATTGTAATCAAGATAAACGCTCATATTTTTCTCCTTCAGACGCAAGATTCAGCAAGTCATTAAGATTCTTGATGAAGTTTGTGCCGGACAGATAACTGATTCCGCGTTCAAGGTGTAGTTTGAAGTACTTACTTAAAGTATCTTCATCGGTGGGAAGACCTTTACTGATGCACCAAGCTTTAATTATTGCTTCATATAACTCGCTATATTCTCCTGCAAAAGTGTACCAAGACATTTCTACGTTACTGTCTGATGCCACGGGAATATCCGTTGGCATTGTATTTTCGCCAAGAGAATAACATAGTGCCCACCGGCAAAGAACGTTCCAATTCTTGATTCCTGTTTTTCCTTTCAGCCTGGAGAGCCGATCTTTCGACTGATTGGAAAGCTTAATCTGTTTAGTTATCATTAAATTTCTCCTTAAAATAACCTCTCTCAATCGTCGAACATTTCAATTCATCATTATAGATGAGTGTGAACTCATCCCCGATATTAGGCTTCATAAGATCATAATACTGGGCATCAATTTCAGAATCCGTCGACAGTATAATTGTTTGATCACTCGCCTGAGGGAAGTATGTTGTAATAAGCGACGTCCTGTGATTTGAATCCATTCGAGACAGCGGCGTATCAATGATAACAGGTAATTTCTTCTTAGAGCATATTGCAAGTGCCCATAGCAAAGCAATAACCATAAGTTGTTTCTCACCAGCAGAAAGCGACTCTTTAGGAACAATATTTCCTTCAGCATTCAAGTATTCAAAATCCAAGGTAGATGAATCCATATGTATGCGATTGATGAGGTTTTTCTTATTTGCCAAACGCTTATAACATGTAGTCATGGTCGCAGCAAGAACATCAATTTTTCTTTCTTGCAACTTAACCTTGTAGGCATCCAAAACCTTCGTTGCATGATGTGCATACTTTAATAACCGATCACTGTCATCGTTAAGTTCAAGATTGTTAATCAAAGACTCCACATATTTGCCGTACTCAGATGCTGCACGTATCGCTTCGCCATGTAGAGAAACACGCTTCTGCTGTTCGTTTTGCAGGGAAACTTCTAAATCAATGATCTTTTGCTCAAGCTCTTTAATTTTCTTGTAAAGCCTCGAAAGTGCATTTTCATCGAGATCAACACTTAGATAGCTATCTATTTCATCCACTTTCCCTTGGTTTTCTTGGCTTTCAGTAATTAGTTTTTTGACATCATTGCAAGCTCGATTAAGTCCTGACTTCATCAAATTATTCAATGTATATAGGCTTTGGTCTGGAAGGTCATAGATTATCTCTGTTGCCTCTGCTTCAGCGGTTTTTTCAACGTACTGGATAAAATCCACGATTGCCTTAGTATCCTTACCGGATGTCAAAACATAAGTTGAAAAAACAGCGTTCATCTTAGAAACTGCAAGAGCAGTTACACGGGATTCCTGTTCCTTTGATGCCTGAGTTTGAATGCCCATAAGAAGATCTTTCACTAATGCCAACGGTAGTGCACCTGCGGCCGCACTTATCAATTCTTCTTGTTCTTGTTCTATTCGAAGTGCTAATCTGCTACGCTGATTAAATAAATCTTGCCGTTGAGCGATTATATCTCCACCCTTGGCTGCATAATCGGCTTTTGCTTTTTCAAGTTTTTTGTTTGTGTCGTCAAGTTGAACCGAAAGCTCGGTAATACGATCATCAGCAGCTTGAAGCGCGCCGTCTGCCTGCGCTTTCTTATCGCGTAAAGTCTCAAGTTCCTTTGCTTCCATAGGATTGTTTGCCACTTTGGTAGCTTTAGTAATAATGCGCGATATATCATTCCCGAGGCTATCCAGAACTGTAATGCCAAGCAAAGCTTTAATTGATTGCTTCATTTGTGCATTCGTAGAATCAACCGCCAACTCTGCTATTTTTTCTCCATCAAAGAAAAAAAAGTTAGACAAGCCGCTCGGCAGTATATTTTCTATGAACATAGACCAGTTTGCAGTCAAGAAACTGCTGAACTCGCCATCTTTATTTACTGTTATTTTCTCTCTGACTCTGGCGGAGGCACCAGACCATTCTCTTTTAATCAGATAAGACTCTTCCTTGCCACTTGCAAGCTTAAATTCTAATTCAACAGAAGATTCCAGTGAACCATCTGCTCTATTAACATAAGCTTTAAGGTATTGTCCATATGTACGATACTTGCTTTCATTGTACGCAAACGAATTTGAACCATACAGTGCAAGCAGAATTGCTTCCAGAAAGGTTGTCTTTCCTCTTCCATTCATACCCCCGATCAACACAACAGGTTTAGCGCCGCTAAACTCGAATGTATTGAATCCGGCATATACCCCGAAATTATTCAGAGTTAACCTTGTTATTATCATTTCTGTTCTCCATCTAAAGGCTCATTTTCGCCAGAAGCCTCATCAAACTCTTCGCCCTCATTTTGAATGTGTGCAAAGAATTTTTCGTCATATTTCCCGCCAAGTTGTTTTTTTCTCTCCAGCCGGTTCTGATAGTACTGAGTCGCATCATGCTCATCAGCGTAGAAGGTACGTTCAATGCAATCCTCAAGTTGGTCAAGAATTCCTTTTCGATGATTCAGACTATTTGCACGGTTTTCAATATCGATTAAGCTGTACATCATTTCAAAGGTCAGTTTTTCGTCTGGATACATTTCCATACACACGTCACGCAAAATGTTCCATTCTTCCTTCTTAAATGTCTCTGATCCAATCCATTCCGGATCATAAAAAGGCTTTCCTATAACCTCTTCGTAAATTTCTGGCAATGTATCCTCAAACTCGTGTTTATCGAACACCCATATTCTCCGAATATTACGAAGTTCCTGAATTGTTATAAGTTCAAGGTTGGAGAATTCTTCCGGGCCAGTTTCATTAATTTCCCGCTGAATTTCAAGTAGATGACGTAGCCATTTTTCACGATATTCTTTAAGATAAGGGCCGTGATGCAATTGTCCATAGCTTCCCTGAAGAAATCCGCCCATTTTCCTAAAACTTCGGCGGCTACGATCTTTGTCTTCGTTACCAAACTCATTGCGAAATTCTAACAGTGGAGTCATCCATGCCTTTTCGTTGTCATTCGCAATCATAGCTTCCATAGATTTATCGCTTTCTACCATTGTGCAAACCCAACAGCCGAATCTGCTCTTGCCGCAGCTTGGAAGATCCTTCTCAACCATAAGTGGACACTCATTATCTGCAGTAGCTCCTCTATAAAGAGTAAGTAACTCCTGGTTTGAATATCCCCAAGGATTCTTATATTGCATTAAGAAGATCCAAACGTCATCGTCTGTCCACTCTGAAAGAGGGGAAAAGACAAGTTCATTTACAAGTGTGGGATTAGGACTTAGCAATTCACGAACTCTTTTCTTTTCATAAAAAGCCATGGTTCTTGCCCTGTTAGCACTTTCGGCCTTTCTTGTTCCCAGAACCATGATGATTTCGCCGTGCTCAGCTATTTTTTCTTTAACAAACTTATTTACCGGTTGAATCTTCAGTCGGTCTGTGCACCACCGAAATTTCTTGCGCGGAAAGGGGTATCCTTTACCAAGAAAATTCACCCAGAATGTGTTATCGTAATCCGGGGTCAAGCGATGCGGTACAAACGGTATTTTCTGTTCTTCGGCAGCCTGCCGCATTTTTTCAAGAGACTCCTGTGCCCAGCGTGCAACTACTGGTGATTCTACCAGTGTATCGGTATTTATTATGTGAATGGTCTTTTTTCTATCTTTAGGCGGAAGTGCTTGAATAGCAAGCCATACGAGTTGCAATGTAGCTGTACTATCTTTTCCTCCGGAATATCCAATTACCCAAGGAATATCATCAGCCAAATACAAGTTCCGTACTGTTTCCATTAGACCCTTAACTAACTCTTTTGTTATAGTGGCCATTGTCTTGTCCTCTCCAACGTAGAATCGAGCATTACCAATCTGTTACTTATTCAGAAATTTTTGCTCCCTCATTTTCTCATCCTCGTCAAGATCAATCCCTAAGGATTGTTTAATCACATTAGCTGTAAGAACTACAGCGGTTTCGCTACTAATCATTCTCCCATTGGCACGGATTGTTCTCAGATGCCATTGTGGCGATGAACGCTTCCAATCTATATTCTGGAGCTGTTTTAGCATAGCATGCATATTTGATTTTTGATGCATAAAAAAATAGTTTCCAACGCGCCCAAGTGCTTGAATAACAACCGCTTGTGTAATGATATAATTCTCTCGTAAATCAACTTTGCTGATTTCTTTTTTAAGAAGCTCTTTCCATTGAACAATGTTTTCTGATACACAAGACCAGAATTCAATTAAAAACCTCTCACATTCTGTATCAACATCGACTCGCTGAACGATCTTCTTGTTAGCATTATAAAACATGTTAAGTGTAAAAAGATTCGATGAGAATTTGCCAAGGTTATCTTTTTCTTTATCTGTAAAAGCGTTGATAAACTTTACAGAGGACACAACTTTCCTGGTAACCACAGCAAGATCATCACGAGAATCATATAGTTCAGAAATAGAATTGGATGTTTTTACGGCATGTTTATTCAAGTCTGTGAATATTTGCTGACTACGAGTTAACCCCTTATCCTCAAAGAAGACAACAGATATTGTCTCATCTCCAAGGGTCTCGTCTTCGTTAAGCGCTTCAATAATTGCAGCCTTTCTATGCTGACCATCATTTATTTGGAATCGCGCATCCATTGAAACCTCTAAAACACCAAGATCCGAAATCAAATTCGAAGGAATAAACTTAAATTTTCCGTCAATAGAGGCAGCTAATGCGGAAAAGACATAATCATGTCTATTTTGTAATATGTATTTGCTGATTTCTGGTATTCTTGATGTATTGAGCTTTCTCTGTGCTCGATATTCCGGCGGTACATATTCTTCATCATTAGGGAAAAGACGTAAAATCATCTTAAGTGGAACCATTCCAATGAAGTACTCTCTTCCTGCCTGTAATCCTTTGACTACAGGAAATCGGTATACATAATCCATTATTTCCTCCCCAAAACACAAAGCGGGCGATATACTTAAGTAGACTACTTAAGTATATCGCCCGCTCGTCAAAAAGTCAAATCCAATAAAGTGCGTTCCAAGCAGATGTAAACAAGGTACTATTTAAAGATTAAGCTCGTTATATAGTTCCCAAAACGCTTTGTCCTGAATATACTCTGGCCTTGCATTACCAATCTTTACGATGCTATGGTGTTTCTTCAATCCCTTAATATCATTAAAAAGTGCTTGAGCCTCCTGACTTTTAGACTCTGTTTTAAATACAAAATCCACATCTGAATTTTTAAGGTCGGCCACATTGTGAACCACCCAAGTCAAGATATACTTGGAATAGTCATCCTCCCCACTTCCAAAGTGCTTCAAAAACTGAGTAGACAGTATGGTTCCAACTCCGAACTCGCGACCCTCTTTAAGAATCTTTTTTAATGAAGGGAACCCTTCACACATAAAATTATCAGCCTCGTCAACAAGAATCAACTTTGTCAACTGACGATACTGCTGATTCAACTTACTCGAACCTGCCGCCTGCATATTGGAATAGAACAAATCAAGGGTTATCGCGACAATGAGACTTTGTATATCTGCATCATATCCAGACAGATCGATAACAACCACACTGTTTAACAAGTCAAACAGTGAAACAGTCCGACTGGGATCTCCTTCGAACACCTGGAACTGATATAGTTTATCCATTGCTGCCGCAAGAGAATCTGTCTTCTTGATATCGTCATCGTTTGAGTAGATATTGTAAACCATGTCAAATGTCGGTGGCACATTATTCCAAGTATCTGGATTACCAGAAATAATTCCCTTTGTCTGATATGCGTCGATAATGCACTGGAACAATGTGTTTTGCTGCTTCGGCCCCAAATTATACACCTTAGATAGTGTATCCTTAAAGGCATTAGCCGTATGGATTGGCAACAGTGGTTTAAACACCTTAGATTTTGTCAATGCAAGAGGGTTAAACGGCAAGTGATACGGCTTAAGAATTTTTGCATTGGTAGCCTTAACAAAATCCTCCTTGCTTTCATTGTAATCACCCTTGTAATCAAAAATCAGAATTCCAAGGGGTTCATCGCCAATATTGTGTTCCTGGTCTCTATACAACTGCGTGATAAGAGACTTAGTGAACTGTGTTTTACCTGTCCCCATCGTTCCAATAATACCGGTATTCGTATGGAATACTTGATTTGTATCATTGGGTAACCAATATAGAGGCTGTCCAGTTACTGTATTAGTTCCAAACTGAATTTGCATACCAATTGGTGTGGTGACATCATCCTCTAATGCTTCATCACCTGCTATCAGTTCGTTATTACCCTGTACAGATACTACTTCATCAGTTCCAGCACTGTACGAGCTGCCGGATTCGGCTACTCCCTGCAACGGCTGAGAAACCGTTGGAGTAAACGAATAAACAGACCGCACAGGGGATGCGCCGTTTTCTGAAATGCTAATATCCTCGTTTGCCACATTGGTTTGCTCCGTGTGCTTATACAATGCCTTCAGTTGCACAGGCAGATCAGTCTGATCACAGTTAAGTTGACGCTCTATTTCTGATGCAGAGAGGACCATATAGGAAGACCCTAACTGTTCAGGAAAATCCAGAAGACAGATATCATTTTCTATGCTTCCAGATTTGTTAAGCGTATCTGAGCAGAATGATACTACAGTTCCCTTACCAATGTATTGATCCATTCTATTTGAAAGTTCATAGTTCTCGTTCAATAACTCTTCACGGTATTTATCCAGAACATCATCCCATTTTTCATCCGGATATATATTGTACAGCTTCATTTTTTCGCAGCTGACAATGATTAATTGCATGAAGAAATTTCGAGAGAGCTTACGTTCTAATGAATCTCGTCCCTCTATCGGCCACAATGCGTTCCAAAGTCCTCGGTAGGTATTGAGTGCCTGATCACGCGCCTTGTTCAGAACAGAACTTGGGTTCTGCCCAATCTTAACCTCGATCGGATGTAAATATATTTTAATCTGATCTTTCGGGCCCTCGATACCGACCAAAAGAATATCATCGCTTGTCGCTCTCTGTTCAAACCCAAGATTTTTAGCAGAAAGCATCCCATCTTTCTGCGACAATCCAGCGCCGCCTGATATACGCAGCATTTCTTCAAGCGAAATAGGCACCCATACAATATCAGGGTGAGTATAATATGCCATGCAAAGCTTGATTGCAGACAAAATACTCATTTTCTCTCTGCTGAAATTACTGTCAGCTGCACCAGCCAGTTTTTTTGCTGTAATGAGCCTTAGCATCCAGCCGCCATTGACAGCATTAAACAGGCTAATAATCTGATTGATATTTTCTGAGTTTACAGAGACTCCTTTCTTCTGAAGCTGCTCAGAAATGATATCGTCGTACTGCTGCGACTTTTGTGTTACCGTGATGTCATCGTACCCGCTAGCGGAAGTATACTGGTCGCTGTAATGAATGATCATAAGGTTATCATCAGCAGTCGACTTTTTCAGGAAGAATGAGAGGTCAACCTTCGGGTTAACAAAAACGACCCAATTCGATGCTTTGTAGATCTTTCCGAGTTGCCCTTCCTGCCCCTGCTCAATTTCTGTAAATATACAGGATGAGCCTTCATACGAGCTGCCCGAAAATGCGACTCTGAAAAGCGCATTATAACGAGCGGCAAGCGACGTTAAATCGTTGTTTCGTGCATACTTCATTCCGAAGCCGGTCTTGTACCAATCTGCATTCAAAACTGAAGGCATACCGGACGTTAACCCAGCAAGAGATATACCGGTCGTTATTGAATCCATTCGACTTGCACCAGTATCTTCTGATGAGGCCATCTCGAAGAATGTCAAATGCGCATACTGATATTCTGCATCGAGCGGGTTACGATAATAGCATTTGATTTTTCCGCTTGCAATCAAGACAAGTTCACTAACATCTTCTACTGATGCAAATTCCCTAATCGCAGCTTTCAGCTTTACCTGATCGGCAAGCAAAGAGAATTCATTATAGCCCCCCTGGTCAGAATAGATGTTAACCTCGAAAGTCAACAAATCATCTGGGTCAGCATTTTCACGGAGGCACTTATCGTAAAAGCGTAGAATCCCTTGAAATACTTCACGACAATCTCCCATATTCACTAGATTCACGCAGAGCTGGCTGTTACCCAGATCCTCAAACAAGAAGGAAAAGTGATCGCGATATTGAATAATCTTCTCGCAAACGAGCTTTGAAACAAAACTCCGAGCCCCAGCATAGCGTCGATTAGATATCGGAGCATAGTATCTCCATTCAACAGAATTCTTTCGTTCTACAGCCTGATACAAAACTTTATTGGAATCTTTAATATACGGAATCAAGTAGAGCGGAGACAATTTTTCCACCAAATTATCTCGAACATCTCCAACATTCTCTTCTTGCATCAATTGGAGTTGATACATGATATTCAAAGGCTGCAATGGGCTCATAGCGATTGAATGTTCATCGTGCATTTGAAGCACACATCCAACTTGCAGTAAATCGTTCTGCTGAGTGGTTAATGTTGCTCCAGATGCAATAGCGGCAAGCTCATTTTTGACCGTCTCAACATAGTTTTGAGCAGCTGTAAGAATATCTTCATCCTCGCCATAATAGCACAAACTTGGCACTGTTCTTTTTTCCCTATACTGAGTAATCAGTGCAGCATATGCTGTCGAAACGCTGTCCGGAACATTCAAATCAACTTCAGAATACCCATTAAGAGTTTCCTCCAATGCAAAGCACCCGAGTTCGACGAATCGGCTTTCCAACTCCAAGACAGATCGAAACTGTTCCTTGGCAAAGAACTCCTTAGTTCCAGAAACAATCTTTCCATCTCTATACTCTATACTTTTTCGCTCGGAAAATTTAAGTTTAAATGCGCTGATTCCGGTTAACTCAGTTGGCTTATCAGCTTCGTCCTGAATTTGAATCGGAATCTGGATTGTTCCGCATTTTATCACGCAGTCGAGATGTCCAATATCGGAATCGATATCATCTTCATGCAATCTCAAATGCAGGGTATGATCAAATCTACACTCATACATACCCCCTTGAGCTATATTTTCAAAATCCTCATTGACCCTTCTGGGGTTAATGACAAGCTCATTCTTTATTCCAGAAACCTTAATTACGGAATTATTAATATTTTTAGGAATATAGAATGTATAGCAGGTTTGAAGATTCTCCAAATATTCTGGAGGAACATCAATTACACAAATTCTGATGGTATAAGTAATATGGTTATTCGTATCGTTAATTTTGAGCTGTGCGAAAGTGCACCCATTCGGTCTAAGCGTAAGGTTTACTATTTTACCAGAGACATTAAATTCAAATTGTCCAATCGGCTCAATCCAAGAGGATTTGATTGAAATATTGGTGTTAATTTGAATTGTGACCGTGTCACGCTGATCTGGATTATAAAGCAAGATATTTTTGATTCTTCGCTTTGCCTTGGTTTCTCCATCGCAACGAATAAATACTTTTTCATCAACTGGGTAGCAATACTCTAATGGAGTACCCGAGTAAAAAGAAAAATCATCATCCTCAATCTGAAGGGGATTATCCAGCTTCTTTTGCATACGGTCATATGAGCTTTTCACCATGTCGTATGTATAGCCTTCATACCAAGACTGACCCTTTTTCTTACAATCCTTCAAATGAGAAATGAACCCCTTATCAAACTTTGACGAGAGATCATCTTCGATATTTCCGTGTTTAAAAACACGATCAATTTCTTCAAAGAACTGGTGATTGCTACCAAGCCGATCTTTGATCTTTTTCGGATCCTGCAATGGTTGCACAGCAGGATCATACAGCAAAGAAAAGCTACTATAGTCTTCCTCCTTGACATAGCCACGTCCAAGAACAGTTAGCAATTCTGCGTATTCATAAAGTGATGATTTATCGCTAAATCTATCAGTTTGTTTACGCACCAGTTCCATTTCCAATAAAACTCGGTCTGAAAGCGGCAACTGAGCATTATTGATGTCACTCTTAATTTTATCGATAATTGCTGCAGAATTAAATGGCATACCAGTAGTAGACAAATCGCCGGTTCCGCTGGTAATAGTATCAATAGCCGACACAGTAATCATCAAAACCGGAAAATGATTCTCGGTCATTTCTGCATTTCTGATGGTCGCCAAGAAATCATCTGTCATGCCATTGATTTTGGAGGCAACTACCACTTCCAAACCGGGCTTTAGGTAAATGGTATAGGTACTGTAAACACTACCGTAATTGAAAACGCCTTGGATATTATTACTGGTCGTAAGTTTTCTCAATTCATCATCTACGCCTGCTACCATCTCTTGCGTATCTAATTTCAGGCAGTATCTTTCCCCCGGCTGCATTTCATCAGCTCTGGTCTGGAAAAAATGCAGTATGTTTTTTGCAATGAAATTATAGAATTCGTTTGACATACTTTGCATCTCCACTATCGCTCTTCTTTTCAATCAAGTTAAGTTTTTCATAGTAAATCGCAGCCTGTTCCTTGGATTGATTATCCAAATATACGCCGCGCAATTCCATTTCTCCAAAGACATCTTTCAATCGCATTTGCTCTTGATTCTTAATGCAGAGCTTTGTAAGGAAAATTAGAGTTTCTTCAGAAAGATTCAGCATCAAACCACTACGCCCCCTACTTTTCAGATACTTGTGACAGTACCTCTCAAATTTTGAAGAATAGGAATTGTAGGCTCTGACTCGTACACTGTTTTCAAACTGGCTTTTTATACTATCGAACAAGAATTTAACAGATGCATCTGTTGCACCATGATCTGCGCTATCTTTTTTTACTTCGTTCATTTCAGCGCAATCTTTGATATTTTCTCTGTATAGTTTTGTAATCTCATCAATTTGTTCTGAGATTAGACTGTCTAAAGCCGGATCAGAATCAATAATCCGTTTCAATTCAATGTAGTCCACCAACTCTGCACCTGACTCGGTATGGTTAAGAATTTCCAACGTTACAGCATGCGCGAAGATCTTATCGATTGAGTTCTGTAACTGTTGCCATCCTTCGGTGAAGCACTGCCTACTTTGACTTGTCTTTTCCCATTCCAAGCAAAAATACAGAGGGACTGGATCAGTTCTATCACCATACAAAAATCGGTTTAATTGTAATGCTGTTTGAGCAGTGTAGGTAAAGAAATAGAACTCAAACAATTCTACAAGGTATTCTCTGGATCTCTTAGGGTTCTCGATAATATATTTGAAATCTCCTTCGAAAACATTCTTTAGAGAATTTGTTACGCGGAAATACGGAACTGACTGATCTGTCTCTCTTTTTGTTCTCTTCAGTTTTGATAGAACCAGCTTTTCGATAACATTACTCGCATCCAAAGATTGTTGATGAGCTCGAAGCAAAAGTTCTTTTAATTCTCTTTTGTCCCCCAGAACATCTGCAAGATATTCAATCACCTTAAGTTCACTGGGATTGTCACACGGAGTCTGCTCCAACATTTTTAAGCAAAGCGGTCGCATCCTTCCGTTATCATCAAAGAAGAGCGTTTTAATCACTTCAGCGAACTTGTCTTCTTGCCCCTGTTCGATCTCAGTATCGTCTATTTCTATAAGCGAGGTAATCAGCATATCTGCGGTAATCTCTTCCGGTTTCTCGCCTTCAATTCTGCATAAAAGTGCCCCGATCAAGTTATCCAGCTCTAATACCGGTTCACTATTAGGATGCGTAACAAATGGAAAGAGCTTGAAACGATTGCCGGTTTTGTGGGAAAACTGCCCTTTGGAATCAAACATTTTTCCATACAAAAACTGTTCTGCACTTAAAGCGTAGTCCATTATCACACCACCTTAAATTCATACCCAAATTCGGTCTCTTCAAAAACTATCTTAACACTTTGGGCTCCATCTTTAGGAATAATAGTAATACGAGAAGACTTATTCCCAAAGTCAATGAGTTGCTGTATGAAGCTGACAAAATCCGCGTGACGATTCTTATCTTGAATTGTTGGACGATATCCTTCTCGCATATTGCAAATCAATTCAAATAAGGCAAAATCAACACTAATTGTTACAACCTCACTTTGATCATCGCGCCTAAAACCTAATCTCAAATTCGGAAAGAACCGATCGATTGTCCCGTCAATGTGTTCTGCACTTTTATTAATTGCAGACTTGAGTTGGAGCTGTTCCAAAATCCAAACCTGATCATTGGAATCATCAATGCAGATATAATCATCATCAAACTGGCCATTCCAGCTCATAACTGCTTTTTTCGTTGCCTCATAAAGCTTACCAAGTTTTTTCTCATCGCCGCAATTTTGCCAATATAGATACCGAATGAACTCATCCATATGCTTGCGCTTTTTTGAAGTAGCATCTGTTTGAGAAAAATGTTTAAGCCGAACGATGAACCGATAAATGACTTTCTTCAATTCAGGCTTAATTCCACCCAAAACAGATACATTAGTCAAGTTATTGAGAACACTATATGGAGTATTAACGGTTGCCGCGCAGAACTCTTTTTCAATATTTTCTATTGTGTGAAAGTGCGTCACACTTTCATCAAGCAAAGAATTACGCTCCAGTAATATGTCATGGGTTTTCAGCTCATTAATTAGCCCAGAGATATCCGTATATTCATTTAGCAGCATGGGCGTTGACCAACCAATATAGTTGGTCAAAAAAACGACGTCATTGATACCAACCCTTATCTGAGACTGGTCAAAATCCGGATGCACAATCAAATCATATATCAAGTTCAACACTTCTCGTGTAGATACGATTGCCTTGTCAGCAATTACGACCTCAATGATGCGTCCAATCAGGTAATCCTGAACTGCTTGATTAGATAAAAACTCGTAATTATGTCTGACCGGACAACGAGCTGCTACAGGGCAATTGCTGCACGACGAACAAGCCAGATAAAACGGATTTTCATCTGACTGAATAAACACTTTAGAAACCAACTGCTTCAAGAACGCTGTCTCTGGTCCGTTTTCTCCGAGAGAAAAGACTTGATAATCGGCGAAACTGACATATTGAAAAACACTATTTTCCTTATAGCCGACACTATGAGAAAACCCTGAAATTATATCATTCGCGAGAACAAATTCCTTAAGAGCAGAAAAGTTCTTGCTCTTTTCAGAATCAATAAAATTATTGAGTGTTCCAAGATTAATAGCGACAATCATTCTCTTGCCATCATCTTTGTAATAGTTTTCATCATTAAATGGTGAAAGCTTTTCTGCAAGAGTTTCAATCGAAGTCATCGTTGGTTCTGCACTCTCAGTAGCGTCATTATAAGGCTCGTAATCTGCTAATAATTGTTCAGAATCAGAATTCTTCAATAATGAGATAAGATGAGATTTTCCATCACCTGCACTACCACACAAAAGCACAAGACACTTTCCTGGATGGTTATTTATATCACGTAAAAGTTCTCTTAGTTCCTTTTCAACCTGACGTTCAACATGCAGATATTCCTTAAAAGGATCAAACCTCTTTGTGTTTTCAACCGATTCTGCTGACAGTTTTCTCAGCTTGCTCAATTGAGTAACAAATTCACAAGACACAAATCTTCCTCCCTCTGGATTCATATTGCATATAAACTAAAGTTATGGTTCATAAAACTCATTTTCGGATGATACTTATATGTAGCGAACAAAAAAATTTTCAGAAAATCATACAATAATCCAGTTAATATTATATTCTCAACAGTGTTGATAGTCAAGATATGGCAAAGTCATTCTACTCTTAAGTATGTCACTCTTCTGCAAGCAGGGCTTTCGTAACACGAAAGCAATTTTCTGCTTGTTGGGGAAACTCCCCAATCCCCTTCTGCGGCATCGGGCTGCGCATCCGTTTCGGATGCTTTAACGGCAGTTCCTGCCAAAGAAAAAAGCCCGGTGCAGCATGAGCATTACACCCACACTGCACCGGACTTTCCATCATCGACTGCTTTGTCTATTTTCTTCTTCCTGCCGCACTTCCTGCTCATGCAGCTGCTCTTTTTTCTGCTCATCCTCTTTCAGGATTTCCTGCACAATCTTCTGCGCCACAAGCCAATCCTGCATTTCCGATTTGGTCTTGCGGTACTCTGCATAGGAGTTTTTCTTTCGTTCCAGGAGCATCGCATACTCTGCGTTCAGCTCGCTGATGCGCGGAAGCTTTTTGTCAGAGCCGTTCTCTTTCTTATAATCATCAAACGCCTTTTTTGCTGCGCTGCGCAAGGCCAGCATATCCCGATGAGCTTCATAGAACTCCCGATTGTAGCCGGATGCTTTATATGCGGCAAAAACATCTTTTGTCTTAGCATAATTGATTAGATGCTTCCGCAGCACCGACACTTCCGACATCCGTGCCTCATCTGCCTTTACAGATTCCAGCAGTGCATCACATTTTTCAGAAATTCCATCTGCCTTTTCTTTCATTTCTGCATAACTCTTGATTCCATGCTCCTCCATGAACATCATGGCTTTTGCCATCTGTTTCAGATTAAAGACTTTCGCCCAGCGCGCATACCCTGCGCCTTTGCCCGCCTGCATTTTAGCACGGACGTCAATAAGGAACGACAGCTCCGACTTCTGATGCACCTGTACTGACCGTGCGCTTGTGCGGTTTTTCTCTGCAAATTTACTTTTATGAATCGCATTCCCAGCAAGCACCTCGCAAAGTTCTTCAACTGAATAGCCCTTGCCAAGAGAGCGGAAACGGGCAAATCTGGCATGGCCTTTTCCCCGCAGGGCAGGCTGTTTTCCATCTTTATACTCGTACCCTGCTTCCTGCAAAATTCCAATGAGTTCCCGGAAGTCTTTTGGTTTTCTTGCCAATGCTGCATCAATGGCCTCGCAGATTTCATCCCGCTGCGATTTTTTCTCCGGATATTCCGTTCTCTTCTGCCGCTCTCCATAGGGCTTCCGGATAATGACCGACAACCGGTGTTCCAGGCAGACGATATCACTGAGCCTTGCCAGTGCAAGACCGGATAAGCGAAAATCTCGGAATTTTCTGGTGCAGTCTAATGTAGTCGAATTGAAAATAATGTGGTTATGAATGTGCGCACGATCAACATGAGTTGCCACGATAAATGCGTGTTTTCCCTTGGTGAATCGCATGGCCGTCTCATACCCAACCTTGTTCGCCTCCTCCGGCGTGATTTCTCCGGGCTTAAAGGACTGCCGAATCTGATATGCAATCACATCATGCGCCTGGGTTCTTCCCGTGATATGCTCATACTGCCGTTTGGAAAGCAGAAATTCTTCATCACAGGTCTTTGCGTCACAAGCATACGCACTGATGTATTTTCCACCTTCCGTCTTTGCTGCATTCTCAGAATAATCAGTACGGTCAGCCAGGCACTGCGCTACCGTCTTTCCTTTATTGATATGCAGCGCAATTAGTCTTGTAGCCGCCATTTTCATATTCCTCCATCTAAAAAGAGCTACCTGAAGGCAGCTCTTACCAATCTACTATTCTCATTTTAACATCCGTTCCCGGTCATGAGCTCCCTGCAAATAAACGGCCTGCTTGATGATTTCTTCCATATCGAAATAGACGCACATGATGCTTTCGTACAGTTTCCACACATTAGATTCGCTGCCGCCCACCATCTCCATCAGCTGGTCTTCCATCTTCGATTGCTCAGACTGTTTTTCCTGATAAGCTGCCTCATCCACAAAATGATTCTCTCCATCTGTTTCCTCGTACCGTAAATCATAATAATCTTTCATAAACTGAATATCCATCTAATACCTCCTGAACTCAAATTGTCAAAACATCCTCTACACGCTCACACAGCTGTTCCATCAGTTCCATGATGCCGCCCGCACCAACCGCAGCTGCGAACAGCCCCATCTCAATCAGGGTCAGCAGGAACACATCCGTCCAGCTCGCCCGAACTACAGAATAGATGCCGCAGCCAAGAATGAAAAGCATAACCGGCGAAAGTACCCGCAGGGATAGCTGCATCAGCAGATTCCAGATAAAGCATAGAAATCGCAGAAAAAATGCAACCGGCAGCAACAGGATTTTCAGCATCAGCTTCAACAAAAAACATACGATCTTCATGGATTTCACCCTTTCGTTTTTCTTTTCATCTACATTTTACCGTTCACGCTTGCCAAACACCACGATGTCAAGAGGAAGGCCTGCAAAAAATTATGTAACGGCACAGACAGTTTCATCTGTGCCATGTGCTGTAGAAATCCCGCACATTTGCGCCTTCAGCGAATAACAGAAAGTCTCTTCAGGATCAGCTTCTGCATCTCCCAGAGTTCATCCAGCCGCTTCTGCAAATCCCGGATATCCTCCGCATAGATGCTTCCGGATTCATTGGCTCGTTTTGCGTACTGGTTCAGGTTGTTGCTGCATCGGCGAAGAAGGGTGGATACCTGCGCCACATCCGACAAATCAAGATTCACGCAGTACCCGTCCATCGCCATTTTTCTCATATAGGCACCGGTATTCCGAATACCCAATTCTTTCTGCTTTTCACGAATCCTCGCCAGCTCTTCCGGGTTTACCCGGACATTGATCCAGTGTTCCCGAACACTCATAGTGCCACCTCCTCATCATCTCGATGTGTCATCGGCGGAATGCGCCCTGCACGGTCACGCAGCTCTGCCAGGACAGACGGCTTTTCCGTTGTTTTTTCACGGTCAGGATCATCATTTCCACGATCATCCATATTCAGCAGTGCGTCCAGTTCTGCCAGTCTTGCACTCTTTTCCGCCAGTTCTGCCTCCTGGGGGAACGGCTTTCCAAGCTCGGCTTGCGCCGCTTCCTGCTGGCTCCTGAGATTGTCCAACTGTTGTTCCGCCTTTTCCAGTCTTGCAGGAATCCCGGCAAGAGCATTATCCAGACGCTGGATATTGCCCGCAGCACTGGTGCCGATGGGCACTCGGTGGGTCATCTCACCTTTCAACAGTACCTGATACTCTTTCTGGAAGCTGTCAAATGCCAGCTCCATCTTGAAACCGCGATAGCTGCCAAGCGGCACCGGCTCCAACCTCTGATTGGTTTTACAGATTGCGAGGATTGCTTCACCGGCCTCTGCTTTTTCAGTAAAGCGTGTGTCATTTACCTCCATGCCGCAGAACCCTTCTTCCGGCAGCGGATGTGCTGCCACCGTCCGAATATCCGACTGAAAGTCCTTGATGAACCCCTGCGTTTTCTCAATTTCCGCAGGGAAATATTTCATCAGCTTATCCTCCAAGCGGTACTGCTGGCTCTGATGGTCTGCCTTCAATACTTTCAGCCTTGCAACATCTACATCCAAGTCCATTTTCTCCTTGATCTGCGGATCTCCTGCACAAAGTGCCTTGATCTCCGCATAGGAAAGAGCCTGCTCATCTACATCGTCACAGGAACGAACCGGAGATTTGCTGGTCATAATCTGACTAATAAACTTCTGCTTATTCTCCAGTGTCTGATAGAGGTAAGCGTCAAAGGTTCCTTCCGTCACATACTGATAAACCTGCACCTCTTTGTTTCGGTTTCCCTGACGGATGATGCGACCGTTTCTCTGGGTCATGTCCGCAGGCCGCCAGCCTACATCCAGATGATGCACGGCCACCAGTCTGTCCTGCACGTTCGTGCCTGCACCCATCTTCTGTGTCGAACCTAACAATACCCGTACCTGTCCGGTACGCACTTTGGCAAACAAATCTTTCTTTTTTGCCTCAGTATCGGCATCATGAATAAATGCGATTTCTTCTTCCGGCACACCGGACTGAATTAGTTTGGCGCGGATATCCTCATAGACATTGAAGGTTCCATCGTTCTTCGGCGTGCTGAGGTCGCAGAACAGCAACTGGGTCAGCTTATCCGACTGTCCTTCCTCATAAATCCGAAGCACATTCCGCACACAGGCGTTGAGCTTGCTATTTGGGTCATCCGGCAGGAGCGGATTCATCAATCGCTGATCCAGTCCCAGCTTTCTGCCATCCGATGTGATTTTCAGCATGTTATCGACCGACGGGTCTACCAC
>UMLD01052493.1_pt1 | contig 20338 bp, 17 predicted proteins | sample 1966491 | NCBI WGS metagenome assembly UMLD01 (sample SAMEA4836191, study PRJEB28245) | human gut metagenome | biome: gut microbiome; material: fecal sample | place: Denmark | collected 2008
GCAGTGACAGATGCAGGTCTGGCAAAACAGATTTCTGACAAGTTGGATTAGTTTAAGATTGGAGGTGTAACCCATGAGAGTACACGAGTTTGCAAAACAGTTGACAGCAGAACTTGGAAAAGAAGTAAAAAGCAGTCAGATTATTGATATATTGAGCGGTAAAAAAGAAGGGTTAAAAGCACAGAGCAGCATTGATGATGCAATGATGAAATTTGTGCGGGAGTCTTTGGGCGGAAACAAGCCGGTTGAGGCAAAGAAAGAAGAGCCGAAGAAGGCAGGGCCAAAGAAGGAAGAAGGAAAAAAGGAAGCACCAAAGCAGGAGAACAAGAAGGTGCAGCCAAAGCCAAACAACAATTCCAATTCCGGTAATCAGAATAACCAGAATAAGAAGAACAATAACAATAATTACAACCAGAACCGCAACAACAATCAGGGTAAAAATAATAACAATAACGGAAACAATCAGGGCAGAAATAATAACAATAAGCAGAATAATAATGGAAATAATCAGGGCAAGAATAATAACAACAAGCCTGCAAATGGCAATAACCAGAATGGAGCCAAGCAGGAGAGCCGTGGTACAAATTTCCGGAACGCGGTAAGCAACAACCGTAACACAAGAAATAACAACAATAATAACAATCGGTTTAACAACAATAATAACCGGAACAATAATAACAACAAGAATCATCAGCCAGCACCAAAGAAGCAGGAGCCGGTAGAACCAGTGATCAAGACAATCAAGCTGCCAGAGGTACTGACTGTCGGCGAGCTTGCAAGTAAGATCAAGGTGCCAGTGGCACAGTTGATCAAGAAGATGTTTATGGCAGGTAAGATGTACAATGTAAACTCTGACCTTCCATTTGATGAGGCAGCTGACATTGCACTTGAATACAACTTCATTGCAGAGGAAGAGGAAAAGGTTGATGTGATCGAAGAACTTCTCCGTGAGGAGGAAGAGGACGAGGCAGATATGACTTCCAGACCACCAGTTGTCTGCGTTATGGGACACGTTGATCATGGTAAGACATCCCTGCTCGATGCAATCCGTAATTCTGATGTAACAGCTGGTGAGGCTGGTGGTATTACACAGCATATTGGTGCGTCTGTAGTATCTATCAATGGTCAGAAGATTACATTCCTGGATACACCGGGACATGAGGCATTTACAGCGATGCGTATGCGTGGTGCACAGTCAACAGATATTGCAATCCTTGTAGTTGCAGCCGATGATGGTGTTATGCCACAGACCGTAGAGGCAATCAACCATGCGAAAGCAGCTGGCATCGAGATTATTGTTGCAATCAATAAAATTGATAAGGAAAGTGCGAATATCGACCGTGTAAAGCAGGAGTTGATGGAATACGAGCTCGTACCAGAGGACTGGGGCGGTTCGACAATCTTCTGTCCGGTATCTGCACATACAAAGGAAGGTATTGATAACCTTCTGGAGATGATCATCCTGACCGCTGAGATCCTGGAGCTCAAGGCAAACAAGAACCGGAAGGCACGTGGTATTGTCATCGAGGCACAGCTTGATAAGGGACGTGGTTCTGTTGCAACCATTCTGGTACAGAAGGGTACTTTGCATGTGGGCGACTGTCTGGCAATCGGTGATGTGCATGGTAAGGTGCGTGCGATGTTCGACGATAAGGGGCGCAAGGTGAAGGAGGCGACTCCATCTATGCCAGTTGAGGTACTTGGCTTAAATGGCGTTCCAAATTCTGGAGAGATTGTAATTGCCACAGAAAATGAGAAGGAAGCGCGTACGATTTCCGAGGCATTTATCAACCGTGGCAAGGAAAAACTGATTGCAGATACAAAGCAGCGTATGTCTCTCGATGACCTTTATAACCGGATTCAGGAAGGTAATGTAAAGGATCTGAACCTTATCATCAAGGCAGATGTACAGGGTTCTGTAGAGGCGGTTAAGCAGAGCTTGCTTAAGCTTTCCAACGAGGAAGTGGCAGTTAAATGTATCCACTCCGGTGTTGGTGCAATCAATGAGAGTGATGTAATTCTTGCTTCTGCAAGTAATGCGATCATCATTGGATTTAATATTCGTCCGGACAATCAGGCGAAGGAAGTTGCAGAGCGTGAGAAGGTTGATATCCGTCTGTATCGTGTCATTTACAATGCGATTGAGGATATCGAAAGTGCGATGAAGGGTATGCTTGATCCAATCTTCGAGGAGAAGGTCATCGGTCATGCAGAGGTTCGTCAGACTTACAAGGCTTCTGGTGTTGGTACAATCGCTGGTTCATATGTATTAGATGGTACGATCCAGAGAAACTGCAAAGTTCGTATCAGCCGGGAAGGTGAGCAGATCTTCGAGGGTGAGCTTGCATCTCTGAAGCGTTTCAAGGACGACGTAAAGGAAGTTAAGACAGGATTTGAATGTGGTCTTGTTATGGATGGATTCAATGATATCAAGGAAGGCGATATCATTGAGGCATATATTATGGTTGAGGTACCAAGATAGAAATGAGAAAGACAAGTCATAAATCACAGCGAATCAATGGGGAAGTCCAGAAGGAACTTTCCCGGATCATTCGGATGGAGTTAAAAGATCCACGTATCAATCCCATGACATCGGTAACGGATGTCATGGTGACACAGGATCTGAAATATTGTAAGGCATATATCAGTGTATTAGGCGATGCAGAATCTGGTGCAGAGACGTTAAAGGGCTTAGAGCAGGCGAGTGGATTTATCCGCCGCGAGCTGGCGCGTACGATCAATCTCCGAAATACACCGGAGCTTACGTTTGTATTGGACACATCAATCGAGTATGGAAATTATATGTCTAAGCGTATCGATGAGGTAATCAAAGAGGATCAGAGTAAGCAGAATGAAGAAGAGTGAATTATTAAATCTAATTGAAGATGCAAAGACAATCGGAATATTCGGGCATATCCGCCCGGATGGCGATTGTGTTGGTTCGTGCTTAGGACTGTACAATTATATTCAGGACAACTATGACGCAGAGGTGACCGTGTATCTGGAGAAGATTCCAGATAAGTTTTCGTTCTTAAAGGGCGCGGATGCCATCTGCCATGAACCAGAGTCTCGTGTATTGGATCTTGCAATTTCTCTGGATTGTGGAGACCGCGATCGGCATGGAAGCTTCTATGAGCTTTTCGGTATGGCGAAGAAAAGTGCCTGCCTGGATCATCATAGAAGTAATCAGGGCTTTGGGGATTATTACTATTGTGATGCGGACGCATCTTCTGCAAGTGAAGTATTGTTCCGGCATATTGATCCAGAGAATATCTCGCTTGCCTGTGCAGAGTGTCTGTATCTCGGTATCGTACATGATACCGGCGTGTTCAAGTATTCGGCATGTACAAAGGATACAATGCAGGTAGCCGGTGAATTGCTCGCACATGGCGTGGATGCACAGAAGATTATCGACGATACCTTTTACAGAGTCAGCTACAAGCAGAATCTGCTTATGGGACAGGCGATGGTCAATGCAAAGCTGGCACTGTCCGGACAGGTTGTCTACACCTTTGTGACAAAGGAGATGTTCGATACCTTTGGCTGCGGAAAAGAAGAGACAGATGGCATTGTGGATCGTATCCGCGTGATTGACGGTGTGGAGGTCGCGATATTTGTATACCAGCTTGGCGATGCAATGAAGGTCAGCCTGCGTTCTATCCGCAAAGTCAATGTGAGCAAGATTGCAGTTGCCTATGGCGGTGGCGGACATATCCGTGCGGCTGGCTTTGAAGTGACCGGCGATTTTGATACAGTCGTTGCAGATATTATAAAGATGATAGAGGAACAGCTTTGATAGACGGGATTTTAAATGTTTATAAAGAACAGGATTATACATCATTTGATGTCGTGGCAAAGCTTCGCGGCATCTTAAAACAGAAAAAGATCGGACATACCGGGACACTTGATCCAATGGCAGAAGGTGTCCTGTTGGTTTGTCTTGGTAAGGCGACAAAGCTGGTAGATCTTCTGACCGAAGGAGATAAATGCTACCGTGCGACGATGAAGCTTGGCTATGAGACGGATACCGAGGATGTGACCGGTGAGACGACTGCGGAAGGTGATGCAGCAGTGCTCGCGCAGCTGACACAGGCAGACGTGGAACGTGCAATTTTGTCCTTCGTTGGCAAGTATGACCAGATACCACCGATGTATTCTGCCATCAAAAAGGATGGAAAAAAATTATACGAATATGCCAGAGCCGGAATCGAGGTCAAACGAGAACCAAGACCGGTTGAGATTTATGCAATCCAGGACATTACGAAGGAAGCGGACGATACTTACAGCTTTGATGTGTATTGTTCGAAAGGCACGTATATCCGGTCGTTGTGCCGGGATATCGGAAGAAAACTTTCTTGTCTGGCTGTGTTGTCCGGTTTACACCGGAAAGAAGTGCATGGATTTTCTGTGACAGATGCATTGACGCTGCAGGAGATCGAGGTACGGCAGGCAGATGGAACCCTGCAGGACGCAATCCTGCCAGTGGATGCACTTTTGAAACAGTATCCGGCATATGAGATTACCGAACAGGCAGAGAATTATCTGAGAAATGGAAACAAGCTTTCTCCTCGGTTTTTCAAAGATATGGGAGAAAGACGGGATACGAGAATCCGGGTGTATCATGCAGGCAAGTTTGCAGCCTTATATGATTACAAAGAGGAAGAACAGATATACAAACCATTTAAAATGTTTTTATGAGGAAACTGACGTGAAGAAACTAGCATACAATGACGTGAATATCGCAGATACTGTTGTGGCATTAGGAAAATTTGAGGGCTTGCACAAGGGACATATGTTGCTTATCAACAAAGTATTGCAGTTGTCCCATGAGGCAGGAAAACAATCGGTCGTATTTTCCATCGACATGCCGGGCACAAAGCGCATCTATACAATTCCAGAGCGGGATCGGCTGTTGGAGGAACTTGGTATAGACTGGAATGTTACTTGTGAATTTACGAAGAAGTTTGCGGCGATGAAGCCGGAGACATTTATCAAGGATGTGTTAGTGGAGCGGCTGCACCCGGAATATGTGGTCGTCGGCAATGATTTTCGGTTTGGCAAAAACCGGCAGGGCGATGTGACGATGCTGCAGGAATATGGAACCCGGTATGGCTTTGAAGTGCTTGCGTTTGAGAAGCTGCGGGAGCAGGGGACAATTATCAGTTCCTCCTATATCCGGGAGCAGATTGAACAGGGGGCAGTGGATGTCGTCCGTGAATATATGGGACGCCCATATAGTATTTCCGGGATTGTCCAGTATGGAAAACAGCTTGGAGCTACAATTGGATTCCCAACAGCCAACTTGATTCCAACGGAAGAAAAATTGTTAGTGCCAAATGGCGTATATGAGACGCGTGTCACAGTGAATAACCAGCATTATCGCGGTGTGACGAACGTGGGAGATAACCCGACCGTGGACGCAGATCATAAAATTAAGGTGGAGACAAATATTCTGGATTTCAATGAAAATCTATATGGAACCTGCCTGAAAATCGAATTTTTACGACAAATTCGAAAAGAAATAAAATTTGATAGCATAGAAGCCTTGAAAAATCAGATCAAATCGGATATACTAGAAGTCGCGCACCAGTAGCTCAGTGGATAGAGCAATGGCCTCCGGAGCCATGTGCGGAGGTTCGATTCCTCTCTGGTGCATTTTTGTATATTGTTGTTCGAAGGAGGACATATGAGTAAGAAGGGTAAAAAAGGAAAGAAAAAGATAGCAGGCCTGATGCTGTTCCTTGGCTGGATGATCTTTATTCTGCTTGCCGTTGTATTCTATTTCTATTTCTTCTCGGATCTGGATCTGAGAATGTTTAACAAAGACAAAGCGACGCAGACGGATGCACAGCAGACGAACCAGACCGGCTTTTCTTACGAGACAAATGCAAATCTGGATATCAATTCCCTGATTATAGAGTATTATGCAGCGTTGGCGGTTTGCGATCAGGACAAGCTGAAGACCTATGTTACAGATCCAAGCCAGTTCGATGATATGACCGTTTATCAGCAGCGTTCCGCTGTGATCAAGGCATATTCAAATGTGAATTGTTACACGATGCCGGGATACACGGAAGATGCGACACTTGTGTATGTAACAAGCAACTTGAGTATGGCGAACATTACAAGTGTTCCTCTGAATATTAATCAGTTCTATGTTGTGAAAACAGCAGATGGATATAAGATTGATAATTCAGCACATTCGCAGGAAGTTACGAATTACATCGAGACACAGAGTCAGTCAACGGATATTCAGAATCTGTACAAAGCAGTACAGGATAACGTAAACAGTTGTATTGCAAATGATGCGGCATTCGCAGAGTTCTACAATACGATCAGTTCCGGACAATAATAAAAAATAAGGGCTGTTGTTCGTCAACAGCCCTATTATTATATCCATGTATTTTACAAGAAATCATCCGCACCATCTTCGTCTTCGTCCTCATCGGCTGCACGGACATCAATGCCACGTGGCGGAACCGGAGTGGAGAATACGATCTGTGTTTCTGTGTTTCCGTATTTCTGGAGTTGCCCGATGAAAGTATCAAGCTCCATTGTGCTAGGGAAGCATACTTTAATCAACATGGAGTATGCACCGGTAACGCAGTTACACTCCAAAACGTTCGGACATGCTTGGATAAACGGGTAGAATTCCGGTTTCCGTTTTGGATCGAGCGCCATGTTTATAAAGGCTGTAATGTGATACCCGAGAGACACTGGGGCAACACTTGCGTGATAGCCGGAGATGATTCCGCTTTTCTCTAAACGCTCAATACGGGCAGAGACAGCGGGGGAGGAAAGAAATACTTTGCTTGCCAGATGCTTCAATGGATATCTGGCATTTTCCTGTAATAAGTGAAGAATTTTTTTATCAATATTATCCATAATATGCCTCCTTTACACTTTTTCTAAAATTTATAAAGCGATTATACAACTGTTAATATAGAAATGCAACTATAAAATTAATAAAATTAAGGGGAATGTCATGTCTAACGAAATTCGATTAAATAAATACTTAAGTGAAGCAGGAATCTGTTCCCGCCGGGAAGCCGACAGGCTGATTGAAGCCGGAAAGGTAACGGTGGATGGAACAATCGCGGATCTTGGAACACGCGTCGGCGATTCTTCAGTTGTTACCTACAATGGAAAGCCGGTACATCTGCATACGAAAAAGGTGATCTATGCATACAATAAGCCGATCGGACAGGTCTGTACATCGAAGGATACTGATCCGGACAGTATCTTCCGGTATGTAGAGTTCCCGGAGCGGGTAAACTATGTAGGACGTCTTGATAAGGATTCGACCGGACTTTTGCTTCTTACAAATGACGGAGATCTGGCAAATGAGATCCAGCGCTCCAGAAACAATCATGAAAAGGAATACCATGTGCGAGTCAACACAGATATCACAGAAGATTTTATTAAGAAGATGTCGGAGGGCGTTGAGATTTTAGATACGGTAACGAAACCATGTAAAGTCAAAAAGACCGGAACGAGAAATTTCTCGATCATATTGACACAGGGATTGAACCGGCAGATCCGGCGGATGTGCGATGCATTGCATGTACGGGTTGTGCACTTAAAGCGTGTCCGAATCATGAATATTCGTCTTGGAAGCTTACGACCGGGTGAGTTTCGGACGCTGACGCGGGACGAAGAACAGGAGCTGCGGAGACTGGTGCAGAAGAGATCGTGACAGGAAAAGGAGAAAATGATGGATGCAAAAACAGAGCGTATGAAAGAATTGGTGGAGCTGTTAAATCAGGCTTCCAAAGCATATTATCAGCAGGATACAGAGATCATGTCCAATCTGGAATATGATGCGTTGTATGATGAGCTTGCGGCGTTAGAGCAGGAGACCGGTCTGATCTTATCCAAAAGCCCGACACAGAATGTCGGTTACGAGATCATCAGTGAGCTGCCGAAGGAACGGCATCCGGCCCCAATGTTATCTTTGGACAAGACAAAAAGTGTTGAGGATCTGGCAGCGTGGCTGGGTGATAAAACAGGAGTCATGTCGTGGAAGATGGATGGACTGACGGTTGTATTGACTTACGAGGATGGCGTGCTTGTGAAGGCAGTCACACGTGGAAACGGCGAGATCGGTGAGGTCATCACGAACAATGCGAAGGTATTTGCGAATCTGCCGAACCAGATTGCGTACAAAGGTCCGCTTACGATCCGTGGCGAGGCGGTCATTACCTATACAGATTTTGAGCGTATCAATGCCACGATTCCGGATATTGACAGCAAATATAAAAACCCGAGAAACTTATGCTCCGGCAGTGTGCGGCAGCTCAATAATCAGATCACAGCCGAGCGGAATGTGCATTTCTTTGCGTTTAATATGCTTGATACCGGAGATGCGGAAATCGATGCAACGATGAATTCAAAGTTTGATTTCCTGACTTCACTTGGTTTTGAGGTTGTGGAACACGTCGATGTCACAGCGGCAACGATGCAGGAGATGGTCACACATTTTGCAGAGAAAATCGAGACGAACGATTTCCCATCTGATGGACTCGTGCTTTCGTTTGATGATGTGGAATATGGTAAAAGTCTTGGACGGACAGCGAAATTCCCGCGGGATTCGATCGCATTTAAATGGGCAGACGAGGAAGCGGAGACAACGCTTCGGCATATTGAGTGGAGTCCGTCCCGTACCGGGCTGATCAATCCGGTGGCAGTCTTTGATGCGGTATCGCTCGAAGGAACGTCTGTGAGCCGTGCCAGTGTCCACAATGTGAGCATTGTGAAGCAGTTACAGCTTGGAATCGGTGATACGATCAAGGTGTATAAGGCGAATATGATCATCCCGCAGATCAGTGAGAACCTGACGAAATCCGGTACACTCGAGATTCCGGATACTTGTCCGGCGTGTGGCGGTAAGACAGAGATCCGCGAGGACAATCAGGCACAGACGCTTGTATGTCCGAATCCGGCATGCCCGGCAAAGGCAATCAAGCTATTCACACATTTTGTATCACGAAACGCGATGAACATCGATGGTTTATCTGAGGCAACGCTGCAGAAGTTCTTAGACTGCGGCTTTATTGAAGAGTTGTATGATATCTACCGGATTGACCGCTATGAGACAGAAATCGTGAAATTAGAGGGCTTTGGGCAGAAGTCCTACGACAATATGATGGAGAGCATCGAGGCAAGCCGTACGACACAGCTTGCGCGTGTCCTGTATGGACTTGGAATTTTGAACGTCGGTACCGCCATGGCAAAATCCATCTGCAAATATTTCAAAGATGATGTGGAGGCAATTATCCATGCCGATGCAGCGCAGTTTGCCGAGATTGAGAAGATCGGCGATGTGATCGCAGAGGGCATTGTGGCATATTTCGCAGATCCGAACAATATCCGGGTACTGCGTGAGATCTTGAAGGAAGTGACACTTGTCGTCGAGGAGAATACGGCACCACAGGATCTCGAAGGCAAGACATTTGTCATTACTGGTTCACTCAATCATTTTGCAAACCGGGATGAACTTAAAAAATTGATCGAAGACCGTGGCGGAAAAGTCGCAGGCAGTGTTTCTTCGAAGACCACGTACCTGATCAATAACGATGTATTATCTTCCTCATCGAAGAATAAAAAGGCGAAATCATTGGGAATTCCGATTATTTCCGAGGATGATTTCTTGCAGTTATAAAAAATTCGTGGTATGCTTTAGCTTTAGAGAAGAAAAGAGGTTTTAGAGATGCCGATTAGAATAGACAACGATCTGCCAGTGAAGAAAGTACTGGAACAGGAAAATATATTTGTGATGGACGAACACCGTGCTATGACACAGGATATACGTCCACTTGACATTTTGATTTTAAATCTGATGCCGTTAAAGGAAGATACGGAGTTGCAGCTTCTGCGCAGCCTGTCAAACACACCACTGCAGGTAAATATCTCCTTTATCCGCACGATGTCCTATGAATCAAAGCATGTATCCGAATCACATCTGGAGCGTTTCTACAGTGACTTTGAACATGTAAAGAACAGGAAATGGGATGGTCTGATCATTACCGGAGCACCGGTGGAGAATATGGAGTTTGAGGAAGTGGAGTACTGGGATGAACTGACTGCTATCATGGACTGGTCAGTTACGAATGTTACGTCCACACTGCATATCTGCTGGGGTGCACAGGCGGGACTTTACTATCGTTATGGTGTGAAAAAATACCAGCTTCCAGAGAAGTTTTCCGGTGTGTATAAGCATTATACGTTCCATAAACGGACACCACTGGTACGTGGATTTGATGATTCATTCTTAGTGCCACAGTCCCGTTATACCGGTGTGGATAAACAGGCAATCGTCGACAATCCACTTCTGGAGATCGTTGCTGAGTCTGATATTACCGGACCATATCTGATTATCGGAGAAGATGGCAAGAATATCTTCGTAACCGGACATCCGGAGTACGATACATTTACACTCGATCAGGAATATAAACGCGACATCAAGCGTGGATTAAATCCGAATATTCCGGTTAATTATTATCCGGATGATGATCCGGAGCAGAAGCCGATTAAGTCATGGAGATGTCATGCGAATACACTCTATGCAAATTGGCTCAATTATTACGTATACCAGAGCACACCGTATGACTGGACGAAGAAGGTTACGAATTAAGGGACGCAAGCTTCGTGATCGTGAGTATGTTATGAAGCAGGTAGCCGCAGAACATACCGCATATGTATGCATGGATGCCGAAATGTGGCACAAAGAAGATGATACATAAGATCCGCACGCTGATGCCGAGAATATTATAGATTAAGTTCTGGGTGGCGTAGCCGATTGCGTTCATAACGCTGGAAAGCGTTGTGGAGAGATAAATAAACGGACATAAAAATCCCATCAGCTGTAGCAGCGTTCCTGCTTCAGCACTTTCAAAGGCAAAGGTACAGATTGGCTTTGCGAAGAGAATATACAGGATGCAGGCGAAGCTGCCAAGCATGATGCAGAAAAGAGCACTTGATACAAGTGCTTTTTTTATTGCCTCGGTATCGCGTTTGGCGCAGGCGTAGGAAATGGACGGAAGCAGCATCGTGGAAAGCGAGTTCGTGATCGTTGCCGGAAAAAGCAGAAATGGGATCACGATACCGGTGATGATACCGTACATTTCCATGCTTGTATCGGCGTTGTTGTAATACTGGAAAAGAAACGTCGGAAGTATGATTGCTTCAAAACTGGAAAATAACGTAAAAATCAGGTTGTTGGAAGTAATTGGAATAATGTCTTTCAGCATTGGAATCATAAGGGATGATTTCTTTTTCACTGAAATGCACATATCTTTATCTAGCAATCTGTTCGCTTGATTCTGCTTTCTTCGGAACAAGATATAACAGCTGACCGCGTAAAATGTGGCGCCCATCTCACCGATCACAACACCGAGTACAGCCGTTTTGGCGTCAACATGATCCTGCATATAAGAGATGGCAAGAAGGTAGACGGAACCAATCCGTATAATCTGTTCGATCAACTGGCAGCTTCCGGAGAAAACCGGTTTTTCATGTCCGATAAAAAATGCATTGATGCAGGCTTTTATGGCGACAAATGGAACCGCTGGTGAGAGAATGCGCAACAGGATACGGCAGTCGGTATTTTTCAGGATATGCATGGCGATGAAGTCACAGCCAAAGAAAAAGCAGGCAGAGACAAGCAGGCTCAGCACAAAACTCAAAAATCCACCGAAGCAAAGCGCACGGCGAGTATCGGAATATTTTTTCTTGCCAAGCAGATAGGATACATGTTTGGTAATCGTTGTTGCGATTCCCTGACAGCAAAAAGAAATGCCTAAGATGTAAAGTGGAAAAATAAGCTGATAAGTTCCAAGCTCTTTAACACCAATCAGCCGGGTCAGGAATATTCTATTATAAAAGCCGAGACATTTGGTCAGGATGCCGGTTATGGTCAGTATCAGGGTTCCTTTGATGATGGTTCGTTTTGACATGATGCTCATTTCCTGCCGGAGTCTTGGTTTATTATATTGGATAGGGCGATAAAATATGACAGTTTATATGGATCACGCAGCGACGACGAGCACCCATCCGGAAGTGATTCGTGCCATGCAGCCGTATTTTCACGACAAATTTGCGAACCCTTCCGGCATTTACAGTATCGCAAAGGAAAACCGGCAGAAGATAGAAAAATGCCGTCAGATGATCGCGGATACCCTGCATGCGAAAAAGAACGAGATTTATTTCACGGCAGGCGGTTCGGAGGGCGATAACTGGGCGTTAAAAGAGATTGCAGACACATACAGTAAAAAGGGCAGACATATCATCACGACAAAGCTGGAGCATCACGGAATCCTGCATACATGCGAATACCTCGAAAGGCATGGATTCGAGGTCACATATCTGGATGTGGATATATACGGACGTGTGAATCCGGTACAGGTGGAGCGGGCAATCCGGAAGGATACGATTTTAATATCCGTGATGTTTGCAAACAATGAGATTGGAACGATACAGCCGATCGGTGAGATCGGAGCAATCGCCAGACGGCACAATGTATTATTTCATACGGATGCGGTGCAGGCGTATGGACAGATTCCAATTGACGTTGCATGCCTGCAGGTCGATCTGCTTACTGCGAGCGGACACAAATTCCGCGGACCAAAGGGAACCGGTTTTTTATATGTGCGGGAAGGGGTGCGTCTGCAAAGTCTGATCCACGGTGGGGCGCAGGAGCAGGGACTTCGGGCAGGCACAGAAAATGTACCCGGTATCGTCGGACTTGCGACCGCCGCATACATTGCGGATGCAGCGATGGAACAGCGGATGCAGTATGAAATCCAGATCCGTGATTATATGATCGGTGAACTGCTTACAACGATTCCGTACAGCCAGTTAAATGGACACCCGGAGCAAAGACTTCCAAACAATATCAATGTGTCCTTTCAGTTTGTGGATGGTGGGGCATTGCTGGTTATGCTGGATACACTCGGCATCTGTGCCTCTGGTGGATCGGCATGCACATCTGCGTCGAAAGAACCGTCCCATGTGTTAAAGGCAATCGGGCTTTCCGACGAACTGGCGCGTGGCACGATTCGGCTGACGATTGGGGAAGAGACAACAAAAAAGGATGCAGACTATGTGATTGCCTGCATCCGGGAACTCGTCGGGGGACTGCGGGAACAGTCACCTTTTTATGAGGATTACCAGTCGCGTTTTCACGCGGTAGATTAAGGAATCTTATGGAATTCCGGTTTGCGTTCTTTAAATGTCGTATAGTAACGGAAACCATGGGAGAGCAGCAGATCTCTTGCAGCATCAAAGCCGTAGCCGATATGCTCTGCATGATGCGCGTCGCTTCCGACGGTGATAATTTCTCCTCCGGCGTCCTTGTACATTTTCAGGATATCTGTATGAGGATGCGGGAAAGAGAGACCACGGTATAAGCTTCCGGTGTTGATCTCGATACCCTGACCACGGGCGACAAGAATCTGAAACAGCTCTTCAAAGATATCTGCATAATCGCGGATATCAAAAAGATCCGCCTTTGTCTTTCCGTAGCGCACGATATAATCAAGGTGTCCACATACATTGAAGTTGTCAAATTCTTTTACACAGGCAAGCAGCGTCTCAAAATAATGCCGGTAGGCAGACAGATCTTCCTTTCCCTCGAAATATTCCGGGTAGTATGGGTCCATGCCGTCGACGACATGCAGGCTGCAGATGATAAAATCCAGTTCCGGGTGTGCCTGCACGAAGGCATTTAATTTTTTCGTTGTCGATGGCATCACACCAAGTTCTACACCCACGCGAAGATCAAACTCTGGGACAAGCTTCTCAGAAAGAGCGTGGTAAGTGCGATAGTAGGAATCCAGATCTAAATCAAAATCCACGTCCGGTTCCTCAGGACGAACCGGGAAATCCATGTCATAATGATCTGTAACGCAGAGGGCAGACAAGCCTTTTTCTTTTGCGGAGGCGATCACTGCCTGTATTGGTTCGTCACAGTCACTGGAAAAATCCGTATGAAAATGATAATCGGGAAATAGCATGGTTTAATCCTCCTGTAAAATATAATGCATAAAATACTATGATTTCACGAAAGCTATGATTGCTAATTATAACGTATAATCTTATAAAATCCAATAAATTTGGAAAATCACGCACTTTTTGAAAAAAATTACAAAAAATAGTCTTGAATTTTACTATAAAAGAAGTTATGATATTTGATGTAAGTTTTTAGATGAATTACTGCAGCCATGCAGTATTTAAATCTTAATAATTAAAACTTAGGAGGATTAAAAAATGGCAGTAAAAGTAGCAATTAATGGTTTTGGACGTATCGGACGTCTTGCATTCAGACAGATGTTTGACGCAGAAGGTTATGAAGTAGTTGCAATCAACGACTTGACAAAGCCTTCTATGCTTGCTCACCTTTTGAAGTATGATTCATCACAGGGTAAGTATCAGTATGCAGATCAGGTTTCTGCTGATGATGAAGCAGGTACAATCACAGTTTGTGGTAAGACACTTAAGATCTATGCTGAGGCAGATGCTAAGAATCTTCCATGGGGAGAGCTTGATGTAGACGTTGTACTTGAGTGTACAGGTTTCTATGTATCAAAGGCTAAGTCACAGGCTCATATCGATGCAGGTGCTAAGAAGGTAGTTATTTCAGCTCCAGCTGGTAACGATCTTCCTACAATCGTATATAGCGTAAACGAGAACACACTTACAGCAGATGACAAGATCATCTCTGCAGCTTCTTGTACAACAAACTGTCTTGCTCCTATGGCTAAGGCACTTAACGATTACGCTCCAATCCAGTCAGGTATCATGTCAACAATCCACGCTTACACAGGTGATCAGATGGTACTTGATGGACCACACAGAAAGGGTGATTTCAGAGGTGCTCGTGCAGCAGCTGTAAACATCGTTCCTAACTCAACAGGTGCAGCTAAGGCTATCGGTCTTGTTATCCCAGAGCTTAATGGAAAGCTCATCGGTTCTGCACAGAGAGTTCCTGTACCTACAGGTTCTACAACAATCCTTACAGCAGTTGTTAAGGGTAAGGACGTAACTAAGGAAGGCATCAACGCTGCTATGAAGGCTGCAGCTTCTGAGTCTTATGGTTACAATGAGGAGCAGATCGTATCTTCAGATATCGTTGGTATGAGATATGGTTCACTCTTCGATGCTACACAGACAATGGTAGCTCAGATCGCTGACGATCTGTACGAGGTTCAGGTTGTTTCTTGGTATGATAACGAGAACTCATACACAAGCCAGATGGTTAGAACAATCAAGTACTTCGCTGAGTTGGCTTAATTTAGTCAGACTCTTTTAGAGAAGACCTACAAGGGTCCGGTCTTAATTGGACCGGGCCCTTATTTTTATCATTTCAAAATCCAGGAGGAATTTATAATGTCATTAAATAAGAAATCCGTTGATGATATCAACGTAAAGGGACTTCGTGTTCTTTGCAGATGCGACTTTAACGTACCTTTGAAGAACGGCGAGATTACAGACGAGAATCGTCTGGTTGCAGCTCTTCCAACAATCAAGAAGCTGATCGCTGATGGCGGTAAGGTTATCCTTTGCTCTCACCTTGGAAAGGTTAAGACAGAGGAAGACAAGCAGACAAAGACTCTTGCACCAGTTGCAAAGAGACTGACAGAGCTTCTTGGACAGGAAGTAAAGTTTGTACCAAGCTTAGAGGTTGTTGACGATACAGTTCGTGCAGCTGTAGACGCTATGAAGGATGGCGAGGTTATCCTTCTTGAGAATACACGTTTCAGAGCAGAAGAGACAAAGAACGGAGAGGCTTTCTCTAAGGATCTTGCAAGCATCTGTGACGTATTCGTAAACGATGCATTTGGTACAGCACACAGAGCACACTGCTCAAACGTTGGTGTAGCTGCACTTGTTGATACAGCTGTTGTTGGATATCTGATGCAGAAGGAAATCGATTTCCTCGGAAATGCAGTTGAGAATCCTGTAAGACCTTTCGTTGCTATCCTTGGTGGTGCAAAGGTTGCTGATAAGCTGAACGTTATCTCTAACCTTCTTGAGAAGTGCGATACACTCATCATCGGTGGTGGTATGGCTTACACATTCCTCAAGGCTAAGGGATATGAGATCGGTAAGTCACTTGTTGACGAGACAAAGCTTGACTACTGTAAGGAAATGATGGAGAAGGCTGAGAAGCTTGGCAAGAAGCTTCTGCTTCCAGTAGACTCTGTTATGATTGACGATTTCCCTAACCCAATTGACGATCCTACAATCGCTACAACTATCTGCGATGCAGACAAGATGGATGCATCTAAGGAAGGCTGCGATATCGGACCTAAGACAATCGAGCTTTACTCAGAGGCTGTTAAGACAGCTAAGACAGTTGTATGGAACGGACCTATGGGTGTATTCGAGAACCCGGTTCTTGCAACAGGTACAAAGGCAGTTGCAGCAGCACTTGCTGAGACAGACGCTACAACAATCATCGGTGGTGGTGATTCTGCAGCAGCTGTTAACCAGCTTGGCTATGGCGACAAGATGAGCCACATCTCAACAGGTGGTGGAGCTTCACTTGAGTTCTTGGAAGGTAAGGAACTGCCAGGTGTTGCAGCAGCTAACGATAAGTAATTATATTTAAGGAGATAAAAGAAATGGCAAGAAAGAGAATTATTGCAGGTAACTGGAAGATGAACATGACTCCATCAGAGGCTGTAAAGCTTGTTGAGGAGTTAAAGCCATTAGTAGTAAATGATGATGTAGATGTAGTTTACTGTGTACCAGCTATTGACATCGTTCCTGTTGTTGAGGCTGTTAAGGGCACAAACGTACAGGTTGGTGCTGAGAACTTCTACATCGAGGACAAGGGTGCTTACACAGGTGAGATCAGTGCACCAATGCTTGTAGATGCAGGCGTGAAGTATGTAATCATCGGACATTCAGAGCGTCGTGAGTACTTCAAGGAAGACGATGCATTCTTGAACAAGAAGGTTAAGAAGGCAATCGCTTCCGGACTTACACCAATCCTTTGCTGTGGTGAGACACTGGAGCAGAGAGAGATGGGCGTAACAATGGATTGGATCAGACTTCAGATCAAATCTGACCTTGCAGGCGTTGCAGCAGATGATGTAAAGAACCTTGTAATTGCTTATGAGCCAATCTGGGCAATCGGTACAGGTAAGACAGCTACATCTGATCAGGCTGAGGAAGTATGTAAGGGTATCCGTGAACTCATCGCTGAGGTTTATGACACAGATACAGCAGAGGCAGTTCGTATTCAGTACGGCGGTTCTATGAACGCCGGCAATGCGAAGGAGCTTCTTGCAAAGCCAAACATCGATGGTGGTTTGATCGGTGGTGCTTCTCTGAAGGCTGAGTTCGGTCAGGTTGTAAATGCATAAATCAAAATAAATAGGTATGCAGATTATGCCCTCTTGGCTAATATAAAAAAGCCTTGAGGGTATTTCTGTATATATAAGAAGGGGAGATTATATGAAGAAAAGAATATTATCATTTATTTTGTCAATTATCTTAATTCTATCTGTATGGCCGGGGACATCGGTATCTGCGGAAAGCCCATATGCATATACGGTTACACCACAATTAACAAAAGCAACTATTGATTATCTGAATGAGATATATGTTAAAAAATATCCACAGCTTGGTTTGGAATTTATGTATGGTGGAGATGCAGATAAGGCATCCTTAAAACAATTGGCGGATGTTATAACAAAAGGATGTACAACAAGTGAAGATAAGGCAATTGCGATATCTTACTGGGCAAGGCAGAATTTAAAATATCAATCTATACTTTCAATGGAAGTGCCGTATTATCCAATGGATGTATGGAGACAAAAATATACAAATTGTCTTGGATATGCGCTTATGATGACTGAACTTATGCGATTAAAAAACATTCCAACGGTTATGTGCGCGGGGCAGACCGGAAGCATGAAAAATTATTACCGACTGGACAATGTTGCGACGACTATGGGACATGCATGGGTATATGCATATTATAATAATGAATGGCATTTATATGATCCATTGTTTAATAATTATGGTATAACAGATACTAATAAAATGGCTGAGCTTTATTTCCCAATTCAAGTTGAAGGAATAAATATGGCTTATGATGGAATGGATAAAAAAATAGCATATAACGGAACAGGAATATATTATGAAAATGATAAGTTTATGTTTTATGCACAAGGAATTCCAGCTCTTGAATATTATGGTACAGATGGCGCTGATTGGTTAGGACGTGTCAATGATGAAATAGCCTATATGGCAAAAATATATAGTTATAATCCTGATACATACGTCCGTTGTGGATATGAGTATATAGATAAGCCAACAACTGGAATGCAAAACAATCAATGTATGACAGATGGTTGGTTTACATATGGAGAGGAAAAATATTTTGCAAAACCGAATGGTTTACTGTACAGCAATACAATAAAAAAACGAAATAATCAATTATATTTTATGGCGTTTGACGGGTCAGCAATACCAATTAAACAAGATTATCGATTTGTAAATGGCTATCCTGCGGTTGAGGTAGGAAAAACATATCAGGTAATACCGGATTGGGTAGAATCAGAAAAAAAACAAGGCAGAATTATCATATGGGAGGTTCAAAAAGAAACAAGTGAAAATCTTATTTCTGTTGATCAAAATGGTGTAATAACAGCAAAAACACCGGGACTGGCAACTGTATCTGTTTATTCGAAAGACAGTGCAGATTCGGACACACATTATATGTGGACCTATATACAGATATCTGTTGTTAATAAGATGATTATTCCATTGGCAGCTAACGAAAAAGCAGCACAAATACCGGATGACATAAAATATTCTTCTGCATTATTGACAGGTTCTGCACATATACAAACATATGGCGATACAAACGGTACAATTACAGAAAAAGATGGCTATGAGACGTTAGTATTGGGATCACGAGGAAAAGGAAAACGCTTAGAGGCAATCACATTAAATTTCAACAATACAACCGGGTATCAAGGTGAGATTGAATACCGTGTACACAGACAGACATACGGATGGACAAATTGGATGAAATCTACAATGCAGGCAGGCACGGTTGGTCAGGCAAAACGACTGGAAGGAATTCAAATACGTCTGACTGGGGAGCTTGCAAAACATTATGATATACGTTATCGCGCACATATACAAACATATGGAGATAATCAAGGTTGGGTATATAATGGTGCGTTGGCAGGAACCACAGGCGAAGGGAAAAGACTGGAAGAAATACAAATTCAGTTAATTCCGAAAGATACAAGTGGGCAGGTGGCAAGCGTTCATTATCGTGTTCATAGACAGACATATGGATGGGAAAATAAATGGGCAAAAGATGGTCAGGTCTCTGGCACGGTTGGTCAGGCAAAACGTTTAGAGGGAATTACAATTACAGTAGATAACCCCAAATATAGCGGAGGTATTCGATATAAAACACATGTACAAAGTTTTGGCTGGATGAATTGGGCTGAGAATGGAGAACTATCAGGAACGTACGGACGTGCAAAAAGGCTAGAAGCAATACAAATTGAATTAACTGGAGAAATGAAAAATCATTATGATATTTATTATCGCGTGCATGCACAGTCTTTTGGATGGCTTGGATGGGCAAAAAATGGAGAGTCATCAGGAACTGCAGGGTATGCGAAGCGTTTAGAGGCAATACAAATTTTGCTTGTTCCAAAAGGTGGAAGTGCCCCTTCCAATAATTATCTTGGGATAAATGCAAATAGAAAACAGGCGTTTATTTCAAAGTAATTAAATAGATTTCGTAGAATAAAAATTCACATGACTGTGACAGGTACCCCTCTTACTGGACATCCAGTGGCAGGGGTACTTTTTTATGTAAATGAATTGTAATTTTTTAAAATAACTAATATAAATGTTATTATTTATGATAATATAAAATAAGTTCTAGTATTTTTAGTTGTATAAAAGATAAGATAGGATGATAATGTAATGCAGAAGACAAGAATCTTAATTGTAGAAGACGAGACAGCGATAGCGAAGATGATCGCGATGAATCTTCGCGTGGCAAATTATGATGCGGTAATCTATGAAGATGGTGCAGAAGCGGCAAAGGGATTAGAACAGGATCATGCATATGACCTTGCGTTGTTAGATGTGATGGTTCCGGGCATGGATGGATTCACATTACTTCCAATTGTTCGGGAGTATGGAATTCCGGTTATCTTCCTGACAGCAAAGGATGATCTTGCGTCGAAGATCCAGGGCTTAAAAGGCGGTGCGGAAGATTATATTGTAAAGCCATTCGAAGTACTGGAGCTTCTGGTACGGATTGAGAAGGTGCTTGCCCGTACAAAGCCGGAAG
>UMLD01062864.1_pt1 | contig 20183 bp, 16 predicted proteins | sample 1966491 | NCBI WGS metagenome assembly UMLD01 (sample SAMEA4836191, study PRJEB28245) | human gut metagenome | biome: gut microbiome; material: fecal sample | place: Denmark | collected 2008
TAAAATAAATCAGAAAGTACAGAGAAAATTATATGGACGCATTAAAATATGTATCACAGATTCTTGACGATGCGGATTCCTGGGAAACCATGATGTTTCTCTATGATGCTGCCCTTCGCCAGATGTCCACAAAAATTGACATTTTGAATGAGGAGTTTATTCACATTCATAATTACAATCCAATCGAACACGTGAAGTCCCGGATCAAGGAACCGAAAAGTATCGTCAAAAAATTAAAACGCCACGGTCACGAAGTGACTCTGGAGAATATGTTAAAATATATCACCGACATCGCCGGTATTCGTATCATCTGTTCCTTTACCCAGGATATTTACCGGATCGCTGATATGCTGGCAAAGCAGTCGGATCTGCGCGTTGTGGAACTTACCGACTACATCACTCACCCGAAAGTCAGCGGATACCGTAGCTATCATATGCTGGTGGCCGTCCCGGTACATCTGTCAGACCGTGTGGTGGATATCATCGTAGAAGTACAGATTCGAACCATCGCCCAGGACTTCTGGGCCAGCCTGGAGCATAAGATTTACTACAAGTTCGAGGGCAGCGCACCGGAATATATCAGCAAAGATCTCCGTGCCTGCGCAGAATTTGTAGCCGAACTGGATGATAAGATGCTTTCTCTGAACGAAGCGATCCAAAGTGAGGCACTTCGCAAAGCAGAGAAGCCGGATTCAAAAAAAGAGGAGTAACTGTTAAAACACAGTTACTCCTCTTTACACAGGCACAAACAAAAATTTTCCTCTAACATGAGGAGTGCCCGGATACCTCTCGATACCCGGGCTATTATTATGAAAAAATTCTATGTGTAATGAACCCATTACAAACTTTTTTGAGATGTCCCTTTCGGAACTGTATTTATCATATCAATAGTTTATGAATAATTTATGAACGCAATATGAACTTATAGTTAATTTGCACAATATGTTTTAATTTTTATTTTATTTTTATAACATTTTACACTGTTTTGTCATTTTAACTTTTCCTGTTCCTGTACTGATTCGTCAAATTATTCTGTCATTTCTTTTTATTTCTCCGACATCTTAGCCAAAAATAGAATTCCATATATTTTTACACCAGCTTACTATCCTGTCAAAGAACCCTTTGACCTGTTCCTGGTTAATGTTCAGATCCAGACTCTCCAGCTTGTTGTACAGATCTTTCGCCTGCTCTTTCAGGGAATCCACATCCAGATCCAGGCTGCTGATTTTCTCCATCAGACTTACAATCTTCTGCTTATCCTCATCAGACAACTGAATATTCATCTCTTTTGCTGCATCGTCTACGACAGCTTCTATTTCTTCCGGATCAGACAGGTCCTGAGAGACGACAGCTTCTTTTACTGCGCCTACCAGTTCCTCCGCCTGCCCTTTATCCCCAATAGCTTCACCCAGATCACTGGTGGTTACCAGCTCTTCTGTAGCCGCATCTGCATTCTCTGCCTTCAGGGTCTCGCCGGTCATATTACTGTAAGCTTCCATTGCACCTACCAGCGCCGCTGTTCCGGAGATATTAAACGGTCCTGCCACACGTACATCCGCATCGGTGACTCCTGCAGTTGCCAGCGCATTCTGATACATACCTGTGGTACAGTAAGTGATATTACTGGTTGTCACTTTAATTCCATTTCCTTTATCCTTTTTTTCAATAAGAACAGAAGAAAGTGCTCTGGTTCCGATCACACTGGAATCCAGATAAGAATCCAGATATTTGTGTTCATCCGCATTTGTTACAGTAATTACCTGATAGCTGCTCAGATCCGCTTCATTAATCTCCAGCAGACTCAGTACTGTGGATTTCTCTGTTTCATTCAGATCCGCTCCCAGCGCCAGATACGGTGCATCAATCTGATCTGCCTTTACACTCAGTGGTGACACCAGGCTTCCCATTACCGTTACCATCGCCAACATTCCCGCCATTATTTTCTTTATCTTCATCTCTGTTACCTCTCTTTTTTTATATACTTTCTGAATCTTTTCAGTCTTCTCACGACTGATACTCCGTAGTATAACACACTTTCCTTCCATGATGCAGATATTCATAAATCTTTTCCTGTTCATTCATAAAATCTTCACAACTTCAACACGATTTTCTCACAATTCCCGGATATACTATAACCATAAAATAATTAATAGAAATTATTTTATAACTTTTCTTTTTCATATGTCGATGAAAATCGACACTCCTTCCTTTAAAAATAAAACTAAAACGTGTTGACCGGAATTTCCTCATTCTGGTCAACACGTTTTTACGTTACTTTTTATTTTGCACGACCCAATACATTTGCCAGTTTCGCAAATTCTTCCAAAGACAATGCCTCTCCTCTCACCGATGGTGAAAATCCGCACTCTGCGATTGCAGCCTCTATTGTCTCTTTTTCAAAAGACAACCCCTCATAATTCTTCAGACCGTTTGCCAGCGTTTTTCTTCTCTGATTAAACGATGCCCGAATAATCTGAAACAACAGTTTTTCATCGTCTACCTGTACCGGTGTCTCAGCATGGCGGGTCAGACGAATCACCGCACTTCCCACTTTCGGTCTCGGCATAAAACAGTTCGGCGGAACATTGGCAACAATATAAGGTTTTGCATAGTACTGCACTGCCAGAGATAATGCACCGTAATCTTTCGTTCCCGGGCCCACCTGCATACGATCCGCTACTTCTTTCTGTACCATGACAGTAATGGATTCTACAGGCACATGGCTTTCAAACAGACCCATAATGATCGGTGTCGTGATATAATATGGAAGATTTGCAACCACTTTGATCGGGCGGCCTCCATTTTTCTCTTCTGCCAGCTTTGCAATATTCACTTTCAGGATATCTTCATTGATCACCGTTACATTGTCATAATCGCTCAGCGTATCCTCCAGGATCGGGATCAGACTTTTATCAATCTCCACCGCATATACCTCTCTGGCTGCATATGCCAGATACTGTGTCATCGTTCCCATACCCGGTCCGATCTCCAGAACAAAATCATCCTCTGTGATCTCCGCCGCACGGATAATTTTATCCAGCACATGAGGATCGATCAGAAAGTTCTGTCCAAACTTTTTCTGAAATGTAAAGCCGTATTTGTTCAACACAGCAATGGTTGCCTGGGGATTGCCAAGATAAGGCTCTCTCTTACTCATAGTTCTTCCTTTCCTGTTGTTTTCCAAAACGTGTAAAAAGGGCATAGCTTTCTGTCGCCATGCCCCATGTTGTCATGCTCTTTTATAAATCAAAATCCTTTTCATAAAGAAGAATTCGACCGTCTGCATCTGTATGACGTTTGGAAAGTTTTCTTCCCAGCTTTACGCCACTTGCCTTACGGATCGCACCGTCTACCATCTCTTTTACTTTTCCGATAGTAATCGGTTCATCCTCTTTCTGGTTATCTCCGATCATGGTGTACAGAGCAAGCACACCCATCTCATCCATGCGGAAACCATTTTCTCTCGCATACGTTCTTGCAAATGTTACCAGCTCGTCATTGGTAAAGACCGGAATCGAAATAACGTTTTCGAATTTTTCTGCAAATTCGGGATAATCCGCCAGCATCTTACGCATATTTGCTTTATCATCTTCAATCAGAAGAATCATACTGTCTGTACGGAAATCCATCGCCTGAGAAAGTTTTTCGATCGTCTCCGGTGTCATAAAACTTGCTCTCTCGATCAGAAGAAAGCCTCCTGCCATCTTGCTGATAATTGTTGCCGGATCTTTCCTGTTAATATCCGATGCATCCAGATTTGCATACTTGACAGCTTTCAGTCCCAGTTCTTTGCAGATTGCTTTTACAAGCCCTTCACTCAGTCTGGTTTTTCCTGTTCCGTGACTTCCCATGATTGCGATATTTCCACGATGAGATGTTTTCTCACTGGCATATTCATATGCCCCGTGAATCGCATCCAGAATCTGATCATCCATGCCCGGCACTTTAGCAAAGTACGAAAACAGCTGTTTCTGTTCTGCCGTCAGACGTTCCGGTCTGGTATTGTTCAGGATCCTCTGGCGTTTTTCTTCGGGTGTCTCCCGTTCCAAAGTCATCTCACTGATATCCGGCTGTATCTCTGCTTCTTCCAGCATCTTATCGATATGATCACCTTCCGGTTCCTCTGCCTCCGTTTCAGAACCTTCTTCCACAACAGATTCCTCTGTGGTATTCTCTTCTGTCATCGGTTCTGTCTTTTCTTCAAAAGCAATTTCTTCCTCAGATGCTGTCTCCGGTTCCGGATCCAGGCTTGCAGACCGTTCTGCTTCTTCCTGTTCCCGGAGCCCATCCATACCGCTCAGAGCAGCTTTGAGTTCTTCTTCCAGATTAAATTCCTGTGTATCTCCCGGTGTCGCATGCCATGCATCCTGCTTTGTCACATCCGGAATCACTCTTGTCGCATCCAGATCTTCGATTTCCGGTTCTGTTTCCTCCGTTTCTTCCGGATATTCCATCTCAATCATCGGTGCTGCTTCTGATCCGGTAATATCTTCTTCTGTTTCCGGCTCTTCTGTCGATTCCGCCGAAGTTTCAGTTTCCGGTGCATCAGACGATGTTTCTTCTGCAAAATCCAGAGAAAGTCCGGAAAGGCTTGCTTCAAAAGCTGCCATCGCTTCATCCGCCGCATCCGTCAGAGTTTCTGCCGGCTCTTCTTCCGTTACTATCTCAACCGCTCCCTCAACCCTTTCTTCCAGTACATCACCGGCTGTATCTACTGTTTCTTCTGCAACTACTTCTTCCGGTTCACCGATGATTTCTTCTGCTGTTACTTCCTCCACAGCCGGTTCTTCCTCAGCTTTTTCTGCGGCATCCTCGCCTGCTTCTTTCGCCAGGGAAGACGAAGTCTCTGCAAATAATGCATCCAGATCCACTTCCTGAACACTGATGATTTCTTTATCCTCCGGTTTTTCCACCTTCGGTTTTTCCATCATTTCCAGTTCGTCCATCTCGGTTCTGCTCACTCCGGCAACTCCGCTGTCCGCAGAGATGATGCCTTCATTTACAGCTTCCGGCTCCAGATCCTGTACGTGATAGTCTTCCATATTTTCTTCTTGTGCTTCAGGTTCCTGCGGAACTTCTGCTCCTGCTGCTCTTCCCAGTGCCTCAAAAGCATCTACTGCCTTGGTACGGTTAAAACCGGAAAGAATCTCCTGAAAACTTCTGGAAAGACGTTCCTGAAGTTTTTCGGTATCGATATGCGGAATCTCTGTTTCCGGTTTCACCGGCTCTTCCTCCGTCGCCGGAGTTTCTTCCACAGTTGTTCCTGCAGATTCCTGCGGAATCTCTGCTGTTGCTGCCACTTCTTCCTGAGCCTGTTCTTTCTCTTCTTCCACTTTCTGAAGACCCGCCATTGCAGCTGCTGACACACCCGGCAGAATTGTATTTTTTACTTCTTCTGTCAGTTTCGGTCCTGCTGTTGGTTTTGCAACCTTTCCTGCCGCCTTCGCTTTCTCATATTTTTCTTTCTGAGACGGTGACAGTGGCGTGTATGTCATCTTAAGTTCCATCGCTTTGGTTACATATTTGCCTTCACCAAACCACAGAACCAGATCATCACAGGTTTCAACACATTTCTTTTCCTGTCCTGCTTTTTTATACAGTTTTGCCAGTTCATATACCCAGCGTTCTGTGTATTCCCGCTCTTTATATTCCTCCAGAATCGCAATCTGATTTTCCAGAGGCGCTTTCTGTGCTTTGTAAATCTTATATTTCAGAATATATTTGGAAGTATCGTTGGAAGCGGTCTCCAGATATTCATTATAATATTTTACAGCATCATCATATAACCCCATCTTCAAAGCCAGTTCCACCTGACGGTACAGAATCATCTTGCCGATAGATGAACGTTTATGCGCCAGCTGCAGCATCTGCATACTCTTTTCCAGTTCACCATTCACTTCGTAGATATCTGCTACCATACACAAGGTCCGCACACTCTTCACTCTACGCCAGTCGATAGAATCCGCTACCGTAAGAGCCCCTTCATAATCCTGTGCATCCACAAGTCTGTTGATTTCCTCCAATTTCAAATGGTATTCTGTCTTATCCACTGTACTCACCTCTGCTTTTTCTATCAAATTTATAACTGTCTGATACTTTCACAGTTATCTGTTTTCAGTTGTTTATACCCGTAACTGTTAAAGTACTGAACAGTTACCCATAATTGTTCTAAGTGTACCATACTGCCTGTTTCTTGTCAAAATATAACTGTCCTCTGACCGAGACAGTTATTGATAAAATGATGTGTATGAACAAACAAAGGGATGCCGCCCTCCGACAACACCCCTCTTATGTATACGGGAGTCAGTCCCCCTTTTGGTTCTTCTGTCACCCGATTCTCAGTTTAAACTTCTGAATTTCTTTTTCACTGGTCACACGCTCAATCTCTGCGCCCAGACTCTTCAGTTTTCCTTCAAAATCCTCATATCCACGCTGGATATATACGATATCATCCACAATTGTAATACCCTCTGCAGCCAGTCCGGCAATTACCAGTGCCGCGCCTGCACGAAGATCCGGTGCACTGACTCTTGCGCCTGTCAGTTTGTCCACACCATCAATGATGGCTGTATTACCTTCCACTTTTACACAGGCACCCATACGGGTCAGCTCGTCCGCATATTTGAAACGGTTCTCAAAAATGCTTTCCGTAACAATGCTGGTTCCTGATGCCAGAGCCAGTGCTACTGCGATCTGTGGCTGCATATCCGTAGGATATCCCGGATACGGTAAGGTTTTTACATGCGTTCTGCGCAGTTTCTTTGCAGAGATCACGCGTACTGCATCATCAAATTCTTCCACTTCACATCCGATTTCTTCTAATTTAGCTGTAATCGCTTCCAGATGTTTCGGAATTACATTTTTGATCAGAATATCGCCGCGTGTTGCCGCTGCAGCGAACATATAGGTTCCTGCCTCGATCATATCCGGCACAATCGAATAATTTGTACTGTGCAGCATCTCCACACCTCGGATACGGATCACATCCGTACCGGCACCCTTGATATTGGCACCCATGCTGTTCAGGAAGTTTGCTGTATCTACAACGTGTGGCTCTTTTGCCGCATTTTCAATAATGGTATTTCCTTTTGCCATAGATGCTGCCATCATAATATTAATGGTTGCACCTACCGATACAGTATCCATGAAAATATGAGTTCCATGAAGTCCGTCCGGTGCAGATGCCACGATGGCACCGTATTTGATATCGACGGTTGCACCCAGTGCACGGAAGCCTTTCAGATGCAGGTCAATCGGGCGGCTTCCGATGTTACAGCCACCCGGCAGAGGTACTTCTGCTTTTTTATATTTTCCGAGAAGCGCACCCAGCAGATAATAGGATGCACGGATTTTCTTGATATATTCGTAATCTACACTGATATCACCGATAGTGGAACCGTTGATCACTGCAGTGTGACGGTCTACCCGCTCCACTTTTGCTCCGATTCCTCCGATGGCCTCTAAAAGTACATTTATATCATTGACATCCGGAAGGTTTTCCAGCCGGACGGTATCATCTGTCATAATAGCGGCTGCAAGAATCGCAAGTGCTGCATTCTTCGCTCCACCAATCTCTACTTCACCAACTAACGGGTTTCCACCCTTAATAATATACTGATCCATAGTTCACCTCTATGTTTATATTCAGCCAATACAAGTCCCGATAATCCCTCTCATTGATTTTTATGTTATAACAAATCAATGCTTTTGTAAATAAATTTTAAAGATTTCTTATCTTTTTATTCATATTGTCCACTGAATTTTTCAAATAGTTTTACAGAATATCATGACTATTCAGTATCTTCACTGTTTAGTTCCAGACTGTCTACAATACTCTGTAAAGTCTCCTCTAAATTTTTGTTTTCCTCATCAATTGTGATATCTGCATATTTTTCATACAATACCACACGTTCTTCATATAAATCTTTTAATGTCTGTCCGTCCCGCAAAACCACTCCACGGTTTTTCAGGTTGCCCAGCCGTTTCCTCAGAGCTTTGTAAGACAATTTCAGATAAATGACCGTGGCAATCTCTCCAAGATGCTCCATAGCTTCTCTTCCGTACACCACGCTGCCTCCTGTGGCAATTACTGTGCGATTCGCTTCAATAGAAGCATTTACTTGATTTTCAATTGCAATAAAGCCTTCGATACCCTCTTCACTGATAATTTCTTTTAATAATCTCTTTTCCTGCTTCTGAATCAGAAGGTCTGCATCTACAAACTGATAACCTAACTCTTTTGCAAGTATTACACCAATTGTACTTTTTCCAACTCCGGGCATTCCAATTAACACTATATTCTTCATATCTCTCATCCTTATCGCAGCTTACCATTTTATCATATTATCTTAGTTAATACAAGTTTTTATTCCTGTTTGTTATTCGAGAACAAACAATGTGTTACTGTAACAACAATGTGCCCCGGCACATTATTTTCATCATACCACAATTTTCCATGTAAGGGAACTTAAAACTCACGAATAAAGGATTCTACTACATCCGAATGTTCTTCATTTCTCCAGACCAGCAGCACATCGGTGATCAGTTCCTTTTCTGCGATCGGAATCGGACAGATCTTTTCCGACTGTCCTCTCATGGAAGCCGGAAGAATCGCTGTTCCCAATCCGCTGGCTGCCAGACTCATGGCTGTTCTGGCATCCTCACATTCATAATAAACATCACAGGAAAGACCATGTTTTTCAAAAATGGACAACACATACTTTCTGTGACGCTTGGAAAGGATCAGATGATGTCCGGCCAGTTCTTCCAGTGTCAGTTCCCGAAGACCTTCTTCTTCCTGTCCCTGCGGAACCATAGCCATTAATTGTTCCTGTCGCAGTAGTTTGGAACAGAATCCGTTTAAGGCGATCGGCGTACGAAGTGTAGTCACATCAAGGATTCCGTTTTCCAGCTCATCTTTCAGTGTAAAGGTAGATCCGTCATGGATCACAAAACGAATATCCGGATGATGGCTGGTGTACTTTACCAGATATTTTGCCATCATATTCACCGTGGATGGCGTCACACCAAGATGGATCGTCGTTGCCTGGCTGACTTTGATCACTTCTCTTTTCGTAATATCCGTCATGGTCAGAAGACTTTCTGCCCGCACATACAGTGCTTTTCCAGCCTCTGTCAATCGGATATGTTTACTTCCCCGCGCAAACAGGCGTACCTGCAGTTCTTCTTCCAGCATTTTCATCTGGTAACTAAGCGGCGGCTGTGTCATATGCAGGGCTCTGGCCGCACCGCTGATAGTTCCCTCATCTACAATTGCACGAAAATATTCCAGCTGTTTGATCTCCATAGTTTCCTCCGTTTTCCTTTCTCATATCTATATAGAAATTATTTTTTATTTATATAAAAACAATATTTTTCATATATTATAATCTGTGCTACACTAAAAGCGCAACAGCAATTTACCTAAATTTTACACAGATGCATGACGGTAGCACAACGCATATACCTGCATCATCTACCTCATACACAAAGGAGTTTTATCATGAAACAGATTGACTTTGAACATGGGAAAATCACCGATAATATCTTGCGGGCTTCCATTCCGATGCTTGTGGCGGAGGTTTTAAGCCTGCTCTACAATATTGTGGACCGAATCTATATTGCAAGGATCCCGGATGTGGGAACCACAGCGCTTGGAGCTGTCGGGCTGTGTTTTCCGATCATTACGATTATTCTTGCTTTCAGTAACCTCTTCGGTTCCGGCGGTGCGCCGCTTTTTTCGATCGAGCGTGGAAGAAAAGATACGAAAGAGTCTTCGATGATCATGAATACCTCATTCTTTCTGATCTGTGTCTGTGCCCTGCTTCTGATGGCTGTCGGTATGATCTTTGCGAAACCGATTCTGCTTCTGTTCGGAAGTTCGGAAAACGGACTGATCTACGCGTATCCTTATCTGATGATCTATCTGCTCGGAACTTTTCCTTCTATGGTTTCTACCGGTATGAATCCATTTATCAATGCGCAGGGATACGCCACCACAGGGATGTTCTCTGTAGCGATCGGTGCAATTGCCAACCTGATCCTGGATCCGGTTTTTATCTTTGTGTTCGGACTCGGTATCCGCGGTGCGGCGATCGCTACGGTGTTATCACAGATTCTTTCTGCAGCGTTTGTCCTGTATTTTCTGCGGAAAAAGACCGAATTGAAAGTCCGTCTTCTGTCCGGAGAAGAAATCCGTTACTGCGGAAGGCGGGCAAAAAATATTATCAGCCTCGGAACCGCAGGTTTTATCATGCAGCTTACCAACAGTCTGGTGACGATCTGCTGCAACAATGTACTTTCGGTCACCGGAGGCGATCTGTATATCTCCGTGATGACGATCGTATCGAGTATCCGACAGATCATCGATACACCGATCCATGCCATTACCGAAGGTTCCTCTCCGGTCATCAGTTATAACTATGGCGCACGCCGGCCTAAGAGAGTGTTCCAGTCCTGGCTCACCATGAGCGTGATGGCGATTCTGTATACACTGCTCGCCTGGGGCGTGATCCTGTTTGCACCGCGTTTCCTGATCGGTATCTTCAGTTCCGACCAGGCGCTGATCACCGATGCGATCCCGGCACTGAAACTGTACTTCGGAGCCTTTGTTTTTCAGGCACTCCAGTATGTGGGACAGACGATGTTCAAGTCACTGGGCAAGAAAAAATTCGCGATTTTCTTCTCTCTGCTTCGCAAGGTCATCATCGTGGTTCCGCTTACCTACATCCTTCCGTATCTGTTCCATATGGGAAGTGACGGTGTCTTCCTCGCAGAACCGGTATCCAATGTGCTTGGCGGAAGCGCCTGCTTCATCGTGATGCTGTGTACGGTAATGCCGGAGCTGAAACGAATGGCAAAGGAAAATTCCGATTGCTAGTTTACATAATTTTAATTTCAGATATCATTGCAAATCCACAGCAAGATTCATACGCCACCGCAAACATCTGCAATATAATCTTGGTTTCTTTACTCCATAAAAAAACTTCAGCAGACACAATAGCTTTCTTCTGTCTGCTGAAGTTTTTTATTTTTTATTCAAATTTCGTAACTGTTCAGTACCTTCACAGTTACGAGTCAAAATGCATTTAAAATCACCTTCGGTGATGGCATTTTGACTTGTATGTCTCGGGTTTTTGGCATATTCATGCCAAAACACCTCGCGGGATATTACCTACTGAATAGTTACCAAATTTCTTATTTCTGTTTCTGAACATCCGCTGCTCTCTCTTCTTCTCGGAGCCGTTCCAGTTTCTCCTTCACCGTAGGATACCGCTCCAGATCGGTATGGGGAAGTGCCTGTGCTGCCACCATTGTATTCAAAAAATCTTCTACCGCTGCGAACTGGATATATACCATTTTCTCCAGGATCTCCTCCACTTCTTTTGCCACACCGCGATCCAGCAGTGCACATACCGCACCTTCCAGGGAAGAATTGCCCGCATGGATGATCCGATCCCGTTCCATGTCCGGGTACACGCCGATAGCGATCGCGGATTCTTTGGACACATGTTTTCCAAAAGCGCCCGCCACATAGAATCCTTCCAGTTCCGAAAGTTCGATCCCGGACTCCCGCAGCATGATCGCCACCATCGTGTATGCCGCCGCTTTTGTCCGGATAAATTCTTCGATGTCACTCTGGTAAAAATACAGCTCCGGTGCATAGTTCACCGCCAGCATCCCGTCTTTCTCCACGATCCACCGGCTTTTCTCCGGCTGTAAGATCCCCCGGATATCGATCCATCCATGCAAAAACAATTCCGCCAGAAGATCCACAATCCCGGATCCGCAGATTCCTTTCGCCGTTGCCTCCCCGATCACGTGGCAGTGCAGTTCTCCATCTTCCATTTTTACCCGATCCACCGCGCCTTCCATCGCGCGCATGCCCGTCTTTACCACACCGCCTTCCAGTGCAGGTCCCGCAGCTCCCGCACCGCATAACAGAAAATCCCGGTTCCCCAGTACGAGTTCCCCGTTCGTTCCGATATCGAAAAAAGCGTTGATCTTCTCTTTTTTATAGATTCCCGTAGCCACCATGCCGCTGATGATATCGCCGCCCAGGTAATTGGACTTTGCCGGATAAATGTAAACATATCCCTTCACCGGCAGTTCCAGATCTTTTGCCGGGAGAAATCCGGGCTGGTCTGCGTGCACCGCATACGGAGTGTGGAAGACACAGAACGCATCCATCCCAAGCAGAAAATGAATCATCGTTGTATTGCCCCCGATTGCCATCGCGATACAGCTGTTTTCCGGTAACTGCTGCTGTGCTTCCAGTTCTCTCACACAGGTGGTAATGCTGGTTACCGCTGCTTTTCGAAGGATCTCCAGCGTTCCACGGTCTTCCTGACAGTGAAAGATTCTGGTCAGAATGTCCGTTCCATAGGGAATCTGCCCGTTGAACGTGCTGGTTTCGCCTAGGATCTTTCCTGTCGCGCAGTCCACCAGACGGGCAACCACGGTGGTGCTTCCCAGATCCACCGCCACACCGTAATGTAACCCGGTGGTATCTCCCGCTTCCAGATCCACGCCATGCCACGTCTGACCGTCCCACGCCAGCGACACGGTCACTTTCCACTCTGCCTCTTCGCACAGCGGATATAGTTTTCGCAGTACCCGCAGGCTTACTTTTGCCTCAATCCCCTGTTCCTTTAATCCGTCCTGGATCCTTCTCTGATCGGACCGGTTATCGTCCTCGGTCGGAGCCTGAAGTTCCAGATATATTTTTTTACTGATTCCGTCCATGATTATTCCTCTTTTTCTATTGCGTTGCTTCTATTATACTTCTTTCTTCCCAAATAACCAAGTTATGGATTGCGTCGGAGATCCAATTAACGTATACTTAATTTTATATAAGAACATACTTTCTGGTAACAGATGCGGATATCCGCAGAAAGGAGGACATTCATGGATCGCATCATTTTTCATATCGATGTCAATTCCGCATATCTGAGCTGGAGCGCAATTGATCTCTTACAGGCAAATCCGGACAGCGTGGATATCCGGACGATTCCCGCGATCATCGGCGGCAACCGGAAGACCCGCCATGGGATCGTTCTGGCAAAGTCTCTGTCAGCGAAAAATACTTACCATATCCATACTGCGGAACCGGTGGCAAATGCTCTGAAAAAATGTCCGACGCTCACCATCATTCCTCCTGATCACGACTCTTACAGCCGCCACAGCAAACAGTTTGTCGGTTTTCTCCGCTCACTGACATCGGAGATTGAACAGGTCAGTGTGGATGAATGTTATCTGGACTATACCACAATTGCCTCCCGCTTCTCCTCACCCGAAGAAGGCGCGGCCTATATCCGCAACTATATTTACAGCCATTTTGGTTTTACGGTCAATGTGGGGATCTCTTCCAATAAGGTGCTGGCAAAGATGGCTTCTGACTTTGAAAAGCCGAACAAGACGCACACACTTTTCCCTGATGAGATTCAGAAGAAAATGTGGCCACTTCCGATCAGCAGTCTGTTCATGGCAGGACATGCTTCCGTAGCTGTCCTACAGAAACTGGATATCCATACGATTGGCGATCTGGCTCGGATGGATCCGGCGATTCTCAGCCTTCATCTGAAAAGCCACGGAAAAATGCTGTGGGAATATGCAAACGGAATCGATAATTCCAGCATCGAAAGCGAACCGTCTCAGGCAAAAGGGATCGGCAATTCCACCACCCTCGCCAGTGATCTTACGACCGCGCAGGAAGCGTACTCTATTCTTCTGCAGCTTTCCACCAAGGTAGGGCACCGTCTCGAAAAAGCCGGTCAGTCTGCCAATAACCTGTGCGTGGAGATCAAATACTCGACATTTGACAAATACACCCGTCAGATGCCGCTTTCCTCCCCGACGCAGGATGGGAAAAAGCTGTACCACGCAGCCTGTCATCTTTTTGATACACTCTGGAACGGAAACCCGATCCGTTTACTGGGAGTTCGCGCCGGAAAACTGACGGATGCTGATGAACCGGTACAGCTCGATCTGTTCAGTTATGACCCGAAAGCGATTGAAAAAGAACAGAAGATGGAACGGGCGATGGATAAGATCCGGGAAAAGTTTGGGAAAGATCTGATTCAGAAGGGAATCCATTAAATATGCAAATCACCTTACGAAATTCTGCCGGCTGAATAGTTATATTTTTCTACATGCAGAAATCCCCGCAGCGGATATTTGACGTCCACTGCGGGGATTTTCTGTTGTTTATTGTTTGAACATTACTTATTACTTGCGTTTGAAAATTAGCAGATACCCTGTGCTAACATAGCATCAGCAACTTTTTCGAATCCGGCAATGTTGGCACCTACTACATAGTTGCCTTCGAATCCGTAACGTTTTGCTGCATCATCCATGTTGTGGGTGATGTTGATCATGATGTTTTTCAGTTTTGCATCTACTTCTTCGAATGTCCAGCTCAGTCTCTCGCTGTTCTGAGACATTTCCAGTGCGGATGTTGCTACACCACCGGCGTTTGCTGCTTTACCAGGTGCAAAGATTACGTTGTTTGCCTGCAGATACTGGGTAGCTTCCAGAGTGGTAGGCATGTTAGCACCTTCGCATACAGCGATGGTTCCGTTTGCTACCAGCTGTTTTGCATCTTCCAGATGCAGTTCGTTCTGTGTTGCACATGGCAGTGCCAGATCAGCTTTGATCTGCCATACGCCTCTTCCTTCATGGTATTCAGCGTTTGTACGAACTTTTACATACTCTGTCAGTCTTGCTCTCTTCACTTCTTTGATTTCTTTCAGAAGTGCTACATCGATTCCGTCCGGATCGTAAACCCAACCGGTAGAATCAGAACAGGTCAGAACTTTTACACCCAGCTGCTGTGCTTTCTGGATTGCGTAGATTGCTACGTTACCTGCACCGGATACAACTGCAGTCTTTCCTGCGATGTCGATACCATTTAATTTTAACAGTTCCTGTGTCAGGTACAGCAGACCATAACCGGTAGCTTCTGTTCTTGCCAGAGATCCACCATAGGTCAGTCCTTTACCTGTCAGAACTCCTTCGTATACGTTTCTCAGTCTCTTGTACTGACCAAACATGTAACCGATCTCTCTTGCGCCGGTTCCGATATCACCAGCCGGTACGTCTGTATCTGCGCCGATGTGTTTGCTCAGCTCTGTCATAAAGCTCTGGCAGAATTTCATGATTTCACGATCAGATTTTCCTTTCGGATCGAAATCAGAACCACCTTTACCACCACCGATTGGCAGTCCAGTCAGGGAGTTTTTGAAGATCTGCTCAAATCCCAGGAATTTGATGATACCCAAGTTTACTGATGGATGCAGACGAAGACCTCCTTTGTAAGGTCCGATTGCACTGTTGAACTGTACACGATATCCTTTGTTTACATGTGCCTGGCCCTGATCATCTACCCACGGTACACGGAACATAATAACTCTTTCAGGCTCAACGATACGCTCCAGCAAAGCTTCTTTTCTGTACTTTTCTTCATTTGCATCAATTACCGGACGCAGAGAATCCAGTACTTCTTTGACAGCCTGGTGGAATTCTGGTTCGTTAGGATTTTTAGCCACAACGTTTTCATATACTTCATCTACATAAGACATGTTACACGTTCCTCCTTAGAATTTGCTCATTGCTTTTTGAATACGCAGACATTATAGCATGGTAAAGTGTTAAACACAAGAAAAAATTTTCGTTTTTTCGACCTATTTCCTACTTTTTCGCTTGGATTTACGTTTTCTCACACTGTACCCGAAAGTACCGAGCTGCTTTCCTACACCATAGTACGTTCCATGGGAATACACCATCGGGTGTGCGCTGTTCAGATCAAACCGGCCATTTTCATCCATATAATCTTCGTCTGCATGAACAGCAACTACCTGTGCAAGAAACATGTGATGGGAACCAAGCTTCTCTGTTTTTACGACCTTACACTCGATATTCACCGGTGACTCCCCGATCATTCCACAGTTCACCTGGGAGGCTTCCACACAGGTCAGTTTCATCTCTTTGAATTTGTCCACGTCTTTTCCGGAACGGACACCGCAGTAATCGGTCGCATACGTAAGTGCTTCCGTAGTCAGATTGATCACAAAAACACCGCTCTCTTCGATCATATGATACGAATAGCGCTCCGGTCGCACCGAAATGGATACCATCGGCGGGTTGGTACACACCGTACCTGCCCACGCTACGGTAATGATATTGTCTTTTCCTTCGTTATCCCGCACCGATACCATAACCGCCGGAAGCGGATACAGCATGTTGCCGGGTTTCCACTGTTGTTTCGCCATATATTTTTCCTTTACTGCTGTAATGCATTCATAAACTTCGGAATCAGCTGTTTCTTTCTCGATACCACACCTTCCAGACGACAGGAACTGTCTTCCACTTTCTCTCCGAATGCCTCATATACCAGTCCATCCGATCCCTCTCCATAACACAGAAGTTCCGTGGACTCCTTGATGATGTTGGTCAGCATGAAGAACACCATCTTGATTCCATGTTTGCCACATTCTTTTTCCATATACGGCATCAGGCGGTCTTTGACCGTCTGCAGTTCTTCCTCGGACATGAAGCTGATCTGTCCCACACCGAATGCCAGGTCATCCACAATAAATTTCTTATAATCCTGATAAAAGATTTCTTCCGGTGTCTTACTGCTCAGATTGCTTCCGGCACGGAACATTTTATTGGCAAAGCTTTCGATCTCGATCTTGGCGATCTTTGCCAGTTCCTGCGCTGCCTCTTTATCACGTTCCGTACAGGTCGGTGAGCGGAACATCAGCGTATCTGACAGAATCGCCGCACACAGAAGTCCGGCGATATTTTCCGGGATCTCCAGATATTTTTCCGCGTAGATCTCATACATAATGGTTGCGGTACAGCCTACCGGCTGGTTGCGGAACATGATCGGCTGGAAGGTCTCCAGAGAACCGATTCTGTGATGATCCAGAATCTCCAGGATCTCTGCCTCTTCGATGTTGTCGACCGCCTGAGATCTCTCGTTATGGTCAACCAGAATCAGCTGTTTTTTCTTGATACTCATGAAGTTTCGACGGGAAACGGTACCGATGTATTTTCCACGGGTGTTGACCACCGGGAATGCACGGTAACGGGTCTTCGTCATGATATCTTTGATCTTATCAGTAAAATCATCACTCCGGAAGATCACCAGATTGTCTTTTTTCATAAAATACTTGATCGGAATACTCTGGTGGATCAGGCGGGCAACGGTGAACGAATCGTACGGTGTGGAAATGATCACCTGATTTCTCTCCTCTGCCAGTTTCTGGATCGTCTTTCCGACTTTCGCTCCCAGACACACGATCAGGCAGCTTGCGTTTGCTTCGATCGCACACAGCTGATCTTCCGCACGGTTTCCGAGAATAACCAGATCGTCCTCATCGATAAAACTCTCCATCGTATCCGGCTGGGAGAGTCCCATGACTACTTTTCCCTTGATAAAGTATCCGTGTTCATTTCCCACGATGATCTGTCCGTCCACGGTATCCGCGATGCTCCGGTACTGGGTACGCGCCTGGGCAAGCAATGTGTTATCGTAAGCATCCATATAGGATTTCGCGATATCTCCGGTGGTGATCAGACCTTCCACTTTTCCCTCTTTGTCCGTGATCGGCAGTGTTACCGCATTATGCTCCTGCATCAGTTTCCATGCCCGCTTTACAGACATGCTGTTTGCCGCTCCCGGTGTCTCATGAAGATCCATGTCTTTCACCTGGGTTCCCACATCCGGCAGATAACCGGGTGCCGGCACATGGAAATATTTCAGTACAAATTCTGTTTCTTCGTTGATCTGTCCGGCTCTCTTCGCCACATACGTTCCCTTGGTTGTTCGATTCTTGATGTCGGCATATGCGATCGCAGAACAGATGGAATCCGTGTCCGGATTCTTGTGTCCGATGACATAAACTTTATTATCTTTTCTCACAAATAATCCCCTAACTGTTGTTCCCGGCATCTGTCAGACAACTCTTCTGCCTTCTGCCGGAATCTGCTTGGTCTATAATTTCTGATTTTTATCTTAGCATACTTAAAAAAAATCAGCAAACAGATTTATTATCTTTCTATGTACTATTCCCCGTACATACAACCGGTATGTGCCGGAATCTTTCTATTTTCTGTTGCCAGATTCCGGGAAACAACGCTATAATAATAGAAACAGCAGATTCGTGCAAAGAAAGGATGAATATACTATGGCAGAAGAAGAAAAAGTAACAGCGGTTGCCGAAGAGGCAACTTCCATGGCAGATTATGAAAAGGAGCTGGAGGCTTCTTTTAAAAAGCTCGAAGAGGGCGATATGATCACCGGTACGGTGATCGCTGTAGACGAAGAAGAGATCACACTGGATCTTCGCTATTACACCGAAGGAATCATCAAGGTTTCCGATTACAGCAGAGAGCCTGGTTTTATGGTAAAAGAAGCGGTTCATGTGGGCGATGAAGTTACAGCCACCGTGATCGGCAGAGACAACCGCCGCGGCTGCATCCTGTTATCCCGCGTGGAAGCTAACGATGTGCTGGCATGGGACAAACTTCGTCAGTTAAAAGAAGACAAAACCGTGCTGAACGTTACCGTAAAAGGCATCGTCAGTGCAGGTGTCATCGCATATGTAGAAGGAATCCGTGGATTTATCCCGGCTTCCAAACTTTCCCTGAATTACGTGGAAGATCTAAACGAATACCTGAACAAGGAGATACAGGTACAGGTTTTTGATGTCGAAGAAGAGGACAACCGTCTGATCCTCTCCGCAAGAGAACTTCTGAGAGAAAAAGCGGAGGAAGAAAGACGCGCAAAAGTATCCAATGTGGAAGTAGGTCTTGTGACAGAGGGTACGGTAGAAAGCCTGCAGCCATACGGCGCTTTCGTCAATCTCGGAAACGGTCTCTCCGGTCTGGTTCATATCTCTCAGATCAGTGAAAAAAGAATCAAACATCCGTCCGCAGTTCTGGCAGTCGGCGATAAAGTGAAAGTGAAAGTCATCGCTGTGAAAGACGGAAAGCTGAGCCTCAGCATGAAAGCACTGCAGGACGTGGCTGCACAGGAAATCGAGGAAGAGGTTTATGAACTTCCGGAAACAGAAGAAGCTACTACTACGCTTGGTTCTCTGTTTGCAAATATCAAATTATCGTAACCATTCAGCACCTTCACAGTTCTATCTGCCGAATAGTTACAAATCATCATTAATTTTGTTTCTGTAAGGTTTTATGACAGATATCTCAATACCTTGTCCCGTAAATTCCCAGGAGAACTGTCTCCTGGTGAAATTTACGGGATTTTTTTATGCATTTCCCGGTTTTATTTTCATTTTCTTTCTTCTACTTCTTAATTTTTTCTCATTTTTAAAAAAAGTAGTTGTATTTTCCTGACAAAGTGTATATTATAATATCATAACGTAGTTTCAAAAACTACATAACAGAGTTTCTAATTTCATTTGAGATAGGAGTTGATCATATGACATTCAAATTAAAAGATCCCGGAAGCGCAATTACTCATTTTATTGGTATGATGATGGCTTTGCTTGCAACCATCCCTCTGTTGGTCAAAGCAGCCCGAGAACCGGACTGGCTGCACCTGATCGCATTATCTGTATTTGCTCTCAGTATGTTTCTTTTATATACTGCAAGTACCACCTACCATTCACTGGATATCAGTGCAAAGGTAAACCGACGACTGCAGAAAATGGATCATATGATGATCTTCGTTCTGATCGCCGGAAGTTACACACCAATCTGTCTGATCGCTCTGAAAGGTCACACCGGAAAGCTGTTATGTATCCTGGTATGGAGCGTGGCACTGGTCGGAATCATCGTGAAAGCCTGCTGGATCACCTGCCCGAAGTGGTTTTCTTCTGTGATCTACATCGGCATGGGATGGCTGTGTGTGCTGGCATTCTCCCAGATCTTTCACGCACTGTCCAAACCTGCATTCGGATGGCTGCTGGCAGGAGGCATTATCTATACCATCGGTGGCATCATCTACGCATTGAAAGTGCCGATCTTTAATGCAAAACATAAAAATTTCGGTTCCCATGAAATCTTCCACTTGTTTGTGATGGGCGGAAGCGCATGCCACTTTGTGACGATGTTTCTTCTCGCCTGAGCCTTTACAGCCCACATCACGAATCTGCTATATTTAGTAAAAACTATATACGTCAAAAATCCTGCCGGAAGTTCCATCTGAAACT